>Ga0209507_1000747_pt1 | contig 31091 bp, 24 predicted proteins | sample AD_UKC028_MetaG_FD_184414 | JGI IMG/M metagenome (GOLD analysis project Ga0209507, IMG submission 184414) | Active sludge microbial communities of municipal wastewater-treating anaerobic digesters from USA - AD_UKC028_MetaG (SPAdes) (version 2) | ecosystem: Engineered > Bioreactor > Anaerobic >...
AGAGTTCCACGCCCGCAATCAGGCAAAGCACGGTTCCTGGGTGCTGACGCTCATGGACAAAACCGCAGCTTGAGCCTGTGAATAACTTCCATGAAAAAGCCCTTTGCAAGACAGAGAACAACTCCTCGAAGGAGGAAACTTCACCATCGGTGGCGTTGGGTTGGATGCAATCAGCGTCGTGTGCGTCTGCAGCCTCATTGTCGTGCTTGGGTTGGTTCACCACTTTTGGCGCCATTCCCAGATTGGCTTGGCCGTTCGGGCCACCGCTGACGATCGGGACGCGGCGGAGAGCGTTGGCATCCCTGTGCAACGCGTTGTTCTTTGCACGTTCCTCTTCGCAGGACTCGTCGCCGGCATCGCCGGTATCGTCTTGGCATCTTCTTATTCCAGGGTCGACCCGACAATGGGATTTGCGCCCGGCCTCAAAGCGTTCGTGGCCGCACTGGCTGGGGGCCTCCATGATCCTCGAAGGGCGGCGCTCGGCGGGGTCTTTTTGGGGATTGCGGAGACCGTGGCTGTCGTAGTGGGTCTCTCTGCTTACCGCGACGCCCTGGTGCTTCTGCTGCTTGTGTTGATCCTGCTTGGGCAGGCTCAGCTTCAAGCTCGATCACATCTGTTGCGAACGCCCCTCGTAGAGGAAGAGGAGTAACTCCCGCATGTCGAGTTACTGCCAGCAACTGGTGATTGACGGTTCGCTGGCCGTCATCTTGGCGGTTGGGTTGGGCATCACCTATGGCCACGGTGGCATCCTGTCACTATGCCACGCCACGTTTTTTGGCGCGGGCGCTTACGCGGCGGCGTTCTGTGCGGATCTGGTCGGGCAACTGCCTTTGCTCCCGGCTGCGGGATTGATCGTTGCAGCCGGGGTTGCCGGCGCTGTCATAACTGGCGTGGTCGTGGGCGGCGCCTCGCTCTCGCTCAAGGGCGACTTCGTAGCTCTGGCAACCCTTGCGTTTGGAGAACTTTTCCGCACCGTTCTCCTGAACGTGGATTTCCTGGGAGGACCTCGTGGGATTCGAGGGATACCACTTATCACAACCCCTGGATTGGCTGTAATTGCGGCGGCGGTGTCTATACTGCTGGCCAGGATCTATCTCCAGAGCCCCTGGGGGAGGATTTCGGAGGCCATTCGTGACAGTTCCGACTGGGCGTGGGGACTTGCAGTACCTCGGCGGCAGGTCCGCTTTTTCTCCTTTGTCCTCGGCGCCGGTCTCGCCGGCGTGGCAGGTGCTTTGTTTGCATACCGCCAGCAGTACATCCACCCCAATTCATTTGGACTCATGCCGAGCATCACCATTTTGTTGGCGGTGATTCTGGGAGGCCGCGGCAACCTAACCGGATGCGTTCTTGGGGCGCTTGTGGTAACACTTGCCCCGGAATCCCTTCGGGCGGCTGAGGAATGGCGGCCTTTTGCGATGGGGGGGCTTCTCCTTGCCACCTCTGCTTATTTTACTCACGGGGTCCTCGGCAAGCGGCTCTACTTCGACCCGTTCCGCCGGTGGCCATCTGAGAAAGCGAACGGCTCCGTAACCTCGGCCCGTGAACCGGCAACCTCGGATACACTACTAACGCCGAACGCTGTCCTCCGGGCGCGCGACATCACCGTGCGGACTCCTTCCACCGGCATTCTCGATCGAGCCTGCCTCGAAGTCAAAGGGGGCCAACCGCTAGCGCTGGTAGGTCCCAATGGTTCCGGCAAATCCATTTTCGCCAAGGCCTTGGCTGGCATGATCCCGTCGGAGGGAACTCTCGAAATCGATGGCAAACCGATTCCCCTCTATCCGCGCCCACGGGGCCTGGCGCGGCGTATTCTCTACGTGCCGCAGCATCCCCGAGGGTTTCACCGCTTGACCGCGCTGGACAATGTCAGGATCGCGGTGGATCGCAACGCTCGGTTTCCTTCCTGCCTGGCAAGCATTCCATTCGTTACCACCGATCGAGACCGCCAGTCGGCAGACGCAGCTTATACGGCTCTTTCGTGGGTCGGTCTGGCCGACAAGGCGCAGATGACCTTCGCCAAACTGTCTTACGGACAGAGAAAGCGAGTTCTTCTTGCGACTGCTCTCCTGGTTTCTCCGGAAGTTCTCATTCTCGACGAGCCATTTGCCGGTTTTAATAGCGGCCCGGGTGCTGAATCGGAGGCTGTGACCAGTGCCTTGTCGCGTCGGTTAAAAAGCGACCGGTACATCACCATCCTCATCGATCACAGATTAGAATTGCTAAAAACGGTCTGCCCAGCCCTCGCGCTCATTGATGCGGGGAGGATTGTGAAACAGGGGCCGATGGTGGATTTGATCAACACGACCGCGTTTCAAGAACTTTATGAACGCCCCCGTGCTTGAGGTGGAAGGCCTCTCTGTTCGTTACGGCGACGAAACAGTCCTGAACGGCATCTCGTTGACCGTGACCGCCGGGGAATGCGTCGCCATTCTTGGGCCGAATGGCTGTGGGAAAACCACTTTGTTGAGAGCGATTTCGGGGCACATGCGGGCATGCGCTGGCGCGGTTCACTTCCTCGGACAGAACGTCACAAAAATGCCCCCGTGGCGGCGCGCACGCATTGGGCTGGTTCATGTGCTGGAAGGGGGACGTGTCTTCCCGTCCCTGACTGTGGAAGAGAATATCCGCGCCTGTTTGCGCCCTGACAGCAAAGAAGCCAGACAGGCTCTTGCGCATGTCTACGAACTGCTTCCGCAACTCAGCACGGATTCCCTGCGAACACGCCCCGCTGGCGCCTTGAGCGGTGGAGAACGCCAGTTGGTTGTGCTCGGGCGAGCTGTGATAATGCAACCCAAGCTTGTACTCCTAGATTCGCCTTTTTTAGGCGCAAGTTCGCGTTTTCGCGATTGTGCGAAAGGTATTCTTGCCAACTGGCTCAACACTGTTCAATGCCCCGTGCTCTTGGTTGAGCACGACGTGGCCGCGCTCGGCGGAATCGCAACTCGTTTAATCCATCTCCCGTCTTACCAGTCGACCATCGGGACCTTTAGCTGACCCGTCATCAGCTGCGTCGGACGTAGAGCCGAAAGACCAGACGTTATGCCGAGGCCCGAAGCCCATTCGCTAACTCATTCAAAATACAACAAAGTCGTCTCATCGTTGGCCTTTGCGATGGATCAGCTGCAACCGACCTTTTCAGGTCGCGGTAGGCTGGCCCGCCGAGCAGGCCCTCCAAATAGCTCGGCACATCCGAAGGCCTGCACCGGCGGGTGTGGGTGTTCTGCACTTTCCCGCTACCCAACAGCGTGCAGGCGAGCGCTCCCATTCCAAAAACCATCGTCTTCTCACTCGTTACCCGGTTGTCTGCAATCTCGGGCGCGACATGAAAGGGTGGCCCAAAGAGGTCCAAGTTCTGGTCTAGTCGAACCTGCCTGTCCCTGTTTTCGCGACACAATTTATCGGCACCAAGTCTGCCTACCAGTCCGAAGTCAATTAGTTTAAGATTGCGATTGCCAACGACGAAGATATTTCCAGGCTTGATATCCCAGTGGACGAGGCTCTTAGCTCGCCATTTGACCAACATCCCGGACACAAGGCAAAGCCATGAGGCCGCATCCAACAACGATACCGTATGTGGGGCCTTACGAATCCTATCTTCCATGTCTCCTTGCCCCTCCAGCTTCTCCATCAAAACGCCCACATGCCTCTCTTCCCCTTTATCCAAATAGATCCGAACCATCCATGCGCGAGGCGCAGTGCCCCGTGGAAAATCTTTGGGAGCCTCAGCAATTGACTTCAGTGCATCTGGCAGGATCTTCAGGACAAATGTGGACCTCAGGTGGTGCCCCTCGTGCACCGGCCTAGCCGTTCCTTTAAGCGCTGAGAGCAACTTCACCGTACCGCGAGATAGCGGACCATGGCCAAAAGGGTATTGTACGTCCACGATCCAGACCTCTCCATTCTGCCCGCCCTTCAGGCGTTTCTTGAACCGAAAGGCCAATTCAGCGCCTTCCTCTTTCATAAACTCCAATCGCCCCCGCTTGTTCTCGCCCGCGGACGGAGATTCATACGAAGGCACGGGCTCAGCCTTGCACCAGCCCGCAATCAGACTGCCAGCAACTTTCTGGGCTAGCCGCGAGACGTCGTTGCCTCGCCCCATCCCTCCATTCAGGATATCCCAAAGAGTACTGGCTACCACTGCGGATATGGGCGTTGAGTATGTCCAAGCTTCGGCAATCCGTTCGAACGACACCAGACTCTTAGCGCCTCCACCCTGCAGCCAAGCAGATGCAAGCCTACCCCCGGTTCCGACACAGATATACTTACCTTGTGCCCTGGCAACCTCTCCGAACTGCAGCCCGCGCTGCTGTATCCGGACCCTCAGCGCGCGGCAGACGGAATTGGGACACTCCGGAGTATCTGCGACACACGCGCAGGCGACATCGAAGACGTCCCGAGGCCCTCGAACACCACAAGGAAAGGAAACGCGAATCGGCGGAACTGCGCCGCTGTCCCTGTAATCGCTCACTGTCGTCACCAGCGCCGAGCACATTTGGTCCCCAAGGCTTTCCAGGCACAGCGGCGAATTCGCAACGTCAGCACAGAATTCTACTGAATGTTGCGTTGTTCTGCCCATCTTCTCGTGTCGATCCGCGAGAGTCCGCAAATCAAATCGCTGTTTGAACAATGAAAGTGAAAACTGGGACATAAGTGCGGTAGAGTCGTCTTCTGGGACTGAGATTGAAAATGAACGAACGCTCTCCGTCACCCTCTTAAAGTGAATGGACAATGTGCCACTTCCGTAATCAAGTCCAATAGTGGTAAAGGAAGGTGCATCTTCTTCCTGGGGCAAGTACTGTCGCAGAACCGCACGCTGCCGAGCCGTCAGGCGGACCTCGATGGCTACAATCCCATGTGTATTGCGCTGTTCCTGCTTGTGCTGCTGGGTAGGAATACGCCCGACCATTTTCAGCTGTGCGTAAGGCACATTACCGCCGGGAAAGGATGCAAAGGCATCTATCTCGGGCTTCGAAAAGGCTGCCTCGATACGTAACAGTGGCTCCGGTCCCTGAGGCTTATGATCCAACACAAAGTATGGAGCCGCAGACAAAGTCGAAACCCCAAAGTCTGGCAAGAGATCAAGCGGTCTATCGGTGAAGTTAGGTGAAACATCAGCCAGTTTTCCGATAAACTCACCCCATATTCGAGCTGCTTCTACTAGCGCCTTGCTCACGTTCGCAACGCCAGGCATCGGTCTCTTGAGCGCAGACCTCGCAGCCCTAGCAACTGCTTCGCCCAAAGCATCCGGATCTCCAAGACGATTCCATTTCTGACCCAATGTATTCTTAAGCGCAACAACATAGCGCGCAATGTCGTCAGCATCTCGGTAAGAGTGCTTGAAGAGCCGGGAAGCCTTCAACTCATCGACCGAAAGCACGACATCGAGAAATCCTCTTCCATCTATCGCGTCTATGCCGGCGCTTGAAAGAAAGCGAAGACAGGCAAGTTCCTCCAGAAACCACGACAGAAGGAACATGGCGCCAGGTTGATTCTTCATACGTCCGCGAACACGATATAGGTTTTCGAGTCGGACAGGTGTTTGGTAGGGAAATACAATCAGGCGGAAGCGCGAGGAACTCGATTGCTCATCGAACCTCGCGAGCCGAGCAGTAAGGACGTTTGAGCGCTCAGTGACTTCGGCCATTCCGACCGTCGTCATGCCATTTGGAAGGAGAACGCCCAGGAGGTGTGCTGGTGCAGCAATTAGGTAAGTCCCAAGGGGGGTGTCACGTTCTCTCCAGACTACGGTTGTCTCATGAAGTCGCATAATCGATAGCCTCGCAATTAACCACTCACTGGTACTGTGCAGAATTGTTTCTCATCTTGACCCGGTCGACTAGTACCCAGTTGATATCTCTGCCCCAAGAATTGTGAGCGGTGTCGGCACCGAGTCGCGTGCGCTGCAAGAGCGCTAAGTTGAGCCATTCGCATTTCGGCCCTTCGGAGAGTGCAGTCTCCGTAGGGCGGTGTGACTACAAAGCCGAGGGCAAGATCGGTTTCCCGCATAACTTCTTCGGCCCGCCCTTGAAGATCCTCGCCCATCGGCGTGTCAATCTCCACCGTGCAACGGCTCCAGCAGACCGAGCCGATTGCGCCGAGATTCCGCTCCACGAACTCGAATGAGGCTTGAAGGTCCTCTGCGGTTTCGTCGGGGAAGCCGTACATCATCAATAACCGGCTGTGGATGCCGGCCTCAGCCGAGGCTTCCAGAATGCGGACGGCACAGTCGTGGTCCACCCCCTTATCGAGAGCCCGCAGGATTCGGGCGCTGCCGCTTTCAAGACCCCAATGAAGCACCGTGCAGCCGCCATCGGCCATGCTTCGCAGAACATCACGCGTGAACCCGTCCTCGAACCGGCCAAACGCCCCCCATGTGAGTTGCCATCCGCTTTCCCTGACGACCGACGATACACGACGCGCCAACGGCACCGACATCGAAGGATCAACAAACGCAACGTGATGTGCTCCATAAGCCTCCACCAGTTTCCCGACGCCTTGGTGGAGTTCGTTCTCGGGACGCAGTTCGTATCGCGGTTCCAGGACGGGATAGCTGCAAAACCGGCACTTTGCCCAGTAGCAACCACGCGACGCCCTGAGCGGTAGGTGCCCCGGTTCGGCGTAGGTATCAAGAGGCAAATCGCTAAAGTCCGGCCCTGGCAGTTGCCGGAGCGGCACCCACCCAAGCGGCTTAGCAAAATGCATGACGCGATGAGCAATGGGTGCAGGATCTTGCCTTTGGCGTATTGCTTTCAGCATCTCGACGAGAACTGCCTCGCCTTGATATGGAGCAAAGAGGAAACCCAATTCACTAAACCACGGGACTTGAGCAATCCGTTCGCGCAGGTGCGTTACCCAGGAACCTCCGAAGACAATGCTCATGTTCGGCCATGCTCGGCGGGCCTCAACGGCCAGGGCGAAGGCCGGCACGACCTGGTTGGGAGCCACCACCGAAATGCCAATCAGAACGGGGTCGTGAAACGCAATACTGGGTAGCAGATGATCGCGAGCAAAGGCTCGCCAGGGGTTACCGGGCTCGGTGACGACCTGCTCAAAGAGCCGGCTCGAACTAGTCGCGGCATGGCTATGTGAGATGTCCGCAAAATACTTATCGTGGTACCGCAGGGCTTCATTTACGGGGCGGCCTGGAATCTGCCGAAAGCTTCCAAACGTCCGTGCTACAAGCTCGTAGATGGGGCTGCCTATGGAAACGCGGTTAAACCACTTTTCGAACTCCTCAGGCGACATCTGTGCCGCCTTGTGGGCTGCCGCTCCTTCTTCGAGGGTGAGGGAGCTGTCGCGGCAACGGGCAATGCACTGCTCATGAATGCGCCTAACCAGCCGGGAGTCTTTCTTGAAATGATTCCAAAACAGGTTGTTCGCATCCAAAAGATGTACAGCGCATCGCTCTTGCCGCAGGTAGGCGGCCAGCACCGGACCGGCCATGTATGGCGCTGCCACTTCCCACACCGGCGGGAAAACCAGAACACAGCCGCTCTTCACTTGGCAGGATGTACGCTGAACCAACATTCTGAATTCTCAATTGTGTGGACGACCGCGTGCCTCCGTCCCGAAACGCCCTGTAGAAACGCACCCAAAATTCCCACATGACAGTCGCAGGCGGAATATCTTGTGTTAGAATCCTCAAACCTCGCACGATTCTCTTTCAGGTAGAGACAGCCACGGCAGACAATATTTCCGCTACCAGGGTCGTGGCGTATTGTTCCGCCCAAGTACAGGTCCAGACACAAACAAACGGCGCAGGTAAGATCAGCGGGAAGGCGCTGATTCAACGCGCTCCAATCCACAGACGCCAGGACGTGCTCTCGCCATGCGTCAGCGAACGAGATCTGTACCGGCTTACTCATGACGTCTCCTCTCCAATGAGTACAGGTGAGCATCGCACTTCCTGGCAACAGGATTCCATTCGAGGCTGGCCTCGGTAAACAGGCTATCCTCGACTGAAACTAGGTCCGCGAGGGGCATGGTCCGCGACACAGCCCTAACAGCACCCCGCACAAACCGCCAACGGTGGAACAACGGAGGCGTGCCGTTCGGGGATGCGTCAACTGGGACACCCAGCACCAGCCGCCCTCCAGGACGTAGAACCCTGGCTAATTCCCGTATGGCTGTCCGCGGACCGACGAGGTGCTCCAGAACGAACAAACAGAGTACGCAGTCGAAGGTCCCGTCCGGGAACGGAAGCGACTCGACCATTCCCGAGATTGTGTGAGGAGGAGAAATATCCTGCCCGTTTGAGGCAGGGAAAGTTGGATCAACGGCCCACCCTTGGCAGCCGACGAAACAGCAGCTGGCATCGACGGTCCCTTTGCCCCCAACCTCGAGAACAGCAGAGTCACGAGACAGGTGCGGCAGGCAGTCGGTGATCTCATTCAGGAAAAGTCTGGAACTGCTGAGCGTGCAGCCGTGAGGCCCTAGGATAGCAGACAGACACCGATATGTCTTGGCGAGCCATGCAGACAGCACATCCTCGTACGAATCTCTCAGGGCTGGCAGTCCACCAACTGCCTCTCGTGCTTTCGACCAACTTCCGACCGCAACGCCGGAGCGGTGCCACGCAGAGTCTTCAAGCCAGCCCGAGGGCAGAGTGGCTGCATCCCAGCAGCCCGCCGGGCTGCCGTCCTCCGCATAGGCAAATACTACTTGCCGGCCGCTTGCCAGCTTTTCATGAACACAGAGAACCGCATCATGCTCGTTGCCGGTCATCCGTCGTTTGGGGCGTTCCATCGCCACTCTGATCACTCACCACACGAAGTATTTTGAGATCCAGACAATTTGAAAGGAACTCCAGGATTTCTTGTTCAATCGCCATGCTTGACTCGCCATACCCCGCTGCAACGTGCTCGACCAGCTCACCGACCGACAGAGGCGAGTCGAGATTGAGCAGCAGGAGAGCTCCAGTGGGACTTACCTCGAACGCCTGACTGGTCCCAAAAGCGCATACGAGATGCCCCTGAGGATATGTTCGGAGCTGGACATCCTCCTCCAAAACTACCACCGACGACTGACCGACCGTCGGGCTCACGGCTTCTTGGGCTCGGAGCAGCCTCCCTTCATTTCACTAATGTCAGAAATGTGACGGTCTGGCGAGCTCGCGCTGAAAGTCGTTGGTGTGGTCAACTCACCCAGGCGAAAGAGCGGGCGCACTGTTGGTCGTTCCCACGTTGATGGCCTGTTCTCAACGTCCTTCCAAACACGAATCGTCTTGTTCATTGCCCTGGTCTGTTTTGGCGCTTGCCGCTCTTGTCAAAAAAAGTTCCACATCGTATGCATGAATCACGGTTCCTGTCAAATATATCTTCAAGCAACAGATCTTCACACTGGATGTTATCCCGTCTCCCGTTGTCTCCACCCCAGATGACCCCAATTGGCGCTCGCGTGAGCTCTCAGCCTCTCAACTCTCAATCATCAACCAGCAACTCTCAACCTACCGTTCACAGCCTCTCCCAAACCCTGAGCAGACGCTCCCGCAGCCCTTTCGGCTTCACCTCGTTCAACATCTCCCGCATTTCCTCCTTCGCCGTCTGGTGACCGTTGGTGAGCAGCTTGGGCATGGCCGACCCCGTCAACAAAGTCGGCATGGCGCCCTCCAGGGCTACGCGAAAGTCCTCCTGTCCCGGCCGGAAGTAGTGCTTCAACACCACGTCGGTAGTCCGGTGGCCGGTCACCCGCTGCACCAGTTCCAACGGCACACCCGCCGACAAAGCCAGTGTCACCCAAGTCACCCGCAGACTGTGGAAGTCCCGCACACTTGCACGCCTCAGCCCGCCCGCTCGCGCCGAGCGCAACACCGAATCGTCCGCCTTCAGGGCCCTCGCCACGCTGCCCGCGCCAGCCTGCCACCGCACCACCCTGCACCCGATCGCCGCCGCGATCTCATTCAGGTAAACCGAAACTGAACTCTGGCTGACGCCGGCCGCCTTGGCCACCTGATCGACGCTGCCCCCGTCCATGTAAAGGCCGAACACCCGCACCAGGCGCTCCGTGCGCTCTCCCGCTGGCAGCCCGCCGAGGTAAGCCTCGCCCCGCTTCCGGACCTCCTCAACCGGGACCTCCACCCCTTTGCGCCCCGCAGCCCCCCCGCCCGCCAATGCAGTCCAAAGCACCTGCTTCACCCGTCGCGTAATGCCGTCAGGATTCGAACGATACATCGCCGCCGCCTCAGGGAACACGAAGCCCTCTCCGTGATAGGGCTTGCTCTCCGAACGTGCCGCTTCCTCTCCAACGCCCGGCCCTCTGACTTCGGCTTTCAGCTTTCCAGACTTCAGCTTTTTAGCCGCCTTCTCCGCCCTCTTGAGTAGCTCATCCCGCAGCCGGCCAAAGATCGGGATGCTCACCGTCCCGCCGGTCTTCGCCGTCTTGACCGTCACGAACCCGCCTCGCAAATCCACGTCCTTCCACTTGAGCAGGCAGCAATCGCCCCGGCGCATCGCCGTGCACATCCCCGTCACAATTATTGGCCGGATAAAATCGTCGTCCTTCGCGGCTTCCAGGATCGCCTTCAATTCTGCCGCCGTGAACGGCTGTCGGAACACCGTCGCCTCGTCCCGCGTCACCAGCCGGTCGAACGGATTAGGCGCGCCGCTCGGCAACAAATGTCTGAACGCCGACCGCAGCAGTTTCAGCTTCTTGTTCCACGTTCGTCCGCTCACCCCCCGATCCTTCTCGGCCTGCATGAACGCGGCCACGGTCTCCGGGTCCGCGTGCGCCAGGTCCGTTGCTCGCCGATTGCGCGACCGCACGAACGCCACCAGCCGCCCCAACGTCTTCCGTCCTTCCCGCGCGTACTTGTCCGCGAGCGCCCGTCGGCGCGCCAGCCCGGCCCACTCTGTCTCCAGCTCCAACAGCTTAACGTCCCGCACCTCTGTGCCCGTCTTGAGAGCGTACAACTTCTCCATCAGCCGCGCCGAGTCCCGCACGGTTCGCGCCTCGGCTGCCACCTCCTTCAGCCGCAACGCCGCCGCACCCCGCGATTGCTCGAACGCCGCGTCCCCGCGGTCACGCAACCGCCCCGACGCCGGCGGGGTTCCCGTCATCTTGACCCCGAGGTTTACGCACTCCCGCCGGCCGTTGACCATGAACCGGCCATACCAAATTCGGCGCGCTTCTCCGTTGGCTTCGGTTCGCATTTCAAGGTGCATAATTCCTTTTCTCCACGTTGGTGATCAGTTTTCGGACCAATTGTAACCCCCTGAACACTACCGAAACCAACAGTCCCCAACAAGGAAAAAAGCCAACAAAGTGGCCAACATAACCGGTTAAAAACTCTCCTCTATTTCCTCGATTATGCTGAAAACCTCAATAAATAAGCCAAAAAGCTGGTACGCGAGGCGGGGGTCGAACCCACAACCTTCGGCTCCGGAGGCCGACGCTCTATCCAATTGAGCTACTCGCGCAAACCGTCACGAGCTTAGGCCAACCGGGCACTCAGGGCAACCTGTTTTCGGGAACCTTCAATACTTCGGCACGGTGGGGTCTATTTGTTCGGACCAGGCAGTAATACCGCCTTTCACGCTTTTGAGTTGCTGGAAGCCGTGTTCGCGCAGGAATTGCAGGGCCTGTAAGGAGCGACCGCCGCCTTTGCAATGGAGATAGTAGGCTTGGTTCGGATTCAACTCGGCGAGCCGCTCGGAGAGCTTGCTGAGGGGAAACAAGTGCGCGCCGCTGATGCGAGCGATTTGGTATTCATCCGGTTCACGGACGTCGAGGACCCGGATGCCGAGCTGCGGATTGTCCAGGGCGCGCTTGAGGTCGTGAACGGTCACTTCGTCAGGGTGCATGGTAGCTGGGTCAGAAATCGGCTGGGCGCCGCAGAAAACCTGGTAGTCAATGAGTTGTGTGATTACGGGCTTGTCACCACAGAGCGGGCACTGGGGATCGCGGCGAAGCTTGAGCTCGCGGAACCGCATATCGAGGGCATCGAACAAAAGCAGGCGGTTGAGGAGCGAGGTGCCACGGCCAAGAACGAGTTTGAGGATCTCGGTTGCCTGAATCAGTCCGATAATGCCAGGTAATACGCCAAGCACGCCACCCTCGGCGCAGCTCGGCACGGTGCCGGGTGGCGGGGGCTCGGGATATAGGCAGCGATAACACGGCCCGCCCAGATGCGGCGCAAAGAGGCTGGCCTGCCCCTCGAAGCGGAAGACGGAGCCATACACGTTGGGCTTCCCAAGCAGGACGCAGGCATCATTGGCAAGGTAACGGGTGGGGAAATTATCGGTGCCGTCCACGACAATGTCATAGGGGCGGATGATATCGAGGGCGTTTTCGCTGGTGAGGCGGGTGTTGTGCAGGGCGACCTCGACATTGGGGTTGAGACGCCGCAAGGCGTCCTGGGCGGACTGTGTCTTGGGCCGGCCAACATCCGCGGTGCCGTGCAGAACCTGACGATGGAGGTTGGACAATTCCACGGCGTCGAAATCCACAATGCCCAGTTTGCCAATGCCGGCGGCAGCGAGATACACGGCAATGGGCGAGCCGAGCCCGCCCGCGCCGATGCACAGCACACTGGCGGCGCGAATTTTCCTTTGGCCCTCCAGCCCGACTTCGGGCAGACTCAATTGCCGTGAGTAGCGGCGGATATCGTCGCTGTGCATTTCCATAAACAAGTTAAGATCGGCCAAACCAATTCAATTGCAGAATAGAGCAGGAATGAGCAAACGACAACCTGATCCCCGGACTCCGGCGGTGCGGTTGAAAAGACTATCGCGGTTGCGGCCGACGCTGGCGCTGGTGTTGGGCAGCGGCTTTCACCACGTGTTGAGCGAGCTGCAGGTGGACGCTGAGGTTTCCTACGCCCGACTGCCCGGCTTTCCGCCAACGACTGTGAGCGGCCACGCGGGGCAACTGCTCATTGGCCACCTGGGCGGCACGCCGGTCGTGGTGCTGAGCGGCCGGGCGCATTACTACGAGGGTCACCCAATGGCCGTGGTGACGTTCGCAGTGCGCGCGCTGGCCGCGTACGGCATCCGGGACCTGCTGCTGACCAATGCCGCAGGCGGAGTGAATCGCAGTTTCCGACCCGGCGATTTCATGGCGCTGACGGACCATATCAACCTGATGGGCATCAACCCGCTGCGGGGCGAGCCCGTGCCTGGCTTGCCACGCTTCGTTGACCTCACGCGTGTCTACGACGGAGGTTTGCGCCGCTTGCTGGAGCGGGCGGGGCAGGCGTGCCGGGTGAAACTCCGTTCCGGCGTCTATCTGGCGGTTTGCGGTCCAAGCTACGAAACACCGGCTGAAGTTGAGGCGTTTGCCCGGCTGGGCGCGGACGCTGTAGGAATGAGCACCGTGCCGGAGGCGATTGTAGCGCGGCAATGCGGCCTAAAGGTCGCCGGCGTGTCATGTATCACGAACCTGGCGGCAGGACGAAGCCGATGGACGCTGTCCCATGCCGAGGTGCTGGAGACGGCCGAACGGGTCAAGAGTGTGGCAGCCCAAATGCTATTAAACTTTGCGAAACTGTATGGCCAAGACCAGTAAGGGCGATCTGTTGCGGTCGGCTGCGCGGGCACGCCAGGGCGCTGTCGCGCCGTATTCAAAGTTCAAGGTCGGCGCGGCTCTGTTGACCCGATCGGGCGAGATTATTACCGGTGCCAACGTGGAGAGCGCCAGCTACGGTCTGACGTGCTGCGCCGAGCGTGTTGCTCTATTCAAAGCGTTGACAGCAGCCAAGAGGGATTTCGTCGCGGTCGCCGTTGTCGCCCGCGCCCCGGGAGGGCCGATGCCTTGCGGTGCCTGTCGGCAATTGCTGGCCGAATATGCGCCACGCGCCACCGTATGGGTGGCGGACAGCAGGGCCTTGCGAGCGGTGAGAGAATTTTCGGTTAAGGAACTGCTGCCGTCGGCGTTCGTATTGGTGCCCGAAGATTGAGTTTGAGAAGCCGGGGTTAAGCGGTAAGGTGCAAATTGGAATATTCTAGCAATGAAGCCCGAGGATGTTTTTGCATTGGACAGTGCGGGCTGGCCGGCGCTCCTGGTGGACGCCAGTGGCGCCATTTACCGCGCTAATCCGGCGGCCGTCAGCCTATTCGGCCCGGCTTTCCCCGGAGATTCTCCGCATCTGGCGGCAGTTTGGTCGCCCGAGAACAGCCTGGCGGCCGGCGAGTTTCTAGCCCACTGGGAGCGCACCCCCGTGCCAATCACCGCGCTCAAGTTCCGCGGCAAAGGGGGCCATACATTCAGCCATCTCACATCCGTTTGCGCGTTTACGAAAGACAGCAGGCGGTATTTCGTGCTGCAGTTGCTGCCGGGAAGCGAGTTCGCCGGGACGGAAGCCCGGCCGGCCGGCGGGGAGACGGGTTTAGCGCAAAAGCAGAAACTGGACTGCGCGCTGCAATTGGCCCGCACTGTGGCGCTTGATTTTAACAACGCGCTGACGAGCATTCTGGGCCACACCTCTCTCGTCCTCAGCAAAATGGAGCCGAGCCATCCATGGCGCGGCTCGCTGATCGAAGTCGAGAAGTCGGCTGCCAAGGCCGCGGAAATCGCGAACGACCTGGGCACGTTCAGCCGCCAGGAGAAGGAAACCCGCTCCCAGGCGACTGGCAATCTCAATCGCCTGCTGCAGCGCAGCGTCGAGTTCTTTCAGCAAAACGCCGGGCCGGAACCAGTAACCTGGACCCTGCAGCTGGATCGAAAGCTGTTCGCGGCGAAGTTTGAAGAAGCCAAGATGCAGCAAGCGTTCATGAAACTCTTCGAAAACGCTGTCCAGGCCCTGCGTGAAGGGGGGCGCATCTCGGTGCAAACGCGCAACATCGAGCTGGCCGAGCCGACCCAGGACCGCAATGTACAGCTTGCCGCCGGCGCCTATGTCAGTGTGGAAATCAGCGACAACGGCTGCGGCATCGAACCCGAGGTCCTGCCCCGGGTGTTTGAGCCGTTCTTCACCACCAAGCGCGGCAGCCATCGCGGCTTGGGATTAGCCTGGGTCTATGGCATTGTCACCAACCACAGCGGGGGAGTCGCCATCTCCAGCCGGCCCGGCGAAGGCACCTCGGTTAGGATCTATCTGCCGGCGGAAAGGCAAACCGTCCGGGACGATAAGCTGACCGCGGATGATCTGAGCGGCAGCCAGACCATCCTGATTGTGGACGACGAGGAGTTGCTGCTCACGATGGGCAAGACCATTCTCTCGGCCTACGGTTACCGGGTGCTGACGGCCAATGGGGGGCCGAAAGCCCTGGAGCTGCTGTCCCGAAAGGATAGCGCTGTGGACCTGGTCATCACCGACCTGGTGATGCCAACCATGAGCGGGCGGGAATTGGTCGAGCAAATCCGCAAGCAGTGGCCGGCCATGCGCATCATCTGCACCAGCGGCTACGTCTGGCCCGCCGGCCAGGCGAATGACGCGACTTATCTGCAAAAGCCATTTACCAGCCAGGAGCTGTTGCTCAAGGTCAAGCATGTCCTCGGCACGGAACCCGGCAGCGGCTAAAACTGCAGTTGACTGTTTTGATTAAATGCCTTATTCAGTATTCTTATGCAAATTGAGAGTCTGAAGGTTTTTTGTGACCTGGTCGAGACCAAGAGTTTTACCAAAGCGGCGCAGCTCAACGAAGTAACCCAGTCCGCGGTAAGCCAGCAGATCAGCTCCCTGGAGCGCCTTTACAGTGCGCTGATGATCGAGCGCAGCAAGAGGAAGTTCCGCGTGACCCGGGAAGGCCAGGTTCTCTATGATTACAGCAAGCAGGTTCTCGCCACTTACAACGCGTTGTACGGCAAGCTCAAGGAGATCAAGGAGATCATCTCGGGCACCATCCGCATCGCCACGATTTACAGCGTCGGGCTGCATGATTTGCCGCCTTACCTCAAGCGGTTCCTGAAGAGCTACCCGACCGTAAACGTGCATGTCGAGTATCGCCGCGCCAACCAGGTGTATGAAGATGTGCTGGGCAACGTGGTGGACCTGGGCCTGGTGGCTTACCCAACCCGCGATCTCAAGCTGGAGATTTGCCCGCTGCGCAAGGATAAGCTGGTGCTGATTTGCCACCCGCAACACCCGCTGGCCAAAAACAAGAGCACCCGGCTCAAAGCCATCAGCGGACAGAAGTTCATCAGCTTCGAACCGGACATCCCCACCCGCAAGGCGCTGGACAAGATTCTCCGGGAGCATTCCGTGCAAGTTCAGAACGTGATGGAGTTCGACAACATCGAGACGGTCAAGCGCGCCGTGGAGATTGACGCGGGCGTCGCCATCGTGCCCCAAGGAACCGTCACGCTGGAAATCAGCAAGGGAACCCTGGTCCAGGTGGATCTTGAAGACGGGGAGTTCTATCGCCCGCTGGCCGCCCTCTACAAGAAGAACAAAGTCCTCTCGCCGGCGATGAAGCAGTTCCTCGCGGTGCTGAAGGAAGAGAAGTAAGTCAGCCGGGCTCGGCTGCGGCTCACTTCAGGTTCGCAGGGTTGAGCGGCTTCAGGTCCTTCGGGACGAACAGCCCATCCTTGCGAATCAGTTCGCCGTCGAACCAGACCTCGCCCCCACCCCAGTCCGGCCGCTGGATCAGCACCATGTCCCAGTGCACGGCTGAGCGGTTCCCGTTGTCGCATTCATCGTACGCCTGGCCCGGCGTCAAATGCAGCGAGCCCGCGATCTTCTCATCAAAAAGAATGTCGCACATCGGGTTTAGGATATATGGATTGAAGCCCAGCGAGAACTCGCCCGTGTAGCGGGCACCCGGATCGGTGTCCAGAATGTCGTTCAGCCGCCGCGAGTTGTTGGCGATAGCCTTGACGATCCGCCCCTCCTTGAATTCCAGGCACACATTCTCAAACTTCGTGCCGGCGTAAAGGGTCGGCGTATTAAACTGAATGCGGCCATTGACCGAGTCTTTAACCGGGCAGGAAAACACTTCACCATCGGGGATATTCCGGTCGCCCTTGCACATCTTGGCGCCGATCCCCTTGATGCTGAAGGCGAGGTCCGTGCCCGGGCTCTTGATCTGGACACGGTCAGCGCGTTTCATGCGGCGCTCCAGCGGGGCCATTGCCCGGGCCATCTTGGCGTAGTCCAGCGTGCAGACATCGAAGTAGAGGTCCTCGAAAGCCTCGGTGCTCATGCTTGCGGCCTGCGCCATGCTGGGCGTAGGCCAGCGCAGCACGCACCAGCGGGTCTTGCTCACGCGGTAGTTGAGCACGGGACGCGTAATGCGGGAGTAAAGCGCCAGCCGTTCGCTGGCCACGTCGGCGTTCTCGGCGGCATTGCCGCTGCCGCGAACCGCGATATAGGCCTGCATCTTCTTCATCCGGAACAGCTCCAGGTCGCGCACCAGGTGGGCGTGGCGGGGTTGGATGGCGCGCAGGATTTCCCGGTTGATGCGGGTGTGACGGATCTCAATCACCGGCATGGCGCCGGCGGCCCGCACCGCCCGCATCAGCTCGATTGAGAACTCATCGGGCACATCAATCATATCCAACAGGATGCGGTCCCCCTTTTTCAAGGCCGTGGAGTATTCGACCAGCAACTTCGCCAGCTTCCGGTAACGTGGGTCAGCCATAAGTATTACTCACAAAAGAGCACATGCTGGCCAAGGAGTCGAGACGGCATTCTCAACCGGCCGGGGAATGGTTGGCCCGACGCTGCTCAATCCGGCGGTAAGCGCGCTCGCGCCTCTGAATCTCGCTCCGCAACAAGTCCTCGGCCGACCAACCTCGTTCCTGCGCGAATTGCGCCAAGACAAAAAGTTCTTCAGCCAACTCACTCTTGGTGCGGACGGGCTTCGCAGCCGCAGCGTCCAGCAACCTGGCCTTGCGCGCCTTCCGGACGAGCTTCGCGGCTCGCAACAGCGCGGGCAGACGCTTGGGAATCCCGTCCAGGGCGGAAGGGCGGGCGTGCGGCGTCCCGTGCTTTTCGGCCCGCTTGATCTTCTCCCAGTTCGCCCAGACCTGGTCCACATCCTTAACACGGAGCGTGCCAAAGACATGAGGATGACGGCGAACCAGCTTGTCGGCGATGTGGCGGGCAACCTTCTCGAAGTCAAACGCGCCACGCTCCTTGCCGAGTTGACAATGAAACACGACCTGCAACAGCAAATCGCCCAGTTCCTCTTCCAGTTCGTGGTCGTCGCCGGCTTCGATGGCGTCGAGCAGTTCATAGACCTCCTCGACCGCATGCCAGCGCAGACTCATGTGGGTCTGCTGTCTGTCCCACGGGCAGCCCTTGGGCGACCTGAGCTGCGCCATGATGGAGAGCAAGTCAGTGATTGCCGGGCGTCGCTTCATAGCAGCGGAGTGATAAAGTGCTGTCGTGCTGGAGTATGGGGAGGGAACATCCCATCACTTAAGCTCTCTCCTGCTCCAACGCTGCTATTCCCCCTCACAGTATCACTAGGTTGTCCCGATGCACCACTTCTACCCGCTGGAGCTTTCGCGCTTTGACTTCGCCGGCCCCGAACCCGGCAATGCCCCGGGCAAACTCAGTGCCGTCCGTGTCGCAGATGCGCACCACGTCTCCCGCCGCAAAATCACCGTCACACCGCGCGACCCCGGGCGGCAGCAGGCTCTTGCCGCCTTCCCGCAACGCCTTCTTCGCTCCGGCATCCACGAACAGCGCGCCTTTCGGATGATGAAAGAACGCGATCCATCGCTTGCGGCCTTTGAGCCGGGTCGGCTGCGGCACAAACAGCGTGCCCTCCTCCTCACCCGCCACAACGCGGGCCATTACGCGCTTCTTCCGGCCCGAGGCAATGACGAGCGGAATGCCGGATCGCATAGCGATCTTGGCCGCCTGAATCTTCGAAGCCATGCCGCCGACAGCGGTGGGGCTGGTCGTTCCGCCCGCCTTTTGCTCCAACGTGTGGTCCACTCGCTCAATCACCGGAATTGTCCGCGGATTGGCCCGGCCGAAGTTCTCCAGCACGCCGTCCACGCTCGTCAGAATGAGCAGCAAATCCGCCGGGAGGAGCGAGGCGACCAGCGCCGAGAGTTTGTCGTTGTCGCCGAATTTCAGTTCCGTGAACGAGACCGCGTCGTTCTCGTTGATGATGGGGATGATGCCGTTCGCCAGCAGCCGCACCAGGGTATTGCGGGCATTGAGGTGGCGCTCGTGGTGTTCCAGGTCGTCGTGGGTGAGCAGGATTTGGGCGACGGCCAGCCCATGCGCGCTGAAGAGCTTGTCATATATGGCCATGAGCCGCGATTGACCCACCGCCGCGCATGCCTGCAGCTCGGCCAGCTCAGCGGGTCGCTTCTGGAAACCCAGCGCGCCCATGCCCGCCCCCACTGCGCCCGAGGAAACGAGCACCACTTCCCGGCCCGCCCGGCGCTGGTCGGCCATTTGCGCCACCAACTGCTCCATCTGGGCAAGATCCGGCTGCTTCCGGCTGTCGGTCAGGACCCCGGTGCCCAGCTTCACCACTATGCGCGTGACGTCTTTGATGATTGCAGAACGCACGCGCAGCTTGGTAGCAAACCCGGCGGCGGCTGTCGAATTCCAAATCCCGCTCGCCAGATGTCGCCTCGGGACCGGTGCCGAATCGCTACGTCAACGTGCTACGCCCAATCCCTCCCACCGCTGGCCCCAGACAACAGTCGAATGAGGGGTGCAGGCGCTCCGAAAGGAAGAAACAGTCGCGGTCCAGGCTGCGACTCCCGGGAAACTACCAGGGATCGGCCAGGAATCCGCTAGTATGTGGCCGGCTGAAGTTGGAGGTAAAATGGCGGGACATTGAAAAACAGGCATGAGCAGAAGTGGCGCAGGGTCAGCGAGCTTGAAATCGAGGTGCGGCGTCAGGAAGTAGCGCTCCGGGACAAGAAACGGCTGGTTAATGACCTTTGCATGGAAATAGGGGCCGCGCCGGCTTATGGCGCCCAGGAACTCGAACCGGTCATGCGAGAGCTTGCTCCGGGGGTGAGTCTTTTTGATGTGCTGCCGCTGGATGCCTGCGTGAAGCGGGTGTTGGAACAGCGCGATCGCTACGGCCTTGGGCCTGCGACGGTAAGGGACATCTTTGGAACGCTGTTGCGCGGCGGCTTTGATTTTACCTTGGTCAGCAGCAAGGGGAGATGCGAGCAGTTGCGCGCCCTTGCATTCATGTTGTCCCGAAACCGGCGCGTGTTCGTGCGCAGGCGCGACGGCAAGTGGGCGTTGAAGCGATAGGCCGGCCGCGAATCCCAACTCAGGAGTCAAATTGCACAGGGTGGAGGGGGCGATCGGTGCGGAGGTAATCGTCCTTTTTCTTCGTTCAATGCGGATTTCCGGGGAGCACCGATAGCTATTCGTCATCTTGCACTCCCATTCTTACCTCCACCACCACCGCCGGACAGGCTCGACCCCGGCACGATAGCCGCACACTAGCGTTGGATTGCAAATGGCTGGAGGATAGCTTGTCAGTGCGGCTTGGCTACGGTGTGTATCCCATGGGGAGCGCTCCCCATGGGATACACACCGTAGCATCACCGCACTCTCACCATAATCCCAAGCGACGGGTGCCAGGATCGGCGGGGGCTGGAAGAGGCAAGGAGGCAGCATCACTGTCCAATATATGGACAGTGTGAAGCTTGGGAGCTGGGGGGACCATCCGAACGGCACGGGTGATAATCGCTGTTGGCGCTTCCCCGGACTCTACGATTAATCCAGATGGTTAGACTCATGACGTTGCGTCCAGCCGGGCGCGTGGGAAACGGCGGAAGCAAGGAATTGAACATTGCGGAAGAGGGGGAGTCTGCTTATAGAGTGGGCCATTCGAACATATCGCAAGAAGACCATGGCAGGGCATTCTGAATTCAGGAGTCTCTCATACCGGGAAATGAACCGCTTCTGCCATCTGGCGCTGGTGTGGTGGGTGGCGGCGTTGTTCGGGGGAACGGTGACGCTGCAGGCCGCGCTGCAATTCGATGTCTTCCTGGGCTACGACGGCATCGTGCCGCAGGCGAGCTGGTTCCCGGTGGTATGCGAGGTCAAGAATGACGGGCCGACGTTCATGGGGACGGTCGAGGTAGAGGCGGAGTATGTCAACCGCGGCCAGGGCCGCCGGGCGGTGGTGGAGCTGCCGACCGGGACCCTGAAGCGATTTGTGATCCCAGTGTTCTCGGCCGCTGCCAGTTCCGGCGTCTGGAACGTACGGTTGCTGGATGAACGAGGCAAGGTGCGGGCCGAGCAGACGGCGTTGCGGGCAAGGCGATCAACCACATCCACCACGCCGTTGCTCGGCGCACTGGTGCGGACGCCGGCGGGACTGCCGGTGCTCCGGCCGATTCTGCCCCAGGACCAGAGTCTGCAACCGGCGGTAGCACGGTTGTTGCCGGGAATATTCCCTGACAACCCCCTTGTGCTGGAGGGATTGGATGCCCTCTACCTGAACTCTGAGGCGGCGCTGGACCTCAAGGCAGGCCAGGCAAAGGCGGTGCTGGCCTGGCTGCATGGCGGCGGGCACCTGATCGTGGGGGTGGAACAAGTTTCCGACATAACCGCGACACCCTGGCTGCGGGGCGTGCTGCCCTGCGAACTGCATGACATACAGCCGGTGCAGGATCATTCGGGGCTTCAAGCGTGGCTGCGCAGCGGAAACTGGCCGGCGAAGTTTGCCGGTTCGCTCCGGGGTCAGTCGGGGTCATCCACGCGAGGTGGCGCCGCGCCCGGCGCAGGGGTGAACACAGCGCATCCGTTCAGCAATCTGCCGGACGATCCGGCGTTTGAACTGGCCAGCGTGCAAGCGGCGACGGGGCAACTGCGCGATGGTCAAGTGCTGGTGGCTGCGGGAGACAAGCCGCTGATTGTCACGGCAACGCGCGGTTGTGGGCGAGTGACGCTGCTGCTGTTCAGCCCGGAGCGCGAGCCTTTCCGATCCTGGAAAAACCTGCCCACACTCTGGGCTCGGCTCGCGGAAGTGCCGGGGGCGTGGTACGTCTCCGCCGATTACCGTCACCCGGGCGGCTGGAGCAGCGATGGGATATTCGGGGCGATGATTGACACGCGGCAGGTGCACAAGCTGCCGGTGACCTGGCTGCTGCTGCTGTTGCTGGTGTATCTGGTCGTCATTGGCCCGCTCGACCGGTATTGGTTGAAACGCATCGGCCGGCCGATGCTGACCTGGATCACCTTCCCGTGCTACGTGGTGCTCTTTTCCCTGCTGATTTACTTCATCGGCTACAAACTCCGCGCCGGCGAGTCGGAGTGGAACGAGTTGCACGTGGTGGATGTGCTGTCCAGGGGCGAGCGGGCGGAGCTCCGTGGGCGGACCTACGCGTCGGTGTATTCGCCGTCCAACCAAAGGTATTGGCTGGAAAGCCGGCAGGAGTTTTCGGCCCTGCGGGCAGAGTTTGCGGGACAGTGGAACCCGGGCCAGTCCGGCGACAAGGCGACCTTCATCCAGGCAGGCGATGGCGCGGTTAGAGGGGAGATTTTCGTGCCGGTCTGGACAAGCCAGCTCTTCGTGAACGACTGGTGGGAGCCGGCCCCCGTGCCGCTCGAGGCGGCCGTTACCCGACAGGGCGCGGGATGGGAAGTGAAGGTCGAGAACCACACCGAGGGCAGCCTGACGAACGTGCACATTGTCATCGAGGACCACATCATGCCGCTCGGGGAAATCCCAGCGCAAAAAAACAAAACGTTCAAGATACAGCCGCAGCAGGGTAAATCCCTGGCGGAGTTCGTCGGCCAGCAAGGAGCGGCTTTTCAAAGCGCGGTGTCAGCGCGGCAAAGAACGTTCGGGAGCCGTGGCAGCGAGCACATTGACGACCTGGCCAACGGCACGATGGCGGCATCCTTCCTGTCACAGATGAGCCGCACCTCGGACTCGATGCGCCACTTCATCACGCCGCCTGGGTTGGATTTGTCGCCGTTGGCGGAGCGCGGCAACGCGGTGCTGCTGGCATGGGCGGCCGATTACGCGCCGGTCAAGCCGATGCGCCAGTTTACGCCCCGACGCACCCTCCGCAACACCCTCTGGCGGGTATCGCTGCCGGTTAACTAAGTCCTGGGGCAAACGTCTTTACTATGAACGATTCCGCACCACCCATTCCGGCTGTTCAAACGATCGGCCTCACGAGGCTTTACGGAAATATTACCGCCGTGGACCGGCTGGACCTGACGGTGAACAAAGGCGACCTGTTCGGCTTCATCGGGTCGAACGGTGCGGGCAAAACCACCACACTGCGCATCCTGGCCACGTTCCTGGCGCCCTCGGCCGGCACCGCGAAGATTCTCGGCCGCGATGTGGTGGCTGAGGCGGACGCGGTGCGGCATGTGATCGGCTACATGCCGGACTTCTTCGGCGTGTACAAGGACATGGAAGTGACGGAGTACCTGGATTTCTTCGGGGCTTGCTACAAAATCCCCACAGCGCAGCGGGAGAAGACGGTGAACGACGTGCTGGAGCTGGTGGGGCTGACGGAGAAGAAAGGGGCGCTTATCGGCGCGCTGAGCCGGGGCATGCAGCAGCGGCTGGGGCTGGCACGGGTGCTGATCCACGACCCGCAGTTGCTGCTGCTGGACGAGCCCGCCAGCGGCCTCGATCCGCGGGCGCGCATCGAGATGATGGCCATCCTGCAGGAGCTGCAGCGCCTGGGCAAAACCATTATCATCTCCTCGCACATCCTGAGCGAGCTGCAAACCTTGTGCAACCGCGTGGCCATTATTGAGAAGGGCCGGCTGATCTACAGCGGCGCGGTGCAGGGCGTGCGGGACCAGATGTCGCAGGGGCGGGTCGTGTGGGTGCGCGTTTCCAGCGACCAGGCGCAGGCCATCGAGCTGCTCAAGGCGCGCCAGGAGATCGCCGAAGTGGCGGCGGCGGATGGAGAGATCAAGGTGACGCTGGCCAGCCCGGAGGTCGAACACAGCATTGTGGCGGACATCCTGGTGCGCGGCGGGGCGAAACTGGTCGAATTGCGCGAGGACGAAATCGGCCTGGAGGAGGTGTTTATGCGCGTGACGCGCGGGGAGACGCAGTGAGCGATGATCATTTCGCTGCTCCTTCACTCCGTTCCTCCCGATGACCTTTCTGCCCATTCTCGAGCGCGAATTGCGCGTGCGGGCGCGTAGCCGGGCCGCTTACTGGACTCGCTTTGCGGTGGCGCTGGCGGGGATGTTGGTCTGTGTGCCCCAGTTGATGTCGCCGTGGCCATTCAGCGCTTCGGCGAACATCGGACGGGGCCTGCTCGATGCCGTCGTGAGCGCTGCTTTCCTGGTCGGTTGCGCCTCTTGCCTTCTCACGGCCGATATCCTCAGCTCGGAACGTCGGCAAGGAACGCTGGGCTTATTGTTGCTGACTCGAGTTGGTGTTTTCGATGTGCTGATGGGGAAGCTGGGCTCAGCTGGCTTAACCAGCCTGTGTGCGCTGGTGGCGCTGCTGCCGATGCTGATGCTGCCGGTAATCGCTGGAGGCGTGACCGGTGGCGAGGCATTCCGCAAAGGGTTGGTGCTGCTCGATGCGCTGTTTGTGGCACTGGCTGCGGGGTTGTGGGCTTCGGCACGCGGTCACGAATGGCGGAAGACCGCACGGAACGCGTTGATCGTGGTGGCAGCCGTCGTCCTGGTGCCCTGTTCGGTGGGGGTGCTGTGCGGAAAGTTCGGCGCGGCAGGAGCCGACATCGCATTGCTGAGCCCACTCTGGACCCTGGTTGTTGCCGGAGATGGAATGTACAAAGTGGCTGCAGCGAACTACTGGATTTCGCTGCTGCTGGTTCACGCGACAGGGTGGGCGCTGCTGGCCGGCGCGGTCTTTCGGCTGCGGCGCGGATGGCGGGAAGACAGGGGCGAAACATCGGGGACCGCGCCAGCCACGATCGCCCAGCGTGAGACGACAGCCGCCAGATCTTCGCACTGCCCCCTGGATGACAGCACAAATCCCATCGTCTGGCTGCTTGGACGCCAACGCGGCTTGAAAGCCATCCTCTGGGCAGGGGCGATCGTGGGTTTTTCGACCAGCGGAGTAGCTCTGGTTATGGTTCGTCTCGCAGGCGTAAGGTTCTATGAGGGCACGGCACGGCCATTGATACTGGGGATGGCGCTAATCGGCAGCGCTTTGTTCGCCTGGGCGGCCAGCCGTTTCTTCGTCGCGGCACGGGGGACGGGGGCACTCGAATTGCTGCTGACCACGCCTCTCGGCGCCAGGCAGATTGTCTCGAAGCAATGGGAAGTATTGCGGCGCGCGCTCCTCTGGCCCCTGGTGGCCATGATCGCGCCAACCATCCTTAATCTGGGATTCTTCTTAGTTCAGCAAGCCGGAGTTGTTGGCCCACTCCCCTCGTTCTGGCTGCAATACACGGGTTCGGTGCTGATCGGCTGTATGCACATCGTCCTTCAGGTCTGGGCGCTTTGCTGGCTGGGAATGTGGTTCGGTCTCAGGACGGGCAGCCAGGCCCGGGCGATTGTTTGGACGGTGATCTTGGCTAACGCCATCCCACACTTGATCACCGTTGTGGGCTGGATGCTAATCGCCGCGTTGAACGGTTCGTTCTACAGCGGGAATTCACTTTCTTTCACGATTCTGCTGTGGTTGCTGCACATCCTGAACCCGCTGCTTTATCTCGGGCTGATTCGATTTGCCCGGCGCCGGCTGTTGGGCGAGCTGGCGACAACTGAAATGCCGGGGTTCAACTTGCTCGAATCCATCTCTGCCACAGCACGAGGCGCCGCCTCGGCCTGGCGCAAGGCAAGGCACTGGACGCCCTCATGACGGTCCTGCCTGTAATTGCGCGCGAGTTGCGCGTCTCGGCGCGGCAGCCCTTCACTTACTCCCTGCGGGTGCTGGGGGTGGTCGTGCTGCTGCTGGCGGGCGTGTTGTTTGGCTTGCGGTTTGGGTACGCGCCCACGGTCGGGCGCCCGTTATTCTCGGCGCTCCACGTCACGCTCTTTGCCGCGATCTGGGTGCTGGTGCCGATGCTCACGGCGGACTGTATCAGCCGGGAACGGCGCGAAGGCACGTTGGGACTGCTCTTCCTGACGCCGCTGAAAGGGGCTGACATTGTCCTGGCCAAAGGACTGGCGCACGGATTGCGGGCAGTGACCCTGGGGCTGGCGGTGGTGCCGGTGCTGGCCATCCCGTTTCTGATGGGCGGGGTGAGTTGGGCCGAGGCGGCGCTGTCCGTGATCGTGAACGCCGGCGCGATGTGCCTGGCCCTGGCGGCCGGACTGCTGGCTTCGGCGTGGAACAAAACCTGGTCGCGGGCACTGGTCGGGGCGGCGCTGCTGGCGTCCGCCTTCTTGCTGCTCCAGGTTACCGGAGTGGGTTGGCTGCGGATCCAAACCTTCAGGCCCGGATTCCCGCTGTTCGAGTTCAATTGGGACCATGTGCTCGCGCTTGGCTTGGGGCTTGTCGCAAACACCGCCGACCCCTGGGCCAACTCACCCGGATGGATGGCATCCACCAGCCAATCCCTCCGAATCCTAGGACAAACCGCCGCCTGCTCTTTGTTGGTCTTGTTCTTCGCAGTGCTGGCGGCGGGGGCCTGGATCCGGCGCTCCTGGCGGGAGGAACCGACCCCTCGCTGGCTGGTTTGGCTGGAGCGGATATTCTGCACGCCGATGCTGTGGCTGACGTTCTTTCACCATTGGATGCACCGGAAACTGGAGTGTAATCCCATCGGCTGGCTGGAGCAGCGGACCTGGAGCGGACGGTTGGTGACCTGGGGCTGGGTAGCCGTGTTGATCTCGGTTTACAGCACGATTTTGACCGACCGGCACTTCTTCTGGGTGACCAACGCCATACAGGAGATGATGGCCTGGCTGCTGGCCGGGAGCATTGGCGCCAGCGCGGCGGGGAGCTTCCGGCGCGAGCGGGAAACCGGCCTGCTGGAACTGTTGCTGGTTTCGCCATTGAGCGAAAGGCAGATCATCTCAGGGCGGCTCCGCGGCCTGTGGAGTCAGTTCCTGCCGGCCGCCGGGTTGCTCCTGGCCGTCTGGCTGTATACCTCCAGCTTCCAGCCGAACCGCCGCGGCGCGGGAGTGCTGTTGTTCTATGCAGTGACATTTCTGAACGTGCCGGTTTTCGGGCTGTACTACTCCTTGCGCTGCCGCAATTTCCTCACCGCGCTCCTCTTCACAATCGGTGCAGGGATGTTCCTGCCACTTGGGCTGGCGGAACTGATCACCTTCCTGCGCCACGCTTATGCGAGCCCGGCCTCCGCTTATTCGCCAGGACTGCACGCCTCGGTGCTGGCCGCCGCCTGCCAGGTTCTCCTGGCGGGGACTTGCTGGTGGTGGCTCTACCGCCGGCTTAAGCAAAGGGCTTTCCCTCTGGAGCGAACACCGGGATAGTAGGGCAGCCAAATGAGCCCATTCGACACAACACGTCCATGACCTGGCTGCCCATCGTCGCACGAGAATTGCGAGTCGCCTCGCGACGGCCCGGCACCTACCGGGTGCGCTGGGGCGCGGGGCTGGGCCTCATTCTGGTTGCCGCGTGGTTCTTCCTGAGGAACCAGCACCTGCCGGCGGAGCACATCGCCATGGGCCTGTTCCTGATACTGACGGGTGGCGCGGTGTTGTGCTGCCTCCTGAGCGGCGTGTGGTTCACGGCCGACTGTCTGAGCGAAGAGAAGCGCGAAGGGACGCTCGGCCTGCTGTTTCTGACGGACCTGAAAGGCTACGACGTAGTGCTGGGCAAACTCGCGGCCACTTCACTGGGCGCTCTATACGCCGTGCTGGCGGCGGTGCCGATCCTGGCCCTGCCGCTCCTGTTGGGTGGCGTCACGGGGGGCGAATTCGCGCGCATGGCCCTGGTGGCGATTAACACCCTCTTCTTCTCCCTCACGCTCGGGCTATGCGTGTCGGCCCTGAGTCGCTCCCAGCGCAGCGCCATGACCAGGACGCTATTGCTCGTTCTCCTCTTTGCAGCCGTCCTGCCAGCGTGCGGGGCGTGCCTTACACTTTCTGGCGCGACGCCAAAAACTGGCAGGAGCTGGCTCATGGCAAGCCCCTTCTACACCCAGTACCACGCGCTGGACCAACAGTTCTCGGCCTCGCCGGGAGACTTCTGGTGGTCGGTGGCGGTCATTCACGGGCTGGGTTGGACGTGCTTGCTCTTGGCAAGTGGGATTGTGCCTCACACGTGGCAGGACCGGCCGGCCGGAGCGCGCGCGCTGCGTTGGCGCGAACGCTGGCGGACGTGGACTTACGGCAACCAGACGGACCGCGCCCTCTTCCGTGAACGATTGATGGACCGGAGCGCCTGCTTCTGGCTGACAGCGCGAGCGAGATGGAAGCCGGCATCGGTTTGGGCCGTGCTCGGAGTAGTAGCCTGCGGGTGGGGCTGGGGCCTGGCCAAATGGCACCGCCACTGGCTGGACGAAAGCACCCTTATCCTGACCGGTTTGCTGTTGAATTACCTCCTCAAGGTGTGGTTCGCGCTGGAAGCGGGGCGGCAATTGAGCGACGACCGCAAAGCAGGCGCATTGGAGCTGTTGCTATCCACACCGCTGACGGTGAAGGAGATTCTGCACGGCCACTTGCTGGCGTTGCGCCGCCAGTTTCAATGGCCCGTGACAGTCGTGCTGCTGGTGTGCTTTCTTTTCATGATCCTTGGCGCGCTCGATGCCAATTTGCGGCCTGACACGGAGCACCCTGCTCTGTGGATCCTGCTCTGGGCAGCCGGCATGGTTATCCTGGTCGCCGACCTGGCCGGTCTTTACTGGCTTGGCATGTGGCGCGGGCTCACGGCAAAGGGTCCGATCCACGCCGCCGGGGTGAACATGGCGTGCATCCTCTTGTTGCCGTGGGGCATTGCCCTGATAGCGATAGTGCCACCATCCCTTGGCGGGTTGGGCGGAGTGGAGACGCGGAACGAAAAGTACGTGCTGGGCCTGTGGGTTGGCTTGTGCCTGGCCGTGGATCTGGGTTTCGGCCTGTGGGCCCGGCGCAAGTTGCACGCCGAGTTCCGCCGGGCCGCCGCCCGCGGATACGAGCCGCGCCCGAAATTCTGGAAACGCTAGCTGGCCTGGCCATGACTTTCCTCCCCATCGTGGACCGGGAACTGCGCGTGGCAGCGCGGCGCCGGATCACCTATCGCATCCGCACCTGGGCGGCTATCATTGCGCTGGTGGTGGGGTTCTTCGCATTCTTCCCTGCGGTGCTGGCGGGGGCTTACGGCAGCACCGGCAAGTCGCTCTACACCGCGCTGACCAATTCCGTGTTCGGCCTGTGCCTGCTGGCCGGGGTCTTGTTCACCGCCGACTGCCTGAGTGAGGAAAAGCGCGAGAGCACATTGGGGCTTCTGTTCCTTACCGATCTGCGGGGCTACGATGTCGTGCTGGGGAAGTTCATGGCCATGTCGCTCAACGCCTTTTACGGGCTGCTGGCCATTCTGCCCATCACCGGGCTCTCGCTGCTGTTGGGCGGGTTGACCGGTGGGGAGTTTTGGCGGACAACCCTGGCACTGGTAAACGTGCTCTTCGTCTCCCTGGCCGCCGGGATATGCGTCTCGGCGTTCGGACGCGAGTCACAACGGGTAATGGGCGCCACGTTGGGATTGGTGATCCTGCTGGCCGCCGGCCCCTCCCTGGCCGCCCTCATTGGACGCGCCCTGCGTCTGCCGCTGCAATGGGAATGTTGGGCGTGGATTAGCCCTTACCAGGCCTTTTCGAACGCCCTCGAGCCGGATTACCTGAGACAGCCCGGGATGTTCTGGCGGGCATTGGCCGTCTCGCACGGGGTCGGATGGCTTCTGCTGGCGCTGGCCAGCACGGTGTTGCCGCATCGCTGGGAAGAACGGGCGGCAGCAGGCGGAGCCGGCGGACTGCTGCGCCGGTGGGCGCAGCCGACCAGGAGCGGGATTGGCGCGCGGGCGAAAGCACGCCAGGAATTGCTGCCGGTCAATCCCGTGCTTTGGCTGCTGAGCAGCGGCCCGGACCTGCGCCGGCTCGCCTGGATCATCGTATGCGCATGGGGTGTGGTAGTCCTGGCGACCACCTTGTTCGCGCCCAACGAAGGGGGCGTGTTCGCCCTGGGCATGTACGGCGTGCGACCCTTCGGATTTCTGCTCAAGTGGCTGCTTGCCCTCCAGGCCTGCCGCTTCTTCGTCGAGGCCCGGCGCAACGGTACCCTCGAGACGTTGCTCTGCACCCCGGTGACGAGCCGGGACATCATACGCGGCCAGGTCCTTGCCTTGCGGCGGGACTTTCAGCGGCCCGTCATCATCTTTCTCGTACTGCTCTTCGTCCCGGCGGTGGTTCGCCTGCTGGCAGTGGGTAGCTCGGGTTCCTCGGAACTGGGAATGGCGGCCCTTGGGTTGGGTTTGGGCGGCATCTACAGCCTGCGGATGCTGGCCGATTGCTATGCCCTCGGCGCCTTCGGCATGTGGCTGGCGCTGACCGTCAAGAAGCCCGGGCTGGCGCCCGGTTTCACCATCTTGTTCGTGCTGCTCCTCCCCTCGGCGCTCTGCTGGCTGGATATTTTCGCCGACATTGTCTTCATCCTGTGGGGCGTCACCAAACTCAAGCAGTCCGACCTTCGCTCCCTTCTGGCACAACAATATCAGCCAGTAACCGATGATATCAGGCCCCGCTCCCAGCCGCCATCCCCCCCGGAAGCCGCTTAAGTCCTCCAACCTCAGTTACTTAGGCGGCTCACCTGGGAACCACACCGTATCCTCACCGTATCCTCACCGTCTCCACACCGTGGATACAGCCTTGACACCTTCGGGGGAAACCCTTCAGAAACCACTGTAATTCATGAAGATAGCGCCATTTGCCACCGAAGCGGAGAAATTTGCCTGGCAGCGGGCGAAAGAGCTGGAACTTGCGAGTCAAACCGGCGACCGCTGGCGGGTTGACATCCTCCCCGGCCGCTACGGCTGGGCTGCCCGCGCCATGCGCCTGTGCCGCAACCCTCAATGCAACCGGCCGCAAGCCAAGGGCAGCAAATACTGCTCCCAATGCGGCCGCCAGTCTCGCGCTCATAACCCCTGCCCGGACGCCCACGGCCATTGACATTCCGCCGCCGCGCCAGCCACCACGCCCCGCAATCCCAACCGCCACGGCCCATCCGCGCAAACCTCGCCGCGCACCGCACCCGATCGGGTAGGAGGTGAGGGTTAGAACCTCACCGTCCTCCCACACCACCGGACGTACGGTTCCGTATCACGGCGGTTCACAAAGACCGCTGCTCACGCAGCAAAGTGAACCACTGGACCTCCTCCAGC
>Ga0209507_1000750_pt1 | contig 31056 bp, 44 predicted proteins | sample AD_UKC028_MetaG_FD_184414 | JGI IMG/M metagenome (GOLD analysis project Ga0209507, IMG submission 184414) | Active sludge microbial communities of municipal wastewater-treating anaerobic digesters from USA - AD_UKC028_MetaG (SPAdes) (version 2) | ecosystem: Engineered > Bioreactor > Anaerobic >...
GGGCTTTGAGCTGGGCAACTTGAAGTTGGAGTGGAATCGGGGCAGGAACCTTCTCGGGACCAGGGAATACTTCCTCGATGTCGGTGATTTGAAGAGCGCGGAGGAATCTCCGTTCCACAGCCGCCCGATCGTAGCCCGCGGTGACTGCGCTCGCCTCGCGGAGGAATTGGGCTTGCTGAATCTTCTGGGCGTCTGATACCATGTTTGGGTCTGCGGAAGGGCAGATACTCTTCTCGCTTTCCTGGTAGTCTTCAGCCAGTACTTTTGCGGGAGTAGAGGAGGCGGTGGCGTAGTACTCGACCGTGTCGTCCAGGTAAACTTGATTCAGCAAGTAAAGTTTGCGGAACTCTTCTTTCATTGCGCGGTGGAGACGCTTGAAGATTCCGATGAAGACTCGTTGGCCTTCGGCAATCATATTGCGAGAGGTTTCGGCGGGGGTATTTTGACCCGGATTCACGCCGACTTGTGGGTCAGTCGCCCCGGCAACACGCTCGCCGTAGTTGATGAGGAGTTGCACGAGGGAAAAGAGGACCGTGCTCGGAGCCTTGACATCGAGCGGCACAACATTCTTCCGGAGATCATCTCCCGTAGCATCCACTCGCTTCCACTCGAACGGGCGGAAGCTGGTATCTCCCGAACGAATCCGCGCCCCGCGACCAAGAAAGCCCCCTGCCGTGTTGGAGAGAGTTCCAGCGTCAAGTAGTTGATTGATCAGCGAATTGATTGACTCGTTCAGGGGACCCAGCAGAATTCCGAAGCCGAGATCGTAGATGCCACCGTCAGGAGAGGGGATGAAGGGATACTTCGTGAAGTAATTCGTGGCGCGAATGAAGTAGATCTTTCCGCCTGAAGTCCGCTTCACGTCCTTCGTGACGAAGCGAGCAACAATCCGGCAGAGATGGCCGGTGTCTTGCCGCACGGTCACGACGTAAGGTTCCTTGAAACCATCATCATCGAGATCGAGCCAGCAATGCTGCTCAAGAAGCATGTAGGGGGTTTCGGGATCATCGCCTGTTGGCAGCACGCCCTGAGAATTCGCCTTCGCTTCGTCCAGCACATTCTCGAAACCGTTATAAACGGGGGGAGTCTCGGACGGAGCCTCGCAATAAACACCTTGACGCTCCTTCCCCAGCACTTCATTCGCGCTCAACTGCAGCACATGAGTCACACGACTGGCTGTATCGAGACTCTTCGCGAAGTAAGGGATCACAAGATCCTTTGCCAGGATGTTTTCACTGACATTGTGACCGAGATCGGAGTCGAAATAGGATTTCTTGAACGCACAGCCGATAATCGGAACCGTAATCAGGACGCGATCGTGGCTATCTTCCCAGTTTTCGTCCTCTTCCAGGACTTGATAGCTCATATGGGCGGCAACGCGGGCGGCACGAGCGGCCTTCCGTCCATCAGGATCAGCCCCAAACGTCTGGCATTTCACGATGTCGGGGCCAGGAACCATTGCCGGGTATGCGCGGGCGTGGAATTGCAGGGCTGCAACCGTAATAAGCGGGAACTTCACGTTCGCTGCGCCGACCCAGGGGAAGGATTTCTCTTCTGAAACTTGCAGCGCGAGATCCAGCGCCATCTTCATCTTCTCTTCCCACGCGGAGCGGGAATTCAGATCGAGCGTGTAGCCAGAAATAACCTCATCTGCGATGTTTGCTCTATCGGTAGTCGAAAGCAATTTCGCAACATTTGTGCTGCGAACTACTTCTGTCAAATCCAGTGCGGCCGATACTCTCATCTTAATATCCGGTTACGGCCGAGCGGCCTTGAAGTATTCTAGGATCATGACGACGCATTTCGAGTTCTTCTTCCTCGATAAAGTCATCTTCGTCGGGATCAGGAGAGGCTTCGAAACCCTTCACCAGGATCGCGGTGGAGTCGAATTGGTCATCCTGCAGGGCGTCGCTCGTCCCGGTGAAGCGGAGATTCTCAGCCTCATATGCCGGATACCACTCTGCCTTTTTATCGAACAAGATTCCGCCCGCACGATGCCGTTTCTGGTAGGGCTTGCCGCGGGTCGCCTTATCCTTCACCGGGTTGATGACCAGGAATTTCAGGTACTGATCACGATCACGCATCGCCTGATAGATCGTCGATTCGAGCGCGTTCCAAATAACCCCACCCTCGACCGTGAAGTGCTCGGGATTCCACTTCTCGTCGATCTCGAACATCTTCTCGATCCATTCGAGCGCATCCCAGCGACCAACGTGCTGATCCACAACACAGATTTTTCCGGTCAGCATCTTGCCGCCGACAGTAAAACTCGTCCGGTTCGCGCGATCGAGCTTGCTCACGGCGAAATCCACACCAACACTGTAAGCCTTCTGCGCCCAGTAATCTTCCTCCGTCATAGCGAGGAAATCGTCCTTCCGGAGATAAGCCTCGTTATTGTCAAATGGATCGTTCAGATATTCCTGGCTATATCCTGCCGCATCTCCATCATCAATGAAGGCCTGTCGTATGGCACGCAGACGGGATTCAGGAAATTGCTCGGACCACAGGATGTCGGAAAAGTCATCAAACGCAGCATGTGCGCGGAATAGCTTTGTTGACCAGGTTGAAGCCCGTAGGAGCCGAGAAAGGAGGGCGTCTTCATGCAGGATAGTGCCATGCATACGAACCAAGCCACCACGACGGCGGCAAGGAAGCAGGGCGCGATAAAACCACCTACGGAATTTCTTCCGCCGATCATAGTTTTCAACTTGTTCGTCCTCTTCTAGATCGTCGCAGATGATTAGGCCGGGACGCTTCCCGTTCCATTTCATCCCGCGCATCTTCTGGCCAGCGCCCTTCGCGATGAAGCGGGCTTGGTGACCGTCCAGAAATTCGACGATAATATCGGATTTGGAGTCTGTGACTAGACCCTTGATTTTGAACTCCCGAATGAGATCATCATTCTCGCGGAGTTCCTTCGCAATATCAGACATGTGGCCCATTGCGAGTTCTTCAGTCGCACTGACGATTACGATGTAATCTTGGGCGCGGAAGAGGGCTGTGGCAAGGCCGTAGTTGTGTGTGAGAGCGGTACTCTTTGCGTGTTCGCGGGGGGCTGCAATTGCGGCAAGCTCGACCCCCGAGCAGTAGAGTTTCCAGCAATCCCGGTGAAGTTGCGGCGTCGGCTGCGGGTTGTCGTACAGTGGACTGAGGAAGGTTCCTGCGAACGCTTCGATCAGTTCTGCTGTGAGATCGACCCGAGCGACGGAACTCATAGGACAAGTTCGCCTTGGAGGGGGGAGCTGAATGATCCTTCGATCGTCACGCCCTCAATTACGCGCTCGGTAACACGGGACTGGAGTGCCAACAGCCGCCCGGCCAGGCCTTCGAGATGATCCTGGGGAACCATGACGATCGGGGTAGGTTGATTCCCTCCAAGTCCGAGAGCCTTTGCCCCTAGCTCCGCCGCCCGGAGAGCGAGTTGGTCAGGCACTCCGAGGGCGGGCTGGCTCAATTTCTCCTGCAAGACCTCGAGACTCTTCTCCACGACCCCACGGAATCTCTCTTCAATGCTCAGCGCAAGCACCGGGTCAATCATTTCGTTTCGCCGCTCGGCTAGCTTCGCCTTAAACGCATCGCTCCCCATTACCGTGGAGAGCCAGCCTTGCGTATAACCAAACATCGCGGCGAGCTTTCCCTGGCTAATCCCAGGATCTGCGAGGATCATGTCAATCACGGCTTCGTGCGTGTAACGCAACTTCGCGGGCGGCCGGGCGCCGACGGGCGGCTGTCCACCACCCCTTCCCAACTCGTCCAGCCAGCTTTCCTCTTCCCGCGCATTCATCAGTCCAGATCTCCTCTTGACGGTCCCCCCACAATACCACTCTCACGCGCGAATGTCAATAGACTGCGGGAACTGTGGCGGGAACGAGACTTACTTGTTCACGTAACATTGACGTAACGTGTTCACATAACCCCCAAGCCAAAAATTTTCTTCTGGGGGCTAGATATATAAATACGCCCGCGAAGTTTTCCCCCCTCCCCCTCCCATTCCTCGGGCGGCTCCTCCCCCCTTGGTCACGCGTCAGAAGAACGCGCAAGAGGGCGCGGCTAGACCAAGGGGATGGGATTGTTGCGCGGATGCGACGACTGAGGTATGGATACAACATGCCGCAAATTGCGTCACTAGTGCCGTAAATTGTCACATTACGCATATTGTGTGCCAGCATGATGGTGGTATTGCAATGACTACATTCTCGTTTAAAATCAATGGGTTATGATTATTTTGTTGTGGCCTGGACCGAGCAGGCACGAGCATTGCTCATATGTTGGCGTGGCCGGCGACAATCCGTTAATGGCACATAACACGAGAGGCTCAAACAATGAGAGACAAGCAACAGATCAAGCCGGTCGTTTCCGAGGATTTCTCCAAGGTTACGTTCGAGATGCGCGGTATGCAGGACTTGGTGCTGGACATGACGAAATTGCACACGGATATTATCAAGCGCGCCGCATGTGTCGGCATGGCCCAGGTGCGGATTATTGACGCCGCAGCCGTGAGTCGGGCGGATGCAGATGGGAACGTGCGGTCAGCTGGCGAAATGCTCACGCTCAAACGCGAGCGGATGGAGGCATTGGTCGCCCACTATATGACGGGAACGGATGAATGGGCGCAGAAACGGGCGGGCGGCGGGGCCGCGAAGGATACCTCGGGAATCACGCTGCAGGCCATGCGCCGCGTATGGTCGGATAAGGCTTGCGAGGCCTTGGCGTTCAGGATGGCGCAGAAGCGGGGGATTTCACGCCGGGAAGCCTACGCGGTTTTCGCCCAGACGAAGGAGGTTGCCGCCGCCATTGCCGCAATCAAGGCGGAGCGTGCAACCGTGAGCGCTGATGATCTCATAGCCGAAATGGACGACGAGGCTGACGACGAGGAGTAATCCCTTAATGCCCGGTGACAGCGGGCATTGTGGGAAATGTTCCCGATTTTTAATGGAGGCTCAAAATGGAAAAGCTTGAAACGGTTGTAACGCATTATGTCAATGTGCGGTATGTGACTATCACTGGAGCAGGCGGCGCAACGCCTATGGAACTGACCAAAGTTCCGCAATGGCTCGCGGATAATCCCGGCACGTTGATTATTGCACTCGACGTGCGTTATAAGAAAACCTACAGTGTTTAATGGAGGCTCGAATGACCTACGATCGTATTGCCGCAATCATGCGGATGATAACCAAAGCGAGGCCAGTGAAATGAAACCACACACCATGCACAGAGGTGGCGAAACCGCCATCATCATCCTCTGGACGATCGCCGCGTTCGTTGCATTCTGGGTCGGAACAGAGCCTGCGGAAATCACGCGGCCCGGCCCGTGGTCAGTCTGGCTGTTCCTGCAAGAACTGGCGGGCGTGCTCGGGCCGCTGCTGAACGGATAGATTAGGAAATGCTTATGATGCGGGCGTCCGGGCGCGGATGGCCCGCATTTTCGCTAGCATTCTATCCTATGCCGCAATTCAGCGATTTCTTTTATCAGCGCCTCTCGTTCGAGAAGCCACATCTCCTTCTCTCGCAGCAATCGCTCATAAACTACTTGAGCCGCAGCTCTTGCGTAGGCAGCGCGGCAATTGGGGGAGCAAAAATTTTGATCCGAGCGCATGAGCTTAGTTTTTTCGCACCAGAGGCACGGACGTTCTGTGCGCTTTGTTCCAAGTCGAGCGCGAGCTTCTTGGATTTCGGTGGCGGTAAAATCATTGAGAATTACGGGGCAGGTCATATTGATCTCCGGGGTGGGTGGCGATGGCCGTGGGAATCACGGCAATCCATTATGTACGCGTACGTACGCGGCGGCAATAACATAATGAGGGCGGTGCGGAAAATTGATTGTGCGACGATTGTGCGAATATGAGATTATGATGATATACGAAGCCCTTGCTTGACAATGGCATGGATATCACGTAACATCACATATCATTACATCACATAACATCACCTCCACCTCCACCCTTACAATCTGCATACAGGGCCGTGTGTCCCGGACCGGGATTTTAGTAAAAGAGGTCTAGATTTTTTTTTTTTATTTTTTTTTCTCTTAAGAACACTCCCCAAGGGACAAAGGCCCCTGTATGCAGATTGTAGATGAGGAGGATAGGAGGAGGTTGGTGAGGGCGGGCGGGATGCGCTCAACGAGGATGAGCGGAGAGATTTGAAGTTTAATTGACAGAAGGAGAAGGAAATGGTACATAAGTTTGGGATGCATAATCGGCGGGCAGCGAAGCTGGGCGCGGTGCAAGTGGAGGCGATGCGGAGGGAATATGCGAACGGGATGACGCAGAGGGAACTGGGGGCGAAGTATGGAGTGAGTGTGGGGCAGGTGGGGAGAATTGTGAGAGGGGAAAGCTGGGCGGATACTGGGGCGGCCCGTGGATTTGTGGTGGAGCAGGCTTGGGAGGGGGCAGAGGGGCTGGATAGTCCTCGCTTTGGGGGAGATGAAGAGATTATTGCCGCGAGTCTGCGGGCGGTTCAGGCAAGGGTGAGCACGGAGAATCCGTTTGAGCAGGAGGATTGTAAACCCGATCCGAGGGTTTCGGAAGAGGTGCTGAGGCAAATGCGGGAATTGCTTGGGATTGGGGGGTAGAAGGAAGGATAGAACTGAGTTGCATTTGAGATGCGGGCATGTTATGTTGATGTAACGTGTTCATGGCACGGGATAACTTGAAAGGAGAAGGAAAAATGCTAACACGACTTGGAACGCAGTACGAGCGGCTTCAATCACTCAAGATTGCAGTGCAGCTGGAGAAGGAAGGGTTTATCGCAGCAGGGGGGAAGAGTCTGACCGATACGGCGCGGGAGATTCTGGGCTTGTGGGAATTCGCCGGACATGATGAAGTGATGGACCGGATTCAGGACAGGCTGGATGAGCTGCTGGCAACAGCAGAGGAAGGAGCGGTGTTATGAGCGCGGTTAAGGTGAAACGAGAACTTCCCAAGCTGAACTTCCGGGATCAAGTGGGATTATTTCTCGGGAATCGGGAGCAAGATTGGCCGACACTCCGCTGGATGGTTGGAGCGGTAGGTGGGAATCTTGCAGATGTAGTGGAAATACTGGTTTGGAGACTCCACGATCAAGGACAGCAGGAAAAAAGGAGGCTTGGAAATGTTTAATACAGAGCGGGAGATGTTGCGTGGGATGGTCCGGGGAAGTGGGGCATCCGGTTGGGAAGTCGAGAGTTTTCTGGACGAGGTGAATGAATGCTCGCAGGGAGGGGAAGATCCGGAAGAAGTGGTTGGCCGGGATGTGCTTGAGCCAAGAGCGGAGTTCACAGCCGCCCGTGCGCGGAGGTCGCGTCATGGGTACTGAAAGCTACAAGATCCTCCCTGTCTTGATGCGGAGGGATGGAATGGGCCGCGAGGAAGCGGAAGATCTGATCGCAGAAGCTCGGGAGCGGGTTCTTGAATATGGAGAAGACCCCGAAGAAATCCTCGCGGAGGAATTCGGGCTGGAGCCGGACTATATCTACGACCTGCTTGGTTAATCCTGCCCGCTCAAGGGGATTCGTAAGAGTCCCCTTCGTCGGTCATAGTGATCGGTTAAAGGAGAAAGAAAGATGGAAATCATGGTAACAGAAGAGCAGATCTTGCATCTCGCCCCGAACGTTCGGTCAGCATATTTGGAAGCGTTCAAGTTCAGCTGGAGGGAAACCGCACACCAGTATGAGATTGACACCCCGCTTCGGGTGGCGCATTTCATAGCACAGATTCTGCATGAATCCGGCGGGTTTTCCGTGCTGTATGAGAATCTCAACTATAGTGCGAAGAGACTGCCTGTCGTCTGGCCGAGTCGATTCCTCCCAAGGGGTCCGAACGATCCGGAGAGGTTTGCGTATAAGCCAGAAGAGCTGGCGAATCTGGTATATGGTGGAAGGATGGGGAATACAGAGCCAGGAGATGGGTGGAAGTACCGGGGGAGAGGATTGATTCAGCTGACCGGGAAGAGAAATTACCAGCGACTCTCGGACTTGCTGAAAGCAACGGGGCAGTATATCAGTTCGGACTTGGTTGCGTTTCCGGAGCTGGTGGTCAGCCCGATGCGGTGTCTGGCGGTAGCGGCGATCTTCTGGAAAAATGCCGGGTGTAATGAAGCGGCGGATTGGGACGATCTTACAGGAGTTACGAAGCGGATCAACGGCGGAACGGTTGGGCTGCAAGCGCGAGCGAGCTGGCTGGACCGGACGAAGGTGATCTGGTCGTAAGGCAGATCAAGGGAATTCGAGAGAGTTTCCTTGCACGGCCGTGTGGTCGGTTGATAGGAGAAGGAAGATGTCACGAAAGTACTATGAAATGATCGCGGAAGAGTTGGGATTCGCTTGGGCGCGAGGGGATCTGACGCAAGCGGGACTGAACAATCTTGCAGAAGGTTTGGCGATGAAATTCGCTCAAGATAATTCTCGCTTCGATCCCATCAAATTTTTGAATTCTTGTGGTTACTACAGAAAGGACGAAAACAATGCGTAAATTTACCAAGCGGGAACTCCACGCTGCAGCAGAGGAGGGAGAAGGCTTCTGCCGCCGGTGTGGAAGTCAAGGACCGATCGAGCAAGCGGAAGATGATCGGGAGGGAAGATTTCTTCCTTGCGAGGCTTGTGGCGCTCTTGGGATGATGCCAGCGGAAGGGATGCTGGCTGTGCTGGAGATGATAGAGCTGGAGGATGAGTAATGCGAGGGCTTGGAGAGCAGTTCAATCTGATAGGAGTGCTTGATCCTAAGTACTGTCTCGCAGCAATGCAAGCGAGCTTTCGTGGGGAAGCGGGAAAAGTGGAGCACACAGAACAATTCCTCGATGATTTCTTCAACGCTTATGATGGCTGTTTCTTTGAATAGAGAGGCTCAAGATGACGATTAAGAATATCCCCGGTTCACTTCGAGTGGGGCAGGTAAGCGGAACAGACAGAACACGCCCGGTCGTGCTGGCTTATGGACGGCAACAGGCGGGGGAGCCGGACGAAACCTGGGGTGGACAGGAAGTTGTAACTCCGATTATTGCGTCCCACTTCGCTCAACGGTATGTTCAGCTCCTCGGAGGGAAAAAAGAACTCCCCTCCGTCACCCTGAATGACATGACTTCTTTCTTCCGGTGGGAAGTCACGCTGGGTGAATTCACCTACTTCCTCTCGATCTCGTGGGAGAAGGAGAATGCGGAGTTCCGCACACAGCTTGCACCGCGGGCGGAGCTTTACTTCCGGGGAAGAATGGGCCAGCGGAACGAACTCCGTGGATAATGTCCTTCAAACCCTTGGCTACGTTCTAATCCTCGTAGGAATCTGGATCTTGATCGACGGCGGACGGGGATAGACAGCCGCCCGTCAACTATTTTTAACCGAGCGGAAAAACTTCCTTGACCCCACACGAAAAAAATGAGATGATGTCGTTTCCATAGGGAATGTTGCACAGATCTGGAGTAAGGGCAATCGCCATTAAAGGATGCTCACGAGTAAAAAGGAGTCTCACAATGAGTGAAGTAGCTACCAGCACCAAGCGCGCACCGACTGAAGTCGAACAAGTCACGATGGAAGACGGTCGGGTTGTCGGTTTCGCTGGCAAGAAAAGGCTGTTGAAGGAAGTCATCATCGACGGCAATGTGGTTCAAGTTCGCTTCGATTTCCGGAACGGCGCGACCCGGACTTTCACCCCGTCGGCGGCCAATCTGTACCAGCTCGCTGGCCACGGCGCAAGCCAGAAAATCGGCGACGAAACCGCTGGCGAGGAAGATCTCGACGACATGGTTGTCGCAGTGGATGACATGATCGCTCGTCTGGATCGTGGGGAATGGACTGCCACCCGTGCGGCTGGTGATGGCTTCTCTGGCGCTTCCGTGGTTATCAAGGCCATCTGCGAAGTCACCGGGAAATCGGTCCAGTACGTCAAGGACTTCCTGCAGAGCAAGCTCGATGCGGCGAAGGCTCGCGGCGAAAAGCTCTCCCGCGCGGAACTGTACGCTTCCTTCCGCAATCCGGCTACCAAGACCGGGGCAGTCATCGCCCGGCTGGAAGCGGACAAGAAGTCCAAAGTTCAGAAGGTCGATGCAAACGACCTGATGGCCGAACTCGAAGGTTAATCAAGCCGGCTGAGTCGAGAGGGGAGTCAAAAGCTGCCCTCTCCGCTAAGCTGGTTGGAGATCCGCCGGGTAAGCCTGGCCGAAATACCAACGAGTCAGGAGCAGTGTCCCCCCACTGTCTCCGAGTTCCACGGGACTTGAGCCTCCGACGTGGAGCGGGAAGGGGGGGAGGAGAGAACCTCTTCCCCCACTCTTCTTCCGGAGGCTTTACGAAGAGGCTCACTCTTATGAATTTGATTTACCCGCAGTTGTTTTAAAAAACAGCACCCTTAGTTCGTCTAACTTTTCTACAGGAATATCATCATGAAAAAGATTCTTATCGCAGTCGCAGTATCCGCACTCTTCGCCGGACAGGTGATCGCTACAGAAGGAAAAGATCATAGCAACCACGGAAAGAAAGGGCGCGGTAATTCCACCACTTCCACCAGTTCTTCCGGTTCTTTCTCCGCCGCTGGTGCGGTCGCAGGATCAGCTTCACTCAGCAGCGCAACTGGTGGGAATGCTTCTGCGCTTGGTGGAGCCGGTGGGCAGGGAGGATCTTCTTCCGCCTCGATTGCTCCGATGAATTTCAACTTCACTGCTCCAGCACAACCGGCCGTAACGAGCGGTACTACTACTCTCGGCGGAAAAGTTACAGTGCGCCAAGCTCCTGACGTCAGCCTGCAGCTTGGCTCTCCCACTTCCAATTGTATGAATGTTCTGGGCTTCGGCGGGAGCAATGCCAGCGGCGGCGGACTGATCTCGTTCAGCGTCGGGGTCGACTGGTGTAAGGGCTTCGAAATGGCGCGACAAGCGAAGAATCACGGACTGGACACGCTTGCGGAAGATCTGATCTGCGCAGTTGAGGAGGTCAAGGCACTCAACTCCCGCGATTGCTTCGGAGCAAGGAAGCGGGCGGAAGAAGCGGCACAGGAAAAGGCTGCGACGAGCCAGCAAGCTCCGAATCCGGCGTTCCAGTCGAACTGAGATCAATGGGGAGAATGCGCAGGCTGATGCGCGGCACAATCTGCGGAATACATTACGGTATTCTAAGCCGGAGATCAGCACCGGCCTCCCCACCATTTTTAATTGAGGAAGAAATGGCCTTTGACCAACAGAAGTTCAACCGCGCCCACGACCGCTACCTCGAACCGCCCGACGAGAATTTTGACGAAGAGGGCGACGAGTGCGATCTTGCCGACATCGAGCGGCAGAAGCGCATTGACAAGGAAGACTGGCTGGCCGAAACGCTGCGCCAGAAACAGGAGGATGAGGAATGAACACTGAACAAATCAAGCCGGCGCGCAAGCGCGTCACCCCGAGCTTCGCCAAGTGGGAAGCACCAGCCAAGTTCTTGCGGACCTCCCCCCCGGAGCATCGGAACATCCCGTTCGCCGACGATAAGGACTACATCAAGGCCGACAAGTTCGACCGGGCTGTGGCGTGGGCCTTGGCCATCGGTCAGTGGTTTATGGTGACGCACCTTCCAAGCAGCAAGAAAACCTTCGGCGAACTTGTGCTTGAAATCGTTTCCTGGATCTGCGCTTTCGGTCTGATTGGGCTTGCTTTGTGGGGACTGTTTGCGTGAAATAGTTTCACAACTGTTTTGACATTAAATAAATAACACGATACAATGAACACGTTACATCGCAATAACACGTTCGTATTTACTTAATTCCGACCGAACTTTACCAAGGAGGCTCAAATGAATCCACTAACTGCATCCCCCGCGCCAGTCCGTTTTCACTACAACACGGAAGGGTACGAGCTTGATCTTCCGAAAGGGAAGGCCGAGATTCGTTTTCTCTACGCGACAAAGCCCTGGGAGAAAGCCGATGCTCTTCGCTACATCGCTGCGGGCGGGCGATTCAATCTCGCTACCACCGACTTCGACTGCGAAGAAACGAAACGCCTCGCTACCAGCGCTCAGCTCGTTCGGGACGCTATCCTGACTGGAGTTCTCCATGCCGCGTAAGCCAGCTGTCACCCCGAACAAGCATCTGCATACGACGATTCCCGCAGATCTTGCCGCCCGCCTCGACCTCCTCCTGTGGTCCGAGCTTGAGAACCGCGTTCCCCAGGGAGCATACCAAGACTTCATCTGCAATGCGATCAGGGATTTCTTCAACAAGCGCACCGTGGATGTTTCTCCCTACCTTCCCGACACATCGCCCGGTCAACACTTCATCACCGCGACATCCGACACACTTCGTTTAGTTCTCAACCAGCTCAGAGGAGAATGACCGTGAAAACTTTTTCGCAAACCGTTACACTGGACTTCGGGGTTCTCGGAGAGCGGGATGTGGAGGTAAGCTACTCCTACAGTCCCGGCAGGCCCGGCAGAATGTACATGCGGAATGGTGATCCGGGCTATCCTGATGAGCCGGCGGAGGTGGAAATTCTGCTAGTAAACTTCCTTGGCCTGGACGTTCTAGAAGATCTCCCCGAACCCGCTTTCGACTCCCTTCTCGACACCATCAGCAACAATCACTCCTACGAGGAATAATCATGGCATCCACTGAACTCAGTATGAAAATCGCTGCCTGGAGGCAAGCCGCTCTGGACGGAACCCTGACCGTCGCAGATCTCACGGAGGCAATTGAAGCTCTTCGTGGTGATCGGAAAAGTGCGGCTGTCGCTAGCGACACATCCCGCCGGGCGAAGGCAGTGAAGGCTATCCCGTCGGCAGATGACCTGCTCGCGGAACTCGAAGGACTTTAATAGGACTGGAGGCTCAAGATGAAAATCCCCGCGACAGCATACCTGATTGATTCCAATCGGCAGGCGTTTATTCAGGCGAACACAGACGAGGAGAGACTGGCTGCCTGCATCTTTCAATTCTCTTCTTTTGACATGTCATCTTTCTGGACCAAGGTCGGGACGTGCGAAGTTGAAGTAACCTGGCTTCCAGACTCCGCCGTCCGAGAAGAAGAAGTCAAGCGAGTCGACGACCAGATCGAGAAGATCGAACTCGAAGCCGCGAAACAGATCTCTCGCCTTCAAGACTATCGCGCCACTCTTCTCAGCCTGACCTACTCTCCCGACGAAAGCTAACCATGTCCTACATCCGCCCACCGTTTCCCAAGGTCATCGACTCCACCATCATCGCATCCTTCCGCTCCTGCCCACGCAAAATGCAGCTGGCCTATCTCGACCACTACAAACCCAAGTCACTCTCCATCCATCTCCATGCTGGTGGTGCCTATGCTGCGGGCCTCGAAGCCGCCCGTCGTGCTTTCTACCTCGATGGTCAGCCCGAACAAACCGCCATCGCCCTGGGCCTCAAGGCACTGATCGAATTCTATGGAGACTTCGAGTGCCCGGAAGATTCCGCCAAGTCCCTCTCCCGCATGATGGGCGCGTTCGAATACTACTTCGAGCAATACCCGATGGCGAAGGATCATGCAATCCCAGTATCCCTCCCCGGCGGCTCCCGTGGAATCGAATTTTCCTTCGCCGAGCCAATCGACTTCACGAACCCAGAAACAGGTGATCCAGTCCTCTACGTCGGCCGCATGGATATGGTCTGCGACTACGCTGGCGGAGTGTTCGGAGAGGATGACAAGACCACCTCCCGCCTCGGAGCTTCGTGGCCGAAACAGTGGGATCTTCGCTCGCAATTTACGGGGTATTGTTGGGGATCTGCTCGGGCCGGGCGCCCGCTGCAAGGCTTCCTCGTCCGGGGAGTCTCCATCCTGAAATCCAAATACGAAACCATGCAAGCAATCACCTACCGTCCGGCCTGGATGATCGAGCGCTGGTACGAGCAACTCCTCCGGGATATGAAGAGGTTGGAACAGGCCTGGGAATCCGGTGTGTTTGATTACTCTCTCGATCATGCTTGCGTCGAGTACAGCGGCTGTGAGTTCCGTCAAGTCTGCCTCTCGGCTGATCCCGAACCCTGGCTTCGCGGCTCGTTCGTGCGGAAGATCTGGGATCCTGTGAATCGGCGGGAGATTCTTCTGGAGGACTAGCATGGCCGCCCCAGATGGCAACGCAACAGTCTTATATTTCGAGGGAAGTCAGAATGTCGGAGAACGAGAAGTCTATTGCTGCGGATACGCTCCTACCTCCGGCGAGCGTTTCTCCGCATTCTGGCCCCACACAGCCTATTTCTGCCCGATCTGCGGCGAGATCTGGGGGCGGGCAATCTACCAGCACCACTTCTCGTACTCCCCCATACCGACGGACTCCTGGGTGGTGGAAGTTCGTCGATGCGTTAAACATGGCGATGGGACGTTCCTGACTTCACAGCCGCTCGACCACTGCTCTTCCCGACTTTTAACCCGCGAGCTACTCGCAATCCTAGAGAATTGGAAACCAAGTTATGATGAATGAAGCTATCCGACAAACATCCGAGCGAGAACTATTGGGTCGGTCAGTCTCGAAAGACCACACGTCCTCTGTGATAAAAGACATTGAAACTGTGATAATGGGGGCAGCTGAGCTACACGCAATGCTGAAAGAATTAACAGGTCAACTGCGCTTCGTTCTTTCCAATCGGGAGAACTCCAAAACAGGAATTCCTGAGGGCGAAAACAAACTTCTAGCATCTTGCGACCTATCCATACGGCTGAACGAAGCTTATAAGAGTATAACTTCCTCCCAAGAACTTGTCCGTTCCCTATTTACTAACCTGGAAATATAGTCATGACTACCCCCCAAACCTCCACTATGATGGGGCCGAAAGTTATGCTTATGGGGCCATCAGGTACAGGAAAAACTCATGCCATAGGAACACTTGTAGATTGGGCTGCTGCCCAGACTCCGCCAGTAGACGTTTTCTGCTTGTTCACTGAAAACGGATTGGAATCTCTGGTAGGATACTGGAGTGATAAGGAAAATCAAGTTCCGAAAAATTTGCACTGGCATGTTTCAATGACTAAACCAATTACACTTGCAGGTCTCCTCGATGGTGCTGATAAGGTTGGTAAGTTATCTTATGATGCACTCACAAAAATGCAAGATGGTAGTCGCAGCCAAAACAATGCCTTCCATAAAATCCTTTCAGCTTGTGCCAACTTTCCAGATGACCGGACAGGGCAAAAGTTTGGGTCTGTTGACTCATGGGGAAGCGACAAGATCTTCGTAATCGACTCCCTCTCTGAACTGGGAAATGCCGCGTTCAAAATGGTTACTGGCAATAAACCTACAGCTAGCCCATCCGATTACGGTGTAGCCCAAAACAATCTTATGAATTTTCTACGACTGTGTACACAAGGGCTGGCTTGTACATTTATAATCACAGCTCACGTGGAACGGCAACAAGATGAGATTACAGGGGGAATTAAGCTAATGGTAAAATCTATCGGGAAGGCTCTTGCGAACGATTTACCACAACTATTTTCTGACGTTATCTATACTGTCCGTGAGGGTACGTCATGGTACTGGGATACTGCCGTAGGTAACGCAGATACAAAGACCAGAAGCCTTCCGATCATGAGTAAGATTAAACCAGACTTTGCGCAGATTATGTCTAAGTGGACTGCGCGACGCGGGGCATAAAATGGTAACAAGAACTTACACCAGTTGGCAGGCTATGAAAACTCGTTGCTACAATACATCAGATGAACATTACCCTAGGTACGGTGGTAGAGGAATATATGTTTGTTATGAATGGCTGAATTCTTTTGAGGCATTTCTCCGCGACATGGGGGAGCGTCCAGAAGGAAGAACACTAGATCGTATCGACAACGATGGCCCCTACGCAAAGACTAATTGTTGCTGGTCTACTCCGGCGGAGCAAGCGCAAAATCGTAAGTGGCCTGCGCAACAAGTACTAAGTGTAAAAAATAAATCAGGTATACAAGGTGTTTCTTTTTGTAATACTAGGCAAGTCTGGTATGCTCATGGGTATTTAAATGGGCAGAGGATACAGCTATACCGAGGGGTTTATTTTGAGCTAGCTGTCGAAGCTCGTATAGAATTTGAAGATTATAAGCATAAAGAATTAATGTTTTAAGGCCCGATGAAGCCATAATTCATCACCTTTCGTAGTTCAAACCGCAACATCACCTGGAGTAATAATCATGTCCTTTGATATTTCCGCATTCAATCCTGAATCCTTCCTCGACGCCAACCTGACCGAACCGACTGAAAAGCGCAAGCCTCTTCCCGTCGGCGACTACACCGCAGTTGTCGGAACTGTCACCGCCCGCACGTGGCAAGGCCGTGTCGACGCTTCCAAGTGTGGTATCGCTTGGGATATCCCCCTGACTATCGACGTTCCGGCGGAAGTTCAAGCCGAACTCGGGATGGACAACTCTACCCTGAATCTCAAGGACTCGATCATGATCGACCTGACGGAGAATGGGACCATCGACAACGGGCCGGGCAAGAATCGCCGCCTCCGTGCATACCGTGAAGCTACGGATATGAACAAGCCGGGCGATGTGTTCTCCGCCCGCAAGATGGAAGGGAAGATCGTTCGCGTCAAGATCATCCACGATATGTGGGAAGGTCAGCCGATCGAAAAGATCTCCGGGGTCGTGGCTCTGTAATCGAACGTAGCACCCAGGGGGAGGTTTCGGCCTCCCTCTTTTTTGGAGTCTTTTCATGACCAAGCGTTTCATAGCCATCAACAGCGTTGTAATCTCCGAGAACAGGCAACGGCGGCAGTTCCCCCAAGCCGAGCTGAATGAACTCGCGGAGAGTATTCAAGCGACCGGCCTCCTCCACGCCCCGACTCTCCGGATCGAAGGAGATAACTACGTACTTGTCTCGGGTGAGCGTAGATTCCGGGCGATCAAAGACATCTACGAACTCGGCGGGAAGTTCAAGTATGACAACGAGGAGGTTATCTCAGGCCTTCTTCCCTATACCTTCCTCGGAGACCTCTCCCCGGTCGAGGCGATGGAAGCCGAACTCGACGAGAATATTCGTCGGATGGACTTGACCTGGGTAGAGCGGGCGGCTGCATCAGCCAAGCTCATGGAACTCCGGTCAGCCCAGGCAACGGCGAGTGGAAAACCTGCACCAACCCCGGCTGACATCTCGGAAGAAGTTCGCGGTTCTCGTCTGGGTTCTAACCAAGACATGACGCGGAAGGAACTAATCCTCGCGGACCATCTTCACATTCCGGAAGTAGCTGCCGCGAAATCCGTAGACGAAGCATTCAAGATTCTCAAGCGGAAAGAAGTCGCTCGGAAGAATACTGAACTCGCGGAGACAGTCGGCCGGACGTTCAACAGTTCCGCCCACACTCTCCTGAATGAAGATGCTTGCAACTGGATGGCTGACGCTCCCGCCGAATCCTTCGACATCATCCTGACAGATCCTCCCTATGGTATGGGTGCTGACGAGTTTGGAAACAGCGGAAAATCCGGGGAGTACGATAAGCACACTTACGTCGACGATCTAGAAAATGCAATGAAGTGCTACACTGTTCTCGCATTCGAAGGCTTCCGCATCACCAAGCCAGACGCCCACCTGTATGCTTTCTGCGACATCGACCTATTCCCCGACCTTAAGATCCTCTTCGCCGACGCTGGCTGGAAGGTCTTCCGTACCCCTCTCATCTGGTACAAGCCCTCTGCCTTTCGCGCACCCTGGCCAGAGCACGGCCCGCAGCGAAAGTACGAGACTATCCTCTTCGCAATCAAGGGCGACCGCAAAGTCAACCATCTCTACCCCGACGTACTGACCTACCAACCTGACACCAACCTCGGCCACCAAGCTCAAAAACCTGTCGACCTTTTCCGCGATCTTCTCTCTCGTTCCTTCCGCCCAGGTGATTCCATCCTCGATCCCTTCTGCGGTTCCGGTCCGAGCTTTCCAGCTGCCCATGCTCTCCAATGCCGCGTCACCGGGATTGAACTTTCCCAATCCCACTACGGGATCGCTCTGAAGCGACTCCAATCCCTTTCCGATGAACCAACTTTGCCAGGACTAGAATAATGGAAACTCGTACCACTCGCATCGCCCTCCTCGACACCGAAACCACGGGCCTTGAACCAAACGAAGTAATCGAATTCGCGTGGGTAGGTCTGGATGACGTGACCTTCAATCGTCAGACTAACATCACCTGCAACAAGTACAACACAGATCTGACGATCAGCTATGGAGCTGCAGCCACGCACCACATCCTCCCGTGTGACTTGGTCTACTTCCCCAAGTTCTCTGCTGACGAAATTCCGGCTGCAGAATACTTGATCGGCCACAATATTGACTTCGACTGGAAAGCTCTCGGCAAGCCTGCCGGGAAGCGCATCTGCACTCTCGCCCTCTCCCGTCGCATCTGGCCTACTCTCGACAGCCATTCGCTTAGTGCAATGTTCTACTTCCTCTTCGGGATGAACGACCTCTCCCGCACCGTCCTGCGCGAGGCTCACAGTGCCTTCCACGATGTTGCAATCACGCACCGAATTCTCCAGTGCATCGTAAACAAGCTCGAAATAACCTCCATCGAGGAACTCTACGAGAAGTCAGAAGAAGCCCGCATCCCAACGCATATGCCATTCGGGAAGTTCAAGGGTCTCCCAATCTCCGAAGTCGATAAAGGTTGGGCTTCCTGGTATCGCAAGCAATCCGACACCGACCCCTATATCATGATCGCTCTCTCCCGCGCGGGGAAGTAATCATGTCCGGCTTTGGTCAGGCATTTCTCAAGCAAGAAGGGGCGGTAATAAAGATTGATCCTTGGGATGAGGGGGAGGATGAGGGGGAGGACACAACCGTCTGGATGGAACTCTCCCTCTCCACCAAGCTCACCCGCGACGAAGTTCACACGCTCGTCGACACCTGGTTGACGGAAAACAATTGGGAGTGATATGCCACAAAGCCGTACTGCCTCGCTGACCGAAGCTGCTCTTAACGTAGCTCTCGGTTTTTGTGTTTCGGTGCTGGCGAACTGGATAATCCTCCCACACTACGGAGTATCAAACAAACTAGCAACCTCTATCGAAATCGGTATCTGGTTTACCTTTATTAGTTTTTTACGCAGTTATATATTAAGAAGATTATTCGTCTGGATTCATCAGAAAGGAATTTTGCAATGAGTCATCCTAATCATTGGCATATGATAAACGGAGTAGAAAGCAGAACTCATAAGGCTTGGACTTGTATGAAGCAACGATGTAATAATCCTAATGCAACTGGCTATGAGAATTACGGTGGGCGTGGTATTAGATATGATCCCCGTTGGGAAGCTTTTAAAAATTTTTTGCTGGATATGGGGGAGTGCCCAGAGACAATAGAAGGTCTATCATTAGATCGCATAAATAACGATGGAGATTACACAAAAGGAAATTGTAGGTGGGCTACAAGACAAGAGCAAAGTTTAAACAGAAGGCGTCTAGTGAGCAATACTTCTGGATTAACGGGGGTGACATTTAAGAAAGATCGTAATCATTGGTATGCTTATGCTCGCTTAAATAGGGTACAAATACCGTTATATTACGGCAAGGATTTCTTTGAAGCCTGCTGCGCACGTAAGTCATGGGAGAATTTTAATGTCTAGAATGGGAACTGGACAACCTAACAGCAAGATCATGATTGTCGGCGAGAACTTCACCGAGGCGGAAGAGTTTCAAGGAGAAGCCTTCCTAGGAATGAGCGGCGAGCGACTGAACCGAATGCTCCACGACGTAGGCATCATGCGCTCGGAATGCTACACGACGAATCTCTGCAATCGCTACCCGCCGCACGGAGATATAAATAACTGGATTGCACACAAGCAGAAGGACATCACTGCTTCCCATACGATGTGGAAAGGGAAGTATGTTCTCCAGCCGATCATGGAAGGGTACGAGCGACTGATGCGCGAGATCGAGCTGGTTAAGCCCAACATCATCATCGCTTGTGGAAATGCTGCAGCGTGGGCATTGACCGGCGCTTGGGGCGTGATGAAGTGGCATGGCTCCCAGCTCAATATCGACGGAGACCCGACCAAGACCAAGGTAATCCCAACCTACCATCCGGTGCAGATTCAATGGGCCTACGACCTCCGCGCTATCATGGTGAATGATCTGAGGCGGGCAGCGAGGGAAATCAACACTAAAGAATATACTAACATCCCAGCCTGGAACTTTCTAATCCGTCCATCTTTCGAGGAAGTTTTCTCCTCCTTAACATATTTACTGGAAAAGTTAAACTCTGAATCTATATGGATTTCGTTTGACTTAGAGACTCGTGCAGGACATATAACTTGTGCTGGACTAGCTTGGTCAAAGACCGAAGCCGTGTGCATTCCTTTGATGGTGAATACCAGCCAGGATGGATATTGGGAACTGGAGGAGGAAGCTGTTATAGTACATAAGCTATACCGGATTCTCACCCACCGCAACGTGAAAGTTCTCGGGCAGAATCTCCTATACGATGCTCAATACACCTACCGCCATTGGCATTTCGTACCCAGAGTAATACAGGATACCATGATTTCTCATCATACTATGTGGGCAGGGCTTCCGAAGAAACTTGATTTCCAGGCATCCATGTATTGTGATTACTATGTACAATGGAAACCAGATAAAGATACGTGGAAGTCTGGGGGTTAGACATGACAGCTAGACAAGCAGGATCAACTAGACTATTTCGCGGAGAGTTAGCCAGGATGGGATTGCACAAACATCATCCATTCTACATGGCTTGGGTTAACATGAAAACTCGATGCGATAATCCTAATAGCTCTCAATACCAGTGGTATGGTGCAAGAGGTATTACCTACTGTGCTGAATGGCAAGTGTTTCGAAATTTTTATACGGATATGTGGGAAGACTGGCGCGAAGGGTTAGAACTAGATCGTCGTAATAATAGTAATCCATATTCCTACGAAAACTGCAGATGGACTACGCACCAAATTAATTGTCTAAATCGCCGGGCTAAGGGAGAAAACCGTGCAAGCTAATCGCCATGAAACTGAAGATGATCTGTGGACTTATAATTGTAAGGATTGTACTAACACCTTTGAAATTGCGGAAAAGGAACGCGCAGCTATAGCACAAATGGGCCTTGGTGAGGTCGAGGCTTTCCAGCAAGCGCTCTTCTGGCCAGTCCTCAAGGCTATGCAGATCGGTGTTCGAATTGATAAGAAGGGAAGAAATCTCTTCGCGATGGAACTCCAAGAGGAAATGGAGGCGCGTGAAGCTCTGTTCAATAAAATCCTCGGCCACCCGCTAAACCCACGCTCATCAGTCCAGATGGCCAAGCTCTTCTACAACGATCTCGGCATCCCCCCTATCATGTCGCGCGCAAAGAAAGGTGCGCCAGCTCATATCACCTGCGACGATGAAGCTCTCGTCAAGATCATGAAAAAGGAACCGATCACGATTCCGCTGATCCGAGCAATCCAAGAATACCGCTCCCTCGGCGTGTTCCTCTCCACCTTCGTTCTTGCTCCACTCGATAAGGATGATCGGATGCGGTGCTCCTACAACATCTGCGGGACGGAAACGTATCGGTTCAGTTCTTCCGCTAACGCCTTCGGCTCCGGAACCAACCTCCAGAACATTCCGAGCGGCGCGGAAGAAGATGGCCTCGTCCTTCCTAACGTCCGCAAGCTCTTTATCCCTGACGAAGGCTACACATTCTTCGACATGGACCTTGACCGAGCCGACATGCAGGTTGTCGTGTGGGAGTCCGGGGAACCCGCCCTCAAGGAAGCCCTCCGCAAGGGCGTCGACATGCACATCTTGAACGCCATCACGCTCGCCGGAAAAGAACTCCCTGACCTCGATTGGCTCTGCGACGGACACCCCGAATATGATCGGATCAAGTCCATCTACAAGCGTGAGCGCCAACTCGCCAAGGCCTTCATTCACGGGACCAACTATGCCGGCGGCGCCAGAACAATGGCTATCGCAGCCGGCGTAACCGTCGCCCAAGCCGAGCGCTTCCAACGTATCTACTTCGGTGCCTACCCCGGTATCAAGGAATGGCACACCCGTACTGAACGCCAACTGAAAACTCACCACTATGTCCAAAACGCTTTTGGTTATCGTCGCTATTATTTCGATCGTGTGGATGGTCTGCTCCCTGAAGCCCTCGCGTGGATACCACAATCTACCGTTGCCAATGTCATCGACCGAGCCTGGCTCAACATTTACAACAACCTCAAGGAAGTCAAAGTTCTCTTGCAAGTTCACGATTCCCTCTGCGGAGAATTTCCAACCCACCGCAAGGCCTGGTGTATCCAGCGAATGCAAGAGGAAAGCCAGATCGTGATCCCCTACCCCGATCCGCTCATCATCCCAGTAGGAATCAACTGCTCAACTGAATCATGGGGAGCCTGTAAATAGGGGGTATGAAATGACAAGAGACTACAAAACAGATCCTACATACAAATCTTGGGAATGCATGAAGCAACGATGCTTAAACCCTAATAATCCTAGATTTGATTCCTATGGTGGACGTGGCATATGTATAGAACCAGCTTGGTTATCTTTCTCGGGATTTCTTGCCGATATGGGAGAACGCCCAAAAGGAATGACCCTCGACAGAATTGACAATGACGGGGATTATACTAAGGCAAATTGTCGATGGATTTTACACGGACATCAGCAAAGAAATACTAGGAGAAATAAATTGTCACTACATCTTGTAAAAGAAATACTTGCGGTTCAACGTGTCTGGGAAGGTAGCGACAGGGAACTAGCCAGACAATTTGCAAAAGAGTTGGGGGTCAAAGCTGAGACCATTAGAGAAGTTTTAAAAGGGCGGATCTGGAATGACTAAGCGCAATTACCCCGATTGGCTTAAGGCCTACGTCGACTACGCCTCGGTCACGGAAGCCCCAAAGCGAATGCACTTCTGGTCCGGAGTCTCCGCTATCTCCGGGGCGCTCCGCCGGAAAGTCTGGATCGACATGGCGCGCTTCCAATGGTTCTGCAACATGTACATCGTCTTCGTCGCCCCTCCTGGAGTCGTTTCAAAATCCACTACCACCGACATTGCGATGGATCTGCTGAAAGAAGTCCCCGGAATCAAGTTCGGCCCGGACGTTGTGACTTGGCCCGCTCTCGTCTCCGCCTTCGCTGCTTCGTCCGAGTCCTTCATCTACGAAGACGAATGGCACACGATGTCGCCGCTCACGTTGGTCGCTTCCGAAATGGGTTCCCTGATCAACCCGCAAGATCGCGAGATGGTCAACCTATACATCACCCTCTGGGATGGGAGAAGGACGTTTGAAAAAGTCACAAAAATGTCTGGAAACGACACAGTTGAAGCTCCATGGATTAACATGCTTGCTTGCACTACACCCCACTGGATCGCTGATAATATGCCTGCAGCTACCGTCGGAGGTGGATTCACATCGCGTTGCGTCTTCGTCTATGCCGACACGAAGGAAAGATACATCCCATTCGTTGACGAAATGGCAGATACCTCCGACGACGAAACCAGAAAAAAACTGATCCAGGATCTCGAACATATCTCTCTCCACATTGCCGGTCCATACAACATTACTAAGCAAGCTCGAGACTGGTATCGTCCGATCTATGAGGTGTTCTGGAAGTCAGCCTCCGAACGGATGGATGATACGGTATTGGAGGGTTATGCCGCTCGCAAGCAGACCCACCTTTTCAAAACCGCTCTGATCATTGCAGCCTCCCAGCGCGACGAGCGGATCATCACACTCGAAGATCTCCAGCTCTCAATGATGATGTTAGAAGATGTGGAAGAAACAATCGGGAAGGTATTCTCTCGGATCGGCCGAACGGAGACTTCCCTCCAAGCTGAGAAGTTCATCCAGTTCGTCCTCCGTCGTGGCGGAGTTGCTTACGATGAAGCCTATCGGATGGTCTACACCCACTTCACGGACTTCCGGGATTTCGAAGGGATTGTTTCCGGGGCTATCCGCTCGGGCCAGCTTGTTCTTGAACAGAAGGCGGATAAGTTCTGGCTGCGGGCGGCGAACCGCCCAGGTGAAACGAGTTTCCGCCAACCTCCTCCCAGTCGCCCGAATCCTTCATCGACACTTGATCTGGTGATTCCATGAACACGATACCGCAATGTAACGCGAACACGAAAAAGCATCCCTTCTCAGTCGAGAACCTAATCACAAGCGGTCTCGGTTATTGCTGCGCCTGGGTCTTCTTTCGCCGCTTCAGAAGAACAGCCCTGATTGCTGCCCGCTTAGGGGTAACACCCAGAGCTGTCCGTTACGCTAAAGCTCGGTTTAATTCAGGTGAGATGCAGTGTCAGCATTGTGGGAATTGTATGGAGAAAAGAATCACTTGACGTTGTACCCCCGGTTCAGCCAGTCTCTCCGGATAGCTTCTTCCGCTGCTTTCACTGTACCCAGCCGCCCGTTCCGCACCATCATTTCCGCCTGACTCCGAAGCTCCTCCCGCGATTTCGTCAGCTGCATATTCGGCCCTCCGATAGCTCTATCATAACTCGGGGCGGCCGATTCTTTTTCCGGTGCGGCTTTCGTTCCATCCCCAAACAGACTCTCCCCTGTCGCATCCTTATACACCTTATGAGCGTTCGGACCAAGCACATCTGACCCTCCGAACAGCCCCGCAAGTTGCATCACATTCTGCGCATTCGCCTGTTTCCACAGATTATCCTGTTCCTCCATCCGACCGGACTCTTCAATCATCTGCTCCCACGTCATCCGGTTCAGCACACCCGGATTGAACGGAACATACCTATCACCGTCATCTTGAATCATTTTGTACTCCCTTCAATCGGAACACTGTTCGCAAGCAACTCCGTCTTCCTCTCACCACTCTTCGTAGATCCAAAGTAATACGCTAGGACCTGCTCACATTTCGCGCTGAGGTAGCCGACAAGAGTTCCAGCAAGGACAGACTCGACCTTAGCGTAACCAAGGAGAGTTGCACAGACCAGAGTAATAAAAGCTCCAACAACAAGGTATCCGAGGTTCCTGTTTGTTTTGTCCTGGACAACTTCCTCACGTCGTCTAGCTGAATCACGGTCGCCGGCATATAATTGTTGCTCCTGTATATCAAGTTCTTTCATTCGGGTTTTGAGAGCTTCTTCCGCCATTCTGATCTGAACAATCTGGTCGCCGGATAATCTCCCGCTTTCCACCTTGCTCTTGATCTCCTGCTCCGTCGCCCCTCCCATTCCAAAGGCTGCGCCGAGTGCCTCCACAGCAAGCCCTGCGAAGGGACCTCCTAACGCTGTAGCTACGGTCGGAGCAATCACTCCGATGATGTTCTTCCAGTTAATATCTGCCATGTTACCTCCTATTATTTAATATGGTCCTTCGCCCAAATTATAAGGGCCCCTACGGGAGCTCCAACATAAGCGAGAAATTTCAGGAATAGGATAACTCCGTGGGATCTTTCCATTATCTGAAATAGTTCTTCGAGTCGCGGGCGAAGCTTTTCTTCCTGTTCAATATGGTCATGAACTATTGCCCTGAGCTCCAAAAGAAGACTATGCAGTTGATTGTACTCACCATCAGTCATAATTAAGCCACCCCAATCTCACCTTCAGCCTCAAGAGTCAGCGCCGTAGTAGTACCCGCACCCCCCACCAGAAAGTCTGTCGTATCGAGCCTGAGCATTCCGTACCAGTCAATATAGCTATTTGCCGCTACACTCTGCCCTGTTCCTACAACTTCAGTTCCTGCCACATTACCTCCGGTCGCCCCGAGCCAGAGCGAGAAGGTTGCTGCCGAAGCAGTCTTGTTACTGATCCTGATATGGCGGAGGATAAGATACGTTTTGGTGTTGCTCGATCCGCCTGATGGCATCACGCCCCCTGTCAGCGTCGGGGGATTAAGCAGATCACTTGTCAGCGTAGTCGTCAGCGCCAGCGGGCCAATGCGAATAGTTTTGTTTGCAGCCATTTTTTTCTCCAGGTTAAGTGATAAATATTACTAAGCTACTCGTTACATTGTCCAGGGCGGCCCAACATAACCATCGTCATTGTCGTCAGTACAGAAAAAGAATATCGGAACTAGCTGCGGGGAGACTGACGACCCTCCTCCACCACTACCACCTGAACCACCACGCATGGTAATAAAAGAGATCTGTTCGTTCCCATCCACATCCCCATCCTGTATTTCTCCATTCATTCCCGACATAGGATAGGTCCCATTAGCCAGTGCCAAAAGAGAAGGACTACTTGTAACTTCCCAAACCCTATTCATTGCAACAGACAGTTTATAGAACCAGTCTCTCCAAACCTGATCCTCCATGTTGGAAGTGTTCGGAGGTGGGGGAAATTTCGCAATCATTCTTTACCTCCCCAGTCTTTCCGAATTTTCCTACGACGTTCTTGGGTAGCCGCTCGTTCGATCTTGATGGTGGCTTTCTGCTCGGGAGATGTACCATAGATTGGGAAGCCGATCGCAGAAGCCACCGGCCGAGTGATTCTCTGGCTCGGCGTCAGTCCCGGCTGCATCGCAGTATTCACTGTGAACGGGAGAGCTGCTTGAGCTGCGTGCCCCACGAAGGTTTCAAACTTCGGTGCAGTGTCCCCATAGCCAGACTTTCCTGACATCCGGTCGACTAGCATCTTGGGAGCAAATCCCAGTTTGTTATACGCGAATCGAACCGGATCAGTTGCTGCATGGACAGCCTCAAAGGTGTGCTTACCCGCCTGCATAGACGTTCCATCCTCAAATTGAAGCCTTGTCGGATCTTTATTCTCGAAGATGGAGTGACCAGAAGTCATATAGTTAATCCCATTCAGGAGTGTTATCCAGTACAGGGTTGAGCGGAGAGCATATCGGCGATACAAATCCGTCGCGTTCTCCGGTTTCCACAAACCTCGCAGAGTACGGTCACTCTCTCCAAACGCTTTGAATCCCGCCCTCAAAGTACTGACTGCCCAGTCCGGCGCAAACGCAAGCATCTGAGCGAATCGCTGGCCTTCCGGCCCCGCGAAGAACATTCCGAGCTGCCGTCCAAGCTGAGTCTTCGCATCCGCTGCGATGTTGAACCAGTTCAAGCCGCCCGTCAGATCGTTCGCATACGTCGCTACTTCCCGCGCGATCTGTTCCCGTGATTTCAGCGGAACCTTCTTTGGATTCGCCGCATGTGCTTCCGCATTACGGAGAGTCAAAGTCTCGAACTCTTTCAGGAAGACAGCCCCTTTAATACCCGCGTGGAGATAATCCCAAGTCAGCTTATCCAGCTTCCCATTCACCCAGTCAATTTTATCCGTAACCGCAGTTCCGATCTTCAATTCCTTTCCGACCAGCCGAGGGGTTATGTTATTAACCGCCTTTCCAATATCCCCGATAATTGACTGGCTTACATCCAGCGGAATCTGCATCGAGAGGCCGTTCTTGATCCCCAGGTCGAGCGTATCCCCAAGTCCTCCCTCTCGATACATCTTCAGTGCCGCGTTAATCGGCTCCATGTTGACGCCAGTCTTGGTCGAATAAAAATCCTTCCCCATCGCGTTGATGTAGACTTCCATCAGACTCTTCGCGTGGAAGAGGGAACCGAAGACTTGTACTCTCTTCACCGCCATCGCAAGTCCATGCAGTCCCCTCGTTACAACGTTCGGATCAGAGTTATTCAGCACCACCTTTAGGCTATCCACCAGATCAGGATGAACTCCATACCCTGTCATTTGTGGGTGGTTCAGCTTTTCATACCCCTGCGGAATGTTGTTATTCTTATCCTGCCGCACGATGTAGGATTCTCCGGCGGGCGACTTCGCTTGCTTCAGGTTATCCAGAAGAATCTTGTTTTCGATCGCGGTGCGCATGGACTTTGTATACAACCCGACGATCTCACCCACATCCTGCGTCTTGAGACGAAGTCCACTCCCCTTCAGTGCCGAGTTAATCTCGTCAAAAGTTTCATACTTCCCACGCTTTCCAAATCTGGTGTTCGGGGAGCCGCTCGATCCGCCTTCGCCAGACTCAAAGATCCTCCGAAGGATTCCACTCTCTTGCTCCAGCGTCATGGTCGGATCACGTTCGACTATATACGAGATATAATTCGCTCGCATCCCTTTGATCACTTCCGCGTCCGTCGCTTCCTTTCCGATATTATCCAGGAACTGACGAACATACCCGTAGACCTGCCGTTCTTTCGGCGCGAGTCCCTCAGGCGAACCGCGGTCCAGTGCCTCGGACACAGCAACCCGACGGGCGGGATCGGGAATAGCAGTGTTAATATCCCGAACCATGTTGTCGGTCATACGCTGTTGCGAGGCAATGTTCCCGTTGCGGATGGAGATAAACTGATCCGTCGTGAGTTTCCGGGCGGGCTTCAACGCGGCCTTCCCGAGAATGATAGCGGAAGCTACTGCCGCACCATAGACCGGATCGCCTGTCTTTCCGCCGATGTATGTCCCTGCGCCAAGCACGGCTCCGACGCGGGCGGCATTCCAGGTGGCTTGCTTCCACGAGAGGGTCTTTCCCATACCGGCTAAGGTACGAGGGAGCCGCATCAAACCTGCTCCCGCAATCCCGCCGAGGATGGCCCCAGCTACTTTCGAGTCGCCCGCGAGAAGACCGCCCGCCAGCATTCCTGCCCCGACCAGCGCAATCCCTCCGAGCAACTTCGGGTCGGCCTTTCCGTACTGATTAATTCGTCCGGCCTGACTCTTCGTCGGGACTTCGTACCAGCCATGACCGGAAGCATCCGTAACGTGCTTGCCGCCGAGGGACTTGAGATAAGATTCGATGTCGGTCTTGTATCGGTCGTAGATGGACTGGTGACCTTTATCAATCATTACTGCCGTAGAAGTTTCCAGATCTTTTAACATGCGTTCATAGCTAGCTCTTGTCTGGAGTGCGGCATCAATCAGATGTTGTCGTACCTCGTAAGCTGGCATATTCTTGTCTATATCTGCAATCCGAGCACGTAAATTTGCTTCATCTCCACGCTCAAAAGCTAACCACCCCTCCACCTTCGCCACAGTATCTGCGTCGGCGAAACGGACCACATCCCGACCTTCGGCTGCGCTCTTATTAAGCTCCTCCCGGATCAAGCGGCGAGGCCAATGCTTGAGCAGGGGACTGACGCCAGTAGTTATTGGTTGTTCTTTAACCTTAGATTGTAATTCAGCTTGTCTGACATCCGCATTGTAGAAATCATAGTCCTTAAACTTATCCGCCCAACGCTCTGGGGGTATATCCTTTAAAGTGTGCGTACCCTCCTGGATATGATCCCACAAGCGATCCGAGCTAATAACCTGACGTTGAATATCCTCAGGAAGTGATTCATACAACTTGATATACTCACTCTGCGGAGTTTCTGCGGCACGCGTAAGTTTCTTTATTGCGCCACGAAGATCGGTTATTTGGCTCAGCTCCGCTTGCAACTTCGCCTTTGCCTCCGGAGCAAGCTCTTTCAGGTTCTGCGCCAGATCACTCTGCACTTCCACCACATGCTTAACTCCACCTTCCACGAAGCTTCGCGTCCAGCCGAACAAGCGGAAATCGCGGAAGTGGTTTGCATCCGACATTTCCATGTGTTCGGGGAGACGGTAGAGGGTGGTGGTGGGAATAGCTTTTGCATCCCTCCCAAAAGTGTTCTTAATATCTTCTTGTGTCCATCCAGATGCAGTTAACGGTTCAGTCTCCCTCCCAATCCTATCCAGCCCATAATCCGCATACTGCCCCGTCTCCTTCGCCTCCAGCGTATGATCCCCCGTAGCCAAACGGAAATCGCGAACAAGTTCCGCCGCTGGAACCTGTTCACCCTTCGTCTTCAGAATCCCTTCCAGCACATCCTTTTCCGCCTTCGGCACATCGTTCCGACGGAGTTGTTGCTCGATCATCGTCTTCGGGATTTCAGTCCGGTTTTGTGGGAGCCGTTCGAGCGTCTTGAGAGTGTAACGCCCTTGCGCCAGTTCCCCTCCCAACGTCCGAAGAGCTTGCGGGGCTTTCCCCGCCGTCGCAAGTAATGCCCCTCCGAGAGCGAACTCGCCAGCATACTCCTTCGCTTTCTCCGGATAGGCCGCAGCCAGCATTCCTGCGCCCGCTGTCAGACCGAGAGCAGCAAGCAACCGCGGATCGGCTTCACCGTTCTGGAGTCTCCTCTGATTCTCGAAGTTCGCTCGAGCTTGCGCTTCGCCCGGAACCATATCAGTCCCCGCCGGCGTAACACCAAGCTCAACCGTGCCGCGTGGAGTCTCCGGTCCCAGTACCTCTCCTTGCAACACACCCCGCCCGAAGCTTTCCTTCGCGCCCGCTCGTCTTTCCCGAATTGCCTCCATCGCCGCCGCAAGCTCAGGATTCTTATTTGTGGCTACATCCGCAGCCTTCTTACTCGCACCCGTCTGCATCATCTGGTCAGCACGAGTCGCTGCATTCAGTTGCGTATCCCCTGGAAGATCCCGAAACACATTCGGCTGTCGATAGATCTCTTCTCCCGGACTCCGAATCTCGCCGCCAGCTTCCACCCAGTCAGAGAACCGATCCGGGCCAGGAACTTCCGGAGTCTCCACCTTCCCACTCTTCGCCCACCTATTCCCAACTTCAAGTCCCTTCGAAATCCCCCGAAGTGCCGGAATCATTGCCGCACCAATCGTAGCTTGTGCTCCGGCCTCACCCCAGTTCACGCTCTCCTTCTGAGCGGCTTGCTGGACAACCGAGATCCCGCCCATTGCAGCACCACCTTCGAGGGCACTCTCGCCAGTCACCGCAACCGCACGAGCTGCCCGTCCAAGCTTCGCCATCTCTGCGGCCCGTGCTGCCATCTCCGGACCTTTGGAGAACGCGAGAACAGTCAATTCCGGAGAGTACAACAACCCCTTCGCCAGCTCCGCCGTTGCAGTCAGCGGATGCTCTGCCATAAACTTCACACCCTCTTTCAGACTCTCCGCAAATCCCGGCTCAGGCTTCGCCGGAAACTTCTGAAGATCACCCTCCGTCTCTTGCCCCGTAGCTTTCTTAATCGCCCATGCACCGAGATTAACCAGTGGATTCGACTCAAGGAAAGCTTCCCTCCCCATACCCTTATAATAATCCCACGTCCCCGGCTCTGTTCCCTTCGCCGGTTCAATCATCTTCCCAAGACTCTCCTTCGCCATTTCCCAGTCGCTCTTCTCCTTCGGTGGTTCCTTCTGCATCGGCCCCCCTATTGCCTCCTCAAACGAGAACGCCCCAGTATCTCCTCCACCTGCTGCAACCGCGCTCGGAACTTGTGC
>Ga0209507_1000751_pt1 | contig 31022 bp, 39 predicted proteins | sample AD_UKC028_MetaG_FD_184414 | JGI IMG/M metagenome (GOLD analysis project Ga0209507, IMG submission 184414) | Active sludge microbial communities of municipal wastewater-treating anaerobic digesters from USA - AD_UKC028_MetaG (SPAdes) (version 2) | ecosystem: Engineered > Bioreactor > Anaerobic >...
GACCAGAGCAGGGCCTCGCGTTCGATCGTCACGGGTTTGCCTTCGCTTCAGCAGCCCCGCCGACCGCGTACTTCGCCCGCTTGGCCGTGCTGTCGAATCCGCAGTATGCGCCGATGATCGCCACGATCGCGATGCAACCCTGTGCGGATAGCCCGACCGGCGTCTGCGCGCGGACCACGGTCACCATCTCGACCGCGATCAGCAGGACGACCGACACAAGCACCACCACGAACCGACGTTTCCCGATCATGCTAGGTCTCCCGTCACGAATAGGCCCGATTCAACCAGCCGTTCAGGAACACCGCCTGATCCTGGTTCTTCGCGGCCAGAACTCGATACTCGCCCGCGGCCTCGGAGCGCAGCGCCGCCACGAGCACTGTCTGGTCCACCAACGCGGCCGCGCGCGCGGTCTCGCGGCCGAGCAGCCCGTCTACCTCCACCATCTCACCGCACGCGCGGAGCGCACGCTGTAGGCACTTGACCACAGCCCGGTGCCCGAGATTGACGGCGAGGTCGAAGACCTTGATCGCGATCGGCGCAGGCAGTGTCTCGTACCGGTGCCCCGCCCAGTGGTCGGTCCAGTAGATCTCGATCGCTTGCTCGCGGGTCAGCGTCTTCAGGTCCACTTCGGGATGCCACCTCGAGGCGATCCCGTACTTCGTCGGCCCGCCGCGATCCTCGGGGATATCCGTGAACTCGTCGCCCTCATGCGCGAGCACCGTGTCGATTGCGAGGGTGAACATCTCGCGGCTCGTCATTGCGGGACCCCAGCTGTCCTTATCGCGACCTGGAACAATTCGCGGTACGTCAGCAACAGGCTCGGGACTCCCAGCAGGATGCCAACCGCCCAGGCGATGACCTTAGCGAGCGAACGGTGCCACCGCTCGTGGGAATCGAGCCTGTTTTGTAGCCGGTCAATCCCGAGAACGACGTACTGCCTGAACGCCGCCTCGGAAAGTAGGGCTTCTTCTGCGGTGAAGCTGCCGTTCGCCACGCTGCCCTCCTCGATCGATGATCGCTAGTCCTCGACCTCGTACCAGTCGCCCCATTCAGACCACGGACCCTGGCGAACCTCGGCGTCAACCCCTCCCACCCGTTGCCGCAAGCGGCCCGCCCAGGTCGGCAGCGGAATCAGCACCGTCGTGTCTGGCCAGTCGCCGGCTATCTCCAGCTCTATCACGTACCGGACGACTGGCGAACCGGTCGTCGGCGGCGACCAGGTTGCGCGGACCAACCCGGCGCTCTCGCAGCCCCACGAGGTCACGCCGAGTTCGACGAGCCTCATCACAACCTGCAATGGCGCCGCGTCCGCGAGGGCGAGCCCGCAGGAGTCCACGAGCGCGACGCCCTTCGTGGGCTGGTGGATCTGAGGGACGAAGTGCTCACTGACCCTGCGCTCGCGTCCGTTCACGGTAACCCGGTACTCCAGGCCGTCCTGCCCACAGTCGAACGCCTGGCGGGCCGGGAGCTGGACCACGACGTCGCCGTGGTCGTACTCGCGGCCGATGTTCCAGGTGTCGCCGATCCAGAAATCGACAGCGTGACCAGTGGGCTCCCCGAGGTCGTGGAGGTCGGCGAGACCGAGCCGGGCCGGGTGCGACCACTGGCGACGCCAGGGATCGTTGTCGCGGATGTAGACCGGATAAACGTGGCCGAACAGCAGGGAGAACGCTTCGAGAATCGTCGGGTCGGCGGGCGCGGCGTCGTTCGCCACGCTCTGGGCTTCGGGCAGGATGAACGGCCCGACCGCCTGCCGCATGGACGCGGCCAGATTACCCCAAGAGCTTGAGAACGTCGGCGGCGAGGGGACGTCGTGAGCGGCGGCCAGCAGGTTGTCCGGTCCGAACTGCCGCTGAACGAACCCCGGCCCGTACGCGTTGTGCCAGGGTAGGCTGTCGAGGCCGTTGCCGCAGCCTCCGGGGCACTGCATGCACTCGACCAGCACCGCGTCGAGCCGGCGCATCGCGTCGGCGTCCGACCTGGCGCTCACCGAATTCGCTCCGAGCAGGAACGACTCGACGCCCGCCTCGGCCCGTAGCAGCTCGAGCAAGTCCAGCCTCGCCTTGCGCGTCGCTCGCTGCTCGTCGAGGTCTCGGGCGAGCGGCACGCCGTCGCGGTCGCGATCGATGTGGTCGGCGGCATAGGTCGAGACGCCGCCGTAGTCGAGCGCCGTCTCGCTCGTGTACTCGAACACGTCGAACAGGAAGCCACTTGACGCGACCCTGCTCTCGCTGTGGTTCCACTCGTTGACCAGGAACCTCGCGTATTCGCGCCTCGCGGGTGCATGCAGGATGTTGACCAACCGCGAGCCCACGGGCTCGATCCCGGCCACCTGATCGACGGTCACCGGCACTCCACCGACGTCCCGAGCGAGCATTTCGCTGTCCTGCCCGAAGAGCGAGATGAAGTGCCGGTAGCAGCGCAGGGCCATCGGCAAGTCGCGGTTCTCCCACAGGTTGCCACAGCCGATGAAGCCGAGCACGGCGACGTTGTGACTGCCAGGGACGGCCCGGACCTGCCGCGCCCAGCCAGTGTACTCGTCGCCGATCGTCGCGTGCCCGTAGAGCACGCTAGCCGGCAGGATCGCGACCTCGGTCTCGGCCCACTCGTCCAGCGAGCCGGTTGCCGGCGTCATCCCGCCGCTCTGGAACGCTGAGAGCCCGGTCGTCGGCGCGTACACCGGCGCAGCCGGGCCAATCGGCATGTCGATCGCGCCGTTGAACAGCGTGTCAGGCAGCGACCAGTTGCCGGTGACGTCCAACGCCTTGAGCACGACGACCAGGCGGTCAGAGTGATACGCCCGCCCGATCGTGAACGACGGCCGCTGGTACGGCGCGGACGTCTTCACGCGGCGCGTGCCGACCGACGCGGTGCGGTACTGCCAGAGCACGTCGCCGTCGCCGTACCGCGGGTAGGTGCTCTGGTACTCGACCGTCAGTTCCTTGAGGCACGGCTCGCTGTAGCGCCCGCCCACGACCTCGACCGTCGCCGGCCCGCCGTTCGCGGTGTACTCGATCGCAACCTCAGCGGCGATGATCACAGGCGGCGTCCTGTCGGCAGCCGCGAGCGCGAGAGCGATGAATAGGCTGGCGATCATTTTCGCGTGCCCCTCTCGATGATCATGTCCAGCAGGACCGCGAACGCCGACGCGGAGGCGAATTCGCCTTGCAGGCGCTCGTCAAGCCCCGCCGAGGCGCGGCCGTGCGCCCTGGCGAGCACCGCGGCGTAGACCCCGGCAGCCGCGCGGAGCTCGCGGAGCTCGCCGACCTTGAGCCCGCCGCGCCCCGGTATGCAGACCAGCACGTCATCGTTGGCAGACCGAGCAGCGTAGGCACCGCGCCCGACGCGGGCGAGCTTCCCCGCCCGCACCAGCCGGCGACAGGCGACGGTCCCTGCGTCCGACGCCGACTGATAGGTGGTCGCCCCCGCGCCCAGCAGGATCTTGCTGACGTCGGCCGGGCTCGCTGTCCCGAGTTCGCGGACGCGGTCAATGATCAGCTCGTCGTGCACGGCGACTACCGACGTCCTGCTCATGGCGACACCGTCGTCGATCGATCGCGACATGCGCCGAGCCAGACGGCATCCGCCCACGGATCGCCGGTCAGGTAGAACTCCGCCGCGAAGTCCTCGGTCGGCGTCACGAACACCGACGCCGCATACCGCTGCGTGATGAGCTGTTCCAGGGTGACCACCGGCGCGCAGTCCACGTCTCCGAGCACCCGGCAGAACAGCGACCATTGCGGCGCCGTGAAGTGCTCCAGCGCGCCGGTCAGATAGTGCTGCATCAGGACGACAGCCTGCCGGTCCGCGTTGTAGTACGAGTCCACGAGCGTCATGACCTTCTCGTAGGTCGCAGCGTAGGTGTCGTCCTTAAACGGCGTCCCGGTCGTGGCGGCGTAAGCCATGATGTTGCTCGGCGCATCCCACTTCAGATGCGTAACCACGCCCACCGAGTCGTCTGTCGAGGTCCCGTACCCGCGACCGCTACGGTAACCGTACTGCTGCAACTGCTGGATGCCGGTGATCGTATAGGCGAGCCCGCCGCCGGCCGGATAGGCGAAGTCAGCCCACTGGACGGCAGCAGTATCGACCGGCGCGGCGGACGTCCAGACCGAATCGACCCAGCCGTGGCCGAGCTGGTTGAAGAACTGCTGCGGAGTTTCCAGGTTGCCCATCGCCGCGTGGCTCCTGGTGTGCAGCGCCATATCAACGCCGGCGAGTCTCTGCGCGTCTATCTGTGCCGCCGTCAGTTTACCGGCAGCACCGACGTTGTTATTGCTGACTACCTCAGTCCAGTTGAACCCAACCGAATCGAGCCCGGCGCCCATCGTGACATGGTCAGTGCTGCAATCGTCGAGCGTGATGGCGAACGGCACGCCACCAACGCCCCAGGCCGGAACGTTGTAGAGACCATCCACCCACTCCACGATGAGCTGGGGGCTACCCCTGACGTTGGACAGCGCCCGACCAGCGGATATGACAATGAACCCGTTAGACCAATTGGCGAAAGTGCCGTAGAGAACGAAGCCTGCGTTCACACGATCAGGACCGCGATCGCAGTATTGCTGAACCGCATCGGTGACATCCAGCCAGAGCGCGTGGGTCGGCTGCCCGGCACCCGGGTTAGCGAAAGCATACCTAAAGTTGTGCTCGGATATTGGACCGTAGTCGTGCCAGTCGTCGCGGTCCTCCAGCGGCGGCGACCACGGCGTATCGGTGGCCATCACCATTTTGTTCCACGTCACTCTGGCATAGAGAGAGTCAGACGACCCAGCAGAGATCCGCACGAGCCCAGGCGCCGTCGTCCACGGCAGATCAGCCGCATGCGTGTCGAGCCGAGCCGCGAAGTAGCCAGCACCGCTACAGTCGCAACCGCTGTTGTCCATCAACGTCATGACAAGGCGAGCCCGGACGATCTTGGCATACTCCGGGATCTCGGTCATGTTGAACCACACCATCGGCATCCAGATACGCGAGTTCGGCGATGTCCCCCACGTCCCGTTGTCCTCGATTTTCCCGGTCGGCCGGATTCCAGTGTACCACTGATCAAGCGAGTCAGGATACAGCCGCATCGGAGCGCAGTACCGCATCATCGTCTTGCCTATGTTGTCCTTCAGCACGCGGTCGTATTTGCTGGTGTCCGCCGCCGCGTAAGTCCACCCGCTATCGGGAGCAGCCTCAGCCAACTCGTTCCCACACCACGCCCACGCCTTCAGCGTTTTAGGCGCGTCGAGCACCACCGTGTCCAATTCGGTATGCGCCAACACCAGACTTTCATTGTAAATGTTACACGTAATCTCGATAACGTCGCCTTCGTAGACCTCCCACGACTCGGGCGAGAAGACGACATTGTGATCATCCGCCGCGTCGCTAGTCGAGTCCTCGTACACTAGCTGCATCCCGTACGTATTACGCCAAGGATGCGCAGGAGTCACAGCAGCGTGTACCGCGATCTTCGAGGGGAAGCCGACGTCGACCTTGGCCACCAGAACGGGAGCCTGGCGGCTCGCGGGAAGGTCCGCACGGAGGACCACGCCGGCGCCAGACCCGCGCCCGCCGCGGGCCGCCGGACCGCCGACGAGAGACGGGACGTACTGCCCGAATGCCGAGGCCGCGACCAGGGCAGTAACGAGAATGCTGACCAGTCGTCTCATGGTGCCCCCCTATTGAATCTTGGCTTCTTGCCAGTACGCGAGAACCCGCGTAGCCTCGACCCGCTTGTAGTAGATCAGCTTGACCCGGCCGGCGGCCGGCCACCAGAAGCAGTCCTCCGCGAGCACGGGGGTCGTCGAGTCTGGGCTTGCCGGGTACGTTGCCCCGGTGATGCCGTCGGTTCGCTCGTCGAGCGGCCGGACACGCGTCCATTCGTCGTCGGCAGCTACGGTCCACAGGGACACCGTTCCTTCGCCCTCGGGAAAACACACGAGCACGGCGTCGGCGTAGCTTGGTAAGAGGAACCAGCCGTCGGTCGTGCCGATCGGAGCGGTCTCCGTCATGTTCATATCGATAGCCTGGCTGACTGCGACCGATGCCGCCAGCGCAACCGAGAACACGATCCCCAGGACCAGGCAGTGCTTCAAGAACGTCATGGATGGCTCCTTCGTTACCACGCGATCTGTTCACGATGCGTGACGAGAGACGCATTGGCCACCGTCACAGACCCTGCCGCCGGGGCAGAACCTTCTTCGTAAGTACACTTGATGTCGCACCAGAAACTCGCGTACCCGTGGTCCTGCTTCTTGTAGAACCGGAACGAACCCACCTGGATATAGTTGCCCGAGTCATGCTGTCGGGCTTCGACTACCACGAGCACCGGGCCGTCGGGGATCGTTGACACGTCGAAGTTCAGGTTCGAGTACTCGGAGACATTGTTTTTGCCGGCGGCGGTCCACGTCAGCATCACCGACCCGTTCATGACGAACCGAACATCCAACGTCACGGCAGATGTGATGCCAGTCTGCTCCGTATTGAGCACGCCTACAGGAATACTGTTGGCGTCGGTGCGCTCGCGCAAGTAGCGGTCGTTGTCCATCATCGCCGTCGCCCGAGCCAGGGTGTAGTACCAGCCCGATATCCAGTTGAGCACCGTGAACGAAAAGTCGCCCATTTCCGCTCTCCTATAGAATCTGGCCCGCGCCGGGATCGTTCTCGTCGCCAATTCGGCTACCGACCGGGTCTGTGTCGTAGTCACCGATGATGAACACCGTGCCGCTCGCCAAGACATCGACGCTGCCTTCGATCTGGGCGGCGTCGCCTATCGGATCAACGACTACCTTCGAGGCAGCGAGCACGACATCCTCAGCCCCACCGTCTGGATCGTGAAGACTGTACCGCTCGCCAGGCACAATCGCCGCGCCTGCAAACGTCGCTTCTGTTCTGTAGATCTGCCGTGCTTGCCGCAATCGTCCGAGTGTCGTTCCTGCGGCGACTCGGATGACTGCGGGAGGTACGATCCACGGGATGTCGAACTCTTTTACATAGTCCCGGTCGTATGCCGTCTCCTCATCGCGGTACTCAATCTGCGCCGGGTCGCCATTCTGCTTTTGGAATATATATCTCACGACGTTGGCAACGTGTTCCGCGCTGTCGACACACTCCGTCGCGACGACATTCGTCGCTGCACCAGGGTCGCCACGTAAGGCGATTGTGGTATCCTCTCCGATCACGGGACGCCGTAACGCTAACTGGCCATTCGGCGCACAGAACATGGCCCAGTTGTAGACACGCAGGATCCCTTGGATTGCGTCGATCACGGAATCACCCTTGCGGAACGTCCCCGACCAGTAGTGAGTAGACGTTTCTTCTTGTGCAAGCCACCATGCCCCGGTAGAGCCGGGGTCGTAGCGATTACCTCCGCCCGTCGAGCCGGTGAGCACGTTCTTCACGTTCAGCTTCGCGACGCTGTCGAGCAGGTCTATGAGCAGGTGTACAGGCGTTCTGTAATCATCGGCGTGCGGGGTGACAGTCCCAAAGGAGAACTCATCGCCTACGGCATAGGCGTTGGCGTCCGTGTTCCATCCGCCCGACTTGATCCTGGCGCACTTGTCGGAGAGCGGCCCCCAGTAGGAATTGTGGACATCGCAATCCGAGGAGATGGTCCCCGACTCGACGTTCACCCCGTACGGGTCGTAGACATCGAAAGCGGTAGCAGACGTGAATACGATTCGCCACGCGCCGGTGGGGAGGCGGAAATGATCGAGTATTTCGACGCCTTCGTCTTCACCGTCATTGTCCCAGTCGTTCTGGTAGTCGGTGCTCGCCTCCGTCGTGTAGATCAGACCGGCGAATCCGCCGACGTACCAACCCCAGTCATGAGGAAACTCAGCATTCACCAGAGACACGAGCGGATCTTCGTTCTCGAACCGAATCAGGCCGTCGCTTGACCTCGCGAGTTTTCGGATCACAGCGGTGGCGAGCGGTTCATCCTCCTCACCGATCATCGCGCGGAGCTGGCACCAGCACTGATCCAGACCAGCAGCCGGCAGGGTCAATGCGGGCGAGTGCGTCACCTCCATCTCCCATTGCTGCCCCTTCGCGATCCCGACTCCAAGCTCGGTTTCGCGGTAGATCGGATTGACGCTGACCACGAACTCAGTGGCGGTGAGATCAATGAGCTGGTTCGCCTTGTCGCGGATCAGCACCCGCAAACGACAGGCGTCTCCCCAGGCATCTCGTACCTTGTCAATCCAGGTCGTTGGGTAGAACGGCGGCATCACTGACCTACGGCGTATTGATCTCGTAGTCGTCCATCACGTTGCGCTGAGGGGCCGTCAGCGCATCACCAACCAAGTCATCCAGGCGGTCCGCCACGGCGGCCTCGAGGACGGTCGTCGCGACCCCGGCCTCCCACTCGGCCTCCAAGCCGGCGTAGTCGGCAAAAGCGAGCTGGACGACTTCCTCGCACGTCCCATCGCTGTGCAGATCGACAACCACGTAGAGGTGGTCTGCGGCAGCGTGGACCTGGGTATCCGGATCGAACACTGTCGGCCGGAACATTTTCTTGATGGTGGCCATGCTGTCCTCCCTACCACTCGGCCGCGACGACCGAGACGAGATTCCCGTATGCCGTAGCCTCGACGCCGCTCGTGAGCCCGGAGATCCCCGTCGATTGCCCGGAAGTGAACCGCCCAGTCGTGAGATCGCGCGAGAGGGCCGAACGAACCACCAAGCCGCTGCTCCAGTCGCTGCTGTAGAGCGTGTAGTTCGCCGGGCTCGCGAACCCCGGGTGGCCGAGCGTCGTGTTTTGAATGGCGAACCGAGATGTCCTCGTCGCCCCACCGCCAACGGAGTAGATCGCATACCGGCAATAGTTGCCGGCACCGTTGCCGGGGAATGTGAAGTGGCACGCGTCCAGAATCAGCCGCTGCCAGGCGCGGATGCGGAACCCGTAGAGCCATGAGTTGAGGTTGGCGACATCAAGCCGCCCGGTGCAGTTTCGCAGAATCACGTCGTTCACGTACGGACCGTAGTGATCAGTCCCTTGGTCGAGCGCGTCGATCACCATCGCGGCCGCCTGCTCCGAGCCCTGCGCCGCCGCCGCTTGAGTGAACGTGAACCCGTCGATAACGAGTCGATGCGTCTCCGCGTCAACGGGGTCGAACGTGACGAGCGGACTGGGCGTGCCGTCGCCGCGCAGATTGACGCTCGTCGAACCGTTGCCTCGGCCGTCCTGGGCGTACCCACCGCCGGCCACCGCGACGAGCCTGACGCTCCGCGTCACCGTCAGCCGCTCGGCGTAGCGGCCCGGATATACGAGGATCGCGCCGGCCGACTGTTCATCGAAATTCCCGGCCTCCCAGGCGGCAATAGCCGCCTGTATCGTGTCGAAGTGACGCCGGCTCGACGGCGATCCGCTGAGATGCAGGTTCGCTTCGGAAAACTCCGGGCTCACGAAGAAGACGTTGCCGGGGCAGAGGTAGCGGTCCAGCATCAAGCGAACATTGCGATGCGCGGGGCCCCAGTTCTGGTCGCCATCGGCCCGGTAGTCAAGTGCGGTGCGCGAGGTCAGAGTCATTGCGGCCGCTCCTCCAGTTCGTACTCCAGCGAATAGCGCCCGCCCCGAACCCTTGTCGGGTTCCACTCGCGGGTGCGCCAAAGGACCGGGATCACGCTTCCAGTCGGATTGCCGTCCGGTAGAAGATTGAAGATCCTCGCAGACCAGTACGTCTTGAGGGCCGTCAACTGCTCGCTTTCCAGCCCGCGATGGATCACGCGCCACCGGCCGATCTCAGCCCACGTCCGCTGACCGATCACGACCCCGTGGCGCTCATGCTGCGGCCCCGCGATCTCGACCCGATCCCGCGTGCGTAGGTCATCGCTGCCGAGGTACTGGCAAGGCACTTCGTAGGGGTCATAGAGCGAACCGCCGAGCGGGCACGTACCGAGCGCACTGGTTCCAAGCGCTCCATTAGTCGCATATTGGTTGCCTTGTAGCTGGTAGGCCGGGCTGCCCATCGCCTATTCCTTGTACGTACGGCTGATCTCCGTCGCGATCGTGCGGCCGATCACCCGCGCCCATTGCTTCACGGCCATGCTATTGTCCGCAATCAGCATCGATCCCCTCGGCACCGTCAGCGCCACGCTTACGTTGATCGCGCCAACGCCACCCGCGCCGGCGAGGGCATAGTTGGGAACGATCCGGCCAGGAGACCGGGGGACGAAAAGCTCCGGGCCTTTCTCGCCCACCAGGTAGGGCACCCCACCGAGCACCGGACCGCCCGCAGCCTTCCCGACTGCCGGAAAGCCAAACACTGAGGCGAAGAAACCGCCTGGACCGCCGATAGAAGCTAGTGCGATTCTCAGCACGCCCGAGAACAGCATCCCGAAGATGCTGCGGCCTACGGACGCAAGGCCATCGAGCAGACTCCGCGTCCGAAAGACCGCATCGCCGAACGCGTCAGCGATGCCGTCCGCAGCGGAGCGAGCGGCAGAAACTATGAATTGGAACTCGTCCTTCTGGAACCACTTCTCCATCGGGATTCCTGAACCTTCGACGCGCACTTCTCTCAGCGCATTCTTCAGCTCGCGTAGCTTCTGCCGAGCCTGCTCCGCGTTCTCCGTGATGATCTGTAGTCCCGGTCCGAGGTAGCCGATCAGCGCCCGCATCTCGTCTTCGGACATCACGTAGTCTGGCGAGCCCAGGCCGCCTGCGCCTCCGCTTCCACGGACCGCCGCCGCCCTCTCGTTGAACTCCTTCTCGATGGCCCGCATGTCCGCGTTGCGCTCTCCTCTTAACTGCGCGACTCTCAGCTGATGCTCCTTGCGGAAATTCTCAAAGGCGATCCGGTCCTCCTCGCTCAGTTTGGCGGCGAACGCGGCGGCAACGGCCTCGCCATAGTTCGCCCAGTCTGCCTGGTCGGCCATGAGGTTGGACACCCATGTCATCGGGTTGGCAAGCGACTGGCCGACGCGCTGCATCGATCGCCCCATCGTCTGTGCCAGTTGCTGCCACGTCGATTCGATTGCCTGAAACGCGGCCAGCATATTGTCCTTCATCAACCAGGCACCCTCGGCCACGTGACTCATCGACAGGCCGATACGCTTCACCGCGTAGGCGATCTGAACACCAAGCTCCTTGGTGACGCGCTGGACAGTGAGCCAGGCAATAGCCCACCCGCCCATCTTGTGGACAATCTTCGTGAGCCAGCCGGCGAACAAGGCCAGGACGATGATGACCCTGGCGAGCGGATTCACGCTCATCACGAAATTCACGACCTTCACCGCCGTCGCCAGCGCGTAGACGCCCGCTGTCGCAACCGCTAGGCCCTTCGCCCAGCCGATGATGTCGTCCTTGTGGTCCCGGATCCAGCCGATGAACTCGCCGGCCTTCTCCGCCAGCATGGCGATCTTCTCCGCAGCATCCTGGGCGAACTTCACGATCGCCGGCCGCGCCTTGTTTGCGAAATCGATGAACTTGTACAGGGCTTCGGTCAGTACTGGCTTCAGCGCCTTGAACGTCCCGATCAGCGCTTCCTCGAGCGCGGACTTCACTTCCTCCCAGCGGCCTCGGGTCGTGTTCATCTGCCGGTCGTACATCTCCCAGGCGGCCTGCGTCCCGGTCACAGCCCTGGTCAAACGGTCGAACTCGACCGCGCCTTGACCGATCAAGACCTGGGCGGCGGTCAGAGCCCGGATGTCGAACATCTTGGCGAGCTCGCGCGGCGACAGTTTCTGAGATTGCAGACGGGCGATCACGGCTCCGAGGCCGTCGACCTCGACGCTCACTCCCCCGAGGGCCTCCTGGAGCTCCTTGCCCGGCTCGATGAGCGTCGCCAGCACCTGCCGCAGCCCGGTGCCGGCCATCGACGCCATCATGCCGCCGTTGTGCAGTAGGGCGAGCGCCGCCGTTGTCTCCTCCAGGCTCATATTCACGGAGTGCGCCGTCGTGCCGACGTAGGACAGCGAGTCCGAGAGCCGCTGCATGTTCAGCATCGAGTTCTGAATACCCGCGCCGAAGACGTTGACCACCCGCCGCGTCTTGTCGGCCTCGATGTTGAACTGCCGCAGCGTGCTCATCGTGAGCTCGGCAGCGGTCCCCATGTCGGAGAGCGTGGCGCCCGCGAGCTTCAGGACTCCCTCGGTCGCGGCGATGATCTGGCCCGCGTTCATGCCACCGGAGGCGAGCGAGTACATCGCGTCGGCGGCCTGGGAAGCGGAGTAGGCGGTCGTTGCGCCGAGCTCGCGGGCCCGGTTCTCCAGCTGGACCATCTCGGCGTCGGTCGCACGCGCCACCGAGCCGACGTTCGCCATCGCCTGCTCGAAATTGGCGCCAACCAGGATCGCCGCTGTCGCCGCGCCCACCAGCGCGGCCGTGAGCGCGGTCGCGAGCCGCCGGAAGTCCCGGTTCACCCGGTTGCGGAAGCCGGAAAGCGTCGCCTCGGCCTGGCGGATGCCCGGCCCCAGACGATTGATCGTCCGCAGGTAGATCGCGACTTCCCGCTTCATCGAGTCGCTCACGCAGCGCCGCCCCCCATGGCTTTCTTCTCGTCGCGGAACTTCCGCGTCTCGTCATCGATCAGGTCGAACACGCGCATTGTCACGTTGCTCTGGTCCAGTACGCCACCCGCCTCCGGCAGCGCCCCGAGCTCCTTGCACCGTCGGTACAGCTGCATGTACCAAGCGGCCTCGTAGAGCAGCGCCGGGTAGTCGTCGATCGGGCAGGACGCGCAGTAGGTCTCAGGCCTGTCGCAGGTTGCGCAATCGAGTGGCTCGACCTGCCCGTCGGCGACTTCGATGAGGAACCGGATGGCGTCCCTCATTCCCCCTCGTCCACGGCCTCCTCGCCGTTGATCTCCTGAACCTTGGCCTGCAGCTTCTCGACCATCCACTTCGGTAGGCGGTCGTAGACTTCCGGGGTAATGGTCTCGTGCTCGACGGCGCCGGCGCCGAGGCCTCGGACTCGCACGACCGACCGGCAGACCCGCGTCTGCGCCATCTTGCCGGCGTTGTACCGGGCCCCACCCTTGCGGCTCGCTGTGACCATCGAGTCGGTGATCGCCCGATCGTCCCGGCCGGTGAGCGCGCGCATCCAGAACTCCACGCGTCCGGCACACTCGGGCGCGTTCGTTTCGCACGACCGCAGGTTCTGGTCGTAGCCGAGCACCAAGCTCGGCGCCTCGTCGGTCGCGTCCAGCCGGTCGAGATCGAAGTACGCTCGGTTGAGTTCGAACACAGCTTCCTCCTTGAAGCAGCGCCGGGCTACGCGGCCCAGGCGACGACGGTGTTGTCGTCCGCGGTGATCCGGATGATCGGGTCCGTGCTCTTCTTGAAGGCGCGGACCTTGAGGGTAGCGATGACGGGGTCCTCGCCGTCGCCGATCTCGCCGACGTACGAGCCAGTAATCCGCGAATGCGGGACCTCGATCTTGAGGGACTGCGGGGTGCCGGTCGGGTCGGTCGCCATCGTGACCTCGAGCGCGATCTCCTGGCCGCCCTTCCAGGCGTCGCGCTCGGCCCGCGCCTGCGCGCCTGACATCTGGCGGGTGACCTCGAAGTCGAACGTCCGGCCGCCCTCGGTGATGTCGTTGGGCTGGTCGCTGTCGAGCGTGATGTTCTCCTCGGTGTTCTGCTGGCGCTGGTAGTCCATCTTGAAGCCCGTGATCTCGCGGTTGCTCGCGACCGCGACGCCGTTGATGCCGATCTTGTAATCGCCGGCGCGCAGCGAGTGCCACGAGAGCGGGAACGCGGGCAGCGCCTTGGTGAGCGTCGCCATCTCGGCGCCCAGGTTGCAGAACGCCCCGCCAATCGCCATTTGGCAGAACTTCCGCCGGGAGACCTCGAACGACATAGAGGCGATCTTGGCGCCCAGGCCGACCTCGGTGACGAGGGCCGCCGAGGACCCGATCTGGGTCTGCAGGTCCCGGTACAGCGCGAGCCACTTGCTGTCCTGCGACGGGATGATCTGGTGGGCGTCCGAGACGATCGTGTCGCCGCCGAACGCCGCGGCCATGATGTAGCCGGCCTGCGTGATGTTGGGCTCGATGTTCGAGACGTTGAACGCGTAGTTGAACCCGGCTGCCTGGATGTCGGCGTTGTCCGGGGTCATCGTGTTGATCTGCTCGTAGGTGAAAGGCTCGCCCTCGAGCCCGGCGTTGCAGACCAGGACGTGGGCGGGGGCGGCCGGCTGATGGTTGTAGGCGGTCGCCATCGCCAGTCCGAACGTGCACTTTCGCTTCGGGATCGCCATCGCTTGGGCCTCCTTGCCGGCTGGTAGCGGCGTCTGTGCCGCCTAGAACTCGTCGCGGTACGTGACCGCGAGGGTGATCGTGATCTCCATGACGTAGTTGCCGCCCTCGAGCAGCCCGAGATTCGTCGAGGAGCTCCGGTACGAGCTGATCTCGACGCCGGGGATTCCCCACGAGACCGCGTCCCACATGATCCCCTTGATCTCCTCGCGGATCCCGAGGGCCGCGCGGATGTGCGCCTCGGCGTCCGCCGGGTCGAACTCTGACGCGATACCGATCGTGAAGGTCTCCTCGGCTTCCGACACGAGCGGCTTGTCGGCCGAGGTCTGCTCGCCTGGCAGGATGCCGACTGCGGGCGTGAGCGCGGTTGCCGGGATCGGCCCGAAGTGGTAGCTCGCGGGCGCCGTGCCGTCCCACGCGTGTGCCTGGAGGGCGGCTAGGATGGCGTCCATGATCTGCTCGGTCATCGCGTCACTTCCCCTTCACCAGGAAGTCGAGCAGCGTCGTCTGGCAGGCCTGCACGTCCTCGCGCTGCCACAGCATGAACGGGCGCGCGGGGACGCCCGGGTGCATCACGAACTGCGGGAACACCGTCTTCGCCTGCGCGGTGAATCGACCCTTTTTGTCGCGACCCTGGCCCGCGCCCGCCACCGCGAACCGCAGGGTCTTCTTGTTCTTCGCCTCGATCCGGTACCGCGCCTTCTTGGGGCCCGCGAGTCCGGTGCCGTACTGGTGGTGGGGCGCGAGGCTGTGGTGCGTGTAGATGGTCGCGTTGTCGAGGCCCAGGATCTTCTGGTGGATCGACTTCTTGAGGATGCCGGTGTCCTGCAGCGGGCGCCCCGCCTTGCGGCCGGCGGCCTGGGTGTTGCGCGACAGCGGCCGCCACTTGGTCGGCCGGCCGCCCTCCTGGAAGTTCCGCAGGACCGACCGATGCATGATCGTGGCGATCCGCTTCATCGGCGGCTTCTGCCCGCGGCCCACGATCTGGTGGAGGTACTGCTCGACCTCGCGCATGTCGATCCGCTCTTCGATCATCGCCGCGTCCCCCACCCGGTCGGGTCGTCCATGTCGAAGATCGAGTTCTCCCGGTCGCCCTCGGTCATCACTCCGCCCGTCTCGTCGACGGTCGGCTCCTTGGGCGCGTTCGCGATCCGGCTGGGGCTGGCGAGGATCCCATTGAGGCCGGACGTCGCATCGTTGATGAGCGACCGGGCGTATGCGTGCTCCTCCGGCCCCTTGGTCGCGTGGCGGGCAGCCAGGTAGCGGCCCGCGGCGAGCTGCGCGGTGAGGTCTTTGACGAGCGGGTCCACCTCGCCGTCGGCAAACGGCACCTCGTAGCCCTCGCCCAGGATCGCGTCCACGTGCACCTGGGCCGCCGCGATGTACTCGGCGAAGTCCTCGGGCACGGAGACCGCGCCCGCCTGGGGGACGTACAGCTGGACGTCGGCTGCCACGCAGTACGCCATCGCCTACTCCCGCTCGTGCGTGTCGTCGTCCGCGATCTGCGGCTCGTACTCGGGGATCGGGTCCTCCTGCTGCGGGCTCTCGGGGCTGCCCGCGTCGTCGCCGGAGCCCTTGCCACGACCCGTGAATCGCCGCGCGAGCCCGCGATCGCACAGAGCCAGGGCCTCGTCCTTCGGCAGGTCCGCGGTCTCGCCGGCGGCGTAGGTCCGCGCGCCGCTCAGGATCCGATCGTTCAACTTGACCTTCATCTCGTCTCGCTTTCTCGACGGGGCCGGGCATCACCCGGCCCCGCGCACGCGCACGAGGCCTCGCCTGCTACCAGAGCGTGGCCACGTACATCTTGTTCTGCATCGTGAGACCGGGCAGGGCGGTCCAGGTCTCCAGCGCCCACCGGCCCGCCGGGTCCTCCTCCTCCCACGACTTCACGAACTTGCCGAGGAAACCGTCGGGGGCCTTGGAGTCGAAGGCCGGGCCCTCGACCATCAGGCCGACCTCGCCGGGGGCCTTCACGATGGCCATGTCGGCCTCGGCGCCGTCGGTCGAGAGGAAGTACTTGAAGGCACCGGCAGAGTCGGTGTAGCCGTGGTCGCAGATGAACACGTCGAGGTCCGCGAGCTTCTTGACCGAGCCCTTCTCCAGGTACTCCTTCTTCGTCTGGTCGCTGAGGAAGTCGTCCGTCTCGGCCGACTGCATGAGGTAGTTGAGCGCCTGCGAACCGATGTACAGCTCGGTCGGGCCAACACCCCAGGTCTTGCGGACGGTCTCCTTCATGGCGTTGAGGTTGGTGAGAGGGACGGACGACGCCGGGACGTTCCACGCGGCCGACACGGTGCCGTAGTTGGTGAGGCCGAACGCGTACGTGGCGGGGTCCTCGCCGGTGATCGTGAGGGTACCGGTCGTGAGCAGCTTCCACTTCCAGTACTCCATCGTGTCTTCGAACAGGTTGTCGAGGTCCTCGAGCTCGCGCTTGAGGCGCGCGTTGAACCGCTCGAGGTTGTTGGTGCCGGGCTCGGTAGACAGGCGGACCAGCGACTCGGGGAACTGCTTCTTCTCGCGAAGGATGTGCAGCTTCGCCCGCGTGCGAGTCTTGCTCGTGAGCTTCACGATGCCGGCCGCGGAGTCGGGGTTGCGGAAGACGAGGACGCCCGAGTTGTTCGTGATCTTGTCGAACTCGTAGTCGCGGGTGTCCGTCGTCTCAGGCGTGAACAGAGCGTTGGTGGGCTTGGCCTTGTCGCGCACGCGCGTCTGGACCAGCCCGGTCAGCTTGGCATTCGGAGGGAACGGCATGACGAGCTCCTTCTCGGCGTAGCCGGGCTAGACGATGGAGTGCCAGATCTTCCCGGCGAGATCGGCTTCGCCGGCGGCGTCGTGACCGATCAGGTTGCCGGTCAGGACGTGGCCCAGCACCAGGATGTCACCGCCGTGATCGGTGGCGGACGCGGCGGGATCGCCGTCCTTCAGATCGACCTCGTGCATCAGGTAGCCGACGCACGTGTCGGTGCCGGCACCGGCGGTCGCCGCGGCGGTGTACTGCGCGTACTTGCCGGACGCCGTGATGATGCCCATCGCGAGGCCAGCGCGCAGGATGTGCGTCTGGCCGGTGTTCCCCGCATCGACCGCGTTCGACGCGATGGTGCGCGAAATCGAGAGCACGCGCTCGCGGACGAACCCGCGGCCGATCTCGGTGAAAGTGCGCAGAGGCATGGTTGGCTCCTTCCAGCCCTTGCGGGCTATTCCTCAGCCCCGCGGGGCTAGCTCTTCTTCTTGTCCGGCTCGTTGAGCTTGGCGCCCTCGGCGAAGTCCGCGTCGAACTGCTTCTGCTCGGGGGTCCGCTTGTCGCTGGGGTCGGGCTTCGTCTCGCCGGAGGCCTCGGCCTTCTCCTCGAACTTGAGGATCTTGGGCCGCGACTTCAGGTCCTCCGCCCAGATGGCGAACGGGCTCTTCTGCTCGGCGAAGTTCGCCATCTGCCGCAGGGCGAGGCCCGCGGCCACCGCGGCGTCCTTGCTCGCGGGCAAGAGGCGGCCGTCCTTCACCGCGGCCTCGCAGAGCCCCTCGATCTCGGCCTTGGCCCGCGCGGCGTCGTGCTCCGCGAGCTTCGTCTGCGCCGCCTTGAGCTCCGTGTCCTTGGCCGCGAGCGCCGTCACGTGGTCCTTCGCCGCCTTCTCGCCGGCCTCGGTCAGGGTCTTCACCTGCTTCTCCAGGGCCTCGATCCGGTCCTTGAGGGCCTTCTCGTCCATATCCACGTACTCCTTGTTATCGAACGTGAGGACCAGGCCATCGACCTGGTCGCCGAAGAGCGCGGGCAGATCCTGCAGGCCCTTGACCGCCGGCAGGCGCCCGCCGAGGATCGCCAGGTGGTCGGCGACCCACGGCCGCACCTTCCCGCTCGGATCCTTCCAGTTGCGCCGCAGCCCGACCGAGACCTGCTTGAAGAGCCGCTTGTTGATGGCTTCGCGTACCACCGGGGGCACGTCCGTCAGCATGGCCATGAGCCTGCCGCCCGTGTTCCTCATCCGGGACACCCACCCGCCGGCCGGCATCAAGCCCTCGTGGCCGCCGATCCGGACGGGCACCTTGATCGTGTCCCGCAGCTCGTCGAAGGCGGTGGCGATGCCGGTGAGGTCATCCTCTCGGATCGTGACCTCGCCGCCGACCGACGCGTTCCACGTCCCGGGCAGGCACACCTCAACCCACACGCCGTCCTTGTCCTCGGCGAACGTCGCCATGAGCGAGTCCGCCACCCTCTCCGCGTCCGGCTTCTCGCCGGCCGCCTTCAGAATCGTCACGAGCTGCATGCGCAGACCCATCAGTGCACCTCGCAGAGGTTGAAGCCGTCCTGCGGCTGGATTCCCGGGAGCTGCTTGGAGACCGCGAATCGCTCGCCGGTCACGATCGGGATCAGCACCGAGCGGCACTGGTAGTGGTTCGGGGGGTTGATCCGGCTGAGCGCCGGGTCGTCCTTGCGGATCACCTGACCGTGCCACGACGCGCAGAACGGCGTCGTGCGCGTGTCCAAGACGGCCGAGTACTCGAAGGCCTCGATGAACGTCCAGACTTCCTCGTCCCGCATGAGGTTCATGCGACCGGAGTTGTAGGCCTCCGCCACGTTGGTCCGGACGATGTTGTGCAGGCGCCCGGGCGCGAGCAGCTCGTCGCTCGCGCCTCCGGCCGCAATGTACGGGTCGAACAGGCGCGCGAGTTCGAACTCCATCTGCGACGCGGTGGCGCCGCGCAGGAGTCCGCGGCCGATCACGTTGCGTGCCTTGAGCAAGAGGTCGTTTCGGTACGCGCCTGCGATCGTGAAAGCCTGCCGCTCGTAGTACTCGAGCAGCCCCTTTTGCACCGGCACCTTGTCTCGCCAGAACCGGATCACGTTGCTCAGCGTATCGACGGGGGCGCCCGAGCCGGCAAGCGGCGCAACCTCCATGTTGGCCTTCATGCTCCTGCCGACGCTGGGGCGCTCCTCGACCCCAGAGGAGGAAAGACCGCGGTCGATTTCCCCCCAGACGTCGAGCGCCCCCTGATGGATCGCGTGGCCGAACGCGGCGAGGATCGAGTCCTTGAGCGTTCCCACGTGCTTCAGCTGCAGGGTGTCCGCGGCCGCCTGGTCGCGGGTCACCGTGCCGATGCCCTTCTTGCGGACCGAGGCGATCAGATCGTCGCGCATCTTGGCGAACGTCGCCGTGAGGTTGGCCGCGAGCCGCGTCTCGATGTCGTCGAGGCCGAGCTCGATCTCCGCGAAGTTGCACTTGTCGGCGTGCGCCAGGGGGCTCAGGCCTTCGGCTAAGCCCGACGCAGGCCGTGTCTTGCCGCCGACACCGGAAGGATTGGAGCCGGGGACGCCGGTGCCTTGGTCGTTCGGTCCATCGGTGGGTGGGGCCGCAGTAATCCCGGTCCCCCTGTCGTCCGAACGTCGGTTACCGGGCGCCTCTCTGGACGTCTCGTCCCCGGCATACTGGCGCGCGGGCAGCCCCAGGCGCTCGCGCACGATCGGCTCGTCGCGGTCGGCGATCCCCTTGTCCACGAGCGCGCAGAACGCCGCCGCGAGGTCCGCGAAGGCCTCGTCGCGCATCGGCCGCCACACGAGACGCGGGAACTGGTCCACCGTCCAGTTGATCGTGACCAGGCGCTTGACGAGCTGCTCGTGGAAGATGTCCTGAGCGAACGTCTCGCCGAGGTCCTCGATGACCCAGCGGAACGACTCGGAGTGCTGCTTGCCCAGCGAGTAGCTGCCGGACTCCCCCTCGTCCAGAAGTAGCTGCGGCAAGAGCACCGAGCGGCCCATCATCCGGTCGCAGTACTGGACCCGTCGCTCGAAGATCTGGCCGTTGCCCTTCGCTTCGAGGAATTCCGCCTGCCAGGTCTGCGGGATCACCGCCGCTTTCTTGACTCCGAGCTTCGACAGGAACGTCAGGATCGACTTGCGCTCGGGCTTGCCGGCGCCCTCGGGGTACTTCCCGATTGGGGTCGGCATCCCCGCCCGCTCGACGAAGACGTTCCAGAACTTGTCGATGTGGTCCTTCGCCTTCCAGTACCGGTAGGCGGCCTTCAAGTCGGACTTGCCGAAGAAGTCCCCGTCGTGATCGTGGCACCAGATCACGAAGTACCAGGGATCGAGCGCCTTCCACTGGTTGTTGACGTTCTGCTCGAGGCGCTCGAGGTTGCCGAATGGGTCGGCGACGATCCGCCACTTCTCCGGGTCGAACTTCTTGTGCTTGATCGCACGCAGGCCGATCTTGCCCTTCCACCGTCCTTCCTCGATCGCCCGATAGACAACCTCGTGGATCGAAGTCTTGAAGACGGTCGCCATCATGGCCTTCTGCATGAAGCCGCCCGTCGTCCCCTCCATCTGCTCGAGCTGGTCCTTGACGAACTCCGCGATCTCTTGGTCCTGGGCGTCCTCGGACGCCGGCACGATGTCCCAGCCGGTGGAGATCCGGCCCAGGATCTTCAGGCGCACCGCGGACTTGACCTGCGGCTCCAGCATCATCTTGCGGTAGTCGTCGAACTGGATCTCGTCGGGGTCGAACTCCGTCATCGACCCGAACTCGCGGTCGCGGACCATCGCCTTCTCGTCGGTGTCCACGCGTTCGCGCTCGGGCGTCTTACGCCGGGAGTCCGCTAACGTCGCGATGCGGTCGAGCAGGCTCACAGCGCCATCGCCTCCAGGTCGCCTGCGTCCATGCCCTCGTCGTCGAGGCTCGCGCCGAAGCTCGCCGCAGCGAACCACAGCGCCATCAGCCGGTCACCGTAGTGGCCGGCGTCCGGGGTCCACACCCGCATCTCCTCGCGGAGGTCCGTGGTCTCGGGGTGAGCGGGGAAGTCCCAGCGGTCCATCTCGATGTCGGTGGCGAGGGATTGCACGCCGAGCTCGGGGTCCCGCTTCTTCGCCGTGGTGGTGCGGCCGACCACCTGGATCGAGCCGACCTCCTCCTCGGTCATGCCGAGGCCACGCGCGATCTCCGGATTACGGAGCATCTGGACGATGAACACCTGCGCCGCGTTGTCCTCGACGACGAACCGCGCCGACCCGCCGGCGTGCTGCACCGGCGCGTGAAACGCCCGGTAGCATTCGACCATGGCCTTCAGGATTTCCGGGGCACCCATCTGGCCGCTCCTGAGGTGGCGCAGCTGCCGACGGTGGCCCGCCCGGACCACCGTCGCGAGCGCGGTCTCGTCCGCGGTCTCCTTGGGCTTGGTCGCGAGGTCCACGCCGGTGACGAGCTCGACCTGGGCGTCCACTTTCTCGGGCCAGCGGTCCCACCACTCGATGCGGCCGCGGCTGCGCAGCCAGTGCTCCTCCTTGAAGTAGGCCGTGGTCTCGGACAGCGGCATGTCGCGGTACATGCGGTTGTACGCGACCAGGGAGGAGCCGTCGCGGATATCCCGGAGGCGCTTCCACGGGAAGCGCGCTGGCCACAGCGTCTGGCCCTTCTTGAGCCCCGTCTCGGCGTCGAACCGGACGGAGTGCCACCGCGGACGCTTGGCAATCTCGTGCAACGCGTCGTCCACGTGCCAGGCGGTGTCGATGATGATGCAGAAGCCGCCCGGCAGGACGCGGCTCATCAGCTCCTCGTCGATCGTCTCGAGGACCTTCAGCCGCTGGGCAGGGCTCTGGGTGTTCGCTTTGTCGAGGATGTTGTCCAGGATCAGGCCGTGCACGCGGGCGCCCAGGATCTGGCCGTCGAGGCCGTAGGCGGCGAGCGACGGGTCGGGCAGCCCGTACGGGCAACCGTGGACCCGGATCCCCTCGGCGCCCCAGGTGTCGGCGCCAGCGCGCAGCTCGCCCTCGGCCGGCCGCAGATCGGGGAAGACCTCCCGCACGCGCGGGTTCGAGACGATGATCCGGCCGATCGTCTTGACGTCCTTCTGGGCCTGCTTCGCCTTGGACTTGACGATCGCGTACTGCCGGTCGGGGTGCTTCCCGAGAAGCCAGGTCGCGAGGATGCGGGCCTGCGTCGATTTCCCATGTTCCACGGGGAACCACATCACCAGGCGGTCGTGCGTGCGAGCGAGGTCCTGGAACACGCGGTGGTGCGCCGCCTGGACGAGCGGTTCCCCTTGGTCGTCGATGAACGCGTACTCGGCAAACGCGTTGACGTCCGTCTGGCAGCGAGCCCGCACGTCGGCAAGCGCCTCGGCGTGGGCCGCGGCCGCCGCGGCGTCGAACGCCGCCAAGAACGCCTCGCCAGCCTGGCTCACGACGGCCACCACCAGGACGAGAACGGCGAGAAGAAGGGCCCGCAGCTCACGCATTGGCACCCCCCAGGATGTCGGCGAGCTCGGCGCGGATCGCGGCAAGGACCGTGGGGTCCTTCACGTGGCGGACTATCACGCCGGCCGCCTGCTCGACGATCTCGCGGGCCTTCTTCTCGGTGATGCCGATGGAGAGCTTGTCGTTCCAGAGACCGAGGTGGCGACCGAGGTCCCTGAGGGCGGCCGGCTTGTCCCACAGGCGCATCTCCCTCGTGCGCCCGACATACTCACGGTCCCTGCCCTGGCCCTGGTACTCCTCGAAGGTCTTGATGCTGGCAATGGCCTTGCGGACGGACGCCGGGATCTCCTCGAGCGGACGCATGCAGCCATCGCTGTCGAAGATGTCGATCGGGTCGACGTCGGCAATGTCGCGGAGGCGGTCCAACACGAAGTCCGCTTCGAGGTCGGTCCGGCTGAGGCGCTCCTGGTAGAGCTCTCGGAGCCTCGCCTGGACCGCCGGCGACCGCAGCCACGTCCACGCCTGCTTGTTAGGATTCTTGGCTCGGGAGCCTGCGCGCCGCGCAGCAGCAGCACCATGCAGGTCTATCAGGTACTCATGGCAGAACGCCTCCTGCAGGTCGGTGAGTTTCGCTTCGTGCTGGATCTTGCCCACAGCCTTCAGCCTTTCGCATGGAAGCAGCCCATGCTCGCGGCCCGAAAGCTACGGCAGTTGTCGGTGTAAAATTTACACTAGTTCTCGTGCAGATAGATCGCGAGGGGGCGGAACTCCATCCCGATCGGGAGGTGCACCATGAAGTGCGCGGCCACCCTGGACGCACGAACGCCGGTGAGGCTCATGCGCCCGCACATGAGGTCCTTGACGTCTTGCTCCGGTAGCCTGGAGCGCGCTGCGATGTCGGCATACGCGAGGTTGTGGGAAGCTGCCCAGCGCTGCGCTCTGGCCTTCGCCTCCTCGATCTCGGCGACCGTCAGGGTAACCCTGATCTCCGTCATCATGCCTCCGTGCTACGACCTCCGCTTCGGCGCTTGGATCATGGTCCGGACCTTGGCCGCAAGCCACGCCTCAGCCAGAGGGTGGATCGTTCCGTCGGGATACCCGATGCCTATCCGTGACGCCTGCACTACTTTTTCCACTGCGTGGGCCCGGACCGCCAGCACGATCTTGATCTGCGATTCGTCCCATTCCACGCCGTCCCACGCGATCGCTGCTAGCTCGACCATCGACTTGCTGTCGATGCTCTTCGCCTTCGGCGCTCGAACCTCCTTGAATTCGAAGAACCGCCACAGGGCTAGAGTCGCTTGCAGTTTCTCGTCTCGCTCCAACACGAGCAGTGAGCTCGGGTGCTGTTCAGCCTTCAGGCGTGCGATCGCCGCCTCGCGGATCTTGTGCATCTCCATCCTCCGTGGTTGAAGTCCCCGCGGAGGATCGGCAAACTATGCGGTCGCTTTACTGCCGCGAACCGCCCGTTGGCCCGTGAACTGCTCCCACCTGGCCACGATGACGTCGCAGAACCGGGGATTGCGCTCGACCGCGAAGCAGCGGCGCCCCAGGCGCTCGGCCGCGATTAGCTGGCTGCCCGAGCCGGCGAACGTCTCGAGGCACACGTCGCCCGGGCGGGTGTGCTTGAGCATCGGCAGCTCGAACAGCCGGACCGGCTTCTGAGTGGGGTGGATGCCGTCGGTGCAGCGGGCCTTGCCCTCCCAGTCGACTTCCCACACGTTCGACTGCTCGTCCGCGACTGGGAACGCCGCGGGCTTGTGGCCCTGGCGCCAGCCCATGAGGCAGGGCTCGCTGCGGTAGTTCCACATGGCGAACCCGAGGACGAACGTGGGCTTCACCCAGGTGATCGTCTGGTGGTAGCGGATGCCCGCGGCTTCCCACGCCCGGCGGAAGCTGTCGGCCGTGGCCGACGCGTGCCAGCAGTACCACGCGGCTGCTTCCTCGACGTGCACCAGGGCGGCGCGGAACACGGCCACGAGGAACCGGTCGAACTGATCGTGGTCCTCGAAGTGGTCCCACGCGTCGAGGTCCTCGTAGTCGCCCGACCAGTCGCGGTTCTGCGAGCCCCGCGCCCGGCCGGCCTCCTTGTCCCGCTGGTTCTGCGGGTGGCTGGTGCCGTCGTAGCCGACGCCGTAGGGCGGGTCGGTCGCATAGAGCGCGGCCTTGGCCCCGTCCATGAGCCGGGCCAGCACCGCGGGATCCTGGCTGTCGCCGCAGACGAGCCTGTGCGCCCCCAGGACGACCAGGTTGCCCTCCTGGGTCACCGGTGTCTCGGGCGGCTCTGGGACGTCGTCAGGGTCGGTGAGGCCGTCCTCGGGCGTGAGCTCGGCGAGCAGCTTCCTGGTCTGCTCCGCCAGGTCGTCGAAGCGCAGCAACTCGGTGAGCTCAGGGAGCGCCGCGTTGATCTCGGCGAGCAGCCGGTGCAGGTCCGGCGTGAACTCGCCGGCGATCGCGGGATTGTTGAGCGCGATGTTGAGGGCCTTCTCCTCGGTCTCGTCGAGGTCGACGACCACGACCTGCGTCGTGGACTCGCCGAGCTGCTGCAGCACGCGCAGGCGCTGGTGGCCGCCCACGACGCGCCCTGTGCGACGATTCCAGACGACCGGCTCCACCAGGCCGAACCGCTCGACCGAGCCGCGTAGGCCGCGGAGGGCGTCGTCTGAGATCCTGCGGGGGTTGTAGTCCGAGGGGACGAGATCGCTGAGTTGCTTGGTCTGGATGTCCATGGCGCCTCCGTGCGCTGGGGCCTACGGGTGTGGGTTCGGTCCGCCGTCCGCCGGCACTTGGCCGGGCTCCTCGGCGAAGTGCTTGTCAAGCTGCTCGCGGACCGCCTCACAGCAGACGCTCATCGCCGCGCGCATTTCCACGACCAAGTGCGTTTGGACCATCAGCGCGGCTTGGAACGACGTCGTCACGCCTTCGCTGGCGATGGCCGCGGTAGCCTCGACGCGGACTGCATTGGGTGGCAGGCTCACGGCTTCTCGCTTTCGCCCGCGGCAGCCTCGGCGGTCTCCGCCTCTGACGCCAGCTGCAGCATGACCAGGACCTTCTTCGCCTGCACGAGCACAGCCGGATGGACCTTCACAGCGACGAGCCGGAAGCGGGCTGGCTGCCCGGGCGCAAGCACGACCGGCTCGACCTCCTTGTAGACGCCGGCCGGGTGAGGCTCGCCGCGCTGCATCGCGCCGAAGACCTGGTCCACGAGGTCGGTCAGGTGAGAGCAAACACCCCGGACCAACTGCTCGACGTCGGTGAGCCGACGCTCGCGATCGCAGACCTCCCTCTCGAGTTCGCTCACGGTCGCGGCCAGCTTGGCCAGGCGCTCCAAGTCCTCGCGTCCCTGCGGCCGCGTGCTGGCGGCCGCGCGGATGGCGGTCACCTGGGCCCGGATGGCGGTGATCTTGTCCTTCACGTTCGCGTCCTCCCTCGGACGAGGTCCCCTGCAACTACGGCACCGCCACCTGAACGAACCGGCCGCGCGCGTCGCGTGCCAGCAACTGCATCTTCGCACCGGCCAGCTCGCCGCGTGCGAGCGAGAGCATCGTGCTGAGGCTGTGCTTCGCCCGGTGCTCCCGTAGCAAGTCCCGCGCGAGCCGCGCGCACTCGGCCGACAGCCGCGTGATCTCCTGCTCCTGGCGGTCCATCGTGACGAGGCACTGAGCGAGCAGGCGCTCCAGTTCGGCGACCCGAGCGGGTGTTTCCGCTGCGTCCGACAAACCTGGACTTCGTTGTACGTTTTTGTCCTGCTTCATAACTCCGAGTCTCCTGTTTCGGCCCTGATGCGCTGGGCGACCTCGCCCACGTGGACCGGTTGGCCGGGCGGGCCGTCACGTTGGCGCCTGGATGCGCGACGTTGGTCCAGCTGGGCTTCGGTGAAGCGCGGCAGTGGTTCGAGCCAAGCGCGCAGCTCGCTGACCGTGGGGGCGGCCCAGGGCGGCGGTCCGCCGGCGTGCTCGAGGACCTGGTCCCACGAGACGTCGCGGGTCAGGGCCATGTCGCGGATCATCGGCTCGGGGTGCTGGCGAGGCGGCGGGGGGGCGGGCTCCGGCGGGACGAAGCCGGCCGCGGTCCGGGTCTGGATTTCGGACGATTTTCGAGGGGAACCGCGCCGGCCCTCCCTATTGAGCGTCTGCATTCCCCTTTTCTCCAGCTGGGGATTGGGGAATGGTGCTGGTGCTGGGGATGTTTCGAAAGGGGTCGGGGAACCCTTCGCGAAGGGTTCGGGGAACCCTTTCGAAAGGGTTTCAGCATCCCTTTCCAAAGGGTCGGCGAAAGCTTCCGGGTAGTTGACTTCAAAGCAGTTACGGAATTCATCCCTGAAACTGTCGCCGTTCCCTTTCTTCGGAACGAACTCGTCGCTGAGGAACCGCCAGACGCGCGCGACCCACAACCCTTTCAAAAGGGTTTCGGGAAGGGTATCGAGTTGCTTTGCCCAACCCTTCACGACGTTCGGGCTGGCCGGCGGGTCGTAGCGCACGACGTTCGGGATGAAGATGACGCGGGCCTGATGGTCGGCGGTCGCCATGCCGATCGCCTCGATCTCTGCGAAGGCCCGCCTGGTGTCGGTCGACTCCCACTCGAGGTCGTCTGCGAGCGAGCCCATCCCGGCCCGGAAGATCCCGGGGATCGATCGCTTGTGGGGCCCGGTGAGCAAGTGGATCCAGAGCGTCTGCGCATTCGGCTGTGGCTTGGAGAGCGACCGGTACTTCTCGTCGCCGCTCATCCGCTGGTCGATCTTGATGAAGTAGCTTGCCATCCCTGGCTCCCGCGTCCTGGAGTACTACTCGCCGGCGGCTTCGACCGCGTCGTCGTTGGCTTCGACGACCTCGCCGGTCGCCTTGTCGACCCACTTGAACGTGCCGTCGTCGCGCGCTTCCTGCAGGACCAGCCCGCGCTCGTAGAGCTCGTCGATGATTGCCTTGACCTCCTCTTCGATGTCTCCGTCCGGGTCCGCTTCGCCGGCCTCGCGCAGGTCGGCCATCGCTTCCGCGTGGCGCTTGATCAGGTCGGCGGTCTCGACGTTGGCGAGGTCCCCCACGCCGTCGTCTACCTCTTCTGCGTCAGCGTCCGCGACATCGCCGGCCGGCAACAGCAGCAGCTGACCGGGGTTCTCGCGCGGCGCTTCCTCAGCGTCACCACCGTCGGCCTGCTCGAAGGGGATCGTCTTCTGGTTCGGCTCCATCGTCAGGACGATCTGCTCGCCGTTGGTCATTCCTGCGAGCTCGCGGGCCAGGTGCTCGCGGAAGCACATCTCGACCTGGAGCTGGATGATCGGGTCCGGGCGGCCTTCCTTGTCGATGCGGTTGTCCACGATGAACTTCTTCATTCTCGCGAAAGTGTGCATGATTCCTCCTCTGGCAATGGTGGCGCCCGCAGGATTGCGGGCTCCGGCTTGGCAGTCTCGTATCTCGTGTATTCGCGCCTCGACGCTGGTCACGCCGGGCTCTCCGTTTGCGGACGTGGACGTAGACGCGAGCACGGAGCGTTCTTCCGAGCCTCAAGTTGGGCGCCGTATCCAGGATGCGTTGATTCGTACTCGTCCGGCACTTCCCATTTGTCTGCATCAATCTGCATCCCCGGACAGCCGCAGTGCGGGCAGACAGGGATACGGTACTGGCCACGAAGGTGGAGACGGTCCCACTCATCCGTCCAGAACGTGCACCCGGCCGAATACCACACTCCCCGCTTCGGGTCGTCCGCGGCGGTAGCGGTGCCGTCGAGGCGGCAGTATTTCTCACGCGCTCTATTGTCCATTCTGCACCTCGAGCGGGACGACCTCGACCACGACCCCGTGTCGCCCGCGGGAGACACCGCACCACTCGACTGTCTGCCGGCGGATTGTCTGCATGGAGTCGTCGGGGAGCATCCGCGCGCGGTCAACGCGGCGGGTCGGCTTCGGCGGGACCAGGGCGTCCATGACGACCTTGGACAGGCCGTCGAAGTCGCGCTTGGACGCGGTTGGCTGGGTGACGTACCAGCGCAATTCGACCGGGCCAGGAAAGTACGGCCGGCCGGCCTGCAGCCAGCGCAGCCAGACCGTGCGGCGGTACTCGTGGACCTTGGAGATCAGGCGCGGCCGACCGAGCTCGTCCTTGCGGTACTGGTGGTTGCCGGTCGCTGGCGGCCACGGGAGGTCGAGGCGGATCACGGCCGCACCCCCGCGGCGTCGAACAAGTTGAGCTGCGTCGTAGCCTGCCCGACGATCTCGATGCGGTCGCCGTTCCAGACCGACTTGAGAGTCTCGTCGTCGTAGCCGGAAACCGTGAACGGACCTTCCTTCTCGCGGCCGACAAGGCGGCATTCCATGTGGACGTGCGGGCGCGACGCCGGGGCTTCGTCGTCCCGTTCGATCTGATTCAGGTAGCTCGGACACGTGCAGCCGCGAAGGATCTCGACGACCCGGTACGGCCCCGTGCCGTAGCTTGTGCGGATGACATCGCCGACTTGGAGGCTCAATTTGGTTCCTTCCCGCGGTCTCCCTACGGCCTCAGACAGCTCTTGCAGACCTGGCACTGGGCCCTGGCGAGCGCTTCCTGGACGTTCAGTCCGTGCCGCCTCGGGTGCTGGTCGAGCGCGCGACCGCAAAGCGTCGCGTGGTTCCCGATCGCGATGTGCGCGATGCGTCCGAGGACCAGCGTGAAGTGGCTCGGCGGCTTCTGCGGCGTGGCCCATGCGCGAATCCTCGGTTCTTCACTCGTCACTTCTGGTCTCCTTCGCTGGGGAGGGCGCGTGGCGTCGCCCTCCCCCGGTCAACTGCAAGGTCACCGCGCCGGAGGTCATACCATGGAATGACAACGCGGCCCCTGCTGCGGGTGATTCTGTGTCGCGGCCTCTGCCCGCTGAGCCGCCCGCGGTGTCCCGCGGCTTGTGTTCGTGCCGGCCAGGCCGCGCCTATCCGGACCACTCCTGACCTCTCGCGGCCGTGCCTCGCCTGCCTCGGATTGCCACGCCACGCCACGTCTCGCGACTCCATGCCTGTCCACGCCTTGCCTGCCGAGCCGGACCGGTCCTCGCGTTGCCCCGGCAATCCCTGCGTCGCCCTACCTCGCCTGCCGTGCGTCGCCTTGCCTTTCCCAGCCTTGCCACGCCGTGCCTGCCGCGCCGTGCCGGACCCAGCCCAGCCATTCCCGGCTCCGCCTCTCCTCGCCTGCGTCGCCGCACCATGACTTGTCTTCCCCGCCTCGCCGTGCCTGCCGAGCCCTGCCTGGTCTTACCAGGTCCGGCCATGCCCAGCCGCGCCTCACCACGCCTGCGTCGTTCTGCCAAGCCCGGCCGAGCCACGCCTACCCTAGCCCTCCGCGCCTGCGACGACTTGCCTGGCCCTTCCGGTCCGTGTCACGCCCAGCGCTGCCTTGCCTGCCGCGTGCTGCCGAGCCCTGCCAAACAAGGCCAAGTCAGGCCATGCCGAGCCGCGCCCTGCCTGCGTTTCCGCGCCTCGTCCAGTCGCTCCCGGTCCAGCCAGGCCCCGCCGAACCCCGCCTGCCTCTCCGCTACTGGCCATGCCGTGTGTTGCCAGGACGCATCAAGCCAGCTTGGCCGCGCCCAACGTTGCCTAGCCCGGAGAAGTCACTGCCTCCGTCTTCATCAGCCCGCCGGTCGCCGTCCGGCGGACCTTCGCGATTCCCACGTCGACCTTCTTGCGGAGGTCCACGAGCGCCCGACACTGCGCGTACCGGTCCCGCCAGCGCTCGAGCTCGGCGAGAGCGTCGGCGAGCATCTGCTGCTGGAGGTCCTCGTCATCCAGCACGTCGATGATGTGTCGGTACCCGCGGCCGCGCTCCGTCGTGAGGGAAACGAACGCCTGGACGGGTTCCGCGGCCCCGGGGACCGTCGTCACCACCAGGCGAATCAGACAGCGAGCCTGCTCGACGCGGTAGAGCTCGGCGGCCTCCGTGTCGTCCCACTCGAAGTACCGGTGGAGCGGCGACTTCTCGGGACGCGCGGCCTTGACCACGTCCGGCGCATCGAGCATTCCGCCCACCTTCGCCCTGACCTTGTCGAGGGCGCCGGCGATGACGTCCATGTCGCGCTTGGGGATCCTCCTCGGCATCATCCTGTCTTCCTCCTTGGCTGGTAGCAGGGGCGGGACTCGAACCCGCGATCTCCAGGTTATGGGCCTGGCGAGGTGCCAACTCCTCCACCCTGCTACCGACTCCTCGCGGCGACGTTACGCCGCTTCCTTGATCGTGAACGTTCCCCAGCCCATGCCGCAGGACTTCTTGCTGTCGGGACGGCCCTCGCCGATGCCGACCTGGCGGCCGACGCGGTAGAGCAGGTTCGCGACGTCCTCGGCGGTGAAGATGTCGGCGTCGTAGCGGATCCGGACGACTGCCTCCCAGGTCGGCCGGAACATCGGCCGCGGACGCAGGTCGACGACGCCGGTCTCGTTGCGGACGTAGTCCTCCCGGTACTCCGGCTCGCCCTTGGAGATGCGGATGAGCGGGGTCTGGTCGGTCGCGTCGAACCCGTCCTGCAGGACGAACACGGCCAGCTTCGCCTTGGTCATCTGGAAGCCGGCGACCCGGCAGGCCGACACCATGGCCGCGCGCAGGCCGTTGGCCGGGATGCCGATCCACCCGTCGTCCGCGTAGTGGATCGCGTCCTCGTAGCACCGCCGGAAGTCCTTGGCATCGCGCTTCGTCCTCGTCTTCGAGGTCG
>Ga0209507_1000753_pt1 | contig 30945 bp, 38 predicted proteins | sample AD_UKC028_MetaG_FD_184414 | JGI IMG/M metagenome (GOLD analysis project Ga0209507, IMG submission 184414) | Active sludge microbial communities of municipal wastewater-treating anaerobic digesters from USA - AD_UKC028_MetaG (SPAdes) (version 2) | ecosystem: Engineered > Bioreactor > Anaerobic >...
GCTATGATGCGCCTCGTTCTGCGCTGCCGGAAGTTCCGGCGCCGGAAATAGGAGTGGTAGTTCAGTTGGTTAGAATACCGGCCTGTCACGCCGGGGGTCGCGGGTTCGAGTCCCGTCCACTCCGCCAGCCCTTTTGCAAGTTGTTTTTCCGGCGATGAATGTTGTCGGAAACCAACCCTCGACTGGAAGTCGATCAAGCATTGAAATCGGACTGTTGCGCCTGCATTACCCTCTGTATTCTGAAACACCGTTCAATGGCGCACGACTTGCAGCAAATCAGGAGGTTCGCTCATGAAGCGATCACCGGCACTGATTAATCTGTCCCGCGAACACCACACGGCGCTGGTTCTCGCGCTGCGTATCGCCCGGGCCGTTGATCCGGAGACTATGGCCGAGCTATTGGTCAGTGTGCCGGCCATTTTTCGGGATGAGGTGGATGCGCATTTTCAGCGGGAAGAAGATGAGCTTTTGCCCAAAATGGCTGCAGCCGGAGCGACGGCAATGGTTGAACGAACCCTGGCGGAGCATCGGGAAATGCGTAACCTGGTTGCAAGAATGAATGCTGGCGACGTACGCGCCATGAAGCCGTTTGGCGCCATGCTCAAAGCCCACGTTCAGTTTGAAGAGCGTGAACTTTTTGTCACTGCCGAGACGATTCTACCGGCCACCTGTCTGGAACGACATGACTGAGTCGAGCCCTGAAGCGTCTGATATCGATTCTCCGTTTTATCGATATCCTTTTTCCGAATTTTCCACTTCATGCTGAACGACCCACTTAACGTCATCCTGTTGCTTGCCGCGGCCTTCATTGCGGGCGCATTGAACGCAGTTGCGGGTGGCGGCAGTTTTCTGACGCTCCCGGCACTGGTTTTTACAGGGATGCCGCCAGTTATCGCTAACGCCACCGGCACTGTTGCCCTGTTACCCGGCTATGTTTCCGGCGCCCTGGGATTTCGCGAAGATCTGGAAGCGCCGCCCGGCTTGTCGTTGCGCACATTGGTTGTTCTGAGTCTGGTCGGCGGCGCGATTGGTGCTGCCCTGCTGCTGGTGACCAACGACAAAACCTTCAGCAGGATCGTGCCTTGGTTGTTGTTGCTGGCAACGATACTCTTTGCCGTCGGCCCGACCCTGCTACGCAAACTAAAAGATGGCAAAACCGGCCATGCCTCGGCGGGGAAATCCTCTACTGGCTTGTTGGCAGTTTCCATCTATGGCGGCTACTTCAACGGTGGCCTCGGTATCTTGCTGCTGGCATTGTTCGGCTTGCTTGGTCAAACCAAGCTGAATGCGATGAATGGCATGAAGAACGTGGTTTCAGCATTGCTGACCGCGATCGCCGTCGCAATCTACGCCTGGGGTGGTGTCGTGGCCTGGCCGCAGGCCTTGGTAATGATGATTGCGGCAACAGCGGGAGGCTATTTTGGCGCGCGACTTGCACGGCGGATACCTGCGCCCGTGCTGCGTGCCGGAATTGTTGTCATCGGATTGATCATGACAATGCTGTTCTTTCTACGCGGTTGACCCTGAGGGCCTCTGAATGAACTTCGTTCCCCGCTTTTAAGGCACAACCCATTCTGCACTGAAGACTTCGTGCGCCATGCACCATTCCCGACGTCGAGGCAGATCTGTTGATTCTGGTCGGGGTGTCAAGACTCTCGTGTTTAGGCCTGACGCGTATTCCTTGTCTGGAAGAGACGGATATTGATCGCCAGTGCAGTACTCAGCAATCCAGCAGCACCCAGGTTATGGGCAACGGCCAGTGGCAGTGGCAGCGAGAGCAGGACATTGGCGATGCCCAGTCCGATCTGCAAGGCCAGCAATCCCAGCAAAAACCAGACCCAGAAACGCCCGCTCGGCCATCTTCCGCGTATTAGCGCCAGCGCCAATGTTCCGCCAGCCAAGAGCACCATCAGGGCGCCGATACGATGGGCCCAGTGGATTGCAGTCAGTGCTTCGGCTGGCAACAGACGGCCGTCGCCGCCATAGCGGTTGATGAAGCCGGCGGCGAGCAAGCCGGAACCCCGGCAGCGCAAAAACTGTAGGAGGCAACGAGCAGTCCGAAATGCTTCGTGTCAATGCCCGGCTCCTGTATCAGGAAAGGGCCGAGCGGCATCATCACTATATAATCGACGATGTGACTGAACTGGACAGCCGCCAGGGTGAGCAGGAAAAGGCGCTCGCGCCGGGGCGTGAGGGCAGGGAGCGCCGCACCGTCGTGTTCCGTTAAGGCGCCGTCCGCAGCTCGGACTCGAAGCGGGCCAGCAACTTGTCGTAACCTGTCGAGCGGGTCGCGAGCAGGCCATTGGCGCCGCCGAGAACTTCCTCGAAGAAAGCGAGCGTCAGGTCGACCGTGGCTGCCTTGACCAGCGGATTCAGGTCGCGCCCGCCCGCGCCCAGGCGATCGGTGAACATGCTGTGCGAGCCATCGCGAAAAGCCACCAGCGCCTTGCGCGCGCTGCCCGTCGCGGAGAACACGCTTAGCCGGTCCTGGTAGTCAGACATATAGCCCGGGATCCGAATCTCGTCCCCGGTCGCCGTAATGTGCAGCGTCGGGATGCCGATCGGCCGGACGACGGCTTCCGGGTCGGGTTCGCCATGGAACGGTGGCGCGCTGATGATGACGGCGCCGACGATGCGCCGGTCGCGGTAGCTGAGCATGCCCTCTGCTCGGGCGAACTCCGCTCCGGCGGCAAGCAGGGCCGTGTTGGCGCCGTAGGAATGGCCGGCCGCGAGAATCCGCCCCGCATCGATCACCCCGGCCAGTTGTGAATCGCCGAGGACCGCGTCGAGGGCGAAGCCCAGGTCGCGCACACGGTTGATCGCCTCGGCCTCGTTGGCGGCCGATTGCAACCGGGAAACCATGTCGAACGGGTTGCCGCTCCACAGGCGGCTATCGCTGCCAACGTGCTGCACATGCAGGCTGGCGTAGCCGCGGGCGGCCCAGTTTGTCCCGAGGTAGGAGTAGCTCTCGCGCGAACCGCCCATGCCATGCGAAAAGGCCACCAGCGGTACCGGGCCGGACCGCGTCATTGCGGGGGGCAGGTAAAGCTTGGCCAGCACTTCACGCTCGCGCTCGCGGTCGACCCACTGGAAGTAACGGATTTCATAGGCGGTCGGCTGGGGAACCAGATTGGCCTCGACCAGCGCTGCCTGGTTGCGCTTCGACCAGGACTCGGCAAATCCGCCGGCCTGGCCGCCCGGCGTCCCGGCACAGGCGGCGAGGAGACTCAAGCACGCCGCCATGAAAAGTACCTTGGTCGAACGGAGGAGGTTCATTGGAAAAAGCCTTCTGGAATGGTGTGTTGAATTACTACCCATCTGAACGCTTGAGGTCAGGCAAGTTCAGAATTCGGACAATGGACAGAGGATTTCCTGGAGGTGCGGTATCGGCCGAGGCCCAGCCTCGAATTGAAGCCGCCAATTGCCTCCTTGGCAGACGAGTGGCAGACTCGCCAGCGTGAATGAAACTGCCCGCGAAAGATTTCCGAGTTGTCCGCTGACGCTGGTCTTCGGTGCCAGCGGCTACATCGGCACGCACCTCGTGCCGCATCTGCTGGCCGAGGGGCGTTCGTTGCGGGCTGTCGCCCGGCGTCGTGCAGCGCTTGAAACCAGGGGCTGGCAAGGTGTCGAGATTGTCGAGGCCGATGCGCTCAAGCCGGAAACTCTGAGCATGGCTTTGGCCGGGGTCAGCGTCGCCTATTACCTGGTGCACTCCATGGCCAGTGGTCGGCATTTCGGCCGACTGGATATCGAGGCAGCCAGCAATTTTGCCGCTGCGGCGGCTGCGGCGGGTGTTCAGCGCATCGTTTATCTCGGCGGCATCATTCCTGAAGGCGCCCGTTCCGAACATTTGCTCTCGCGGCGCGATACCGGCGAGCGCTTGCGGGCCGGCCCCGTGCCAGTGATCGAAATTCGGGCCGCCGTCATTGTCGGCGCCGGTTCGGCTGCCTACGAAGTGATTCGCGACCTGGTTTATCACCTGCCCATCATGGTTACGCCAAAATGGGTGCAATCGCGCTCGGCGCCGATTGCGCTTGAGAACCTGCTGACCTACCTCGTACGCGTTGCCGAGTTGCCCGAAGCCGAAGGCCGGATACTGGATGCCGGCGGCCCGGATTTTCTCAGTTACGAAGACATGATGCGGCAATTTGCCGTCTGCGTCGGTCGGCGCCCTTTCATCATTCGCGTGCCGGTGCTGACGCCCAACCTGTCGTCGCGCTGGCTGGGGCTGGTGACCAGCGTGCCGACCAATATTGCCCGGGCGCTGATTCAGGGGCTCGAATACGACATTCCGGCCAAGGGTGACGCCCTGGCCCGGCTGGTGCCGCAGCGCCTGCTCGGTTTTCGTGAATCCGTCGAAGCGGCGCTCAGTGCCGAACGGCGTGAGGCCGGTGTGGGCGGCCCGTGGGTGGAGGGCGATCTCGCTTTTCGCAACCTCAAGCCTGACTATGCCTTTTATGCCAAAAAAGCGGCTGGAAGTGCAGTTGCCAACGCCTCGCCGGCCAGCGTCTGGCGGCAACTCACCTTGATGGGTGGCGAGCGCGGGTATTTCTACCTCGACATTCTGTGGAAACTGCGCGGAACGCTCGACTGGCTGATCGCTGGCCCCGGTCTTTGCCGCCGCCGCCCGCATCCGACTGAATTGCATCTTGGCGACAAGGTCGATTTCTGGACGGTGATCGCCATTGAGCCTGAACGCCGCCTGACTTTGAGCTTTGACATGAAGACCCCCGGCGCCGGCGTGCTGGAGTTCGAGCTTGTGGAAATTGACGGAATAACCCAGTTGACCGCAACCGCCTACTGGCATCCGGCGGGCGTCTGGGGATTGCTTTACTGGTATTCGCTCGTGCCGCTGCATGTCATTTTGTTTGAGGGCATGACGAAAGCGATTGCCCGGCAGGCAGAAGCATCCTAGTCCGCTTTGATCTCCTGCAAAATCTCGTTACGGCGCAAAAACGGCAACGTCCAGGGCGGGTTGTAGCGGGCGAGTTGGGGTTTGCCGAGGGTTTCGATTTTTTGCGACTTGAGCCAATTGAGCAATTGCTCGGTTTTTTCCTGCACCTTGTTTTCCGTGTTGATGCCTGAATAGGTCAATGCGGCAAAGGTTTTGGCCGGAATCTCGCGCAGTTGCACTTGCGGGTTGAGCGGTTTGGGCAGGGTGGCGAGGGTGTATTGGCTGGGCATGACGAAGTGGATACGCCAGCGCTGGGCGCCGGCCATTTTGCTGCCGTCGGCATTTTGCGGTTCGATGCTGACCGGGGCGGTCATGGCAATTTTCTCGGCGTTGCTTTGCGCTTCGGCGACCACGGGCGCCGTCATTGCGATCCGTTCATTTTGACCAAAGATATAGCCGGCAATGCGCTGAAAACCTTGGTTGGAAGCGCTATCCATGTCGCCATCGACGGTCGTTTCAGCAACGATCACGGGCACATAGCGGCGGATTTCGATGTTTTCTTCCTTGCGCAGTGATTCAAATTTGGGTTCTTCAGTAGCCATCAGGGTACCCGTCCAAAATAGGCCAAAAATCAGCGGTGTGAGTGTTGCGAAGTGTTTCATTTTTTGTCCTTGTGGGCGGCGCTGACGATGGCAATTTCGGGGATGCCGGCCGGCCAGATGCCTTTGCCGACGGCGCGCCCCTGTTCAAAAATCAGCCAGCTTTGCCCACCGTAGTGGGGCAGGCCACGTTGCAGGGCGTTGAGCGCCGCGGCATCCTGGCCGGAGATGATGGCCAGCCGGAAGGGTTTGCCTGGCACGGTCCACACCTGGGCACTGCCTTTGCTTGTCAAACTGGCCGGACGCGCTGGCAGGCCGGTGCTGGCGAGTACTTGATCAATCTCGGCGTGCGTGCCGGCAAGTAAAACCGGGGCTTTGCCGTTGAGGGCGGCGGTGAGTTGCTCGGCGGCAAGCAGCTTGGGTTTGACTTCAAAAATTCGCTCGGAAAGTGCGTTGACCGCCACATTTGCTTCGGTTGCACGGGCAACGTTGATTAACTGCGGCGAACTGGCGGCCATCCATTGGCGCAGGATCGGCGGCAGTTGGCTGTCTTCAAGGCGGCGCCAGACGCGCATTTCCGGGTCGAGGCGCAGGCTTTGCGGTGCAAAGGCGAGCTTGATGATGGCGCTGTTGCGCTCGGCGCCAAGGTCTACCCAGTGGGTTTCGGGCGTGCCTGCGCCCCTGACTTCAAGCGGCAGGCGCAAGGGCAACTTGGCGTCTTGCTTGCTGAAGGTGATGTTGAGCTGATGTTGCTTGCCGCTGCGACTACTTTCGGCGCGGGTGATGGTGACCTCCGGCAAGGCTCGCTGATCGAGCCAGGGTGCAAAGAAACTGCCGAGTTTTTCGCCCGAGGCGCTTTCAAATGCGGCTTGCAAATCATCCCAACTGGCAACCTTGAAACGATGCGCGGCCCAGAAATTGCGGATGCCCTGGTCGAACACCTTGCTGCCCAGCCGGTCGCGCAGCATGACGAAGAGCATCGCTGCCTTGCCATAGCCAACCGCAGCGCCGGCGGCGTCGGCACGTGAGCGAAAGTCGCGCAGCGCGCCCGGTTTTTCTCCGGCAAACACGGCGGCATCGCGCAGCCAGGCGAGGCGCATATCGCTGGCGGCGGTGGCCGATTCGGCTTCCTTGTAGGCATAGTCGGCCATGAAGGTGGTCAGGCCTTCCGACCAGTTGCCGCGCTCGTAATCGACATAAACGCCGTTACCCCACCAGTTGTGCAAAATTTCATGGCCGAGCGAGGTTCGGCGGATGAAGGGCAGGCGCAAAACGTCAGCTCCGAGATAGGTCAGCGTCGGCATCCCGAAGCCGGTGGGCAGCGGGCTGGCGACGATGGAAAACTCGCTGTACGGATAGGCGCCGATGTCGCGGCTGTAGCGCGCGATGTAGGCTGCCGTGTCATCGAGATAGGCTTGCGCCAGGCCGGGCATGGCGTCGAGCTCCGCCGGGAAGAAGCTGCGCAGGTGGAGTGGCGATTCCCCGGGGCGCGCCACGATTTTTTCGCGCACAACCCATGGTCCCACCATCAGGTCGATGCCATCGCTCGGTTGGGTGAATTCAAAGCTCGCCCGATAGCTTTCCCCGGCCCCTGACGCCAAGGTTTCGGTGGTCCGTTTTCCGGCCACTAAAGCGCGTTGACCGTGAGGAACGGCCAGCTTGACCCGATAAGAGAAAAGGTCGGCCGGGCGTGGATACCAGCCGCTACCCGATGACAGGAAACTGCCTTCGGGTGCTGCCATCGGCGGCATGCCGCCGAGCACGCCGCGGTGGTCGCGATTGCGCTCCAGGGGCGGCAACTGGCCTTCATAGTGGATAACCAGTTTTTGTCCGGGCTGGGCGAGACGGATGTTCCATTGCCGGTAACCCCTCGGGCCGCTGCCCGGCTCGAGGCTGGCATTTTGTTCGCCGGCCCGGGCGCTGGTCACACGCAGCGATTCATGGAGCAGAAAACGGAAGGTGCGCGTGCTGGGCTGCAACTCGGCTTCGGCCTTGAACTGCCGGGATTGGGGATCGAGTGAAACATCCAGCACCAGGTCGGGCGCGCTGGAGGCGCTGGCAATATTGAAGAGCAGGCCGAGCAAGGCCCCGGCGGCGTAGCGGCAACGAACGAAGCTCATGGCCGTGGGGGAAACTGGACAGTCAGGTCAAGCTGGCTGTCACCCCGCGCAATGCGCAACGGGAGCCAGGTGCCGGGCGGCTGACGGCGGATGGTTGCCACCGCATCACCACTGCCGCTGGCCGGGCGTCCGGCAATTTCAACAATTCGGTCGCCGGCGCGCAGCCCGGTTTTTTCGGCCAGACTGCCGGCGGCGACGGCGCTGATTTTCAGGCCTTGCGTCGCGTCTTCCAGCGTAACGCCGAGGCGAGGCGGTTCGCTCCGCGGCATGGGCTTGTTGGGCATGGTGAATACGGCCGTGGCCAGGCCGGCCTCAAGATGCAGGCATTCTCCGTCCAGCGCCACCGGCAGCAGGCTGGCGACTTTGGGCACGCCCAGATAGCTGAGCTGGTGTGGCACGCCATGGCCGTAACGAATGTGGCCGCTGCCCATGATGCCGACCACCAGGGTCGGGTTTTTGCGGCCATCCTGGCTGACTTCCAGGCTCAAGGCCTCGGCCATGGCGCGATCCCAGGTCAGTTGGCTATCAACGAAGCCCTTGAAACCGGCATCACGGGATTCGCCTTTCTTGCCGCCAAGTGCGTTTGAATTCTTTTCGTGAATTCGATACATCTCGCGCAAAAATTCCAGGTAGTCGGGGAGCGCTGGCGCGGGGCGGCCGATGCCTTCGCGGGCTTCTTCCGGGACCTTTTCCCAACCTTTCTCCGCCACCAGGCGCGTCAGGCTTTTATCGACATTGAGCGCCCGCATGGGGATTTTGTTGATCCGCGCAAATTCAAACAGGGGCATATAAATGTGCGGCGGGAAGGTCCATACCTTGTCCCATTCGGCCTGCTTCAAAAACTCTTCGGCGCTCAGCGAACCGGCAATCCACTGGTCGAGCACCGGCTGGACACGGCGCGGGAACATTTCGAAGCCGATGACCATCTCCGGGCGTCGCGCATGCAAGGCCGACAACATCTGCAGTTGCCAGCGGTGATGGTCTTCAATGTCGTGCTGCTCGCCAAGCAGAACCACGTCCTGTTTGGCCGCATGGGCGACGATATCCTGAATGCCGGCGGGTTCGGGCTGCGTCGTGGCGAGCGAGAGCCAGTTGCCGCCTGTTTGGCAATAGGCTGGCGTCGCTAGCTCGGCCGGGGGCTTGCGGCTGGCCAGGGCGGCGAGGGCAACCCCGGCGCTAACCACTAGGCAACTGACGTAAAAGGTTTTCAAGGTCATTTTCAACATGTCATGCGCTCCCGACGGTACCGCTTCGACAAGCAAATCGGACAAGGTATCCGTGCGCTCGCTCAACCAATCTGTCTGCCTGATCGTCGAGCAGCGGGATTGGCCCGAACTCGCATGCAACAGCTTTCTGCTGCCGGGCCACAGGGGGGGGACGAGGCCGCCGCCCTGTGAACGCCGGCGGCGCAGCAGCAAAGTGATCTGGAAAATCATGCGAGTATTCAAAGACGCAGGGCCAACTCAGCTGCATCGCCTGCCTCAGGCTGACGGCTGAGATCGTACTGGATGCCGAGGTAGTAGATCACCCGGTTCTCACGATCGACGAGCGGACGGATCGAGAGTTTGTTAAGAAATAGTTCACCATTCTTGCGGTAATTGCGCAGCGTGACGGTACAGGCCTGATGCTGCGCGATGGCCTTGCGTAAGGATTCCAGTGCTGCTTGGTCACGATCTTCGCCCTGAAGGAAACGACAGTTTCGACCGATCATTTCATCCTGGGAGTAGCCCGACATCTCTTCAAAGACGCGATTGACGTAGACCAGCGTGCTGTCCGGAAGGTCGGGGTCGGAGAGTGTGACGCCATTGACGCAGGAATCAAGAATTTGCGTCAGCACATACGGAATGATGCCTTCGTCTTTGCTGGCTATGAACATGATGATTGCTCCAAGATTTTTGCAGGGCGAGATGGTTGGCCTGGGCTGGCTTGGCGGTGCTTAGTCGTCATCAAGCATTTCCCGCTCGATCAGTAATTTGAGCCGTTTGACGGTACGCTTTGCGCCATCGTCAAGGGCGATGCGAATCAATTTTTCAAAGGGTCGCAAACGTGGTTCCAGTTCGCGCAGTTCAAAAGTGAAGGTGAGCCGCGTCGATGCCTTGAGGTCTTCAAACTCGTAGGTCGAGACATAGGGCGCATTGACCCCACGAAAAATGACGCGACGCTGGACGACCATTTCACTGACTTCAAAAATCGAATCGGTCTTGTGGCCTTGATCGACTCGGATTTGTCGTGCCTGGTAACCGGGTTGCACCGGCCCGGCCGTCAATGGCTCAAGATTGCTGACTTCCGGCGACCAGCGCGGGTAATTTTTCGGGAAATCGAGCGCCACAAAACGAAAAACGGGCTCGATTTCGTGAAAGATCAGCGCATCAGCTTTGGCCGTGATCACGGGGGAATTTTCCGGCTGAGGTTCATCGCTGTTGCCTCAAGTCGTTGCCATGAAATCCTTGATCGACGGGTAAATCCCGGCAATTAGGCAAATGCAGGCGACACTGGTCAGACGAAAGCGCAAAGGCAAATACCAGTCGGGGAGCGCCACCAGGCCAGACAGGCGATGATCTTGGACGTAATGCGCAATGAAGGCGATGACCAGCAGTGGCCCGGCCAGAATTGGTGAAACCATCAGCGCCGGCCATGCCATCAAAGCCGGGATGACGCTCCAGATATAAAGTCCCGAGCGTTGCTTTTCGCTCAATTCGCGCATGGCAATGGCAAAACCCCAGTGCAATGCGCCGATGAAACTGACGATGATGGCGCCATAGCTGTAGAGGGCATCGCTCCAGACCATGCGGTGTTGTTGGTCGATCAGGCTCAACGGCGTCACGAACAGGAAGGGAATGAGGCCGCCGTAGCCAAGCCATGCAACGGTATTGGGTGGGCGGCGCAAGGTAGCGGGGGCTGTGGTCATAGTTTCCTTTCGGGAATGGGCGACGAAAAGCGTCCTCCATGAGCGATATTGTGCGGCGCTGAGATTATTTTGTCTAGGACAAAATGAACATTAATGTAAAATTGTCCTACCAATCTGAACCTAAGCTTATGAACCACCTGACATCACAACTGCCGAGCAAAATCTGCATTTGTTGCGGTCGACCGTATTTCTGGCGCAAAAAATGGTTCGCGGTCTGGGCTGAGGTGAAATATTGCTCCGAGCGCTGCCGGCGAAATCGCCAGGGAAAATCATGACCACGCTCCGCTTGATCCTTGGCGACCAACTCAATCCGGAACATGGCTGGCTCTCTGCGCCCGATGAAAGCAGGGTTTACGTCCTGATGGAGGCGCGTCAGGAAACCGACTACGTCCTGCATCATGCCCAGAAAATCATCGCCATCTTCGCCGCCATGCACGACTTCGCCACGCAATTGCGTCTGGCCGGGCATCGCGTGCATTATCTGGCGATTGACGACCCGTCTAACAGCCAATCGCTACCGGCCAATCTGGACGGGCTGATCGCCGAATATTCGGCCAGCGCTTTCGAGTATCAGGCGCCGGATGAATGGCGTCTCGACCAACAACTGGCCGAGTATGCCAGCCAGCTCGCCATTCCCGGCCGGATGGTTGATAGCGAGCATTTCTACACCCGCCGCGACGAAGCGGCCCAACTGTTCTCCGAGCGCAAGCAATGGCTGATGGAGCACTTTTACCGCCGAATGCGGATTCGTCACGGCGTGCTGATGAGTTCCAACGGCAAGCCGCTGGGTGGCCAGTGGAATTTCGATCACGACAACCGCAAGCCCTGGCCCGGCCAGCCGCGCGAGCCGGCCGACTGGCGGGTCGAGCACGATCATTCGGCGCTCTGGCAAACTATCCGGCAGGCCGGCGTGGCCAGCTTTGGCGAGCCGAATGCGCAGCGCTTTCGCTGGCCGCTGAACCGCGCCGAAGCCTTGCAGCAGCTCGATGATTTCATCGACGAAGCCCTGCCGCATTTCGGCGATTTTGAGGATGCGATGTCTCATCGCGCCTGGCGGCTCTTCCACTCACTACTTTCATTTGCGCTGAATACCAAGATGATCAATCCGCGCGAGGTCGTTGCCAAGGCCGCCGAAGCCTACGAATCCGGCCACGTGCCGCTGGCGTCGGCGGAAGGTTTCATCCGGCAGATTCTCGGCTGGCGCGAATACGTGCGTGGCGTCTATTGGGCCAACATGCCCGGCTACGAGGCGCAAAACTGTTTCAACCACCAGCGGCCGCTGCCCTCATGGTTCTGGACCGGCCATACCAGAATGCGCTGCCTGGAGTACGCCATCGGCCAGTCGCTGGAACACGCCTACGCCCACCACATCCATCGCCTGATGGTGATCGGCAACTTCGCGCTGCTCGCTGGGCTCAATCCGGCGGCGTTGCATGGCTGGTATCTCGGTGTGTATATCGACGCCTTCGAATGGGTCGAGTTGCCGAACACCGTCGGTATGAGCCAGTTCGCCGACGCCGGCAAGCTGGCGACCAAGCCCTACGTGTCGAGCGCCGCCTACATCGACCGCATGAGCGACTACTGCAAGGCTTGCCACTACGACAAGAAGGCGCGTGTCAGCGAGCGGGGCTGCCCGTTCAACGCGCTGTACTGGGATTTTTTCGCACGCAACGTCGACCGTCTGTCAGCCAACCCAAGGTTGGGGATGGTCTACCGTCAGCTCGCCAGAATGAGTCCGGCGGCCTTGGCTGCAGTGCAGTGCAGGGCCGATGAAATTCGCGCCGGGATCGAGGCTTTGTAGGCAGATTTCCTTGTTGCGCGGGGTTCCGGCCGAAGATACCTGTCGGCTGCCTGATCATCAATTTGTCCAGGACAAAAATTGAATTTTGTCTGAGCAATCGTGTCTGATGAAGTTATCTGGAATCATGCCTTGCGCAGGGAGGGGAATTTCATGCAGAAGATAGCATTGGTCACCGGTGCAGCTGGCGGGCTCGGGAGGACGATTGCCGACAAGCTGGCCAGGGAGGGTTGGGAGCTGATCGTTGTCAGTCGTCGTGCTTCTCATTTGAGCGATGTATTTGGCGAGCGACATCTGCAAATCGAAGCAGACTGCTCTACCGTTGCCGGTGCCCGCGAGGTTTTGCAGATCGCCAAAGACAGGGGGATGATCCCCACCGCGCTGGCTCACTGTATCGGCAACATCCGCCTCAGCGCCCTGCATCGCATGACCGAAGGCGATTTCAACGATTGCCTGAGCGCCAACCTGGTCAGCGCTTTTCACACCCTGGCGGCGTTTGTCGGCGCGTTGCGCGATGCCCGCAGCGCGGGTGCAGCGGTGCTGGTCTCCTCGATCGCCGCGCAGATCGGCACGCCCAACCATGAAGCAATCGCCGCCGCCAAAGGCGGACTCGAAGGGCTGGTGCGCGGTGCTGCGGCAACCTATGCGGCGGCCGGCATCCGCATCAACGCTGTCGCCCCGGGCATCATGGAAACTCCGGCAGCGGCCGGCATCATTGGCAGCCCGGCGGCCCGCGATGCCGCTGCCCGGCAGTATCCGTTGCCAGGTATCGGTACACCGGACGAGTTGGCCGAACTGATGGTCTGGCTGCTGTCGGAAAAGGCGGCGCGTGTCACCGGGCAGATTTGGGCCCTCGATGGCGGGTTCACCAGCATTCGTCCGTTGGTCAAATGAACGGCGACCTGCACGGGAAGCACCCGACGACGCCCCCGCCGTGGTTGCCTGGTTGGGCTACGGCAGCCTGCTGCCGTTTGTCTCGCTGGCCCTCGCCGGCTGGATCGATCGTGCCCACGCTCCCCTGTGGAGCGATGCGCTTCATGCCTATGGCGCGACCATTCTCAGCTTCGTGGGCGCGCTGCACTGGGGATTCGCCATGAACCTCAACGGACTCAGCGACAGTCAGCGCTCGGCGGCCTTCGCCTGGAGCGTGGTCCCGGCGCTCCTTGCCTGGCCGGCATTGCTGATGTCGCCGATTGTGGCGGCCCCGCTACTCATTTCCGGGTTCATCGCCAATTACCTGCGCGATCGCCACCTGGCTCGGCAGGCCGAACTGCCGCCGTGGTACCTGCCGCTGCGTCTTCGCCTCAGCAGCGTTGCCTGTGTTTGTCTGGGCGTCGCTGCCGTTCTCAACCCGTTCTGATCGCAGCCCTATGCTCAGTGAGTTCGCCATGAACCTGTTCAACCACTTGCCGGGCTTCACAATGTCTCCGTCGGGGAGAAAGCGCTCCATTCTGCGCAGCTTGCCGAAATGGCTCGGGCTGGGCTCTCTCCTGCTGGTGACCCCGTCGTTGCTGGTTCGTATTCTCGCTGGAGAAGCTGAAACCCAGTTGCTCATGACCACGGACATCAATGTCGTCAGGCTGGTCATTCTGCACTGGACGGCTATTTTTACCGTGGCCATCGCTGCGTTCATCGTCATGGCCATGAGGGGGCCGGCCTACGTCGCTGACGCCTCCCCCATGGTCGAGGCTGAAACCTCGGATGGCACGGTTCAGGCCACCCGTGATGGCCGGTGACGCTTCCGTGCTGACGGCACCCGTCCCCGGCGGGCGCTTGTCCCGTCTGGCCCGTCTCGGTTCGCTGGCTGGCGGTGTTGCCGGCAACATGCTGGCCGAAGGGGCAAAGCAGGTTGTCCGGGGCAGGCGGCCCAAGATCAACGACCTGCTGCTCACCCCGGCCAATGCCCGGCGGGTGGCCGGCCAGCTCGCCGAATTGCGCGGCGCGGCGATGAAAGTGGGGCAATTGCTGTCGATGGATGCCGGCGAACTCTTGCCTCCCGAACTGGCGGAAATTTTTTCACGGCTGCGTGCCGATGCGATCCCGATGCCGATGAGCCAGGTTGTCGCGGTACTCGATGCCAACTGGGGTGCGGGATGGGATCGCCATTTTCAGCGATTTTCCTTTACCCCGACGGCCGCGGCTTCGATCGGCCAGGTGCATTTCGGACAACGCAAGGATGGCCGCCATCTGGCGATCAAGATCCAGTATCCCGGCGTGCGGCGCAGCATAGAGAGCGATGTGGACAACGTCGCCACGCTGCTCCGCGTCTCCGGGCTGCTGCCCGGATCCCTGAACATCAAGCCGCTGCTCGATAATGCCAAGCGCCAGTTGCATGAGGAAGCGGATTATCGCCGCGAGGGTGCGTGCATGATGCGCTTTGCCGGCCTTTTGGCGAATACCCAGGACTTCGTGCTCCCCGAGATGCACGATGACCTGACGACCGAGAACATCTTGGCAATGACACGCCTCGATGGGGTTGCGCTCGAATCCCTGAGCCATCTCGACCAGGGGGAGCGTGATCGCATCGTCAGCCAGTTGTTCCGCCTGTTGTTTCGGGAGATATTCGAATTCAAGCTGGTCCAGACCGATCCCAATTTCGCCAATTACCAGTACGCTACCGATACGCAGCGGGTGATCCTGCTTGATTTTGGCGCCACGCGTGCCTATGCGGACGACCTGGTCGATGCCTATCGTCGCCTGATGTGCGCTGCAATGACGGGTGACCGCTCAGGCATGAACGAGGCCGCCCGGGACATCGGCTACTTCCAGGAGGACATCAAGGAGCATCATCGCCAACAGGTGCTGGATATTTTCTCGTTGGCCTGCGAGCCGCTCCGCCAATCGGGGCTTTACGACTTCGGCAATACCGACCTCGCGGCACGCATTCGCGACGCCGGCATGGTGCTCGGGATGGATCGCGACTTCTGGCACACGCCTCCTTCAGATGCGCTCTTCCTGCATCGGAAACTGGGCGGGCTTTATTTGCTGGCCGCCCGGCTCAAGGCGCGCGTTCCTGCGCGGGAGATTGCCTTGCATCAATTCGATTCCGCTCAACGGGTATTGTCCCGAGGCGGCGCGGCTGCTATCGGACAGGTGCATGCCGCTCCCTGAAAGGCATCTTCGCGGACTCTGCGTCAGTGTCTGGGCGAACCGGCTGAGCTAGCCAGCAGGGCCATGCGTTACCTCAGCACGAATTGCCCTCGATGCGGGCGAAGGCGATCTCCTCGGCCTGATCGCCTTCGTTGAGCACCTTGAATGACTTTAGGCTTCCGTCCGGGTTGATGCGGAACGGCACGGCTGCCTTCTGCACGCCCTTGCTGCGCGGATCGTTGCGGACGAAAGAGGCGCTGCGGTTGAGGCGACGGATCAACCCGTCCATATAGAGATCGAAGCTGAGTGGGTCCGGCGGCGGAGTGTTCGGGTGGCGCTCGAGCAGTGCGGTTCCGGTATCCTCCTGGCCTGCCTGTTCGCGGCCGTATTCGCGGGCCATGGCCAGCGACCGCTGCGTCGGGGTCGGCGGTTCGGTCGAGCGGGCCGGCCCGCTCAGTTCGCCGAGGAAGCGGTTCATTTCCTCGCGCTCGGCCGCGGTCCACTTCTTCGGTTCGGCGGCGACGGCCGGGCCACGCGATTTCTCCCCGATCATCATGCGCGGTTTGGTGGGTGGTTTGGCGGATCGACTCGAGCCGCATGCAGGTGGTTGCCTCCCCGGATTGCCTCACCCGCCACGGCCGGCCACAGCACCCGTCGGAGGTGATCCACCACGAATGCCTGGGTTATACCTCCGGCGGCCAGGCGCAAGGCTGGATATTCATCGTCGACGGGCAGCCGGAAACTATCCCGGTGCATAGCCGGATCCATGCCAACAACGGCGACGTGCTGACCGCGGCGGCTGCGCAGGGCCTGCGCATTACCCTGCAGCCGGATTTCATCCTGGATGGCTATCTGGCGGCGGGGCGGGTCGAGGCCATCCTCGCGAAGTTCCCCGTTGCCGAACTCGGCATCTACGCCTTGCTGCCCAGCAACCGGCATGTGCCGCACCGGGTCAGGGTAATGATGGATTTCCTCGCGGATCGCCTGGCGTCGTGAAATCGTTGCCGCTGCTGCGGTCGACGGTGCCAGGAAGGGCGTTTTCGCTGCGCTGCCCGTGCAGGCGGAGATTGATCGCCAGCGTCACCGTCAGCAGCAGCGCCGCGCCCAGGTTGTGGGCTAGGGCCAAGGGGAGCGGCAGGGAAAGCAGCACGTTGGCGATGCCGAGTCCGACCTGCAGCGATAGTGCGCCAGCCAGCAGCAGGCTCCAGTGTCGCCACGACGGATGCCCGCCCGTCCGCCACAGGGCCAGCGCCAGCGCGCCGACCAGCAGCGTGACGGCCAGGGCGCCCAGCCGGTGCGTCCAGTGGATCGCGGTCAGCGCAGCGAAGGGCAGCAATTCGCCGTGCGCGGTCTGGCCGAGTTCGCGGAACACGGCGAAGCCGTGCGAGAAATCCATAGGAGGGTGCCAGTCGCCCTGGCAGGTCGGGAAATCGGTGCAGGCCAGCGCCGCGTAGTTGCTGCTGACCCAGCCGCCCAGCGCGATCTGGACGAATACCGCGAGCAGCGCGAGGCCGGCCAGACGCGGCAAGCCACCGCCAATCGCAGCGTGGGCGGGCGCAGCTTCGCGCAACGCCAGTGCGACGAGCAGGGCAAGCGTGGTCATGCCGCCGAGCAGGTGCAGCGTGACGATCACCGGCTTCAGGAGCAAGGTGACGGTCCACATGCCCAGCGCCGCCTGCAGCGCGACGATGCCGAGCAGCAGGGTGGGCAGGACCGGCGCTTGGCGCCGGCGCTGCTCGCCGCGCCACGCCAGCAGGCAGACGCCGAGGATCAGCAGGCCGAGGGTGCCGGCGAAATAGCGGTGAACCATCTCCTTCCAGGCTTTACCCGTCTCCACCGGGCGTTCGGGAAAGGCCCGGTTGGCGGTGGCCTGTTCATGCATCTCGTCGGGCACGCCGAGAAGGTGCCCGTAGCAACCCGGCCAATCGGGGCATCCGAGCCCGGCGTCGGACAAGCGGACGTAGGCGCCGAGGGCGATCACCGCGAAAGCGAGGGCGACCGCGGCGGCGATCAGGCGGCGATACGGGGTCATGCGGCTCAGGCGATCAGGCGGTCGGCGAACAGCGCGGCGAAGAGCAGCGTCAGGTAGAGGATGGAGTAGCGGAAGGTGCGCCGGGCCAGCGCGTCGCTGTAGCGGCGGCACAGGGCGATGGCATAGCCGAGGAAGACGATGTCGAGCAGGCTGATCGCCACCAGGTAGAACCAGCCGCTCATGCCCAGCGAGACCGGGATCAGGCTGGCCCCGGAAAGCATCAGCGTGTACCAGAGGATGTGCTGGCAGGTGAAGGCGATGCCGTGGGTGACCGGCAGCATGGGCAGCCCGGAGCGCGCGTAGTCGTCGCGGCGATAGCAGGCGAGTGCCCAGAAATGTGGCGGGGTCCACAGGAAAATGATCAGAAAAAGGACCAGCGGTTCGGCCGATACGTTGCCGGTCATCGCCGCCCAGCCGAGTACCGGCGGCATGGCGCCGGAGGCCCCGCCGATGACGATATTCATCGGCGTCGCCGGCTTGAGAATCAGCGTATAGATGACGGCGTAGCCGACGAAAGTGGCCAGCGTCAGCCACATCGTCAGGTCGTTGATGAAGGCATGGAGCAGCCACAGCCCGCTGGCGCCGAGCAGGGAAGCCAGCGTGACCGTTTCGAGCGCCGAGATGTCGCCACGGGCCGTGGCCCGCCAGCTGGTGCGGGCCATGCGCGCGTCGACGGTCCGTTCGACCAGACAATTGAGCGCGGCGGCGGCGAAAGCGACCAGCGCGATGCCGGTGGACGCGACGAGAAAGCGCAATAGCGGTGGAAATCCCGGTGTCGCCAGGAACATGCCGATCATCGCGGTGAAGACAATGAGGCTGTTGACCCGCGGCTTGCACAAATGGGAAAACGCCGCCAGGCGGCGGGGTATCGAAAGTGTCGGTCGCACAACGGTTTGCATGGTGGTTCTCCTAGCCGGTCCAAGCGAATTTGAGCAGACGTTCAAGGTCGCTGCGCACATTCCGGGCAGCGATGTCGACAGGATAATTCATGATCAGATTGCCCTGCGGATCAACCAGATGGAGGCGATAGCCGGGGACACCATCAGTGCCGGGTAGCCACTGCGGCGGCGCCGTGGCCAGCACGAGGTCGGGTTGCCGGTGCACGGCGTCGGCGAATTCCGGATCACCGATGCGATCGCTGAGGACGACGCGGCGCAGGCGACCCATCTCCTTGTAGAGCGACACCTGGATGCGCCGCATTTCGTCGATACGCTGGGCGCAGTCGGCCGTACACGGGCCGTTGCCGTTCAACAGCAGCAGCCATTTCCCCTGAAGCTCGGAGGTAGCCAGGGGAAGGCCATCTGCAGTCGTCAATCCACTGGCCGGCAGCGCCTGTGGCGGATTGACTAGTTGACCATGGTTGCCCGTTCGTTCCGGGTGCCAGCCAAAAACATAAAGCCCGGCGGCGATCGCGAAGGGCAGTGTCAGGAGGCCGATGACCAGGGCCAGCATCGGCAGGCCGCTGCTCTTTGGTGCGGGTGTTTGCAGGGCACGGCTGGTCATGGCCGGCGCAACAGGAAATAGGCCCAGATGCCGATGGTCGCGACCGCGAAACCGAACCATTGCAGGGCATAGCTGCGATGGCGCTCGCTGCGCTCGTCGGGTCGCGGCCATTCGCGCAGGTAGCCGCCCGGCGCGTCGGCGTCGAGCATGATCAGCAATGGCTGCAGCGGGTAGCTGACGACGGCGCGGAAGCGCGCCAGGTCGAGGTTCTGCCACACCGGTTCCCAGCCGGTGCCTGGTTGGGCGGCCAGGTTGAAAAAGCGCTGCCCGGGGATGACGGCGATGCCGGTCAGCTCGACGTTGCCGCTCGGTACGCCAGCCTCGGGAAGGATGCGGTGGTCGGCAGCGGCAGGCAGCCACCCGCGATTGACCAGCACATGCATGTTGGAACCTGCGAGGCGCAGCGGGGTAATGACGTGGTAGCCTGCCTGCTCGTGATGCAGGCGGTTATCGATCAGCACCTGGCGCGCAGCATCGAAAGTGCCGTGCAGGACAACCCGGCGGTAGCGCAGCGATTCGGCGTCGACTGGCTCACTCGGCATGGCAACCGCCAATCCCGAACTGCGGGCATCGAGTTCGTGCTGCAGGTTGACCTTGGTTTCGGCCTTGCGCCACTGCCACATCCCGAGCGAGATGAATGCCGGAAGGAGAACGGCCACCAGCATGCCACCGAACAACGCCGTCCGAACGCGACCTGCCCTTGCCGATTCGGATGCCGGACGCGCATACTTGGGTTGCGCATGCCTTTCGGAGGACTCCGCGATGATCAGGGTACTGGTGTTTTTGCTGATATTGGGCATTGTCGGAAGCCTGTTTTCCGGGCTTTTCTATATCTATCGCGACCGCGGCGCCGGCGAGCGGACGGCGCGCGCCCTGACCCTGCGCATCGGCTTGTCGATTTCGCTCTTTCTGCTGTTGCTGCTTGGATTCCGCTTCGGTCTCATTCCTGGCTACACCCAGTAGACAAATACGAACAGGATCAGCCAGACGACATCGACGAAGTGCCAGTACCACGCGACACCTTCGAAGGCGAAGTGGCGTTCTGCGCTGAAGTGGCCGCGCAGGCTGCGTAACAGGATGACTAGCAGCATGACGGTGCCGAGTGTGACGTGGAAGCCGTGGAAACCGGTGAGGATGAAAAAGGTCGCACCGTAGGCGCCGGCACCCATGGTCAGCCCCAGTTCGGTGTAGGCATGATGGTATTCGTAGGCCTGAAAGCCGAGGAACAGGATGCCGAGCACGACCGTCGCCCCAAGCCCGAGCACAAGTTGGATGCGCTTGTTGCGCAGCAGGCCCCAGTGCGCCCAGGTGACCGTGGCGCCGGAACTGAGCAGCAGCGCCGTATTAATGGCTGGAATCCCCCAGGCACCCATCGGCGTGAATTCGGCACCCTTGGGCCCGCTGGTCGGCCAGTCGCCGGAAAAACCTGGCCATAGCGTCGTTCCATGAGCGCTTTCCATGCCCCCAAGAACGGGAACTGAAATGATCCGCATGTAGAAGAGGGCGCCGAAGAAAGCCGCAAAGAACATGACCTCGGTGGCGATGAACCAGATCATTCCGTAGCGGAACGACAGGTCTTCCCAGTCGCGGTAGGCACCGCTCTGCGACTCGCTGATGACGCGGCCGAACCAGCCGAAGAGCACGTAAACAATGATCGCGAAACCGCCGAGCATGACCCATTTGCCGAGCGGAAACGCGTTGAGTATCTGGATGAAGCCGAGGGCGAGAAGGAGCATGCCGCCGGACAGGATGACCGGATACAAGCTCGGATCCGGTACGAAGTAGTGAACGCGCGAATCAGATTGTCTCTGGCCGGTTTTCATCGTACCTCCCGGTTGCTGGTCAAGGTCTGGCGCTGCCCGTCGATGCCGAAAAAGGCGTAGGACAACGTGATGTGGGCAATGTCGCGGTCGACGCCGGATTTGACGATAAAAGCGAGGGGCATTTCCCGTGATTCCCCTGGCCCCAGGGTCTGCTGCGAAAAGCAGAAACATTCGATCTTGTCGAAATACTGCGCCGCCTTGCCCGGCGTGACGCTGGGTACGGCCTGGCCGATAATTTCGCGATCCGAGGTATTGCGCACCAGATAGGCGACCTGCTGTAATTCGCCGGGATGGACATCAAGATCGACGGTCAGCGGACGCATGTCCCAGGGCAGACCGGGCATCACCGTTCCGGTGAATTCGACGGTGATCTTGCGCGTCAGGTCGACACTGGCGACCGGTGCCGCTTCAGCCGCGAGGCCGCCAATGCCGAATCCGTCGCGAATCGGAGTCGGACCGGCGGTTTTCCCGTTGAACCCGGTCGCTGCGCACAGCACGTTGTAGAGCGGAACCAGCGCGAAGGCGAAAGCGAAAGCGCCGGCGACCAGAAGCAGCAGGCGGCGCACCAGTGGCCCGTTGTTAGATGGGCGCGGATTGGCTTCGGCTGCCATCTAACGCTTGATGAACAATCCGGCGATGTAGAGCAGAAGGGCGACGGCAGCGATCAGCCAGCCGATGCGCCGGGAACCGGCGCGCCGTCGTTCAAGGTCTGCGTTGCTGAATGGCTGTTCCATGCCAAAACCTCATTATTTGATCTGCGGTTGGACTTCCCAACTGTGATGCGGCGGTGGTGAAGGCAATTCCCATTCGAGCCCTTCTGAACCTTCCCAGACCCGTGGCGTCGCCTTGTGCCCGCCGCGCACGCACATCCAGACGTTCCACGCGAAAAGCAGCTGGCTTATGCCCAGAATGAAGGCGCCGACCGTAGAAATCGCATTGAATTCGGCAAATTGCAGCGCGTAATCCGGAATGCGTCGCGGCATACCGGCCAAACCAAGGAAGAATTGCGGAATGAAGGTCAGGTTGAAGGAGATCACCGTCAGCCAGAAATGCAGCTTGCCGAGCGGTTCGCTGTACATGTGGCCGGTCCATTTCGGCAGCCAGTAATAGACACCGGTCATCACACCCATGATGCCGCCGGCGAACAGCGCGTAATGGAAATGGGCGACGACGAAATAACTATGGTGATACTGGGCATCGGCGGCGACGTCGGCGAGGATCAGACCGGTCAGTCCGGCGATGCCGAACAGCACGATAAAGCCGACGGCGAACAGCATCGGCGTCTCGAAGGTCATCGCGCCGCGCCACATGGTCGCGATCCAGCAGAAGAAAAGCACCGCCAGTGGCAAGGAAATGGCCATCGTGCTGAACATGAAATAGATAAGCGCTGGCACCGGCAAGCCGGCGGTGAAGAAATGATGCGCCCAGACGATGACCGAGAGCAGGCCGATGGCGATGAAACTATAGACCTGCGCCTTGTACCCGTAAGTAGGCTTGCGCGAGAAGGTTGACAGCACGTGCGGAATCAGACCCCAGACCGGCAACAGCAGAATGTAAACCTCTGGATGGCCGAAGAACCAGAACAGGTGCTGGAACAGGATCGGGTCGCCACCGCCACCAGCATCGAAGAAGTGGGTTCCGAAATGGCGGTCGGTCAGCAGCATGGTCACCGCCCCGGCCAAGACCGGCAGCGTGGCGATCAGCAGGAAGGCGGTGATGAGCCAGCCCCAGGCGAAGAGCGGCAGTTTCATCATCGTCATGCCCGGCGCCCGCATGTTGAAGATGGTGACGATGATGTTGATCGACCCCATGATCGACGAGATGCCGAGGATGTGCACAGCGAGGATCGCAAAATCAACGCCCATTCCTCCCTGAATCGAGAGTGGTGCGTAGAAGGTCCACCCGGTTGCCAGCGCGCCGTCACCGACACCGAACAGGGCCAGGGTGAAGGGCAGGGTGAGCAGGAAGGCGGCTGGCGGCAGCAGCCAGAAGCCCCAGTTGTTGAGGCGCGGCAGGGCCATGTCGGGCGCACCGATCATCAGCGGAATCATCCAGTTGGCAAAACCTGTCGCGGCCGGCATCAGCGCAGCGAAGATCATCACCAGCGCATGCACGCCGATCAACTGGTTGAATAACTCTGGTTTCATCAGTTGCAGGCCGGGCTGGAACAGTTCGGCTCGCACCGCCAGAATCATGAGGCCGCCGATGAAGAACATGATCATCGAGAAAGTCAGGTACATCGTCCCGATGTCCTTGTGGTTGGTCGTCGTCAGCCAGCGGGTCAGACCGCCCGGATGATGTTGATGTCCATCGTGACCTTCTGCGGGCAGGGTGGTGGTAGCGCTCATCTCGATTCTCCTTGGCGCAGTGACTTGATCTGGGCGGGCTGGATCATGTCGCCCCGGTGATTGCCGAAACTGTTGCGCTCATAGGTGATGACGGCGGCCAGTTCAACATCGGACAGCGTGTTGCGGAATGCCTGCATGGCGGTGCCGGCCTTGCCGTTGAGCACCCGGTCGACATGGCTATCCTTGATGATTTTTCCATCCTTGCCGAGCAGCGGTGTATTGACCACCGGGCTGCCAGCCAACCCCGGGAAGGCCGGCGGCAAGCCCTGACCGTTTGGCTGGTGACAGGCGGCGCACTGTTTGCCGTAAATTTCCTGCCCCTTGGCCAGCAATTCCTCGCTGCTCCAGGTCCGGTCGGCGCCACCGGCAGCGGCCTTGGCTTCGGCCTTCCTCTCGTCAAGCCAGGCCAGATACTCTGGTTCCGGCACCGCATGGACAACGACCGGCATGAAGCCGTGGTCCTTGCCGCAAAGTTCGGCACATTGTCCGCGATAGATTCCGGGTTTTTCGATCTTGACCCAGGTTTCGCGCAGGAAGCCGGGAATGGCATCGCGCTTGACGCCGAACTGTGGCACCCACCAGGTGTGAATGACGTCGGTCGAGGTCAGCAGGATGCGGACTTTTTTGCCGACCGGCAGCACGACAGGCTTGTCCACCTCGAGCAGGTAGTGCTCGCCCTTGGCCTCGGCATTGTTGATCTGCTCGCGCGGCGTCGCCAGGGTGCTGATGAACTTGACGCCTGCCTCCGGGTACTCGTACTGCCATTTCCACTGCATGCCAGTGACCTTGAGCACCATGTCGGCGCGGGTCTTGGTATCCTCCATTTCGATTATGGCATTGACCGCCGGGATGCCCATCAGGATGAAGTCGATGAAAAGCAGGATCGCGAATGGAATCAATGCCCATAGCCATTGCAGCTTGCTGTTCGGCCCCGTGAAGTTTGCCGGCTGATGACCGACGCTCTTGCGGTGCCTGATCATCGAATAAATCATGATCGCGAATACCACCACGAACAGAATGGTGATGATCAGCATGAACTCGTTGTGGATATGCAGCGTTTCCCGGGCGATCGGTGTGACCGGGTCGGGGAAATTGATGTTGTAGGCGGCGCCGGCAAGGCCGGGCATCAGCCCCGCAGGCAACAGAAAACCTGGCCGGCGGTATCCTGCCGATCTTTTCGCTGTTCTTTCGGTGCCGACCTGAAAAACGCGACGAGCCATACTGTTCCCTCCCCTTGTGAGAACTGACTACCAACGTCAGAATCGACTGCAACCGAATAGTTCAGAAAATATTTAATGAATCGCTTCCTGTCCGCCCTGTTCATTTGCCTCACCCTCTTTGCCTGCGCCCCGGCTCCGGAGGCATTTAAAAATACCGACCTGACCGGCGCCAGTTTCGGCCGCCAGTTCACCTTGAGCGACCACAATGGAAAAATGCGTTCCCTGACTGACTTCAAGGGCAAGGCAACGGTGATGTTTTTCGGCTATACGTCGTGCCCGGATATCTGCCCGACCATGCTTTCGCGTCTGGCGGAGGTCATGAAAGTGCTCGGGCCGGAGGCGGAGAAAGTCCAGGTGCTGTTCGTTTCGCTCGACCCCGAACGCGACAGCGCCGAGCGGCTCAAGGAATTCGTGCCCTGGTTTTATCCGTCGTTTCTTGGTTTGCGCGGTGATGCGGCGCAGATCAAGGCGGTGTCCGAAGAATTTCGCGTCTTCAGCTCACGGCGCGAAGTTGGCAGCCAGCTCGGCTACGTTCTCGATCATTCGGCGGGCGCCTATGTTTTCGACCCGGCGGGCAGGCTGCGGCTTTATATAAGGGACGGTGCCAGTGTCGAGGACATCGCGGACGATATCCGTCTGTTGCTTGATGGCCAATGAAACCTGGCGCCAACCTCAAGGTGATTTGCTCTGCCCCAGGGCGGGCAGGGTGATGTGAAAGCGCATCGCCGCAAGGCGCAATAGCAGAATGGCGGACATGGCAATCCACGAGGCAATCTGGGGCGAGACACCGATTCCCTGAAGGCCGATCAGCGCCAGTGATCCAACCCAAGCCGCCGTGGCATATAGCTCGCCCTTGAGAAATACCAGCGGCACATCGTTGCACAGGACATCCCGCAAAACGCCACCGACAACGCCAGTGATGACGCCCATCAGGCTGGCAGTCAGCCACGGGATATGCCATTGCAGGGCAATCTGGGTGCCAACGATGGTGAACAGCGCCAGTCCAAGGGCGTCGGGAATCAGAAACAGGCGGGGCGGCACGGTGAAGGCGCGCGCCACGAAGAAGGTGATCAGGCCCGTACCCAAGGCAGCGATGAGATAGGTCTGGTCGACCACCCAGAAGACATTGCGGTCGAGCAGCAGGTCACGAATAGTGCCGCCACCGAGCGCGGTCGCGACGCCAACCAGGAGGGCGCCAATCAAATCCATTTCCTTGCGCCCGGAGTCCAGAACGCCGGTCACTGCACTCACGGCAACTGCCGCCATGCCGAACCAGTAAAAGAAGATGTCGATGCTCACCTTAGCGCTGGCGTACCTTCATCGCACGCTGCGCCTCGCGCTTGGCGTCCTTTTCCTGTTCGTCACCACGTTTGTCATGCATCTTCTTGCCTTTGGCCAGTCCGACTTCGAGCTTGATCCGGCCACGGGTGAAGTGCAGATCGATGGGAACCAGCGTGTAGCCGGCGCGTTCGACTTTGCCGATCAGCTTCATGATTTCGCGATTGTGCAGCAGCAGCTTGCGGGTACGCGTCGGGTCGGCCACGATGTGCGTCGACGCCGTCGCCAGCGGCGTAATGTGCATACCGATCAAGAAAATTTCGCCATTCTTGATGATGACGTAGGATTCCTTGATATTCATCCGGCCGGCGCGAATTGCCTTCACTTCCCAGCCCTGGAGGGCGATGCCAGCCTCGAATTTCTCTTCGATGAAGAAATCGTGAAAGGCTTTTTTGTTGACCGTAATGCTCATGCTGCCGACGATCCATTAAAATCAGGCATTCTACAGGAATCAGGAAGTACCCCGACGCATGGCGCTGGTCGAAAAATCCGTTCTCATCGGGCAGTCCGCTGAACGCATGTTCGAATTGGTGGATCGCTGCGAAGACTATCCGGTCTTTTTGCCCTGGTGCAGCCAGACCGAGGTCAAATATCGTGATGCGCAAAAGACGGTGGCGACGCTGCACATCAACTATCACAGCGTCAAGACCGCCTTTACGACCGAGAATGACAAGGAGCACCCGCAGTCGATGAAGATCCTGCTGGTCGACGGCCCCTTCCGTCATCTGGAAGGTTCCTGGTACTTCAAGGCGCTGGCCGAGAATGCCTGCAAGATCGAGTTTAAGTTGCACTATGATTTTTCCAGCAAGGTTTTCGAAAAAGTGATCGGCCCGGTGTTCAGCCACATTGCCAACACCTTTGTCGATGCCTTCGTTCGCCGCGCGGCGCAGATCTATGGAGAAGGCAATGGCTGAAAAACTCAAGGTCGAAGTTTGCTATGCCTTGCCGGAAAAGCAGGAACTGGTCGCAGTCAGTCTGACCGAGGGCGCGACGCTGCAACAGGCACTCGAAGCCTCGGGGCTGCTCGAAAAGCACCCGGAAATCGATCTCAAGAAGAACAAGTTCGGCATCTTCGCCAAGCTATCGAAGCTCGACACGCCATTGCGTGATCGCGACCGCGTTGAAATCTACCGGCCGCTGATCGCTGATCCGAAGGAAGTCCGCAAGCAGCGCGCGGCGGAAGGCAAGGTCATGAAAAAAGGCGCCGGCGATGCCGACGCCCCGGAAGCCTGAGCCTGATTACTGCCTGGGCTGTAGTTTTCTAATTACAGGACTCAGAAATGACCTTCTGGGTTTTGGCGATTTCTGCGCCACGATCGGCATCTTCCAGGAAGGTTTCGCCGCCCTTGCCGTCGGGCAGGATCATGCGCCGCCCGGATTCGAGAGATTGCAGATGACTTTGGGCGCGCGCACAATTCTCGCGTTTTTGGGCAGCGGTCGCCGCCTCCTTGGCTTCCTTGTCGGCTTTTTCGCGGGCTTCCTGCTGCCGCTTGCGGAACGCCATTTCCTGTTCTGCGGTCGTTTGCGGGGTGACATTCTGCGCCGGAGCACCTGACGGCGCGGGAGCAGTCGTGTCCATCTTCTTCACCTCGCGTACCCCCGCTGGTGGCGGGCGGTCGGAAATGATCAGGCGACCGCTGCTGTCCCGCCACTGAAAGGTCTCTGCATGGCTGGGGACGACCGTTGCGGTCAACAGCATTCCGAGGACAAAAAACAGTTTGGCTTTCATCGGTCATCCGGAGTTAACTTTGATTTCGGTATAATACGTTTTTGTGACCTTGGATCAAAGGCCATGCGACTCCTGCAAAAAGCCCTTACTTTCGACGACGTCCTGCTCGTCCCCGCACATTCCCAGATTCTGCCCCGCGATGTCAGCCTGTCCACCCGCCTGACGCGCAACATTTCGCTCAACCTGCCACTCCTTTCTGCGGCCATGGATACCGTGACCGAAGCCCGCCTCGCCATCGCGCTGGCTCAGGAAGGCGGTATCGGCATCATCCACAAGAACCTCTCGCCACAGGCTCAGGCAGCCGAAGTGGCCAAGGTCAAGCGCTTTGAGTCGGGCATCCTGAAAGACCCGATCACCGTTTCTCCGCTGATGACAGTGCGCGATGTTCTGGCCATCACCCGTCAGTACAAGATTTCCGGATTACCGGTGCTCGACAAGGCTGGCAAGGTCGTCGGCATCGTCACCAACCGCGACCTGCGTTTCGAAACCAACCTTGATCAGCCGGTCAAGGCGATCATGACCCCGCGCAAGCGCCTGGTCACGGTGAAGGAAGGTGCCAGCGTAGAGGATGCCAAGGAACTGATCCGCACGCATCGTCTCGAGCGCGTGCTGGTGATCGACGACGAATTCCATCTGCGTGGCCTGATTACAGTCAAGGATATCCTGAAATCCACCGAGCACCCGCTCGCCAACAAGGATGCCTCGGGTCGCCTGCGCGCCGGTGCGGCGGTCGGCGTCGGCGCCGGAACCGAAGAGCGCGTGGCCATGCTGGCGGATGCCGGCATCGATGTCATCATCGTCGATACGGCGCACGGGCATTCGCAGGGCGTGCTCGACCGCGTGCGCTGGATCAAGAATAACTACCCGCAGATCGAGGTCATCGGCGGCAACATCGCAACGGCGGACGCCGCTCGTGCACTGGTCGACCATGGCGCCGACGCGGTCAAGGTCGGCATCGGTCCCGGTTCGATCTGCACCACCCGCATCGTCGCCGGCGTTGGCATGCCGCAGATCACCGCCGTCCAGAACGTTGCGGAAGCGCTCAAGGGTACCGGCGTGCCGATGATCGCCGACGGCGGTATCCGTTACTCGGGCGACATCGCCAAGGCCATCGCGGCGGGCGCCGATACAGTCATGCTAGGCGGCCTGTTCGCCGGTACCGAGGAAGCGCCGGGCGAGGTCGAACTGTTCCAGGGCCGCTCCTACAAGTCGTATCGCGGCATGGGCTCGCTGGGCGCCATGCAGGCCGGTTCTTCCGATCGCTATTTCCAGGAAACTACGGCCAATGTCGACAAGTTCGTTCCGGAAGGCATCGAGGGACGCGTGCCGTACAAGGGTTCGGTGCTGGCGGTGATCCACCAGTTGATGGGCGGCTTGCGTTCGTCGATGGGCTACCTTGGCACGCCAACGATCGCGGACATGCACGACAAGGCCTGTTTCGTCGAGATCACCTCGGCCGGTATCCGCGAGTCTCACGTTCATGACGTGCAGATCACCAAGGAAGCACCCAACTACCACCTCGAGTAAGCGTCCATGTCAAAGTGGCCGCTCTGGCTCAAAGTGGTGCTGGCGGTGATCGGTACCAGCGGTGTTATTGCGTTTGCCCAGTTGCCGCTCTATCTGGACAGGATGGGTGCCAGCAAGTTTGATATCTGACAGGTGCCGGATTTTTCCGGCACTTTTTTTCTTTTCCGCTGAGAATCAAAATCCACCATGTCACACCAGAAAATCCTCATTCTCGATTTCGGCTCCCAGGTCAGCCAGTTGATTGCCCGCCGCGTGCGCGAGCATCAGGTTTATTGCGAGATGCACGCCTTCGATGTGTCGGAAGAATTCATCCGCAACTTCCAGCCGAACGGCATCATCCTTTCAGGCGGCCCGAATTCGGTCTATGAAGCGCACGACTGGCGGGCGCCACAGGTTGTTTTCGAGCTGGGCGTTCCCGTGCTCGGCATTTGCTACGGCATGCAAACCATGGCACAGCAACTGGGCGGCAAGGTGGAAAGCACCGGCAAGCGTGAATTCGGTTTTGCCGAAGTGCGCGCCCGCGGGCACTCGAAATTCTTCAACAACATCCAGGATCGCACCAATGCCGAGGGACATGGCCTGCTCGAGGTCTGGATGAGCCACGGCGACAGCGTCACCGAACTGCCGCCCGGCTTCAAGGTCATCGGCAGCAGCGAATCCTGCGCGGTGGCGGCGATGGCTGACGAGGAACGCGGTTTCTACGCCGTCCAGTTCCACCCGGAGGTCACCCACACCCTCAAGGGCAAGGAAATGATTGGCCGCTTCGTTCACGAGATTTGCGGTTGTGGTCACGACTGGAACATGCCGGATTACGTCAACGAAGCGATCGCCAAGGTGCGCGCCCAGGTTGGCCAGGACGAGGTCATTCTCGGCCTTTCCGGCGGCGTCGATTCCTCGGTGGTAGCCGCCTTGCTGCACAAGGCCATCGGCGACCAACTGACCTGCGTTTTCGTCGACAACGGGCTGCTGCGCCTCAACGAGGGCGTGCAGGTCATGGAAACCTTCGCACGCAATCTTGGCGTCAGGGTCATTCACGTCGATGCGACCGAACAGTTCATGGGCCATCTGAAGGGCGTCTCCGACCCGGAAGTCAAGCGCAAGATCATCGGCCGCGAGTTCGTCGAGGTCTTTCAGGCGGAAGCCGGCAAGCTGCCCGGCGCCAAATGGCTGGCCCAGGGCACGATCTACCCGGATGTGATCGAATCCGCTGGCGCCAAGACGAGCAAGGCGCACGCCATCAAGAGCCATCACAATGTCGGCGGCCTGCCGGAAACCCTGAATCTCAAGTTGCTCGAGCCACTGCGCGAACTGTTCAAGGACGAGGTCCGTGAATTGGGCGTGGCGCTCGGCCTGCCGCACGAAATGGTCTATCGTCACCCGTTCCCGGGACCGGGCCTGGGCGTGCGTATCCTTGGTGAAGTGAAGAAGGAATATGCCGACCTGCTGCGCCGTGCCGACGCCATTTTCATCGACGAACTGCGCGCTGCCGACTGGTACGACAAGACCAGCCAGGCGTTCGCCGTATTTCTGCCGGTCAAGAGCGTCGGCGTCATGGGTGACGGTCGCACCTACGAATACGTGGTGGCGCTGCGCGCCGTGCAGACACAGGACTTTATGACCGCGCACTGGGCCGAACTGCCGCACAGCCTGCTCGGCAAGGTGTCGAACCGCATCATCAACGAAGTCCGCGGCATCAACCGGGTCGTGTACGACATTTCCGGCAAGCCGCCGGCGACGATCGAGTGGGAATAAAATATCATCATTTCAAGTCGTCTCACGCCGTCCGGTTTTAAAGCAATTTACCCGCTATAACAACCAGTTAGCGTCTCAAGTCGTCTCACGCCGTCCTGGCAAAGCCCGACTAAAGTGTCGGTATTGCTGACGGTATTGAGATCTGGTCCTTGAACGACCCAAGTTGATACCGTCAACTACGTTGACGGTATCGGTTGACGGTATCAGTTTACGGAGGATCAGATGCTCACTGACATGCAGTTAAGGGCGTTGAAGCCCACTGGG
>Ga0209507_1000756_pt1 | contig 30845 bp, 24 predicted proteins | sample AD_UKC028_MetaG_FD_184414 | JGI IMG/M metagenome (GOLD analysis project Ga0209507, IMG submission 184414) | Active sludge microbial communities of municipal wastewater-treating anaerobic digesters from USA - AD_UKC028_MetaG (SPAdes) (version 2) | ecosystem: Engineered > Bioreactor > Anaerobic >...
AGCGAGTCGGAACATTTTCTATGAAGCGAGCGGTTTGATTGGGGCGCATGACTCGCTGCCGGCGGAAGAGGTGATTCTTGCTTCCAAGGTGCTCTTCATTGATCAGTACGGCATGCAAGGCAACCTCCGTGCCGCGCGAGTGGCCAGAGACGCCGGCGTGCCGGTGATTGCGGACTTCGAGGATGCCGATGTGCCTCTTTTTGCCGAAGTGCTGGATTGCGTGGATCACTTGGTGCTATCGGAGGATTTTGCGCGCAAGCTGACAGGAGCGGCCAGTGCGGCGGGTGCTGCCATGGAATTGTGGAGCGAAAAACGATCAGCCGTCGTGATTACTTCGGGAGGGCAGGGATGCTGGACCGTCTCCGCAGATGCTCCATCCCGAGCCCGTCATCATCCCGCCTTCCCTGTGAAAGCGGTCGACACTACTGGATGCGGAGACGTTTTCCATGGGGCATACGCCGCGCGGTTGGCACGAGGCGAAATTCTCTCCGGTAGAATTCGTTTTGCTTCAGCGGCCGCGGCGCTGAAAGCGTCCACCGCGACAATACCAACTCTTGCGACAGTTGAGGAGTTTCTCAGAACTCGCTAAGGATTTGTCTCAGACAGGCTGCTAAGACGGCTATTCGGCGACAGGCAAGTAATGAACATCTGCGGGATTCTTGAATAATAGCTCCTTCATGATCCCCGCCGCGCCGTCGAAGTCGAGATACAGAGCGGAGTGCTCGTCAGAGACAATTTCGAAAAGCGCGTCGGCGATGGCCAGGCGGGCAGATACATATTTAGCAGCCACCATTTCCACAAAGCGGGCATCGGTGAAACCGCAGGCGATACTGCGCAAGGGGCCCATGCTGAGCTGGTCACGTACCATGCGGGCGATCTTGTGCCTGCGGAAATAATGCCACCACGGGCCAGCTGAAACGTTGCCCACCTGCTTGGCGGCGTTGGCCATGTCGTTGTAAAGGAGTTCGTGGGCGGAAATGTACTCAAACTGGACGTGCGGATAGCGCGTCCAGACCGGGTATTCGTCCTGGGGCAGGTTGGGTATGTACTCCGGGATGGATTGGATTTCGCGTGACCAATCCATGAAATGCCGAGCCCCGCCGCACAGTTGCAGGCAGACCCCAAAGCGTGAGCCAGCCTCTTTACGTTCTTGACCAATGTCATTCAGGGCCTCGAGCATCGCCTCCGCAACGCAGGCCATGACCTGTCGGCGGTTCTCCCCATCGCACTGCGTACGGTGATGAGCGAGGGCCCATTCCACCCTGGCCTTCGAATAGGGAGTGCTGAAACGCCAGTCCTGGGCTTGAAAGCCGTCGACGTAGAGGATCCGGCTCTCGGGATTGGTCTTCGGGCTGCGCAAAATGCGCCAGAAGAAGGCCCGGGTGGCATCCTGCAGTCCCGTCGCGGTTCTCAGTTCCCGTTCTAGGTACTCTTCAAGATGGAGAATGTACTTCTCGGCTTCGAATTTGTGCCCCTGAGTGAAAAGGCCGAAATCTGTGGCGCGCTCCGGCCAAAAGAAGCCGTTGAAATCGAACATATTCCACGCTTCGGAATGGGTGGCGTAAGATAGATCTACATCCTTGGGCCGCACTGGTGGCGTCAGAGGAATCTTGTCGCGGTTTTCAATGCTCGTCACGTATGCGCGGATGTTGTGATCTTTCAGGACCTGAGCCGCGAACTCCGGATCGTGGCGTTCCGCCGCAATCGCCTCCGCCACCAGATCCAGGTTCACAGGATCGAGTGGGTCGGTGTCCTTGGGCACACCACGATAAAGCCGAAACATATACCGCAACCACTCCGCGTATTCAGAATACCGGCTGTCCTGAAGCTGCCCCAACAGGAATCGCGCTGCGGCACGGCGCTCGCACTCCAAATTGGATCCAACCAGCGCGATGGCTTCGTCCAAATGGTTCCCCGCGCCTTCAGCGACCTGGGCGAACCAGGAGTAGAAAAGGCCATGGGCGGCGTCGGTCATGGTACGCCGAACCAGTCGCCCACGCCGGATTCCTTCTTCTACCACCGTGGCCGGGGGGCGGTTGACGGCAGCCTGAGTGCCGGCCAAGTTCCCGGCCGCTAGGGAGGGGGTGAATCCCGTCAGGTCATCCTGAACGTGCGTGTGCGCATCAATCACCGGCGTGCACATGGCCAACTCCTGAAGCTTCGAGCGAATCTCAGCAGCGTTCATACGTTCCCTTTCTCCCTCACGGGGTCTCCTGTCGAGTCCGGCGACACCTTTCACTCCAGGCTGCGGCCTATTTCGCCATGCCGTCCGTAAATGTCGCGGAGGTCATGGACATGCCCGTGAGGTGGTCGTTGACCCACTTGATGCCGGCGCTGCAAGCCCCGAGCAGGTGAGGCGCGGGAGCGATCAGAGGCAGAATGCTGTCTTCGGCCTCGCTGTAGATCGGCATGATGTCGCCGCCGTTGATGGCGCAGAACCGATCGCCCGCCCCGATGGCGAGCAGCATCTTTGCATAACTCTCCAGGTTCACTTCGCCTTCGCCATGCCCGCAGAACTGATGTCCGCGCTGCGGCCAATCCTCGCTGATCATAAGGGTGGAGGCGCCTGCGAGGTATTTGAAGTTCTTGGCGTGGCTCCCGATAACTCGAGGCGCTACAAATGGGCTCGTGAAGCGTTGTGTCCAGGTTTCTCCCGCCCAACAGTGGCTAGGATCGCCCCATACGCAGAGAGAGCGATCATAATCGCATGCCATAAGGAGCAGTGCGAAGTCGCGGGAGCAAATCGCCCCTGTACCAGGATGGATCTCATGGGCCAGATAGGCTCCCAGCTTATTGGCGCGCGCCCGGATGTTAGCGGTTTTCTCGCGGAAACGATCGAGTGCTTCGGCCATCATGCTGTCCCAGCCGAAAATCCACGGGTAGCCACTATGGAGGACGGGATGTCCCCAAAGTCCCCAGAACCAACCGTAGATGCGAATGCCGGCAGCCGTGCCGGCTTCCAGAAGCCCGAGGAGGTATTCCTCCGACCAATCCTCAACATATTGTGCTCCCTTGGCCACGACGGATGGGGGCACGAACTTGTCCGCATATTCAATACCCCACTTCGCGCTGAGGTGTGCGTATGCAGCGCAATGCGCGCTGATCGTGGGGGTAACGATCCCCAATCCTTGCAGGATTTGTCGAACTTCCTTCGAATCTCGGAACGTAATCCTGCAATGCTCCCCATGATCGGGGCCATTGAGAAGGTAGTTGGTGATCATCAGGGAACGGGCACCGCAATCCGTGGCGTACTTGCCAACAGCTTCCAGCGTCTTCAGAGCTCCCGCCAGTTGCCCCGTTTCAACTCCAGCGACAATTCCAATTTCCTTGCCGCAAGTGAGGTTCAGGCGGGCTCGGGCCGGGTCAAAGTAGCTGTTGAATTCCTTGAAGAACAGTGGGTTCATAAGATGGTCCTTCGTTTTCTGGTGTTATGTTGCGATGAAACACTCAAGTGCTTGCCTTAGCAAGTCGTAACTTGAGAAGAGGGTTCAGTTTATTTGAGATCGAGAAGACGATCTTCCCGAATGCGCAAGGCCATTAACAAAGGCGAAGGGTGATCGACCCAAGGCATGTGTGACTGGAGCCGCGACGGCCCCTTTTTTTCCCGAATTTCGCTTTATGGGGTATATGAAGTATCGTCATCCCATGAGCAAAGCGCATCGGCGGGAAGTTGCTCTTTTTGACGCGGCGATGGACCTGCCGCCCGAGCAACGCGCGGCTTACCTCGATCAATCCTGCGGCGACGATACAGCGCTGCGCCAGCGCATCGAGTCCCTACTGAAGGCGAGCGAGTCACAGTGTGAATTCCTGGATTCGCCCAGGGATCCGCAACTGAGCGAGACTCTCCGAATCACCGTTCCGCCCAGTGAAAAGCCTGGCGACCGGATCGGCCGTTATAAACTCCTCCAGCAGATTGGCGAAGGGGGCTGCGGTGTGGTTTATATGGCCGAGCAGGAAGAACCGATCTGCCGCCGCGTCGCTCTCAAGATTATCAAGCTGGGTATGGACACCAAGACCGTGATTGCGCGTTTCGAGGCCGAGCGGCAGGCCCTGGCGCTGATGGATCATCCGAGCATCGCCAAAGTGTTCGATGCCGGGGCGACGGAGACGGGCCGGCCGTACTTCGTCATGGAACTCGTGCGAGGGATCAAGATCACCGACTTCTGCGACGAGAAGAAGCTCTCCACTCGTGCCCGACTCGACTTGTTCATCCAGGTTTGCGCGGCCGTTCAGCACGCGCATCAGAAGGGGATTATCCATCGGGACCTCAAGCCCTCCAATATTCTGGTGAGTATGAACGACGGCCGGATGTTGCCGAAGATCATTGACTTCGGCATCGCCAAAGCCGCCAGCGATCAAAAGCTCACGAACAAAACCCTGTTCACGGCGTTCGAACAATTCATCGGGACGCCCGCCTACATGAGTCCCGAGCAGGCGGTGATCACGAATGTGGACATTGACACGCGTAGCGACATTTACGCGCTGGGCGTGCTGCTCTACGAACTGCTGACGGGCAAAACGCCGTTCGATCCCAAGGACCTGATGGAAATTGGTCTGGACGAAATGCGCCGCACTATCCGGGAAACCGAACCGCCGCGTCCCTCGACACGGGTGAGCACGCTGTCCGGCCAGGAATTGAGCACGACGGCACAACGACGTGGTCTGGAGGCACCGGCCCTCGTCAGCGATTTGCGCGGTGATCTGGATTGGATCGTGATGAAATGCCTCGAGAAAGATCGCGCGCGACGGTATGAGACGGCCAACGGCCTGGCGATGGACATTCAACGACATCTGGATAACGAGCCGGTGGTGGCGCGTCCGGCCAGCAGGCTGTACCGGTTCCAGAAGTTGGTTCGACGCAACAAGTTGACGTTCGTTGCCGTGGGCGCCGTGGGGGCGTCGCTGGTGATAGGGTTGACCCTGTCCACGGTCCTGTTTTTTCGTGAACGGGCGGCGCGGGAGCGGGCCAATGAGCAGGCGGCGATTGCCAAGGCGGTTGATGATTTTCTGCAAGAGGACCTGTTGCGGCAGGCCTCCAGCTATTCCCAGGCTGAGGCGGGGTTCGCACCGGATCCCGACTTGACGGTGCGCCAAGCGTTGGAGCGAGCCGCGGAGCGGATTGAGGATCGGTTCAAAAACCAGCCGCTGGAAGAGGCCGCAGTGCGGCATTCGATCGGCAACGCATTGCTTGGGCTGGGTCGGCCGGAGCGAGCGTTGCCGCACCTCCAACGAGCGTTTGAGTTGCGCCGGGCAAAGCTGGGGCGGGACCGCGCGGAGACGCTAAACTCGATGGGCAGATTGGCGTGGGCATATCTACTCGCTGGCAAACTCGATCAAGCGCTCCCGCTCCAGGAAGAGACGGTGAAACTCCAGAAGGCCAATCGGGTGCCGGACCATGTTGGCATTGTGAACTCGATGGTCAATCTGGCGTTGGTGTATAGATCCTCTGGCAAACGTGATCAAGCTACACTGCTCGAGGAAGAGACGCTGATCCTGGCTAAGGCCAAGCTGGGGCTGAATCATCAGCAAACGCTGGTCCTGATGGCCAACCTGGCGAAAGGTTATCGCGACGCCGGCAGGCTTGACTTGGCCCTGCCGCTTTTAGAGCAGACGCTGGAACTGATGAAAGCCAATCTGGGGACAGGCAATCCGTTCACGCAGAACGTCATGTCTGGCTTGGCACACACCTATTGCGTCGATGGCAAGTTCGACCAAGCGCTGGTGCTCCTTGAGCAAGCGCTGAAACTCAGCGAGGCCAGCCGAGGATTGGATCATCCGGACACGCATAACTTCAGGCACAGGCTGGCCGACATGCATCTAGCCGCAGGTGAGATCGCCGAGGCACAACCCTTTCTTCGCGAGTTGGCTGAGCGGGGCGATGCCCTGGATTGGAATTACTCGGCTTGGCGCCTTGCCACGAGCGTGGATTCAAAGTTAAGAGACGGCCCCACCGCTGTAATCTTGGCAGAAAAGGCCGTCGCTGCGACCAAGCGCCAGGACCCCAATATTTTGGACACGCTGGCTGCTGCCTACGCGGAGGTTGGCCAATTCGCGAATGCAATCCGGATTCAGCGAGAAGCCCTCGTCCTGGAGCGCGATGAGGGACTTAAACAAGTATGGACCGACCGGCTGAAGCTCTATGAGTCCAACTCTCCCTACCGAGACGTGGCAGCGGATACCGGCCGACTCGCAGAATCAGCCCTGTGGCTGCTGCAACAGAAGAAATTCAAGGAGGCCGAGATTCTCGCCCGCGATTGTCTTGCCATTCGTGAACAACACATTCCCGCAAACTGGTTGACCTTTGATGCCCGAAGCCTTTTGGGTGGCAGTCTGCTAGGGCAAAAGAAATACGCCGAGGCCGAACCGTTGCTGCTTTCCGCCTACCAAGGTTTGAGACAGCGTCAAACCCAGATTCCCGCCCAAGCCAAACCTCGGATTCGGGAAGCACTTCAGCGCCTGGTGCAGCTTAACGAAGCCACCGGACGGCCTGTCCAGGTCACGGAATGGAAACAGAAGCTTGCCGAATTCGACAAGCCGATGCCTCCCAAAGTGCAGGCGGAAACCAAGACCGAAGCGAAGTGAACGACGTCAAACAGGTTTCGAATGCTGCGGGTCCGAGCGACGCGCTGCCAGCCAATGAATTGTTGTTGCTCGTTTACGAGGAGTTGCGCCGGCTGGCTTGGGCGAAGATGGCCTCCGAAGCGCCCGGCCAGACCCTTCAGGCAACCGCCCTGGTTCATGAAGCGTGGTTGCGGCTCACCGGCGATAAAAGGCGGCATTGGAAGGACCGGACCCATTTCTTCGCAGCTGCGGCGGAAGCCATGCGCCGGATTTTGGTAGACAACGCCCGCCGCAAACGAGCCGCACGGCACGGCGGCGGCCAGCAGCGTGTCGCACTGCCAGAGGTGGCCGCAGCGGTCGTGGAGAATGACGACAAGGTGCTGGTGGTGAACGAGGCGTTGGAGAAGTTCGCCGCTCTCGACCCCCAAAAGGCGGAGCTGGTGAAGTTGCGGTATTTCGTGGGCATGACCGTCGAAGAAGCGGCCGAAGTGTTGGGCATCTCGGAGCGGACCGCCAAGCGTTATTGGGCCTTTGCGCGGGCCTGGCTGCACGAGGAAATCAAAGCTAAGGCGAGGGGAAATATGTGAATGATTTTCCTTACTCCCATGATTCCTATTCTCCGCATGTTGCCCATTGGCCATAACCGCGCGACCCTTGCCGCAATCCAACGCGGCGAAAAAGGCCCAACTTCCCTGGCCCCTTTTTCCCCGGAATTCCGCTTACCTCAGCGGATATGAAAACCACAATTAAAACACTACTGGGAGCAGGGCTCTCCCTGCTCGTCACGTTTGGATCAACCCAGAGCGCCGCCGCACAAACGGCCCAAGAACCGCCCATCTTGTTCGTGGCTCCGGTTAAGAACGTTCAGCAGATCTTTTCGATGAATGCGGACGGAACCAGCCTCAAACAATTAACTAAGGGGAAAGCCAATGCCTACTACCCGGCACGGTCGCCCGATGACCGCTACATCGCGTTCGTTCGCAGTGGCATGCTCACGGTCATGGAGGCGATAGGTGAACCCCGCGCCCGGATCTTTGCCGTTGCCCCATCAGGATCCGGCGGGGATTGGTCTCCAGACGGCTTAAACATTGTTTTCAGCGGCAAAAGTGTCCTCGACGGCCTTTGGAGGGTGCCCGTTAACCCCGACACCAGAGAAGTCGGCACGCCGGTCCTGCTTAGGGCCGGCGAATGTTATAGACCGTCGTGTTCGCCAGACGGAACCAAGATTGCCTTCGCCTGCGGCCCGGTGGTGTTTGTTCTGGATCTGGTAACCGGCGAGGAAATTTCTTTTGGCTGTTGGTCAAGCAATTGTCCGGTCTGGAGTCCAAAGGGGGACAAGATCGCATTCGCAGGGGTGGTGTGTTACACAACCACCGCCGAGGACGGCACCACCACGACGGAGTGTTACTACGAAATCTGTACTGTAGATCCAGACCTCACCAATGTCACACCAGTGACCAGCTTGAAGAGCTTTAGCCGGTTTCCGACCTGGTCCCCCGACGGCACGCGGTTGGTTTTTCAGAGCAATGTCAGTGGCATCGATTCGCTCTACATGACCGAGATCGGCAGCGACATCGTGAGCTTGTTCTACGCGGGAGCAATACTTCCGAATTGGACGCCATAATAACGTCGGCGTGGCATCAGTCTGGGCAGTGGCGTGCGGGCGCCGGAAAAGCAACAAAAGCCTTATGAAAAGTCGCTGTTTGCCAAAGTGCCCACTCCATAATCAAACCGCACGGAATCACCGGGAAGACGTGCCATGATCCTGGTCGAGCAAGATGCGGCCATCCCCCGGTGGAATATTGAAGCGAGTCCCAGCCTGGCCGCTCAGTGTGTCTTTGGCCGGTTGATCGAGGACAACCTCGTAGGCGGATTGGGCTCCGGGCAAGTTGGCGATCACCAGGGCCCGGTCGTAGCGACGCTGCCAAACATGGGCATTGATCCGTTGGGCTTGGCCGTTGGGCTGGCCAATCTTCAAGTCATACTCGGCATACCAATCGTGCTGGTGTGAGGTGCTTTCTGAAAACAGGTAATAACAGTCGCCTATCAGGAGCGCAAAACAGAGGCTCCAACGGCGCCCGGCCGGATCGCGGGGGCGTTCCTGGCCCTTGCGCGGATCATTGGGCCAACCCGCCTGGTCACGGACTTCTTCGAAGCGCTCGATGACACTGATGCGCGGGGGGCGAAGCAAGGTCTGTGTATGCTGCATTTTGCGGATGCAGTCCTCCCATTCGGTGCGGCGATGGCTCCAGCCGGATTCATACATGATGCCGTTCAGCGACGGGGCAAGCCGCCGTTTGACGGACTACCTTCCGCTGGTACTCGGGATTGGACCAGTCCATGCGGTGGGTGCCCGGCCAAAACTGTTCTCGCTGGCCGTTCTTGCGCAACCACCATGGATGATTCTCTGGCAACCATGAATCCGCATATTCATAAAAGGACTGGTCGCAGAATGAGTGGCCATGGATTGACTTTTGGCCCAATCCATGCCGCAAGCCAGCTGGACGTCGAACAGCAAGCTGCAACACACGGCCAGAATGGGGGCGATGCAGTAAGTCAGTTTCGCCAGCACATTCTTGCCAAATGAATCAAGGACCGATATCATACAGAATGTTGTTTCAGCTTTCATTGGTAACTCTATAAAACCGGTCAATTCGGTGATCAGCCTATGGTGTTTCCATCGAGTATCACAGGTAGAAGTTGCGCATCGGCTATTCGCCTATCAGGCAAAGAGGGTTGGATATTCCACCTGCGTACCGAGCCTGAGGGGGAGACCTAACAAGGCGATGCATTCGGCGTGTGGGATGGGAGTATGTGTTGGCGGAATAGACGCAAAGGTTGGATTGATCGCTGCTTTCTGCGAAGGCAGTCTTGGTAAATCGGGGGGTCTTGGTGGGGTGGGGGAAGGGCTTTCGTAGATTCCCAGTACGCAATCACCGGCGCAATGAGCTATCGCACCGGTTACCCGGGGATTTTTGCTGCACCCGTTGTGCTCCCGTGGTAATAGAATCCCAATCTCAATATGCGCACACCATTCCTCGTTTCCAGGGGTTCGTGGGCCAGGCAGCTTCGGGTGGTTCTGTCTGCCTTGATCTCCTTAATTCTGCCCGCTGATAAAGCCATTTCGGCCGATGACACCGGTATGTGGTCAGTCCAAGCCTTTGGCGTCACGGCGAACGGCACAACCGATAACACCGTCGCCATCCAAAAGGCCCTGGACGAAGCCGCCCAAGCCGGTGGTAGGGTTCTACTGTCGCCCGGACGTTACCTGGTATCCGGGAGCCTTCGAATCCCCCCCGGCGTTACCCTTCAGGGAACGACTGATTCACCGGTGTGGAGCGAACCGCTCAAGGGATCGGTTATCTTGGCGACCGGGGGACGGGACCGCGAGGATGCTCCGGCGCTGTTCGAGTTGGGCCATTCATCCACGGTGCGAGGCATTACGGTCTGGTATCCTGAGCAGAAACCCACCGAGATCCATCCCTATCCCTGGACCTTTCACTTGGAAGGGCACGACAACACCGTCGAAAATGTGACGCTTATTAATAGTTACAACGGCATTCGGATCGGTCCGGGAAACAACGTGCGCCACCGCATCCGCAGCGTCGTGGGCTGTGTGTTGCGACGGGGCATTTTTGTCGATTTCTGCACCGACATCGGCCGGATCGAGAACGTGCAGTTCCACTGCCATTGGTGGTCAGCCAAGGCGGTTGGTGGAGACTGGAAGCCAGTGCACGAGTTCATGTGGAAGAATCTCGAGGCGTTCATTTTTGGACGGACCGACTGGGAATATGTGAACAACACGTTCGTGTATCCTGTAAACATTGGCTACCGGTTCATTGCCACGACGAACGGCATGGCCAACGGCCAATTCTCGGGCATTGGAGCCGACGAGGCCCAGGTCTGCGTGAAGGTGGACGCCATCCAACCCATGGGCCTGCTTATCTCCAACGGTCAGTTTGTCTGCATGCACGGCGAGGTCCGGGTGCCGGTGCTGGTGGAAAAAACCTGTCGCGGCTCGGTCCGATTGGTGAACTGCGCCTTCTGGGGACCCAACCGCCAGTGCGTCATCTCGCACAGCAGCAGCTTTGTGTCGCTCTCGGATTGTTATCTCAGCAGCACCGGCCGGACCAAAAACCCGGGGGTTTCCCTGATCGAGGCCGACGGAGGCAAGCTGCAAGTGCGCGGATGCAGCTTTGGCAGCGATGAGCCGGCGATTGCCCTAAAGACCGGCCTGCAGCATGCGATCATTACCGAAAACAACGGGGTTGTGAGGCTTGAGATTGCCAACGAGATCGGAGAAAAGGCTGTCATCGCCAACAATGAATCGACAGAGAATCGTTCTGGGAAATAAGCAGGCAGGACATCTCGCGCCTCCTGATGCCCATCGTGCAGAACACCATGACTCCAAGAATTCTTGACCAGCAGCTTTCCCGCCGCAATTGGTTTCGTGGACTGCTTGGCGCTGCAGCCTTGGCCGCGGCCGGCAACTATTCTCCAACCTGGGCGGCAGATCGAACTTCACTCCGGCTAGCCGAGGAAACATTCTCTTTCATTCGCCGTTGTGCCCGCCGTGATGGTGGCTATGCGCCGTCACCAGACCCGAAGTATCCTGGAACCTCGGATACCGCTTCGAGCGATTTGGCCGCGGTGACCTACGCGGCGACATTAGCCAAAACCATGGGGTGGCGATTGCCCCATCCAGAGCGCTCGATCAAGTTCATTCAGCGCCATCAGCAACCGGATGGATCGTTCATCAACCTGGAAGGTAAAATGGATCCAAAGTCGGATCTGGCGGTGCTCTACAACACGGTCCAAGGCGTGGTGGCCTTGAGGGCTCTGGGTAGGCATCCCAAGGTCGATCCCACCAAGATCCTGGACCGCTTCTTTGTCGGTGACGCATTCAGTCGGCTTCCGTGGTACACGACGAGCTTCTTTCCTCTGTTCTATGCGGCCTTGGGCCAACCGTTTCCCACGCGCTACGATGAGGCGTTACGGAATCTGCAGGTTCGCAACCAGACCGAGGATGGTTACCTTGGCGATCATGTGGCGGCCACGTTCCATATGGCACACTACTTCCGTTTGATCGGGCACCCGACACCGAAGGCAAGCCAGATGGTGTCGCGGGTCTTGAGAGATCAAAAGCCCGATGGCGGCTGGAACATTATGGAACCGGACTGGGACGTCCACGCTTGCTTTGATGCTGTGTTTATCCTCCGGCAATTGGGGGCGGAGTCCGAGCCAGTTCAGAAAGCCATCCAGAAAGCAGCCGACTGGGCGATGAGTTGTCGAAATACGGATGGCGGCTTTGGGCATTATCCTGGATGGCATTCCGACATGGATGCGGTTTACTTCCAGTTCGGCACGCTCATTCAGGCCGGCCGGGTGGCCAAGGTTAAACTCGATCTGCCCGACGCGCATACCTTGAGTTGGGGGCACGCCATGCAGCCCGGCAGGATTTATCATAAACCGTGAGCCATCTCGAATGAGAGAAGGGGACATGTTGATCTCTCATAAGGCGTACTTTTCCTGAGCCATCGGAATCACCGTTCTACGTGAGGCTGTTTTTTCGTATGCCTCCAAGGCTGGCCATTTGACCTGGGGGCCTTTGGCGTGCGCCCGGTGGACGGCATGGCGGTCGTGCGGATCGGATTTCGTTGAAGACGCTTTCAGAGAAACTGAAAGCGCAGTCTGATCCTTATAACCTTCGACCGTCGAACCATGGCGATGCACGCTGGACAAATAACTCGCAGTGGTGGCGGCCACACCGGTGTGATCTTGTTTTGTCGAAGTGTCTCGTAGATGGATTACGGTCCCGTTTGGGGAGTGCGCAGCGGGAGAATAAGTTTGTCCTTTTGTCCCAATCTCGGGTAACAGTTGCTCCTGGCGCACGGGGGGGGGCATCCATCCATTAGAAGGGCGGCTGTCACGTCTTTCGTGACTTTTGCCGGTTCCTCCATCATGCTGTCGTCATGAAACCAGCTTTGAGGCGATTCGCGGCGATTCTCGGGTTAACAATGACTGTCGTCTGTTGGGCTGGCACCCAGGAGTACGGCAAAGTGGAATTGTTGCGCGATCAATGGGGGATCCCTCACGTATTCTCGGACACGGATCGCGGCGCCATGTTCGGGCTGGGCTACGCAACGGCGCAAGAACGCGGATTCCAGATGACTTACGGCCTGCGCATCATGCAGGGACGCCTGGCGGAGCTGATTGGGAACCGGCAAAAGGGGGACCGAAGGGAAACGGCGCTCGATTGTGATCGAAAGATGCGGACTTTCGGCTGGGCACACGCCGCATCGCGGATAGCGTCGAACCTGGACGCCGACACAAAAGGACTGCTCGAGGCCTACTGCGAGGGGGTCAACGCCAGTTTCGACGCGCAGCGGAAAGCGGGCGCGCTGCATCCTTTGTTCGAGAGGCTGGGATTGACACCCGAACAGTGGACGCCGGCGGATTGTTTATTGAGTTGGTGGCATGTGGCGCAGTTCTTTGCCGGCGATGGCACGCGGGATTTGATGGTGTGGCACAACCGTCTGCACCCGCGACCAGGCCAGCCGCCACCGCCCCAGCCCAGCGCATCCTGGGCCGATGATAGCACGGCGGTTGTTCAGCGGCAGGACGTGAGCGCCAGCTGGTTGCGCGAGGTGGAACAGTATGGTTCCGCCCATGGCTTGAGCGGGGCAAAAACCGGCGACACCAACGCTGCGCCAAAATTCAGTCACGCGTGGGTGGTGGGCGGCAAGAAGACGACCACCGGTTCAGCGGTGCTGGTGAGCGACCCGCAGACTCCGGTCCGCAATCCCTCGCTCTGGATGGAATTCCATGTCGAAGGCAAGAGTTTCAATGCGCGCGGGATAGGGATGCCTGGTAGTCCGGGGTTGTTGATCGGGTTCAATCAGCGTGTGGCGTGGGGCTTGACCGCACTGGGAGCCGACCAAGCTGACCTGTTCCGATTGGAGACTTCCGCCGAGCACCCCGACCAATACCGTTGGAATGGCCAATGGCGCAAAATGACGGTGAGAACCGAGAAAATCCTGGTGAAGAGCGGCGAACCGGCGGTGTTGAAAATCCGCGAAACCCATCTGGGACCTGTGGTTTCGGAGTTTGCTTTCCGGCAGCCGGGCGACCCAGAGGTGGCCTTGAAACGGGTGCCGGTGTGCGAAACCAATCGGGACACCGTCCAAGCGGTGTTTGCCATGTTGCGCGCCCAAAATGTAACCGATTTTCAGCAGGCGATAGCCGGTTGGCAATTCCCCTCCGCCAATTGCGTATACGGCGATGCGCGGGGGCATATCGGATTCAGTGTTGTCGGGGCGATCCCGGTTCGTCCGCGCTCGGCCACCGATCCAAGTGGAGGCGAAGCACTGCCGGGAACAGGCGATCAAGACGATTGGCAGGGCTTCGTTCCGCCTCGACTGGTTCCGCAGGTCCACGATCCGGCGGCGGGTTTTCTGCTCAGCGCCAATCACCGTCCAATCGGTTCTTTTTATCCGCTGCCCCTGGGAACGAGCACGGGCTCAATGGGGGATACGATCAGGTCGTGGCGCCTGCGCGAGCGCCTGTCGACCAAGGAACACTTTAGCCCCAGAGACGTGGTCGATGTGCATTTCGACACCGTCAATCCGGCGCGGAGAGAAATCGTCCGCTTGGGCCTGCACCTGCGCGATCATCAACCTGGCTCGCTCTCGGATTCGTCTCTGAAGGCGCTGACCACTCTGGAGAAATGGCTGACCGACGGCGCGAGCAGCGACCTGAAATCCGAAGGCGCCGAGCTGGCCACCCGGCTCAGCACCTTCTTCCGTTTCGTGGTGACTCCGTTGGCCCGGCGGTACGGCGGGGGTGAATCCGGCTTGGCCCGATTCCTCAAGGATGCCGCAGCGAGAATCAGCCAAGATCCGAAAGCTGAATTCGATGCCGACGAGTGCGGGTTCATAGACCGAGTCCTGTCGGAAGCCTGGAGCGCTGCGGACACCACAGGAACACGCGGCCGCAATTCGCGCGCGCAAGCACCGCGAACCGGCCCACAAAAGGTTCCGCTCGGTTGGTTCGACAGCCTCGACGGCTTTGGCTCGTTGGACACAGGGCACGATCTCTCACCGCCGGGCATCACCTGTTTGGATGGACAAACCATCCATTGTCAGTCCTCCCAGTCTTACACGCAGTGGGTCCCCCTTGATGATGCTGATGCGGCGCAAACCCTGTGCCCGATTGGGCACAGCGATCGGCCCGATAGTCGTTACCGATCGAGCACGATGCAGCTATGGGGGGAGGCCAAACTGCATCCCGCGCCGCTGAGCCGCAAGGCCGTCGAGCCGATCACCGTCGAGCGCACGCAGCTTCTGCCATGAACCTACCGATACTCCCTCGGTTGTCTGGTGGCGTTCTGACATCGATGCTGTGCGCGTTCGCCTTCACCGGCTCTGCCGCGCAACGCCCAGCTCTTTAGAGCCTGTTTGAAAATTCCAAGGGGCGCTGTTTTCGCAGACAGCGCTGCCTTTACCATCACCCTCGATACGCCGCGCATCCTCCGAGCGCAAACAGCGGCCGATCAAATCTCCATTCCACTCGCTCAGCGACCGGCTGCGCAGAACACCCTCCAGCGGACTCCCAGCTTAAACCCACCCGCTTGGCAAGATCTCCTCACGCTGAGCAATGACCCGCAGACCGCGACCCTGTCCGGCTTGGAGAGAGAGAGCCCTCACGTGTGGGTGAAACGTCCGTGGACTCGGGCGAACTACTGGGAGGACTGGATGAAGGACGACTCCGTCGCCCCGTCTGGCAGTTCGGCAAGAATTGACCAGGTGTTCGTCAACGAGGAACCGCTTCAATGGGTGCCCTCCCGCGTAGAGCTGAAGCCCGGTTGCTTCGTCTGGCGAGGAGCCGCTCAGGGCGGCGAACTCGTGATCTGTCCTCAGGCCGACATCACGGATCTCGGCGCTGCGCAGGTGGAGATCCCGGTCCTGGGCAATGTGCTCGGGGCCTGGGAGGGCGACCCGGAAGGACTTGCCGATGTGCGGGATCTGCGCCGCAACCAACCCCATGTTGTCAACGTGGAGGCTGGTCGTAGATTTGCCTAATCGTTTCCAATTTCATATATCCTTCGCCGCGGGTGGGCGCCACAATCCCGCCTTCGCCAAATTCATTCCATGCGTAAATGGTGAAGGCCTTCTGTCGTTTTCCATCCCGCAAGGGCAGGCCCAGTGTGCCGATCCGATCGAAGTCCTCTTTCAGACGCCGTAATTCCAGCTTCCATTCTTCTCGAGTAGGAAATGCGAAGCGTGCCCGGGGATCCTGCCAAGGCTGGGCGTTGAATCCAGCCCCGAGAAATGGCAGATACGGCACAGCGTCGCGAGCGTGTTGGTCTCGACTCTCGCGAATGAACCGGGCGAGGACCTCGTAGGGTTCATCGGCCTCGCCTGGCGTCCGGTTCGGAAGGTCCATGTAAGTGTTGGTGAATTCGAAGAACTGAGTTGCGGGGTGTCCTGTCTCGATGCGTTCGTTGGCGGCTACGCCGCAACCGATCAGGAGCTCGCCCATGCCCGCGTTTCGCACTTTCTGACGCAACGCGGCAAGCCTGGAGCGACATGAATCCTGGTTTTCGCCATTCTCGCGCCAAAAGTAATGCCAGCTGTGGACCTTGAACATCAACCGTCCACCCACGCGAAGATAGCTGGAATGACGAAAAGCGGGCAGCCACACCCTCATGCACTCTTCCCAATCCTGCTCGGTCTTTGCCTCGTAAGGTGGATGATTGCAGTATTCGATCGCGAATCGGAGCCGATGTGACTCAGGCGAGTTCAGGAAGGTGCGCAAGCCCTCATTCAGAAACCGCGAATGGCGCTCTCGCTCCACCGAGTTTCCGAGGCCGTTGTAGTACCAGAGAATGAGGAAGAAATCGACGCCGTGCTGGGCAGCAGCGGCGATCTCGCGATTCATGGTTTCCTGAGTGTTGTAATCGCCAAGCAATGGCACTCGTCCAGGATAATTTGTCCGCCAATCGCCGACAGTCGGATTGAAGTTCCATTTGTTGGGTAACGGCTGCCACCAGCCGGCAAAGTAGTTCACGCCAACCAGCGTGCGGTCCTCTGATTGTTTCGCTGTTATCGGTTGGTTTGTGTTGGCATTGACCTGGGTCGCGCCAAAGCCCATTCCCTTCGCTGTGCGACGCGTGAATCCGATCACAAAGCGCTGGTCCTGATCAAGGCGTTCACGCAGCTCAAAATTCTCGAAGGCGACGCTACCGGGAATACGATCACATGGCATGCAATGCGTGTTGTCCTTTATCAGGTCATAATCGCTATCAACGATCGCGATTGGATCGAATAGAAAAATGCAGAGCACGAGCAAGCAAGTGTTGAGTTCCAGGCGAGGTTTTCCTGCGGGTGGTAGCAAACACGCGATCATGACCAAGACGTAGAGGCATGCGCCTCGAAAGTCAACGTTAGGCCCAACGCGGATATCGCCAATTTCCTGTCGCTCTGTTTGCTGGATACATCCGCTCCGGTCCCGAACCACCAGTCCGATTCCCGCTTCTCCTTCAGAGGGACGATGCTTGTGACGCGCTCTTTGAACAGACCGTCCTTCCAGAAGGTCCAATGCTTCGGTTTGTTGATACAAAATATTCTCTCACTCCTGGTTGGTTTAGCGCCGCTACTTTTTGTCGCCGCCCTCCCGGTTTTCATGGTTGCCCTCCGGACACGGTGCTTTCGCTGGCTTGGCATCGTCGGATGCCTGCTCCTTCTCACCTGTGCTTATAGCGTCGTAACCGATAATCCGCACGCCCGCCCTTTTGACAGCATTGATCACGGATTCCTTACCGGCATTCCCACCCTCTTGGTCCTTCTCACATCCACATACATCCTTATTCTGATGTCCGCCTTGCTCTGGCAGGCTCTGCGCAAGATTAAAGTTGACCGTTACACGCCGTAAACCCCCGCGTCATCGAACGCCTCCCAGCCGGGCTTGGCTTCGGCCAATCTCAGGTGCTACTCCCGGAGGGCCGCCATCGAGCCGATCGGCTCGAGATATTGCTCCTCCCGAGTCTCGCCTATGCGGTGTCGCACACGCCCTTACGGTTCCACCCGTCGGATGTTCAGCAGCCAATCCTTGAATCGTAAGTTGCCTGGATAGTCTTCGGGCGCGTGAAACGCGCGCACTGCGCCGCCGTTGACTTTGCCGCGGGTTCGCCCCTGGCTCTGTTCCAGGTCAGTCCAGGCGTATTCAAACTGGTCTGTTGTCTGGCTGGGGCGCAAGTCCACCTTTATCGCGCCGCCATACCGCAAGTAGACGACATAGCGATGGCCAGGCACCGCGGCGCAAAGCGGCGCCGCGTAGTCGGATACCAGTTCGGGATGCGGTTCCAAGGTCCACCAGGGAATGGCGCCAAGAAACCGGGCGAGGTAACTCATGGAACGGGCACCCGGATAATCCAGTGTGTTCGTGGCAAAAGACGTTTCGAGCGGCCAGGAGCCCTGGCTGGCCGGCGACTCCGGCAGATGGGCCCACCAGACGTGGCCGCCTCCGTACGAGTGGCCTGCTGCGCCTGACAAAACCGCGCTCCAGGCCCCGTAGCGAACTTCCATCCCGGTCGGATTTCCCTCGATGAACTCATACCACGGCTCGGTAACGACCGTGGGTTTGGCCGGTTCTCGGGCATAATCGGCGGCAACCACCCGCGGAATCATCTCGTTTCGCCAGCGCCCATGGCCGACCTGGCTTTGGTTATAGTCCAACCATGGCTCTGCGTGGATGACTTCCCCGGTTGACCATTGGGGAGCATCCGCGCCGCCGCTCCAGCCCGGAGGAGTTGGATGGACTCCTACGATGCGCCGATGCGGATCTTCGCTTTTGACCATCGCCCCCAGGTCTTGCCAGAAGGGCAACCCGAAGCCGCCGTAGTTGTTCATGTTGTATTCGCCAGCGAGCACCCAGAGGGTGTTGTAGGCGCCGAGGCGCGCGATCACATACCGCCACCACCGGCGCATCTGATCCACACTCACCCGCTCGTTGAGACGCTCGCGGCTCCACCAGGGATGGATCCAAAGGGTGATGCCTTTGCTGTTGGCGTAAGCAATCATTTGTTCCACCTTCCGGATCTGCTCCAGATTGGGGGTGTCGAAGTTCCGGTTGAGCAATCCGTTGGGCGAGAAGAAAAGCTGCCCGACCGTAAAGCCCTTCGCCGCGCGATCATCGGCTAACCTCTGAAAGCTGCTGAACTGAATCCCGCGCTTGGTCCAGTTCCACCACGTGTCGCCGATCCACAGGAACGGCGTGCCGTCCGCGTACTCAAAGTAACGTCCCGCTCGCTGGCTTCCTTGGTGGACACGGATGAACCCTCGGCGCGTCGGGTTGGCCTGCTTTTCGGTCTCCGTCCAGTCCACGACCTGCAATATGCCGTTGGCCCCATCCAGCCCCGGATCCTTCGAGGCGGTGGACCAAGTCCATTCCCCCGCCGCCGGCGGAGCGAAGCGAGCTTTCCATGTCTTGGCGCCGTCCCAAAATAACGTGACCGTGTGGCGCATGCCCTGGGCAGGTCCGCTGGCGCCGATAAAGGTTGCGCGCGCCGTGGGTTCTTTGCCCTCCGGCAAACCATCCATATACGGATTGGCCTGATCGCCCCGCGCCTCGAAGGTCATCTCGATCATCTCCCAGGGATGGTTTAGATGCGCCGCACTGTTCTGCGGGATCGCCGTTTCAGATTTGGCGTCGACTGCGATCGCCACCAGGAAGTTCGCCGCCACAGCCATGCCGCTGCAGAGGGTTAAATGGATGATTTCATAAGGATTCATAATCGCGATAAGCCAGCATGGTGAGAGCTTCGCATACACGGCCCAATCTGTGAAGCGACAAGGCAAGGGAAAGAACGGGATTCTCGCCCAATTCGCTGTTTCTCCGCCCGGCACATCTGCGTCCCCTTGGACCGCGTTGCTGTCATGCCATTGCAGCGGAGACTGTTGCGCGTTCGACTTGCTCCAGAACATCTGCAATAAACCCGTGAGGTTTAGAGCTGTTGTTCGCGGACAGTGGTCTGGGACCAGATTGAATGGAGTCAAAAGTGGTCTGGTGGCTTTGTGCGCGCCGCGTCTCGAGCGTGGAAAGATAGGAAGACAAGCATCGATCGGCCTCGGTGCGGTGCTGAATCGAAACCTTGTGACCTGCCCTACGTATGCCTTCGAGGTTGTCACATTTCGCAGGCGCTGGGCTTTGAGTAGCACACCATAAGTTCGACTGGGATTTCCGGCTCGGGCCGAACGGTCCGAACCGCAGCGTGGGTACCGGCGGGTATTTTTTCGAAATCGAGCTGAATAAGCTCAAATGCTCATTCGTCAGGAACTTACACTTTACACTATGCACAAGGCAACCAGTTGGCCCTCGGGTTTAGCGGTCCTTTCAAGCCTAATGCCCCGGCGTGACATTAGGCGTTAACACCCGCCAGCCATGGTTTTCAGTTCGCAACTGTTTATCTTCTAAAGTGGATAAGCGATGATGGCCCCGTCATTTACCAATTTTTGCAGGTTACGGATCCGATCCGGTTGCCTCAGATGCATATCAGCACATTCGTGGAGTCCTCCGGTGAAAGGCCATGGAGACGAACCAGAAAATGCTTGCCCTGTATGGCGCCGTGATGCTGGCCACAATGAGCGCCTCGGGCGCGGTGCCTCCGGCCGGTCCGCTCCGCTTGCATCCGGACAATCCGCATTACTTCGACTGGCGCGGCAAACCAACAGTGCTGATCACCGCGGGCGAACATTATGGGGCCGTCCTCAATCTCGACTTCGATTACATTGCTTATCTCGATGAACTCGCCCGCTGCCAGTTCAACCTGACTCGCGTCTTCTCGGGGACGTATCGCGAAGTACCAGGCTCGTTCAACCTCACCGGCAACACCCTGGCGCCAGCATCGGGCCGTTTCCTTGGCCCTTGGGCGCGCAGCGACACTCCCGGTGTAGCCGATGGTGGCCACAAGTTCGATCTCACCCAATGGGATGACCGGTATTTTGCTCGCTTGAAGGATTTCATCCGCCAAGCCAACCAGCGCGGGGTGGTGGTTGAGTTGGTGTTATTTTGCACGATGTATGATGACAAGGTGTGGGAGGCCAGTCCAATGCACGCCCGCAACAACGTGAACGACATCGGCGGCGTCAGCAAATACGAAGTGTACAGCGCCAAGGACCGGCCCTTGTTCGAAGTGCAGCAGGCCGTCGTGCGGAAACTCGTTACCGAGCTCAACGCGTTCGACAATCTCTATTACGAGGTCTGCAACGAACCATATGAGCGCGGCGGACTTGCCGAGAGCTGGAACGACGGCATCATCGCCACCATCATCGAAATCGAGTCTGTATTGCCCAACCAGCACCTTATCGCTCAAGGATTCCCACCTTCAACCGCCCCTGTGGCCGATCTCAATCCACACGTTTCCATCCTGAACTTCCATGCGGCGAAGCCGGTTGCCAATGTTGGCATACCGCGGCTTGCGTCCCCGACTCCACCTTGGTTCAATGCGCCTGTGCAACTCAGATTGTTGGCTCGGAAACCGGGCAGGCACCTCATAGACCTGAAGTTCTTGGGTGCACTGGCAAGAGACGGATGCGCTGCAACGCTGGCCGGATGTTGGCTGCTGGCACAGGTCGCCTGGGCGGAGGGAATCCCCCTTGCGAACATCCACATCCGGGATCCTTTTATCCTGCCCGTCGAGCAAGCACGAAGTTATTACCTGGTTGCATCCTCCGGCCGCACGGTCACCGTGCGCCAGTCTGAAGATCTCAAGACCTGGGGCGAGCCGAAAACGGTGTTCGCCATCCCCGAGAATTTCTGGGGCGGCGACGCCATTTGGGCGCCGGAAATTCATGAGCATCGCGGCCGTTACTACCTGTTCGCCACCTTCATGAATAAGAAATCCGTTGCCGAGCAGTGGACGAACTGGCCTGCGCGCATTCACCGAGGAACACAGGTACTGGTGGCCGATTCGCCCCTTGGCCCGTTCAAGCCGTTCGCCAACCGATCGCATACCCCCACCAACGAGATGGCGCTGGATGGAACGTTGTGGGTCGAGGACGGAAGCCCTTACATGGTTTACTGCCACGAATGGGTCCAGGTTCGCGACGGCGGCATGAAGTTGGTCCGGTTGAGTGAGGATCTTTCTGGGATAGTTGGCGAGCCTCAGCTTTTATTCAAAGGCAGCGAGGCCCCTTGGGCCCCTCGAGGCCGCGACCGCTATGTTACCGATGGACCGTCGCTATATCGAAGCAAGTCCGGCAAACTCTTCATGCTCTGGTCGAGCTTCTCAGAGACTGGCTACACCACTGGCATTGCCGTTTCCGACTCCGGTAAGGTCGCGGGTTCGTGGCGACAACAAGCGGAACCCTTTTTCCGCCAGGACGGAGGCCATGCCATGATTTTTCCCCGCTTCGATGGCGGGCTAATGCTGGCACTGCACAGTCCAAATCGCAGTCCTGACGAGCGCTGTCGCCTCATCGAAATCGAGGACACTGGCGACACGCTCGTTTCCCGAGACAGCTCACAGCCCAAAACTGCGACCGGAACCGCCCCCGCAGAAGCGAAAGAACCATGGGTATTGGCGTATTTCCGTCAACGCTATGAGAGCCGCGTGGAGATTGATGCCGACGGGCAGACGCGAACAGTGCCACTTCCTAACCCGATGAAAGAGGAGCAATTGCATTTGGCCCTCTCCACGGACGGGCGCCATTGGGAGCCCCTGAACGGCAATCGACCCGTTTGGAATCAGTGGCTGCGCGATCCATTCGTGGGGCGCGGACCTGACGGTCTTTGGCACCTCCTGGCAACGGGTGGCAGGCCCGCATCGCGACCGGTCCAAGCCAATCTCGGCCCCACGTGCCTGTACGCCACTTCGCGAGACCTCTTGAAGTGGGACAATGCGCGGTCCCTGCACCTGATGAAAGGCGTCCGAGACGACGTGGACCAGCAGGCGCGAAACGTTTGGGCGCCGGAGTGGGTCCTCGATCAGTCGACGGGCGAAATCGTCCTGCTCTGGTCTTCCTCGTTTGAGGATGCCGGCTGGAAGCGAAGCCGACTCTGGTTCTCCCGCACCCGCGATTGGGAAACGTTCACCCCTGCCAAAGTCCTCTTCGCTCCACCGTATTCCGTGATTGATGGCACGCTTCTGCAGCACGGCGGCACTTATTATCTGTTTCACAAGGAAGAGGAATTCGGCGCGAAGACCGGCGAACGCCGCGCCATCCGCCTGGCAACCGCTGACCGGCTGGAAGGCCCTTACCGCATTTACCAGGGGCCGCTCAATCAGGGTCAAATCGCTCCCGTCATTACTGAAGGGCCCGCCGTTATGCTGGACCCGGAGAAACCCGGATGGCTGCTGCTATACGATTACTGTATGAGCAACGGTTACGGAGTCTCTTCTTCTCCCGATCTGACCTGCTGGTCGGTCGAAAAGTCGGTGTCCCTGCCACCCGACGCGCGCCACGGCAGTGTCGCTCGTTTGACTGCCGCGGAAGCGGCAGCGTTGCGCTCCAGTTTCTCCGAGAACCAATGATCCTCGTGCGCACGTCACATACGCTTTGCGCCGTTCGTCCGGGCCGCTCAGGGGCGTGAGCCACCAGGAGATCGTTTTGGTTCCGGGGACAGTAGTGGTGGCCTTAAAGGGCGCTTACCAGGCGAAGGGGAACTATCGGCTGGCGTTCCAGGAATGCGAACAAGTGATTATCCGTGGCGCTAAGAAGGATCGCGGCAAGTTGGCCGGCATCCGGATGCACAAAGAGGACTATCCGTCCGCCGCTTATGAGAAATCGGAGTGGCGGCATGGCTTGGCATTTCTGGGATGCCAGGACGTGAGGGTGCAGGAGCTGAGGATTGAGAAAACCGGGGGCGACGGCATCTACCTGGGTGCAACGCCGGAGAAGACCACGAATCGGAGCGTGGTGGTGAAAGATGATATCGACCGTTCGTTTTTCAAAGTCCGCGTCCGGAACAGCAACGGAGTGAAAGACATCACCGGGAATATCACCCTTGTGCGCAAAGGACAACGGGAGAGGAATCAGATTAATGAGGGCTGGTTGGAGAAAGCGCGGCTTGCCGCGGAACAGCCAACCGCTGCCAGTGGCGGGTGATCGACTGCAAGGGCGCGGGCACGTCGCCGGCAAGTCCTTGCAGCACGCCCATACAGGTTCCGTCCGCGTTGCGGAGGAAGGCAAGGTCAGCACGCTCGGGCAACTCGAGGTCGAGTCCATCGGTTTTGACTCGTTTGAGCCCGCCTGCCGCGAAGCCGCTGATGCGGCCATTGGGCGCAAAGCGGATCGCGACCAGGCCGAGGGCATCGACCTCAACCGCATGGCCCTGCCACGTGAACGTCTCGCGGATGGGATCGCCCGCCGCATCGCGGGACCCCGCCGCGCGGATGCAGGTGCCGTCTGTCAGCGACGCCAATCCGTCCACGGGCGGCAGCGGATGCGTAAGATTGTTTCGGTTCCAGCCCGTAACACGCGGCACCGACGCCTCTTCCAGCCAGGTTTTCACCGTGGTTGCGCAACTTTCGTCATCCGCACAGCAACGCACCTTGTCGCCCAGACGCTGAGCCGTCTTCAGCGGACGCGCCTCGCTGTCGCAGGTCCACTCGCCGACCTGGAAAATCGCCGTCTTTCCGAAGCTCGCGCGACCGAAGAACTCCAGCTCGGGCTGACCGCAGAACTCGGGGCGGTAGAGCACGAGGGCGCGGTAGCGCTGCGGTCCCAGACAGACGTAGCCTTCATCGTCGAGCCGCAGTGCGAAGCAGCCCACCAGGCTCGATGGGAACAGATCCGCCGGATAACCCGCGGCGCAGAGGGAGGAGGCAATTTCCAGTCCCACCCGGTTGTGCGACGTGCCCGCCCAGTTCATCGCGTTGGCATGTCCGAAGATCACGGCCACCGGGCAATCGAGCGGCGCACGAGTGATGAAATCGAGCATGCGCAACCTCGCCATGGCCGCCATCAGCCCGCTTTCCAGGAGCAGTGTCTCCCGCTCACCGAGCTTGAGATCCGGACGCGGATAGAGCGGATGAACGTTGAGCCGGCCGCCGCTCAGCACCCCCTCCCAGAACTCGCGCAGGTATGGCTGGGTCTCTCGATCGTAGTATTGGTTGTACCACAGCGGATAACCCCAGCGCTTGGCGAGGGACGTGCGGCACGGATAGGGAGTCTGCTCGTCGGTCTGTCCGACGTCGCGAGTGGCCTCCCACCAGGAGAGGCCGTTCTTGCGAAACTCCTCGGCGCCCGGGTAGGGCCACCAGGTCGCGTGGGTGACGATGAAGGCCCCTTTGCCGAAGACCGCTTTGCCGGTTCGATAGTAGTCGTCTTCGATAGCCACGTTGCGCCGGCGGCCCATCGCGCCATAACAGTTGATGGCGGCCTGCCGCTCACGCTCGCGTCCCTTCTCGCCGGCGCACATGAGCAGTGTGTCACGCACCAGATCGCCGCGCGAGCCCTCGGCATACGCCCGGGCCATTGCGGCGGAGTACCAGTAACGGTCGTGCTTTGGGTTGCCCGTGGGGTCCGGAGGAAATCCCCACTCGTCCTTCATGATGCCGGCCAGGGGCAGATCGGCGTACTGTTGAATGATCCCGCGCTGGAACTCGATCAGGTGGGGAGCGAAAACGTCGGGTGTGAGGTATGTGTGCGAGGCGATCACGCACGCGCTGCGCCCAGGTTGCCCCGGCACGCGCACCGTCAGCTTGCGCGGGCCTTCGGCGGTCGCCACGCCCTCCACAGTGATGTCCCGCACGGTTGCGGGATCGATGCCGTCACGGTCGCGGACGAACGAGTAGATGCGCACCAGGCGCGTCCCCAGGCACTCGTAGCGCGGCAGGCTGCCGTTCATGTGATCGGTGGTGTCAACGCCTTGAAAGACCGCCTCTGCTGGCTTGTTGTCCGCGAAATCGAGGAAGCGAAGCGTCAGCTCCTCCTGTTGCTCATCGGGATATTTGGCGCGGAAGGCTTGTCGAGCCAGCCGGATGTCCAACTCCAGCGCCACCTTCAGCCCGCGCGTCGCTGCATACCGCACGGCTTTGTCGGCCTGCTGATGCGCTTGCGGATCGACCACCTCGATCCGGCGGCACGCGGTGGATAGCAGTGTATACGGCGAGCGCTCGGCGGCCGCATCCAGGAACGCCTTGTACCCTTCGGGCTTCAGGTCCCTTTCTGTCCAGAACCATGCGCCGAGGACCGGAGGCCATTCGCCGCGGTCCGGACGACTCGGCATCTCCGCAGCGCTCACAGGCAGGATGAGAATCGCAACGCAAAGTGCAAATGTGCATTTCATACTACGCGATTCGATATGACACCAAGTGCACATCTCATTTGGGTATCGGCGAACACGCGTGAGGTTAGAACCTGCAGCTTCTTCATGCCGTGCACCCAAATCAGCGCGCTTTGGTTTATTTTTCCCCCCGGCGCAGGACCTTTTCCATCCGGGGAGACTGCCATCCCCGAGGGACCGACGCCGCGCAGGCGCGCGACAAGCGGGGAAGGCATAAGGCGTTGCTTCGCCACAATCCGGTTTTTCGCCAGATCGATCCGTTCGATGATGTCGTTGTTGCCGTTCGATACGAAGAGTGCGCCGCCGTGCGCAGCCAGGAAGTTCGGCGTACGGCCGCCGACCTCCGTATTCAAGGATACCTCCGCGGTTTTTTCTCGCAAGGCTACGTCAAAAAAATAAATGGCGCCCGTTTCGCCACTGTTCCAGCAAAGCATGCGCCCGTCCGGAGAGAAGTCCGCGCCCCCGGCGTTGGTCGGCTTTTCGTTCCGACCCGGGCTTCTTTGAAAGGTGGGCGGGTTCATCGGGACGACCACCGGTTTCGCAGCGCTCCAGTCAGTAATCGGAATCCGGGCGAATGGCAACCACGGCCGACGTTGACCTCGGCAGGATTCATGGGTTCCTTCATTCCCGACTTAGGGAGCGCGCAAAAACAAAATGACCGAATGAGGCGCAAAGGTACCATGTCAGGTCGGTGAAATCCCGGTTTCATGCAGTTCATTTCCCCAAAAATGGCCGATCTTTGAGAAATGGTTCTTGATCTAGTTGGTAGAGTTGCGCTAGCTTGCTCGACACATGAAGCACAACTATACCAAATGAAGACCCCGATTGACGCAGCGCCACTCCGTCTCTTTCTGGAGCGGGAGAAGATCGCCACGCTCGCCCAATTGAAGGAGGCGTTGCACACCACCGGCACGATGACTGTATTCCGCAAGCTTCGGGATTTGGGTTATCTTTCCAGTTACTCCCATCGCGGCAGCTTCTACACGCTGCGGGAGATTCCTCAATTCGATGGCCAGGGATTGTGGTCGTATCATTCGGTCTGGTTCTCCGAGCATGGAAACCTGATCGAAACGGCGCGGGAGTTCGTCGAAGAGTCGGCGAGCGGTTACACCGTTGCGGAGCTGGAGAGTCTGCTTGATGTCGAATGCAAAGCCGCGCTCTTGAGGCTGTATCAACGGCAGCGCTTGGCACGGGAGCAGATAGATGGCGTTTATGTCTACTTCTCACTAACGTCCAAGGGACAGGCGCAGCGATCGGCTCGTGCACAAGCTCAGTGCGGGATGTCTAGGGCCAGCCAGGGCATGGCTCACGAGCTCAAAGCGGCCATCGTTCTGTTTCATAGCCTGCTGGATGAGAAACAGCGACGGCTTTACGCGGGGTTGGAGGCCTATAAGCTCGGTCATGGGGGCGACGAGAAGATCGCCCAGTTGCTGGGAATTGACCGGCACACGGTGGCCAAAGGGCGGCGCGAACTTTTGGGAGGAGACATTTCCACCCAAGGAATTCGACAGGCAGGCGGCGGACGCAAGCCACAGGAAAAAAAACGCCCGGAGTGATTGAGCGCATCGGAGCCCTTCTCAAGCACGAGACGGCTGGAGATCCGATGGGCGGATTGAAATGGACGCGCAAATCCACCGTCAAAATTGCCGAGGAACTTCTTAAGCAAGGCATCCAAGTCAGTGCCAAAACCGTTGCACGGCTCTTGAGGCAGATGGACTATTCATTGCGAGTAAACCAAAAGAGACTCGAATCCGGCAATCGCCACCCTCCCTCCCGGCAGCAACGTGACCGTCAGTTCCAACATATTACAGAATTGCGCGAATCGTTCACGGAAACCGGACAGCCCATCATTAGTATCGATACCAAGAAGAAGGAACTGATCGGCAATTTCAAAAATGCGGGCTGTTCCTGGGAGCAGAAGCCCATTGCGGTTCTGGATCATGATTTCCGCTCCGACGCCAGCGCCATCGCGGTTCCCTATGGGATCTACGATTGCCAAAACAACCACGGGCTGGTTTGCGTCGGAACCTCGGCCGATACTCCAGCCTTTGCCGTTGACGCCATTGAGTATTGGTGGGTGCATGAACGCCCACTCTACTTTCCGAAAGCCACCCAGTTGCTAATCCTTGCCGATTGCGGAGGTTCCAACGGCAACCGCGCCCGGGTGTTCAAGTGGCGTCTCCACCAACAACTCTGCCAGTCTCATGCTGTGACCGTTACCCTCTGCCATTATCCACCGGGTGCCTCGAAGTGGAACCCGATTGAGCACCGTCTCTTCTCAGAACTCAGCAAGAACTGGCAAGGCCAGCCGCTGCGAACAGTGGGCACGATGCTCAACTACATCCGCACGACTCACACCATCTCTGGCCTCAACGTCAGCGCTCACCTGATGCGCAGAAAATACGCCACCGGAGAGCGCGTTCCAGACAAGCAGTTCAAGAGATTATCTCTCCAACGATACGGACCCTTGCCGGATTGGAACTACACTCTCTCTCCGTTAAATGGCGAACTTATTTTTTCCTGAGCCCTTAAGAGAACGTCCTCGTCGAGCACGATGCCGCAATGGCTTCCGGTTTTCATGCTTTTCAGCACGTTTTGCAGAAAAAGAATCTGAGTTGCGCCGGTTTTATAGTCGTATGGGGTTTGAGCCTCCTTGCCTTCCTTGCCACCAAACGGAGGATTCATCAGAACCACGTCGAAAAACTGTGGCGCTCCCTGGAATAGACCGTCATAGGCGGCCACACCGCTCAGGCTGTTACCATGCCAAATATGTGGCTCGTCAATTCCGTGCAAGACCAGATTGGCCAAGGCGATTGGATAGACCGCATTGTCTCTCTCTCGGCCATAGAACGTTCTGCATTTCAGACGTTCCAGGTCGGGACCGGTGATTCGGTCGCCAACCTTATCGCGCATATACTCATAGGGCTGCGCCACCCCCCCCGGTACCACATCCTGGATCATAGACCGTCTGTCCAACTTTCGGATCCACCACACGCACCATGGCCCGGATGACTTCGCGTGGTGTGAGGAACTGCCCGCCGTCATTACCCTTCTCTCCCATTTTCAGCAGCAATCCCTCATAAACTTGGGATAGCGTGAAAACGCACGTATCGTCCACCGTATCGCTGCTGATTTCGTGAACTTTATCCAGCGAATCGAGAAAATTCTTCTCAGAATCAATCCGGCTCCGATCTACGCCGGACATGATTTCACTGATAACTTTCTGTCGAGGCGTCGCCCCGGCTTGATTTTCCAGGGCCTTCAGCTTGGGCATTAAAATTGATTCATTCCATGATCAGGTTTTTGCTGAGGGTGTCGCTTCCCAGCGATTGAGCCGGGCGGGTTCTTCCAGAACATCAAGAATGCTCTGGGCACAATAAACACGGCCTCGCCGCGCCTCACCCTGCTGCCTTAAAACGCCAATTTGTTCCAGATGCTGAATTGCGCGTTGTGCCGTGGTAAAAGCCAACCCCAATCTCTCCGCCACACCGGTTACGGTCACAAACGGATTTTCCGCCAATAGATCCAGCAACCGCAATGGAGCGTCGGTCTTTCCTCCAGACGCCTTGAGGCGCCATTCGTCTAACAGGGCGACAATCCGAGTGGATCGTCCTATGGCATCCTCGGACATCACCGTGACACCGTTCAAGAAGTATTGCAGCCATTCATCCCATTCGCCACGCTGGCTTACACCCAAAAGCAATTCATAATAGTCCCGGCGCGATGCCTCAAAGAATGCCGAGAGGTAGAGCAATGGAGCGGGTAAAATCTTACGCTCAATGAGGAAAAGCATGATCATGAGCCGTCCGACGCGGCCATTCCCATCCAAAAACGGATGGATCGCCTCAAACTGATAGTGCATGAGCGCGGATGTTACCAGCGGGGGCAACTCAGATTCGTGAAGAAATCGCTCCCAAGCCGCTAGGCAATCCTCTAACTCTTCGGGCGGTGGCGGCACAAATCGTGCCGTCGCCGGAGCTGAACCAGGTCTGCCAATCCAGTTCTGGATGGTCCGAAATCTGCCAGGGGCGGCTTGTTCTCCCCGAACGCCCATCATCAGTTTTTCATGAAGCCCACGCACCAAGAGCACACACAGCGGCAACTCGCCAAGCCGGGTGATCCCATATTCCAGTGCCGCGACGTAATTCCCCACTTCGCGCAGTTCTTCCGGGCTGCGATCCACGGAGGCTCCAGCCTCAGCGGCTAACAATTCACCCAAGGTCGCCTGGGTTCCCTCAATTCGGCTGGACAAAACGGCTTCGCGCCGGACAAAAGGGCGGATGAGCAAATGGGGATTCGGCAATCTCCGCCCTTCGCCTGCCAATTGACCGATTTTTCGATCCGCTTCGGAGAGTGCCCGCAACAAGCGCGGCTGCCATTCGAGCACGGGAGGCAATGGATGAGGCAAAAAGGCCGAGTAATCGCCCTTCTTGACCCATTTGCCTGGCATCTGTCCGCTTCTTGACATGGCCTAAGTATGCTCTCAGGTGAAAACAACAGCAATCATTATTATCACAATAGAGAAATAACGATAATAATCTGCCATTCGGCTTTCAGAAACGAAAACAATCTCAACGTTGTTTTCGGAATAGCGATCAGGAATCAGGAAATAAAAAATCAACTTCTGGCCCTCGGGGACTTCCGTCCGGGGAGTCTAACCCGGCAATATAATGTGTGTGGCAAAGTCGGCTGTCGCTGCAAGGACCCGGACCATCCGCAGCGGCATGGCCCCTATTACCAACTCAGCTATGTTTGGGCGGGGAAAAGCACGTCCCGGTTTGTTCGCCCTGCCTTGCGGGCAGAAGTCAAAAAGCAGCTCGCCACCTATAAGCAGTTCCGGCGCCTCACGGACCGTTGGATAACCCTTGCCATCACAAAGGCCGAACTGCTCTTGAAACTGACATTTTGGCGATAAATTTGGGATGGATCTAGCGCCCAGACAGGGTTTTATCCGCATGATTGCGTGATATGGGCGCTTTTGGGTGGTCCCAATTTTA
>Ga0209507_1000760_pt1 | contig 30657 bp, 24 predicted proteins | sample AD_UKC028_MetaG_FD_184414 | JGI IMG/M metagenome (GOLD analysis project Ga0209507, IMG submission 184414) | Active sludge microbial communities of municipal wastewater-treating anaerobic digesters from USA - AD_UKC028_MetaG (SPAdes) (version 2) | ecosystem: Engineered > Bioreactor > Anaerobic >...
GAGCAGGGAAGAAATTGACCAGCGTTTCGATGCCATTGCCGCCTTCGCCGATATCGGCGAGTTCATTGAGCAACCAGTCAAGACATACTCCAGCGGTATGCTTGCAAGATTGGCATTTTCTGTTGCCATTCATGTAGACCCTGAAATTCTCATCGCCGATGAAATTCTTGCCGTAGGTGATTCGGCTTTTCAACGGCGTTGTCTTTCAAAGTTCTACGAAATACGCGACCGTGGCTGCACTATTCTCTTTGTGTCGCATGATCAATATCAGGTGAAATCAGTTTGCCAGAGAGCTTTATACCTAAAAGCTGGGCGGCAGATTATGTTTGGCCAGGCTGGAAGAGTGATCGATCAATATATGATTGAAATGGAGGCTCAATTCGCCAGCGTTTCAACCGAGGCATTGGCATTGAGCATAGATTCAAAAACCCTCGATCAAGATGTGCCGGAACTGTCCAAAATCGAATGTGACGAGACTAACTCCGGAGTAGAAATAGCTGCACAGAAAATTGATGCAAGCAATATTCATGAACCCGACCACATTTTTCAGATTCGGCATGTGAGCCTGACAGACTGCGATGGCAATATGCTGGACGTTGTTGCTACTGGTCAGTCTGTGAGACTTTCATTTGACTTCATTGCTCTTGTGGATACGCTTCCTGCTGAGATCAGCTTCGTTTTTAATCTGTATCGACATGATCAAATGTATCTGTGTGGAACGACAACACTGATGGACCAGATACCCGCTTATCGGTCATCTCAATCGGGAAGGGTGTCCATTGATTTTCCTGGTTTCCCACTTTTGAGCGGCCAATATATTTGGCGAGTTGCCATAAATGATAATGTTGGACTAATTACCTACGCTGAAGCAAAGAATGTATGTGCGTTTCGGGTTGAGGACAATTTCAATGCAGTAGGAATGTTCAATCTTGCACGACGGTGGATTTTTCAGCCGGGCGATCTCAATAATTTTTGAATAGGACGATAAATTGGAGCGATTGGATATCACCTCGGTACCAGAGATGCCGGATATAGAAGCATCAATTCATTTTGCACGCTATGCAATTGCTATGTCTCTTGTCAACGATAAAAAGGTTCTTGATATAGCATGTGGTGAGGGGTATGGAAGCTATTTGCTTAAGCGGGCAGGTGCCAAGGAAGTGGTCGGTGTTGACGTGTCAGCCGATGCGATAAATCGAGCTCGAAAGTCGTTTGATGCCTCAGGGATAAAGTTTGTATTAGCTGATGCGGCCATCATTGAACAAAGATATTCAGCCGAATATTTTGATGTTGTTATTTCCTGCGAAACCATTGAGCATATCGATAATCCAGATATCTACCTGCAATCACTGAAGAAATTAGCGAAGAAGGATGCTTTGTTCATCATCACCTGCCCCAATGATTATTGGTACTACCCTGAGGATCATCAGAGCAATCCGTATCATTTGCGCAAGTATCGTTTCAAGGAGTTTCAGAAACTGGCCACAAGCGTTCTTGGAGAAAATGTAACCTGGAGCATTGGAACTGCCGTCTTCGGATTTGGCTCGACGCCAATGGATGTCCGACAGGGCTATCTGCCCATCCCGGATAGTTGGATGTCTTTCAGGGAAATAGATGGCGCCTATCTTGTGAATGGTGGCGATGAGCAAAAATTCTCAGATTCGAATTGCAGCTATTTCATAGGGGTATGGAACGCGGCCGAAATGCCAATCGGAACCGCCGTATTCCCGGTTAGCATGGATTGCTATTCACGTATGCTTCTAGCGATGGATGGCAGGGTGCAACAACGTGAGAATATTTCCTTGATTGGGTCGATGACAGAAGTGAATGTTTCCGAACTAGATTTGCAAAGTACCCGACTGCATTTCCAAGCTACCATCGCGGAAAACGAAGTCCTGAGAGAGCGACTGCAGGCATACAAGGGAGATCTACATACGGTCCAGTCTGAACTTGAAGTCTGTAGGGTAGAGCGTGATCAAATGCGGGTTGCTCACGATCGATATGTGTGGCTGCGCAGTTTTGTTCCGCAGCCAATACGCACATTGACGGTGAAATTTGTTCGAATTATTCGTGGGAAAATATAAAAACTATACTTCGTAATTATGGGTAAAAACCAAGGATTGCAGATAGCTCTTGCTATTTCAGAAGGAACGCTAGTTCATTATGCTGGATGCTCGGCAATTGAGCTTAAATATCTATGCTGACCGTATTCGTTCCTCAAGTCCCCCATTGCTCTCTATCGCGTAACTTTCTGATTTCGATAGGGAAGTTAACGCTAGTGCTTTCGGCTTAATATTCATTGTGGATATTGGTTCAACAACTATGGAGTTCGGGCGAAATGTTTTATATTAAACGGGTAATTTTCGGGGCGGTTGGGGAAGTTCCAGCGGTTCAATAGGGTATGCCAAAAATTGCTTTGATTGTCGATACGGACTACTGGGCATTCGGAAACATTGCACGGCAGTTGCAGCGATATCTAGCTGATAGGTTTTATTTTGTCGTGATACCAATGGATATCATAGACAATATCGGTCAGGTTCTCATCATGACTCGGGACTGTGAGATCGTGCATTTTTTCTGGAGAGAACATCTGACTATGATCGGTTCCGCTTATTTGAAAAATTATGCCGAATCGATGGGCATGTCATATGAACTGTTCCACGAGCGGTTCATCGCATCCAAGCGTTTAAGCACGAGCATCTATGATCACTTGCTCCTTGCCGAGGCGGAATTGAATTGTCGGGCACATATCTTCTCCCAATTGGTTGCGGGCTATACCGTTAGTTCGGAAAAGTTGTCGGTCCTTTATTCTGACCTTCAAGGCTACCCAAAGCCTGCATCTGTCATAGAGGATGGTGTTGATCTGACTCAATTCAAGGCAAAGAACTTGGAACGATTCAAGGAGATAGGCAAACGGGAGCTGGTGATTGGCTGGGTTGGAAATAGTATGTGGGCTGCGGAATTTGAGGATTTTAAGGGTCTTCATACCATCCTGAAGCCGGCGATCGATCAGCTTCAAAAAGAGGGCGTTCCTGTACGGGCTCTATTTGCAGACCGTCAGGAACAGTTCATTCCACATGAACAGATGCCGGATTATTACAGCAAGATAGATGTGTATGTATGTGTTTCGAAAATTGAAGGGACACCGAACCCGGTGTTGGAAGCAATGGCTTGCGGCGTACCGGTGATTAGCACGGATGTCGGTATTGTTCCTCAAGCATTCGGTGAGCTTCAAAGGAGGTTCATTCTCTCGGAGCGTAGCGTAGAGGCCGTCAAGAAAAGTATTTTGAAGCTGGTATCAGAGCCTGAGCTACTTGCCAGTTTATCAACTGAAAATATGGAAGGAATAAGAGCTTGGGATTGGTCGATAATGGCAGAAAAGTTTGGTCGTTACTTTGATCAGCTGTTAGTCATTAGTAAATAGATGCATAAATTGATCACTGGCGGTTTTATTTATGGAAGTCAAAGAGGTTTATTAATATTGATATTCATCGTTTGATCGCTAGATATGTTCAATATATATAATTTGAAGACTTGTGCGCTTCAGAATCTGCAAATCATTCGAGAACAGGCTATTGAAGCTCGCTTGAATTCTGTTCTGCGCGCCTAAACGTTTCCTATTTTTGGTAAAAGATTTGTATTATCGACCCATGCTGAAGCTTCTCGCCAGAAAAGTGTGGCTCGAGGATGCTTTGCCTGCCATTTTCGATGCGCCTATTGAAATATGCACATCCTGGGTTTCAAGAATTCCGAGATGAGTCCTGACGTTTCCGTTATTCTGAATCTTCACTGCGAAGCTGTGTTCATCAGGCGGACCATCAGGTCGCTTAATGAAGCGGCAGCCTTCGCGGCTGGCTCCACGATCAAGTCAGAACTGGTCGTCGTCTTTGATCGGTCGGATGATTTGACCAGAGAAGTTACCCGCAACGCACCTGCCGATGCATTCATCTCGGTTCGCTATGTGGAAGTTGATCATGGCTCCTTGGGGCAGTCAAGAAACGCTGGGGTGGCGCACGCGCTGGGGAAATACGTCTGGCTTTGTGATGCAGATGACCTTACATCTTCCAATGCAATCGCAGTCATGTATGCGATTGCTGAATCTACACCTCGAATCGCTATCTTTCCGGAATACCTGATTTATTTTGGCGAGTTTTACTCGGTAGTCAAATATTATGGCGACGAGGTTGTAACTGCTGCCGATTTTGTCTTTGGTCATCCGTATGGTTCTCGGGTGTTTGCCAACCGACTGGAGGTGGCGGCAGTAGGCTTTAAGGATCTGCGAGTAACCAGTGGCTTCGCTTACGAGGATTGGCTTTTCAATTGCGAGATGCTTGCGGGTGGCACCTCATTCAGGGTTGCGCCCAAGACTTTCCTGTTTTACCGCCAGCGCAAAGGCAGCTTGCTCAAGCAGGCGAATGCCGTGTCAATCGGACAGGTTCCTCACAATCCGTTATTTTCCCCACTCGATTTTTGTGAGCGTGTGAGGCTGGATAGCAAAGATAGATCGCCAAGTGACATTGAAGCGATCAGGAGTACGGCGCGAGATTTCGATCCAGAAGCGGAGATCTTTTCAGATGCATCTTCCCGCGCGTTGCTTGGTTCGGCTGTCGCCATTGATCCGGGTATTGATATTGAGTTGGTCAGGGGTGCGGCGAAATTCAGCAATGTTTGGCCGAATCGGCATTGGGGGCATGACTACGCGGACGCCTGCGCCATTGTAGGGGATGGGCCATATACGGATATTGTCCTATTGCCTTGCCTTGGCAAAGGCGATGGAGAGAAATACATCCTTGAGGTACTCCACGCCTTGGGGCAACAGTTGCCGGACTTACGCTGCCTAGTCATTGCTGGCGAGGCAGCAGAGGCACATCCTTGGGTGGAGCATTTGCCTGACAACGCTGTGTTCCTCGATGTGTTCAACGCATTCCCTTCAATAAGTGAGCATGAACGGGATTTGCTGGTATTGCGATTGATCCTTGCGGTAACGCGTCCATCGACCCGTTTGCACTTGAAGGCATCTTTCTTTGCACAGAGATGGTTCGGGAAATTTTCAAGTGCGGTTGGTACGCTCTTGCAAACAGTGTTCTATCAGTTTTCACAGCCTCAGGTTCCATTCGGTGGGGGATTGGTAGAAATCGGAGGAGTCTTCAACTTCATTTCTACTGAGATCGGAAACCTCAGTTGGGTCGTGAGCGATCATCAGTGCATCGTCCAACAGAACTTGGATAGGTTAGGTGTCTATGGTGATAAATGGCATTGCCTGTATGCACCGTGCTCAGTTGGGCCACCTGCCAAGATAAAGGGCCCCGCATTTCGGATACTGTGGGCATCTCGAATCTGTAGTGAAAAGCGCCCCGAACTTCTTCCACGCATCGTCCGCGAGGCACGTCATGTGATTCCCCAACTGGCGTTCTTCACAGCTGGAATCGTAAGCGAGTTGGATGACTTGGTGCGAGAGTTTATTGCGACCGAAGGGCTGAAGTATCTGGGTCCGTTCGGTAATTTTGAGTCACTTAAGCCCGAGAGCTTCGATGCCTTCCTTTATACCGGTGCCTACGATGGGTTGCCGAACGTTGTGCTGGAGGCGATGGGGCACAGCCTCCCCGTGATTGCGCCGGATGTCGGGGGCGTGCGCGAATCCGTTTCGTCGGGCAAGACCGGCTGGCTGATCCCTTCTGCTGTGGATGGCGGTGACGACGCGCTGGTCGCGGCCTACGTTGATGCCATTGTAGAGCTTTACGAAAACTGGGAGCGCTCACAGGCGATGGGTCGCGCAGGCCGTGATCTGATCGGGCAGCGTCATTCGCTCGAACATCACCGACAGATGGTCGGCAATATATTCCTGGGTTGGGAGCAGAGGAATGGCTGAAGAAGGACTGCATTTTGGCGACGGTATTTGTCCTTCGAACACCATGGACTTGATCGAGCATCTCGGGCGCTACGCCACGCTGGCCCGATTCGTGAAAGGACAACGGGTTCTCGATACCGCCTGCGGAAAAGGGTATGGCTCTTGGCTTCTGAAGAAGTGGGGCGCAAGTTCTGTCCTCGGGCTCGATGTCTCGGAGGAGGCGATTTCTGCCGCAAGACGCGAATTCTCGCGGGATGGCGTTGATTTTCGCGTGGCAAATGCGGGCGATGCCGTTTCGGCATTGCCCGCAGCGAGTTTCGACGTGATTGCATGCTTCGAGACCATCGAGCATGTCGATGACCCCGAGCGTTTCCTGGCGGGTTTGCGCTCCCTCGCTGCGCCAGGCGCAAGGGTTTTCATCAGTTGCGCGAATGACCATGTTGCCTGTCCGCCGGATCAGCGGCATCCCTGCCATCTTCGCAAGCACACCTTTGAGGAATTCAGAGAAATTACTGAGCGTGTGTTGGGTTCGGCGGGCCAGTGGCTGTTGGCTATCAGTGTGCAGGGCCATGCCCTGATGGATGCTGCAGACTCATTGATCTCCGAGGTTGAGCTGATATCCAAACCCATTTTCGCGATGGCAGGGGAGGGTTCGGGTGACTTTCTGCTGCCCGGCCAAAGAAGCATAAGACCGGGTCGATCCGATGTGCTTTTCTACTTGGGCGTCTGGGGTGTGGCTGAGCCCGTCACCTCTGTCTCGGCTTTTGCTCCATCTCGCCAGGTCAGTGTAGATTTATCGGAGGTGCTTGACTGTTGCGCGGTAGAAAGACGGAAACTACAGGATGAGTTAGAAAGCGCGTCCGCACAGTTGGTAGAAGCGAAACGCCAGATTCTTGGGCAGGGCGCGTTGATTACCAGGCTTGGTGGCGATGTCCGGGTTCGTGGATTGGAGGAAGCTGTCCGTCTTAAGGACGATCTTCAGGCTTCTTACAATATGCTTGTCCAGTCTAACGAAGAGTTGCGGGTGCTGTACGACACAGTCTTGCGCTCGAGATCCTGGCGCCTGACCAAACCATTGCGAGTCTTGGCTCGCCTTGTACGTGGTGACTTTGCTTCGGTGAAGCAATCGCTTGCGATCTGGCGCCAGGGCCATTGATATCCTAACGAAAAGTCCGCGTTAGCCTGAGTTTCCACAAGCCATTGATTCTGCCCATTCCACAATTAATGACCAAAAAATCCCCGAAACGTATATGAAATATCTCGCCTTTGTGACCATGGAATTCTACCCGCTCACAGCGGGCGAAATCGGCAGGGTTATTCATAACATGCTTGTCTCCATGCCAAGCAGCGACCGCGCCCGGACCGTCGTAATTCTGGTTGGTGAGGCTTTGGATCTTGGGTTGGCTAGGGCGGCGTTTCCGGATGTGCACTTCGAAGGCCTCGATGACGTTGCTGAAGTTGGTGAAGCGGACCGGTATCCGCCGAAAAATGCATATCGCCATACGACGGAGTGGCATTGGCGCTCGGTGTGCGTCCTGCGGAAGCTTCTCAATCTGGAGCAGGAAGGGCTGGCCTTTGACTATATCGAGTTTCCAGACTATTGCGGCCTGGGCTTCGCTGCAACACAGGAAAAGCTGTTCGAGAGTGCGTTCTCGCAGACGACCTTGGCGATCCGGTTACACGGTACTGAGGGCTTGAATCTATCGGCAGAATTCCATCCGATTAATATGTTCACGCCTACGCTGTACGACATCGAACGCAAGGCCTTGCGCGATTGTGACAAGGTCATCGCGCCGTCGATGCCTGTGGCGGACCATTACCGTTGTTTCTACGGATTCGATTTGTCGGAGTGGGTGTCCCGAACTGTTCTCCATTCTTTGCCGGTGCCAATCGAAAACGCAGGCCTAGCGAAGGTGTGCGTGGTCTCATCCGATATGCCGCTCCTGTTTTTGTCGAGTTTGCAGTGGGCCAAGGCACCGGATATTCTTGTTCGGGCCTCTGTCGGGTTCATGCGGCTCTGCCCGGAATATGCTGGCGAGGTTCATTTTCTGTCGCAAGACAAGAATCCTGAAGTCGGCGTCTATGTCGAGAAGTTGATTCCATCGAATCTGGCGCATCGCTTCAAATTCTATGATTCGCCCGTCCACAAGTCGCAGCGGGAGCAACTGATTTCGCAGGGAGTTTCGGTCTTTTCTTCACGCTGCGAATTGTTTTGTTTGGCAGCCTTTGAGGCTTCGTTGCAGGGGGGAGCAGTTCTCCTGAATGGGGTTAATCCCGCGTTCAGCGAACTTACTCCATGGCGCGATGCTGTTAATTGCATCAAGTTCGATGGAACCGTCGAGTCTTTGGTGGGTGCGCTTCTACACCTTTTCCGTGACTCCCCGGAACTGGCTCCCGTTTCGCCGTCTTCAGACGTTGTTCCGTGGCGAGCAATTGCGCGGCCCATCGAATCTACAGGCTTGACTGAGAGCGATCCGGAAGCGCCGCTGGTTTCGGTAATTATCCCGAATTTCAACCTTGGGGCTTACCTGCCGAGCACGCTAAGCTCAGTGGCCGCGTCGGGTTATCCGAATATCGAGATCATTGTCTGCGATGACGCCTCTACCGATCTACAAACCATCGAGCTTCTCGGGCGCCTCGAGCAGGATTTCAAAAATAGATCGCTGAGGACCGTTTATGCAAGGTACAACCGGGGCTTGGCAGGAGCCCGGAATCTCGCGATTCGGGAGGCAAGGGGAAAGTACATCCTGACCGTGGATGCCGACGATCTGATTTCAGCCGATTTCATTGCGAAAGCTGTGGGGGCATTGGAGAGAAATCCGGATTACTCGATAGTTGTTCCGCAGACTGCGCACTTCACGCAAGAGCGAAATGAAATTCCCAAAAAACAATCGGAGTATCTGGATTTTTTTGTCTTCCATGGAGATGCAATTGCCAGCGGATTTTCCGGGAACTATTTTTCTACAGCGACTGTTCTTGCCCGCCGAACCGTGTTCCATGAGTTGAAGTATCGCGAAGATTTGCGGATGTTTGAAGATTGGGATTTCTACTTGCGAGCGGCCATTGCGGGCAAGCGCTTTATAGTGACCAACGAACTGCATTTCTTTTACCGATTGCGGGAAAAGTCGATGATTAGTGAGGTGCGTGACGATCTGCTTCATAGGGTAGCGAGTCATCACGATTTTCGCCGTATTCATAGTCTGAAGTCGGGTCGCTTGTCGTTTCCTGCGTACGTGTTTTCTGTTTGGGAAAGGGCTTTCCTCACAGATCTTAACCTTGCGGAAATACAACGTCTGAGTAATGAGCTCCAATCCGTGCGCAGTAGTGGGGCCGCTGAAATACAACGGCTAAGTGATGAACTTCAATCCGTGCGCAGTAGTGGGGCCGCTGAAATACAACGGCTAAGTGATGAACTTCAATCCGTTCGTAGCAGTGGGGCCGCTGAAATACAACGACTGGGTGATGAACTTAATGCGATTCATAACAGTGAGTCAGTGCGTGTGGCTCTCCATTTGGCCAATTTTGTGAATATGAGACTGCCTTGGTTATCTGGGCCACTTAAGCATCTTGGTTCGAAGGTTTGGGCTGTTTATGGCAGGTTTCGAGGAAGGCGGTGAGTGCAACACCGGTTTTAGTCACTGTTCAATCTGATTTTTGGTCACTTCGAGCCTGTGCGGCAGGTCTCTTTCTGGTTGGGTAACCGGGCCAGCGACTGTAGATCGTTTCTCCTGTGAGCCAAAGCAAGGGCTATGACCAAGGGTCTATCGTCAAGTCATGTTGCGCTGCGGTAGAATATTGGCTTTTTAGCGGAACTAGCGGCCATGCAGAAGATTCTCGTCACCGGCGGCGCCGGCTTCATCGGCAGCAACTTCGTCCTCGACTGGCTGGCGCAGTCTGAAGAACCCATCATCAACCTCGACGCGCTGACTTACGCTGGCAATTTCGAGAATCTCGCCAGCCTGAGTGGCGATCCCCGCCACCTCTTCGTCAAGGGCGGCATCGGCGACTTCGACCTCGTCGCCAAGCTGCTTGCCGAGCACCAGCCGCGCGCCATCATCAATTTTGCCGCCGAATCGCACGTCGACCGCAGCATCCATGGCCCGGAAGACTTCATCCAGACCAATATCGTCGGCACCTTCCGCCTGCTCGAAGCCGTTCGCGCCTACTGGAACGGCCTTCAAGCCGATGCGAAGGACAGCTTCCGCTTCCTCCATGTTTCCACCGACGAAGTCTACGGTTCGCTGGAGAAGGACGACCCCGCCTTCGCCGAGACCCACCGCTACGAACCCAACAGCCCATACTCCGCGAGCAAGGCCGCCAGTGACCACTTGGTGCGCGCCTACCACCACACCTATGGCCTGCCGGTACTCACTACCAACTGCTCCAACAACTACGGCCCCTACCACTTCCCGGAAAAACTCATCCCGCTGGTCATCCATAACGCACTCGCCGGCAAGCCGCTGCCCATCTACGGCGACGGCCAGCAGATCCGCGACTGGCTCTATGTGAAAGACCACTGCAGCGCCATCCGCCGCGTGCTGGATGCGGGCAGGGTAGGCGAGGTCTACAACGTCGGTGGCTGGAACGAAAAGCCCAACCTCGAGGTCGTCCATACCCTCTGCGCCATTCTCGACGAACTCAGCCCACGCGCCGACGGCAAGCCCTACAAGGAGCAGATCACCTACGTCAAGGACCGCCCCGGTCACGACCGCCGCTACGCCATCGACGCGTCCAAGATCGAACGCGAACTTGGCTGGAAACCGGCCGAAACCTTCGAGACCGGCATCAGGAAGACCGTGCAGTGGTATCTCGACAACCAGGCTTGGGTTAGCAATGTCACCAGCGGCGCTTACAAGAACTGGGTCGGCAAGCAGTACGGGGGTTGAGATGAAACTCTTCCTCACCGGCAAGAACGGCCAGGTCGGCTTCGAACTCCAGCGCGCCCTGGCGCCTCTCGGCGAAATCGTTGCGGTCGACTTGGCGGAATGTGACCTTTCTAGCCCCGAAGCTATCCGCCAACTGGTTCGTGATACACGCCCCGACGTCATCGTCAATCCCGCCGCCTACACCGCTGTCGACAAGGCCGAAACCGACCGCGAGGCGGCCTTTGCGGTCAACGCCGTTGCGCCGGGCATTTTTGGCGAAGAGGCTGCCAGGCTCGGCGCCTTCCTCATCCACTACTCCACCGACTACGTCTTCGACGGCACCAAGCAGGGCGCCTACACGGAAGAAGATGCCACCAACCCGCAAAGCGTCTATGGTGAGAGCAAGCGCGACGGCGAACTGGCGTTGCAGGCGACCAACCCTCGCCACCTGATCCTGCGCACCAGCTGGGTCGTCGGCGCGCATGGTGGCAACTTCGCCAAGACCATGCTCAAGCTCGCCGCCGAGCGCGACAGCCTCAGCGTCGTCGCTGACCAATGGGGTGTGCCAACCTCAGCCGCGCTGCTCGCCGACCTCGCCGCCCAACTCGTTCGCCAGTGGCAGCGCGAAGGCGAGGGTGCTTTTCCCTACGGCACCTACCATTGCGTTGCCGGCGGCGAAACCAACTGGTGCGACTACGCTCGCTACGTCATCGGACAAGCCACCAAGGCTGGCAAGCCGCTCAAGGTGCAACCGGAAGCCATCAAGCCCATCACCACCTCCGACTACCCCACGCCCGCCAAACGCCCGGCCAACTCCCGGCTCGACACCCGCAAGTTCCGTGACACCTTCGGTCTCGAACTGCCGCACTGGCAGGCGGGCCTCGACCATATTCTTCAGCAAGTTCTTGGGGTCTGAACGATGCCAACCATCAGCATGTTCTACGGGATATTGGTATCGATGTACGTTCTGGATACACAGAAGCACCATCTTCCCCATATCCACATTCGGTACGCGGAGTTCAAGGCAGTGATCGAGATTCCTTCCGGCAATCTTCTCGACGGTGAGCTGCCGGGCAAGCAGATGAAGCTGGTACAAGCCTGGGTCGCCCTGCACAGCGACGAACTGATGGCAGACTGGATAATGGCTGCTGCTGGCGAAACGCCTTACAAGATCGAGCCCCTTCGTTGAGGAGTGATACGAAATGACACCTGACGTAACCAGCGTCCGCTCGTTGCCAGACTATGAGTTGTTGATCTCCTTCGAGGATGGCGAGCAACGCCGTTTTTCCGTGAAGCCCTATCTGGGCTTTCCAGCCTATCAAGCCTTGACGGAGCCCTCCCGTTTCATGGCGGCACACGTTTTCAATGGCACGGTTGCGTGGCCGGGCGATATCGATATTTCCCCGGACACGCTTTACATCGCCGGTGAGCGACTGAATCCTTCCAATTCCTGATTTCGATACGACCATGACTACCCGCAAAGGCCTCATCCTCGCCGGCGGCGCCGGCACCCGGCTCCATCCCGCCACCTTGTCCGTATCCAAGCAACTGCTGCCGATCTACGACAAGCCGATGATCTACTACCCGCTGACCACGCTGCTGCTGGCAGGCATCCGTGACATCCTGATCATCTCCACTCCGCAGGACACCCCGCGTTTCGAGCAGTTGCTCGGCGACGGCAGCCAATGGGGCATCAACCTGCAATACGCCGTCCAGCCCAGCCCGGACGGTCTCGCCCAAGCCTTCATCATCGGCGCCGACTTCATCAGCGACAGTGACTCCGCGCTGGTTCTCGGCGACAACATCTTCTATGGTCACGACTTCCACGAGATTCTCGGCAATGCCGACCAGCGTATTGCCGGCGCAACCGTCTTCGCCTACCACGTGCACGACCCCGAACGCTACGGCGTCGCCGAGTTCGACCAATCCGGCAAGGTGCTCAGCCTCGAAGAAAAACCAAAACTACCCAAATCCAATTACGCCGTCACTGGCCTCTACTTCTACGACAACCAGGTTGTCGGGCTGGCACGCAACCTCAAACCCTCTCCACGCGGCGAACTCGAGATCACCGACCTCAACCGCCTCTACCTCGAGAAAGGTCAGCTCGACGTCGAGATCATGGGCCGTGGCTACGCCTGGCTTGATACCGGCACGCATGACAGCCTGCTCGAAGCCGGCCAGTTCATCGCCACCATCGAGAAGCGCCAAGGACTGAAGGTTGCCTGCCCCGAGGAAATCGCCTTCCGCCAGGGCTGGATCACCCCCGAACAACTCGAAGCGCTTGCCCAGCCGCTGGCGAAGAACGGGTACGGGCAATACCTGCTCGGGCTGCTGAAGGAAAAGGTGTTCTGATGAAAGCGACGCCCACCGCCATCCCCGAGGTCATCATCCTCGAACCCAAAGTCTTTGGCGACGACCGCGGCTTCTTCTTCGAAAGCTTCAACGCCAGGTCCTTCGAGCAAGCTACCGGCCTCAAGCGTGAATTCGTGCAGGACAACCACTCAAAATCCGCCAAGCATGTCCTGCGCGGCCTGCACTATCAAATCCAGAACCCGCAAGGCAAACTCGTCCGCGTCGTACAGGGCGAAGTCTTCGATGTTGCGGTCGACCTCCGAAAATGCTCGAAAACCTTCGGCAAGTGGGTCGGCGTTCATCTGAGCGGAGAAAACAAGAAGCAACTCTGGGTGCCGGAAGGTTTTGCCCACGGTTTTGTTGTGCTCAGTGATACCGCAGAATTTCTCTACAAGACCACCGACTACTACGCGCCTGAGTACGAGCGCAGTCTATTGTGGAACGATCCGGCGCTGGGCATTGAATGGCCCTTCGATGTCGAGCCCAAGCTGGCTGCCAAGGATGCAGCGGCCAAGCGCTTGAACGAAGCCGAGACCTTCGCCTGATGCAGACCTTTCCTGCCACCCCACGCGAGATTGTTGCCAGCCTCTGGCGTAACCGCAGCCTCCTCAAAGCTTCAGTCAAACGTGAGGTATTGGGGCGCTATCGTGGCTCGGTCATGGGGGTTCTCTGGTCTTTCTTCAACCCGGTGTTCATGTTGATTGTCTACACCTTTGTTTTTAGCGTGGTATTTCAGGCACGCTGGAGCGCAGGTAGCGAATCAAAAACTGAGTTTGCCTTGGTCCTCTTTGCGGGACTGCTTGTGTTCAACCTGTTTGCAGAATGCATCAACCGGGCGCCCGGCCTGATCGTGGGTAATCAGAACTACGTAAAGAAGGTCGTGTATCCACTTGAAATCCTGCCGTGGGTAGGATTAGGGGCTGCACTGTTTCATGGCGCAGTGAGCCTCGGTGTCTGGCTGATCGCCCACCTGATCTTCTTTGGCCTGCCACATGCCACTATCCTTTACCTTCCGCTGATACTCCTGCCCTTTGGTCTCTTCATCATGGGCCTGAGCTGGGCGTTGGCATCGTTGGGTGTCTACCTGCGCGATGTGGGGCAGTTCATCGGTCTTCTCACCACGGTGCTGATGTTCCTCTCGCCCATCTTCTACCCCGCCTCGGCCCTGCCCGAGGCCTATCGACCCGTGCTGTACATGAACCCCCTGACACCGGTCATCGAACAGACGCGCGACGTACTCTTCTGGGGGAGGGCGCCGGATTTCGCCATGCTCGGCATTTACCTGGTTGCCACCTCCCTGATCGCCTGGCTCGGCTTCGCCTGGTTCCAGAAGACGCGGAAAGGCTTTGCCGATGTCCTCTGAAATCTCCATCAAGGTCGAGAACCTCAGCAAGTGCTACCAGATCTACGACCAGCCGCGCGACCGCCTCAAGCAGTTCATCGTGCCGCGCCTGCAACGCGCCATCGGGCAGCCGTCAAGGCAATACTTCCGGGAATTCTGGGCTCTCAAGGAGGTTTCTTTTGAAGTCAAGCGGGGCGAAACGGTCGGCATCATCGGTCGCAATGGCAGCGGAAAATCCACGCTGTTACAAATGATCTGCGGCACCCTCAACCCGACCGGCGGGAGCATCCAGACACACGGCCGCATTGCTGCATTGCTGGAATTGGGCTCGGGCTTCAACCCGGAGTTCAGTGGGCGTGAGAACGTCTATATGAACGGCGCCGTGCTCGGGCTGAGCAGGGAAGAAATTGACCAGCGTTTCGATGCCATTGCCGCCTTCGCCGATATCGGCGAGTTCATTGAGCAACCAGTCAAGACATACTCCAGCGGTATGTATGTACGCCTTGCGTTCGCAGTTATCGCCCATGTGGACGCGGAAATATTGGTGATTGATGAGGCCTTGGCGGTGGGTGATGCCGTCTTCACGCAGAAGTGCATGCGTTTTTTGCGGAAATTCAAGGAAGAGGGCACCCTGATCTTCGTCAGCCACGATATGGGATCAGTACTCAACCTTTGCGAAACTGCGGTCTGGCTGCATCATGGCCAGTTGAGGCAGATGGGAGAGTCCAAGGAGATCGCCGAGTTTTATCTTCAATACACGCTGCAAGTGGTTTATGGACAGGAAGCGAAACTGCAGGCACTTGATGCTGCTAACGCTGGCCAAGTAGCGGTGGACGAAGATCGAAAGCCCGAATCTTCTCGGGATGCAGATGATATACCGATGATCGACTACGGTGCCCGTATGCGGGTCAATGAAAATCTTAATGAGGCTAATGGCTGGAAAACGGGCGCAGGAGAGATTCTATCAGTTCGCCTCGAGCACTTGATTCCGCAACTCAATGACGTATTTCAGGGGGGCGAAAAAGTTCGCATGGTAATCACAGCCAAGGCGCATCAGGACATGGACCGCCCGATCCTCGGTTTTTTGGTTAGGGATCGCTTGGGGCAGGACATGTTTGGCGAAAACACCTTGCCCTTCACGGACCTCAATCCTCGTCTGATTGCTGCTGGCACTACGTTCGCGAGTGAATACGTTTTCCGGCTTCCCATGCTGCCCAATGGGCAGTATGCAGTCATGGCCTCGTTGGCCGATGGTGACCTGCACACCAATGTCCAGCATCACTGGCTACATGATGCATTGATCCTAAATGTCTCGTCGAGTAAGGTCCGCTGGGGTTTGGTTGGAGTTCAGTTTGATAGTATCGATTTGAGAATAATTGCATGAAATCACTGCTGCAACTCTATGAAGAGCATAAAGGAAAGGTTTCGGATAAGTGGAGCCTTTATTTGGGGGAATACGACCGTCTGTTTTCTCCTTACCGTGATCAGCCAGTACGTTTATTGGAAATAGGGGTTCAGAATGGTGGATCCTTGGATATCTGGTCTAAATATTTCAAAAGTGGTGAAAAATTCGTTGGGTGCGATATAAATCCGAATTGCGCCAAGCTGATTTATGAAGACTCTCGAATAGCTGTAGTAATAGGAGATGCTAATACGGACGAAACTGAGAAATTCGTGCTTCAAGAGTCTAATCATTTCGACTTGATTATCGACGACGGATCCCATACATCGGGAGATATCGTCAAATCGTTTGCACGTTATTTCTCGCATCTAAAAGATGGTGGGCTCTTTGTTGCGGAAGATTTGCATTGCAGTTATTGGAAAAATTTCGAAGGTGGACTGTATTACCCTTATTCCTCTATGTCTTTTTTCAAACGTTTAGCAGATGTTATTAACTATGAGCACTGGGGTGTGTCGAAAGATAGACGTCAGGTTTTGAGTGGTATAACCGAACATTTTTCTATAGATATTTCTGACGAGCTCCTCTCATGGATTCATTCAATCGAGTTTGTTAACTCGATGTGCATCGTACGCAAGTTTGGGGGAGAGTTAAATCGGGTTGGGGAACGCTTTATCGTTGGGCAGCAAGAGGATGTTATTGTCGGACAACGAGAAAATGTCGCCGCATTCTGGACTCCACCTGATGAACGCCAGAATTATTGGTCTTCATTGGAGCATTCTCCAGACGAGTCATTTGAAAATCTGATGAGTAGTTTGAAGAGGCGTGACGAGCAGATAAATGATTTGAATGAAAATTTGAATTCAATATTTGAATCAACGAGTTGGCAAATAACCAGACCGTTACGTTGGCTTTTGATTCAAGTGCGTTTGGTTAAAAAGTACGGATTAGTTACCCGGCTCCATGCATTCGTGCGAAAAGGCGTTCGCGGAGTAGCTAGAAGAAGTCTTGAATATGTCAGGGCGCACCCTGAACTTCGGGTTCGACTACGTGGTTGGGTACTTAGATTTGGTTTGAAAAAGCCGCTCGATGCGTTATACAAAAAACTGCGAGAAGGAGCGACAGATGGTATTCCTAATCTTCGCGAATTAGTTGTCACGTCTTATCAGGCATGGTCAGAGCATTTTGATACGCCGTCGATGGAGGTCTTGGATCATTTGGCCTCCACCTCAAATTCGAGAGCGTCAATTCTTGTTGTTGCACGCTTTCAGAGGGCATCCGAACTGTACGCTGAGTCATTGGCGAAGAGGCTCGTCGATAACATCGGACAACCTTGGCGTGCAGTTTTTTTGTTTTCGAGTGACTGCAATACGGCTGAGATAATCAACAAAATAAGGGCGGCAACCAACGGAGATTCTCGAATTAATTTTGACCCGTCTGTAGAAAAGGAAGAAGCAGAGATTGCTATTGTGATTGAGGGGGGGGCTTTACCTCGTTCCCATGCATTGCACGTTTTAACGGACGCTTTGCGCAATTCACCCCAAGCCTTTTTGGCTTATTCTGACGAGGATTATCTTTGCGATGATAATGTCCCGAAAAGTCCGTGGTTCAAGCCAAGGTTTTCTCCACTTTTGGCCTCTCAAGGCGTATTGCTAGGGCGTATGCTTGCCTTTAGGGTTGCTGGAGCTGAGTCAGCCGGGATGCTGGAAAAGCTACTCACCGTCTCGATCAATGTCGCGGAATTTGCGCGTGACTTTGCTCTTGCTCAGGGCGAGAAGCGCGTGGTGCATATTCCGCACGTGCTCTTTCATAACGCTTTCGCACCACCCGTGCCAATTGCCCTTGAGTTGGATCTGCCGGAGGTCTTACCCAAGGCGAGCATTGTTATTCCAACAAAGGATCGCTGGGATCTTCTTGGGCCTTGCCTTGAAAGTCTATGGTTGAGTGACTGGCCGACGGAACTGTTCGATGTTGTGGTGGTGGATAACGGGTCGACCGATCGGAAGACTCTTGCCATGCTTGAGAAGCTTGAGTCCGAGCGCAAGATAAGGGTGATTCGTGATGCCAGGCAGTTCAATTGGTCCCGCTTGAACAATCTTGCCGCTCATGATTCCGATGGCGAATTGCTCGTATTCCTGAACAACGATACGGAAATTGACGATCCAGCCTGGTTGAAAAAGCTAGCTGTCCATGCTTTGCGTCCCGGGGTTGGTGCAGTTGGCTGTAAACTTTTGTATCCGGATCGCACCGTTCAGCACGGAGGGGTGATTGCTGGTATTCAAGGTGTTGCCGGGCATGCTCATTTGTTTATTCAGGCTGATGAAGGCGGCTACTGTAATCTCGCTAACCTCGACCACGAGGTAAGCGCCGTTACCGGTGCGTGTTTGGCAGTAACCCGAAAAAACTTTGAACTGGCGGGTGGGTTCAATGAAGACTTTCACGTTGCTTTCAACGACATTGTATTCTGCTTCAAGTTGCATACGCTCGGTTTGCGGAATGTCTATGTATCGGATCCATTGCTGATTCATCATGAAAGCAAGTCCCGTGGCTTTGACGACACGCCTGAGAAACTGGCATTGCAGCAAGCGGAGGCGCGAAGGGCTTGGGGCATTCATGCAGCTTTGATGCGGGATGATCCGTTTTATTCCCCAAATCTTTCTCTGTGGAAACCTTATGAATTGGCTTTCGCCCCACGACGGCGCGCTGCCTGGGACGATCCTGGGAATCGCCCGTTGAGGGTAATGATGCTTTCGGTGACCCATGCCGTTGGTCACGGTGTTCCGGTGGTGCTTGCCCTGCAAGCGGAAGCTTTGGTCAAACATGGACATGAGGTGATTGTTGCAGGTCCACGTAGTCAGAATGATTTTCCTTATCCAGGTTGTACCCGCCTCGAACTACAAGATCCATTGACGGCAGCAACTCTTGCCGCAGATCTTTCGGTTGATTTGATCATGGCACATACGCCACCATTTTTCGGTGTGGCCAGATGGACCGGTGCTTTCCCGCCTGTAATTGCCTATGACTATGGCGAACCGCCACCCGAATGGTTTCCTGATGAATCGCATCGACGCACTGTGCTTGCTGACAAAGACATGTCATTGGTCATGGCGACTGCTGTATATGCTATCTCGGATGCCATTGCTGGAGAAAGCAGGACGCCCGTGCATGGAGTTATTCCATTGGGTAATTCGCACTTGGGGCAATGGAATGAGGTGTCGAACTTGAGGCGAAAAAAGGTCCGCGCCGAGCGTGGGTGGGATGATCGATTTGTTGTTCTCAATGTTTGCCGATTCCATAGTGGCGAGCGATTTTATAAGGGTGTCGATATCTATGCCGAGGTCCAGAACGCTGTGCAGAAACTCAATCCCGATACTTTCAGTAAAATGATATTTATATTGTGTGGCAAGGGATCAAAAGAAGATGTCATTGCCATGACCGAAAAAGGGTTGGTTGTTCTCGTGAATGTTACTGATGAAGAGATGACAGACCTTTACACTGCCGCAGATGCCTATGCTAATTTTTCCAAATGGGAAGGTTACAACTTGGGTATTGGGCAAGCTTTGGCTATGGGGCTGCCGACGATCGCTTCGGATATTCCTGCACATAGGGCTTTTGGGATTGATGTCACCAATGATGTCGACGTTGCTGCTGAATGGATACTGCGGCGGGTCGGTCGACATGACGAGCGCACACCGCGGATCTGGGATTGGGATAAGCCACTTTCTCAGTTGATTAATGTTATTGAGGCCGTTTCTGCTGCAAATCGTGGACTCTCTCAGTGAGGCAATGGTCCGATTGTTTAGAGTCGGTTTTAACTGGCTCTCTGGCTTCAAAAATTTGAATATTTATGCAACTACGTTAGGACATTATGAAAACTGCAATCATTACCGGTATCACCGGCCAGGATGGCGCGTATCTGGCACAACTGCTGCTCGAAAAGGGCTACGCTGTGTACGGCACCTATCGCCGAACCAGTTCCGTCAATTTCTGGCGGATCGAGGAACTGGAGATTCAGAATCACCCGAACCTGCATCTGGTCGAATACGACCTGACCGATTTGTCGTCCAGCATTCGCTTGCTGGAGAAGACGGGGGCTATGGAGGTCTACAACTTGGCGGCACAGAGTTTCGTTGCTGTCTCGTTCGACCAGCCGTTGACGACGGCGGAGATTACCGGGCTCGGGCCTTTGAATCTGCTGGAGGCGATTCGCATCGTCAATTCGAAGATTCGTTACTATCAGGCCAGCACATCGGAAATGTTCGGTAAGGTGCAGGCGGTTCCGCAGATCGAATCGACGCCGTTTTATCCGCGCAGCCCTTATGGCGTTGCCAAGTTGTATGCGCACTGGATGACGATCAATTATCGGGAAAGCTACGATATCTTCGGTTGCTCGGGAATCCTGTTCAATCACGAATCGCCGTTGCGTGGTCTCGAATTCGTGACGCGCAAGATTACGGATGCGGTGGCCAAGATCAAGCTCGGTCAGCTTGATGTGCTGGAACTCGGCAATATGGATGCCAAACGTGACTGGGGCTATGCCAAGGAATACGTGGAAGGCATGTGGCGCATGCTGCAGGCCGATGAGCCGGATTCCTATGTGCTGGCGACGAATCGTACTGAGACGGTGCGCGATTTCGTCTCGATGGCCTTCAAGGCGGTGGGTGTTGCGGTCGACTTCAAGGGCGAGGCGGAAAACGAGGTGGGTATCGATTCGGCGACTGGAAAGACTGTAATGAGGGTGAATCCGAAGTTCTACCGGCCGGCCGAAGTGGAACTGCTGATCGGCAATCCGGAAAAGGCGATGCAGAAGCTGGGCTGGGAACCGAAGACGACGCTCGAGCAGTTGTGCGCGATGATGGTCGAGGCGGACTTGCGACGCAATGAGCGTGGGGTTTCGTTTTGAGTGACACGGATATCCGCTGGCAACAGCGGTTTTCCAATTATCGACTCGCACTTTCGCGACTTGCTGACGGAGTGGCGCTTGCTCGCCAGCGGCCGCTTTCCGATCTGGAAAAGCAGGGCTTGATCCAGGCTTTTGAATTCACGCATGAACTGGCCTGGAATGTGATGAAGGATTACTTTGTCTATCAGGGTAACTCGTCCATCATGGGGTCGCGCGATGCGGCTCGGGAGGCCTTCGAGAAAGGGTTGATCGAAGACGGGGCGGGCTGGATGGAGATGATCAAGAGTCGTAACCAGACATCGCATACCTATAACCAGCATATTGCGGATGCGATCGTAGAGCGCATCCTGGAATCGTATTACGACCTTTTTGAGTCGTTGGACCGTCGAATGTCGGGTTTGGCGGGGTAGCGGCACTTGCAGTTCGGGTTGCCTGATGATGTTTTGCCGAAGTTGCTCGCTGTGTTGTCGAGCAACCAAAAAGTACGGCAGGTTACGCTTTATGGATCCCGAGCAAAGGGGAATTGGCGTTGGGGATCCGATATCGATCTTTGTCTTGATGGCGATGCCCTGAACCTAAAGGATCTCGATGAACTGGACTCAGCGATCGATAGTCTGCTGCTGCCTTGGAAAGTGGATATTGCTGTCTGGCAGCAGATCGACAATCCGGAGCTGATTGCCCATATCGAGCGCGTCGGGGTGACGCTTTTTTCAAAATGAATCCCGGGGGATGCCCTCCGGAAACAAGGTTAGTAGCGTGATGCAACAGAGAGCGTTAATCACTGGTTTGAATGGTTTCACTGGCCGTTATCTGACCAACGAACTTAAGGCTGCTGGCTACCGTGTCTTCGGTACGGCACATGTCAATGAGCAGGTTGGTGAGGACATGCTGGCGGTAGACCTCTGCGATCGCGAAGAATTGCGCCGCGTGGTGGCCGAGGTACGTCCCGACGTTGTCGCGCATCTGGCAGCGATTTCCTTCGTGGCGCACGGCGATGCCGAGGCAATCTACCGGACCAACGTGGTCGGCACACGCAACCTACTGGAGGCGCTGGCCGGGCAGGATCAACGCCCGCGTGCGGTGTTGCTGGCGAGCAGCGCCAACATATACGGCAACGCGGCGGTTCCGGTGATCGATGAGTCGGTGTCGCCCAACCCAGCCAACGATTACGCAGTGAGCAAGCTGGCGATGGAATATATGGCGCGGCTGTGGATGGATCGCCTGCCGATCACGATTGCGCGGCCGTTCAATTACACCGGGGTGGGGCAGGGGGCGCAGTTCCTGTTGCCGAAGATCGTCGGTCACTTCCAGCGCGGCGAGCGGGTCATCGAGTTGGGCAACATCGATGTCGAACGCGACTTCTCGGATGTGCGCATGGTGGCGCAGGCGTATGCTGATCTGCTCGACAAGGCGCCGGCCGGCGAGGTGTTCAACGTGTGTTCCGGCGAGGCGCATTCGTTGAAGGATGTGCTGGCGATGATGGCGGAAATTGCCGGCTACGAGATCGAGGTGCGGGTAAATCCGGCCTTCGTGCGTGCCAACGATGTGAAGCGGCTGCAGGGGGATGCAGGGAAACTGCGGCGGGTGATTGGTGAATTCGGGACGATCCCGTTGCGGCAGACCTTGCAATGGATGTATGCGAATACTTGAGGCGTCGCGCGGTGTTCAAGCATCGCACCGCCCTTGCACTTGACATTCTCTTGCCAGCCATCGGCGCCGCAGCACTACAGGCTCTGAAGGTGCCGGTGTCGCAGCGGGGTCGTGTCGCGTGCTGAAGCGCCTGCTTGGCGCACAGTGGGTCGCGATCGGTTTTGTCGGGGCTGTTTCGTTCCTGCTCAGCGTGGCCATCGCCCGGCGACTCGGACCGGAAGCGTTTGGCGTCTACGCCCAGTCGGTTTCTCTCGGGGCCTTCCTGTTGATCCTTATTGACGGCGGTTTCGGCAAGTTGCTAATGCGCGAGACGGTTCGCGAGTCGTCCGCATTGATCGGGCAGGGCAAGGATCTGCATGCGTTTGCCTTCGGTCATGCCTTTCTCGTCATGGCGATTCTCGCGTTGCTGGTTGTCCTGAACCCGCTCTCACTGCACTGGCCAACCCTGTTGGCAACCGTGGGCGCGTTTGGTGTCGCCGTGCTCGGGCAATTTTCGCTGGCTATCCTGCGTGGCCACGGGCGCCTGATGCGGGATGCGTTGTGGCAGGTGCTTGGTCGTTTGCTGACCGCAATTTGCATGGCCCTGGCCTTGTATTGGGGTGCTAGTGTGCCTTGGGAGGTGTTAGGAGCCCAGTTCCTGGGCGGCCTTCTCTTTGTCTTGATTCTGATGCGTCGTGGCTGGATCATGCCGATCTTCCGGGTGCCCAGACAGATTTATGCGACGATTATTCCGCTGGTTTGGGTCGATCTGGCTACCGTCGTTTACTTCCGCTCGGACATGCTGCTGTTCAAGTTCGGGGATGTCGCCAAGGCGGATATTGGGGCTTACGGGGTAGCGTTTCGCCTGATCGAGGCGTTTCTTCTGCTTGCTTCGCCGGTGGGCCTGCTTCTGTTCAGGCGCTTCCGCCAGAATGAGGAGATCATGGGGCGGCAAGCGCTGTTGAAGGTCGTCCGGCTTGCAGCAATCGCCAGCGGCTTGGGTATGATGATTTTCTTGGTGTTCTGGCCGGTGGCCGACGTTCTTTTCAGGCTGGTTTTCGGGGAGGGATTCGCCCTGGCGGGGAGTCTGTTCAAGGTTCTTTGCCTGATGCTGGTTTTCGCACTGGCCAACGGGGTTCTCGGGCAGGCTGTATTTGCCTTGGGGCTGGATCGGTATTACGCGCGGACGGCGACCGCCGCCGCGTTCTTCAACCTTGCCGGGAACCTGCTGCTAATGCCCGCCTATGGTGTCTGGGCTGCGGCGTGGATGACGGTGGCGACCGAACTGGTGCTGGCCGCGGGTTTGCTCGCGGCCTTGTTCGGTGCGTGGCGCACCAGGCGCCCCGATGGATCAACCTGATGAAAAGAAGTTTCCGAGTCACAGGCGAAATGGATTTTTCAGCCTGGAATCGCATGGCGGAGACGCTCGCTGCGGAATCGAATCCGCAAACTGATTCATAATGCGATGTGGGTGCCGTAGGGATCGAGATACGCTTGTTGCATTCGATGTGCCCGTTTTTTTGCCTTTCGTCTGGAAGTGACCAAGTGAGCCTGAACGTATATTTCAACGCAGCCGCCTTGCTGAGCCCGAGGACGGGCATCGGCCAGTACTGCCTGAACCTGATGTCCGAACTTGAAAATTTCAGCGAGATCGAGCAGCATTATTTCTATGGCCGGGGGTGGTCTGACCAACTGTTGCGGCAGGCGCCGACCAGCGTGACGCCGACCCAGAAGGCCAAGCGTGCGGTGGCGAAAGTGATTCCCGATCTCGCTTATGGGATACAGCAGCGCTGGCGCGAAAGACGCTTCCGTGCAGGCATCACTTCCATTAAGTCGGCGGTCTACCATGAGCCGAATTTTCTGTCATTCCGTACGCCGTTGCCGACCGTCGTGACCATTCACGACTTGTCGATACTGCGTTATCCGGAGACCCATCCCAAGGACCGCGTCGCCTTCATGACCAGGCGCCTCGGCGAGTCGATCCGGCGCGCCGATTGTGTCATCAGCGATTCGGAATACGGTCGCCAGGAAATACTGGCAGAGTACAACCTGCCCTCGGAGAAAGTCGTTTCCGTCCTTCTGGCTGCCGGAAGCGGGTTTTCACCGGTTGCAGCGGATCGCTTGCCGGGGCTTCTAGCGCCGTTCGGCTTGCAGCCGGGACAGTACATTCTTTCGGTCGGAACACTGGAGCCAAGGAAAAATCTGACGACCGCGATCAAGGCGTATGCCAGGCTGCCCGAGACGATACGTCAGGATATGCCGTTCGTGATCGCCGGAATGAAGGGTTGGCGAACGGATGGGCTGGACAAGGAGGTGGCCGCGCTGATCGATAAAGGCCAGATCCGCCGTTTGGGCTATGTGCCGGACGAGGCATTGCCGGCGCTTTATTCCGGGGCACGTGTTTTTGTTTACCCGTCGCTTTACGAGGGTTTTGGCTTACCGCCCCTTGAAGCCATGGCCTGTGGAGCGCCCGTGATCGTCTCGAACCGCTCATCACTGCCAGAGGTCGTGGGGGATGCGGGCTTGCAGGTTGATGCGCTGGATGTCGATGGATTGGCGCAGGCGATGAGCCAGATCATCGAAGATGACGTGTTGCGCGCATCACTGAGGCAGCTTGGAGTGGAGCGAGCCAAGGGTTTCAGTTGGCGGCGTTGCGCGGAAGAGACGCTGGCGGTCTATCGCAAGGTCGTTGCCGGATGAGAATCGGTCTCTCTGCCAGCGTTCTCGATCCCGCCTACAACAACGGGCGTCCCGATGGGATGAGCGTTTGTACTCGTCATTTGTTAGCCGGTCTGACCCGCTTGGGGCACCAAGTGCAGCAGTATTCGTTCACGGGGGAAGCCCATGGAATCGCCAACTGGCAGCGTTTCCCGGCTTCATACAGCGTCATGGCGGGGCTCGGTATTGCTACTGCCGGCATCAGCAGGTTCGATCCGTCAGTGGATATCTTCCATGTAACTGACTATCGGGCGATGCCGATGCGGTGCCCGGTTGTGACGACGCTTTATGATGCCATTCCCATGGTGTTTCCAGAGATGGCGAACCCGCGATTCCGCTGTCTCAAGAATTTCGTGCTGCGCAGGGCTGCTGGGTTTGCCGATCACGTCATTGCCATATCGCGCTATTCGGTTGCAGAGTTGGTAGAGCATTACAAGGTTCCGGAGTCACGTATATCGGTCGTTTATTGTGGGGTAGGAAGTGATTGGCTATCTCCTTTGCCGGAGGTGGATTGGCACGAAACACTCGTTCGCCGCGGATTGCGCTCCGGCTATTATCTGTTTGTCGGAATCCTGCAGCCGCGCAAGAATCTGGAAAGGGTCTTGCAGGCGCACGATATCCTCCCTGCCGAACTGCGCAGGGAGCGTCCGTTGGTGGTGGTCGGTAAGGCGGGCTGGCATTGCGAGGTGCTTGTGGAAAAACTGATGTCCAAGGTCGCATCCGGTGAGGCTTACTGGCTGAACGATGTGCATGGGATCACGGAATTGCGACATCTCTATGCAGGTGCAGGAGTTTTTGTCTTCCCCTCGCTTTACGAAGGTTTCGGCTTGCCGGTGCTTGAAGCGTTCGCCAGTGGCCTGCCGGTGGTGACATCGAACACGACTTCGTTGCCGGAGGTTTCCGGCGGTGTGGGTTTTGAGGTTGACCCGACCTCGGTTGAGGAAATTGGCTTTGCCATGCAGCGCGCATTGCTCGATGAGGAACGCAACTGGCGCATTCCAGCCGGCCGGCAGCGCGCCGCCAGCATGAATTGGGATGCCTGCGTCGAGAGCACCCTGGGTATCTATCGCAAGGTCTTGGGAGAGCGAAATGCTTAAGGCGCTTCACGTTTACCGGACGTACTTTCCGGATCCGCAGGGTGGGACTCAGGAGGCCATTCGCCAGTTGTGCCTGGCAACCCAGGCCTGTGGCGTGTCGAACACGATTTATACCCTGTCACCCAAGCCGCATCCCGCCGAGATTCACCGGCCTGAGGGACGGGTTGTACGCTCACTCTCATGGGCGGCACCAGCGTCCTGCGACCTCGGCGGCATCGAGTCATTCAAGCGCTTCCGCAAGCTTGCCGACCATTCGGATGTAGTGCACTACCTTTTCCCTTGGCCGTATGCCGACCTTTTGCATACGCTGACTGCTTCAAGAACGCCGGCAGTTCTGACCTACATCTCCGATGTCGTTCGCCAGCGCTGGCTGAGCAAAGCCTACCGGCCGCTGATGTGGAAAACGCTGCGCAGCATGAAGGCGATTGTCGCGATTTCCCCGACCTATCTGCGAACCAGCCCGATACTCTCGAGCCCGGAGTTTCGCGACAAAGTGCGGGTGATACCGCTGGGTATCGACGAGGCGTCATATCCTGCCGAAGGTGATGATGGAGTTTTCGGGCGCATCGGCCTGGATGGTGGCGAGACCTATTTTCTTTTCATCGGTGTGCTGCGCTACTACAAGGGTTTGCATACCCTGATCGAGGCTGCCCGTCAGGTCAATGCCCGAATCGTGATCGCGGGGTCCGGGCCGGAGGGAGAGCGCATAAGGGCGCTGTCGTCACAACTGGGAACGCGTAATGTCCTGTTTGCCGGCCAGATTTCCGATCCTGAAAAGGTGGCGTTACTAAAGGGCTGCCGGGCGCTGGTGCTGCCCTCGCATCTGCGTTCCGAGGCTTACGGGATGGTGCTCGTCGAGGCGGGGATTTTTGGACGGCCTCAGGTTTCCTGCGAAATCGGCACAGGGACCTCGTTTGTGAACACGCACGGCGAATCGGGGCTCGTCGTTCCGCCGGAAGATCCAGTCACATTGGCTGGTGCGCTGAATACCTTGCTGAAGGATGACGCGCTGGCCGCGGAACTGGGGCTCGGCGCCCGCGCGCGCTACGAACGGCTTTTCTCGGGGCCTGCATTGGGCAGTGCCTACGCAGACCTGTTCCGCGAGGTGGCGTCGCGATGATCGTCGTGTCATTGAAGTGAAGCGCCTGTTCGATCTGCTCTTGTCGGCTCTGGCAGTTATTCTGCTGGCGTTGCCATTGCTGGTTGTGGCCTTGGCAGTCAAGCTGACGTCACCGGGTCCGGCTCTCTACTGGTCGGACCGGGTCGGGCGCAACAACCGGATTTTCCGGATGCCCAAGTTCCGCAGCATGCGCATCGGTACGCCGGCGGTGGCGACCCATCTGCTGCAGGATCCGGATGCCTGGCTGACGCCGATCGGCGCCTTTCTGCGCAAGACCAGTCTCGATGAGTTGCCGCAGCTGTGGAGCATTCTTGCCGGCGATATGAGCATTGTCGGCCCGCGCCCGGCGCTCTTCAATCAGGAGGACCTGGTTGCCTTGCGCACCGAGCGCGGCGTACATGAACTGATGCCGGGGTTGACCGGATGGGCTCAGGTCAACGGACGCGACGAGTTGCCGATTCCGCAAAAGGTGGAACTGGATGTCGAGTACCTGCGGCGCCGCTCGTTCCTGTTCGATCTCCGGATACTCTGGCTGACGGTGGTCAAGGTGCTCAGGCGGGACGGGGTTTCGCACTGAATCTGAGTGCATTCGCTCACCTCGTGGTGGCGCACCTTCCCGGGATCGGATCGGGAACGGGTACAATCCCAAACTTGACTGAAATGCTGTGCTGCTTCGCCTGCACAATCAATTGACCAAGACTTTTCTCGCCATCCTCGTCTTTCTGTTCGACCTTTCGGCCGTCGTTTTTGCCTGGGTGGGCGGTTTCCTGCTGCGCTTCAACCTTGATCTGCCGCCGAATTTTGTAGTCGTGATGGGCTGGGGGATGGTGTTCCTTTTGCCTGCCCACGCGCTGGCGTGCCGCCTTGCCGGTCTCTATCGCGGGATCTGGATGTTTGCCAGCCTGCCCGACCTGAAGCGGGTCTTGCGCGCGGTAGGATTCTCGACCATCGCGCTGCTGGCCTTCTTCGCTTTCTATCGCCACGGGCAGCAAGTGGTGCCGCGTTCACTTCTGGTCTTGTACCCGATGTTGTTGATCCTCTACATGGGTGGCGGCCGGGCGGCCTACCGCATGTGGAAGGAGCATCGCCTGTATGGTGGATTGATCGCTCAGGGCAAGCCGGTGGTAGTCGTCGGCGCCGGGCGCGGCGGCGCGATGCTGGTACGCGAACTTGAGCGCAGTCCCGATTGGCGGGTGGTTGGTCTGGTGGACGATGATGCCAGTAAGTGGGGGCGCGAACTTTCCGGAAATCCCGTCGTTGGCGGCATCGAAAGCTTGCCTGAAGTGTTGGCTTCGGAAAAGGCTTCGCACGTGATTCTCGCCATGCCGTCGGCGGCGGCCGATGCCTGCCGGCGGGCGACCGATCTCGCCGTGGAGGCGGGCGCCCACGTGTTTACCGTGCCCGGGATCGAGGATGTGATGGGGGGGCGGGTTGCCATTTCATCGATCCGCCCGGTAGAGATCGAGGATTTGCTGGGCCGTGAGCCGGTTTGGATCGATACCCGCCATGTCGCCGACATGGTCGAGGGCAAATCAATTCTGGTAACCGGCGCCGGCGGCTCGATCGGCAGCGAGTTGTGCCGGCAGTTGGCCCGCTTCGGCCCGCGGAATCTGGTTCTTTTCGAGCAGAGCGAGTTTGCGCTTTACACACTGGAGCAGTGGTTCTCGGTTCATATGCCGGATATCGCGCTGGTTTCGCTGGCCGGTGATGTCAAGGATGCGGCGCGCCTCGCCGAGGTCTTCGAGGCGTATGAGCCGCAGGTGGTTTTCCATGCCGCCGCCTACAAGCATGTGCCGCTGATGGAAGTCGGCAATGTCTGGCAGGCTGTCCGCAACAACGTGCTGGGCACCTTGCTGGTGGCCGAATGCGCAAGCCGTTTTGGCGCCGAGCGCTTCGTGCTGATTTCTACCGACAAGGCGGTGAATCCCACCAATGTGATGGGGGCGACCAAGCGCCTGGCCGAAATGGTTTGCGAAGCGCTGCATCGGCAGGCGGACGGTACTCAGTTCGAGATGGTCCGCTTCGGCAATGTGCTGGGCAGTACCGGCAGCGTGATTCCAAAATTCCAGGAGCAGATTGCCCGTGGCGGGCCGGTGACCGTGACCCACCCCGAAATTACCCGTTACTTCATGTCGATTCCCGAGGCAGCGCAACTGGTGCTGCAGGCGGCGGCGATGGGGCAGGGCGGCGAGATCTTCGTGCTCGACATGGGGGAGCCGGTCAGGATTGTCGACCTGGCGCGCAAGATGATTCACCTGTCGGGCTATTCCAATAGCGAAATACGCATCGAATTTACCGGCCTGCGGCCCGGCGAGAAACTGTATGAGGAACTGCTGGCGGATGCCGAGCAAACCCGTCAGACCCCGCATCCAAAATTGCGCATTGCCCGGGCGCGCGCGGTCGACGATGATTTCTTGCCGAATTTGCGCCCCTGGCTTGCCGATCCCTGCCAGGGCGATGTGCAGGTACGCGAGGCCCTGATGCGCTGGGTTCCGGAATACTGTCCGGCGTCAAACGATTCCTGAACAGCGTTTGCGGCGCGTGCCGCGCATTGACCACGGTGACGGTGTGACTCACGAATTCCTCGATCTTCCCCAACTGATTTCCGCATCCGGCACGGTTCGCCTGCCCGGATCGAAAAGTATTTCCAACCGGGTTCTCCTGCTTGCGGCGCTGGCCGAGGGTGAAACGGAAGTCCGCGACCTGCTGGCGTCGGACGATACCGGACGCATGCTCGATGCCTTGCGAACGCTTGGCGTCGGCGTCACATCCCTGGGTGGGGAAAGCTGGCGTATTGCCGGTTGCGGCGGGCGCTTTCCAGTGCGTCAGGCCGAGCTTTTTCTCGGCAATGCCGGCACGGCGTTTCGTCCGCTGACCGCGGCGCTGGCGCTCGCCGGTGGCGACTACGTGCTGAAAGGCGTGGCGCGCATGCATGAGCGGCCGATCGGCGACCTGGTCGACGGCTTGCGCCAGTTGGGGGCGGACATCACCTATCTCGGCAACGCGGGTTACCCGCCGCTCCATCTCAAGCCCACCGCCATTCGTGCCGGCGGCACGCTGCGGGTGCGTGGCGACGTCTCGAGCCAGTTCCTGACCGGCCTGCTGATGGCGCTGCCGCTCACTGGCGAGACGGTTACGGTCGACGTCGTCGGTGAGCTGATTTCCAGGCCCTATATCGAAATTACGCTGGCGATCATGGCGCGCTTCGGCGTGCGGGTGCAGCGCGAGGGCTGGCAGCGGTTCACGGTACCGGCCGGTAGTCGTTATGTTTCGCCGGGGACAATTTATGTCGAGGGGGATGCTTCCTCGGCTTCGTACTTCCTGGCGCTCGGGGCGATCGGTGGCGGCCCGTTGCGGGTCGAGGGGGTCGGGCGCGATTCGATC
>Ga0209507_1000761_pt1 | contig 30613 bp, 27 predicted proteins | sample AD_UKC028_MetaG_FD_184414 | JGI IMG/M metagenome (GOLD analysis project Ga0209507, IMG submission 184414) | Active sludge microbial communities of municipal wastewater-treating anaerobic digesters from USA - AD_UKC028_MetaG (SPAdes) (version 2) | ecosystem: Engineered > Bioreactor > Anaerobic >...
CAGTCAGATCACGCGGGTACCTTTCAACAGGAACTTCTTTTGGCCATGGCATCGATCACCTCGCATTAGATTTTTACGCTTAAAATGATTTTTCAATTCATACCCTACTTTTACCCATATTTTACAAGAAAAGTTATTTAAATTCAATGTCTTAGTTTTTAGACAGCTTCTGAGGAACGGGTGTTAATCAGTTTCGCCTAGCTCCACAAGAACAGTCGAAGAACCATCGGCGTTGAGAATCGGTTGCAGTCGTATATTCGGCCTTGTTGGAGAACCAACAGATCTCCGGGCCTTCATGGAATCCGTGTACCGGGAGCCTATCGTTGCAGCGGCTCTATTGAGTGAGCCAAACCAGTTATCGGCTTTGCCGGGTACCGGTCCGATCTATGGTGCCATGATCATCGAGGGTCTCGCTCGCAAACCTGGGTGGGGAACTCAAGTTAAGGGTTAAAGAAACCGACGGTGGTGCAGTGGGTTAGGCCGCAACCGAGGCAAAATCACCGTTAAAAGTGTGCCCTTGGCGGACCACGGCGAAGGCCATGCGGGCCAGTTTGTTCGCCAGCGCGCCAGCGGCCTTGTTGTGACCGACCCGGGCGGCCAGATCGACCGCCCAGCGCTGTAGTCGGGCCAGAGGTTTCTTCCCGGCCCGGTTCTGATGAGTTGCCGCCAGCAAAACCGAACGGGCACCGTGAATGAACAGCATCCGCAAGTATAGCATTTTGGCCGAATCAATTTTCCAGTATGATCCGACATTACGCCGGATCGGCGCGTTCCATCTCCGGTCACCCTCAATTCCAACGCCCAGGAGTTTCCCGTGAGTACCCCGCTTTCCGAACGTGTACAACGCATCAAGCCCTCGCCGACCTTGGCCGTGACCGCCAAGGCCAATGAACTGAAGGCCGCGGGCAAGGACGTAATCGGCCTGGGCGCTGGCGAACCCGATTTCGACACTCCCGATTTCATCAAGGAAGCGGGGATCAAGGCGATTCAGTCCGGCTTTACCAAATACACGCCGGTCGACGGCACCGCCGGTTTGAAGAAAGCCATCATCGCCAAATTCCAGCGCGATAACGGGCTGAACTACGAACCGAAACAGATTTTGGTGTCCTGCGGCGGCAAGCAGAGTTTTTACAATCTGGCTCAGGCGCTGTTGAACGTCGGCGATGAAGTGATCATTCCCGCGCCGTACTGGGTGTCTTACCCGGATATGGTGTTGCTGGCCGACGGGACGCCGGTGATTGTGGAAGCGGGCATCGATCAGCATTTCAAAATCACCCCGGCGCAACTGGAAGCAGCGATTACCCCGCGCACCCGGCTGGTCGTGATCAACAGTCCTTCCAATCCCACCGGCGTAGCCTACAACGCGGCGGAACTGACGGCGCTGGGCGAAGTGCTGCGCCGGCACCCGCAGGTTTATATCGCCACCGACGATATTTATGAACACATCCTGTGGACTGAGGAGAAATTCCATAACATTCTGAGCGTCTGCCCGGATTTATACGACCGGACCATCGTGCTGAACGGTGTGTCAAAGGTATATTCGATGACCGGCTGGCGCATCGGCTACTGTGGCGGGCCGAAGGATTTGATCAACGCCATGACCAATATCCAGTCGCAGAGCACCTCCAACCCGACCTCGATTTCCCAGGTCGCGGCGGAAGCGGGGTTGAACGGCGACCAGTCCTTTGTGGCGATGATGGTCAAGGCGTTCAAGGAGCGCCACGACACCGTTTACAACGTGTTGAAGGCGATGGATGGAGTCGAGGTCGCGCCGGCGGACGGGACGTTCTATATCTTCCCCAGTTTCCAGAAGGTGATTGAACGGCTGGGACTGGCCAATGACATCGCCTTTGCGGAATTACTACTCAATGAAGCCGGGGTAGCGCTGGTGCCGGGTTCGGCGTTCGGCACGGAAGGCTGTGCGCGGATTTCCTTCGCCACCAGCATGAAGAATCTGACTCAAGCCCTGGAGCGGATTGGTCGGGTGATTCGCTGATCGCAACTTGACAGCCCAGCCGGGGATCAATAGAATTCCCAGCCTCAATTCCCCGGTAGCTCAGTCGGTAGAGCAAGTGACTGTTAATCACTGGGTCCGTGGTTCGAGTCCGCGCCGGGGAGCCAATTCAAATCACTGGGAACCACATGACCGCCCGCTGTCGGGAGTATGCCGATCAAGCGGCGGGGATCGTATTCGATGCGCACGGAAGCGCTCTCCACGATGATCTTTTCAATGAAATCCGCGAATAACGCGCGGGTCTGGGCGGGATTATAGCCCTCTTTCAACGTCGCGACTAACAGCGCCGCGACATCCATCAACGCTTCATCCGCAATATCCACGGTCGGCGCTTCTTCCGCGTCCATCGTGATGAGCTGCGCTTCCAGCTTTTTGATCTGGGCGTGGTTCTCCCGCAAGCGTTGCGCTAAATCGCCCAGATTCGGCGCATCCCGCCCTAACGCCTCCAGCACTTCGTAGAGCTTGTTATTTCGCCGCTTGACCTCGGCTAAACGACCCTCGACCGCTTTCCGTCGTTCCTCGCGTTCCGTATGCCAGCGCCCGGCGATGTCCTGGAGGTCTTGCACCGTTTGCCGCAACAGGTGGGGGGTAAACAAGTCTGAACATACTATATCGAGTAGCCAGGCATCCAACTCCCGGGCAGGGATGCGGCGTGGGGGGCATTCGCCCTTGCGTTGCGCGTCCCGACAGTTGTAGTAGTGGTAGCGCCGGTTTCGCCCCTTGGCGGTTTCAATCTGCAACGATGCGCCGCAACGCCCACAACGCAGCAGCCCGGTAAACAGATAGGTGCTGTGCGGTGATCCGTGGCTGACGGTATCCCGGTTCGGCTGCGTGTTGACGGCATCGGCATCCAGCATCCGTTGCACGGTGTCCCACAGCGCCCGGTCAATGATCGGCAGATGCGAGGGCACCACAATCCAATTCTCCGGCGGAACGCGGCGGCGTTCGCCGTCCATGCGCACCATCCGCCCGAACACCAGTTGCCCGGTCAGAGCGGGATTGCGCAACAGCGCCAACACGCAGGCTTTGTTCCACGGATGACGGCGATTCGTCAGTCCCTCGCCGTTCAGCGTCATCGCCAGACTTTTAGCGCCGATGCCCTGGGCGCGCAACGCGAACATCCGGCGCACAATCACCGCTTCCTCCGGGACGATCTCCAGCCGGCGGCGTTTGGGGTCGTCCAATGCCGGGACGGAGCGATAGCCGAACGGCGGATGACCGCCACACCAGTAGCCGCCTTGAGCGGCTTTAATCATGGAGCGGCGGGTATCGGCGGCAATCTGCTTACTGGTGAACTCATCGAACAGTTCGAGAATCCCCTCGGTGAGCCAGCCGCCGTCTGAATCCCGGTCAATCTCCATTCCGGCATACACCAGCGTCACGCCGGATTTGCTCAGGCGGCGCTTGTAGAGTTGCGCGTCCAACCGATTCCGGGCAAAGCGCGACGTAGACCAGGTGATGAAATAGGTGGGGTTGTGCGTTTCGCAGTAGAGAATGGCTTGCTGAAACGCGGGCCGGTCGCCGGATTGCCCGGACAGTCCTTCGTCGCTGTAGACCCGCAACACGGTAGCATCGAGGCTATGGGCTTTGTCTTCGCAGCGTTGCCGCTGGGATTGGATTGGGAGTTCGTCTTCGGCTTGCCGGACGGTGGACACCCGGCAGTAGATCACGGCGGTTTTTTCAGGGTTCATGGGCTGTTGTTCCTCGGAGCAGAAAGGAACAGCGTACCCGAAAAGCGCCGACTCGCGTTTTAGGGTGCCCGGTCGATCTCATCGTGCGGCGCAACACGGCGCAAGATGGTCGTGTCGCCGTCGATTGCAAACGAAATTTTGTAATTGCCGGTGACATGGACCGTGTAAAGATCAAAAACGCAGCCCCGATGGTCGGGGGTTGGCGAGCAAATCGCGTAGCTTCGCGTCCACCCGAGCTTGCAGATCAGCAGTGAGTTTGCCGTAGTCTCGAACAAACCGCGTGGTGCGTTGAACGCCGGTGATCACCACCCCACCAGCGCCGATGCGCGTCAAATCGCGACATCCCGATGCAGTGTAGCAATCAGACCATCGGCGGAAGTAAACCGCTCGCCCAGAAGCGGTGATACCTCGGCGTCATGCTCCATAATCAAGATGCGTGCTTGCCCAAGGTTCTGGTGTTGCCGGACCAATTCTCGTTCAGTTTGGCGAATCAGCCAAGTCATTGGCCATTGAGTAAGTGGCAAATACAATTGTTCGCGTAGAGTGAGAATTAATTCTTTGATGCTAACCTGGAAGGCCAGCAATTCAACGCTCCACGCATCATCCGGGTCGATTTCTTCGTGACCTGCCTTCTTAATGATCGCTTTAATCTTCTTGAGCATCGCCTCGCTGTTCCGGCGATGCTCGACAGCGATCAACCATAAGCTCGTCTGTAAACGGCCTCTTTTGTGAGCGAAAGCCGTCAAACGAGAAATGAGTTCAATTTCTTGCGCCAACTGACTCGTCGCTGTGGAAAGCTGTTCAGTTAATGTGGTCAACTTGGCCTACTCCTCCTGTCGCCGGTGATCTTCGATATGCAGGGGTAATTGCCGCGCCGCGCTGCGATGTTCGAGTACCTTGAGTACTTCGTAGACGGTGCGCATTTTTTCACCGGTCAGCCATTGCTGTTTACGCATTCGCACCCGCAATACATCGCCCTTGGCGAAAACAACCTCGTTTTGAGCGATTTTGGCGAGGAAATCGGCATCTTGGATTGCAGCATGGAACGTGCTGTTGCCGTCGGTAAAGCGCCATTTATTGTCGTCTTGAAAGGCGATGTTGACGGCTTGGAGATTGATGTCGAATTCGGTGTTTTCGATTTGCTCATCGGAGGCTTCCGGGGCTTTAAAGAAAGGTTGTTCGTGCTTTTCCACTAAAAGGAAAGACTGACCGTTATCGAGTCGCTCATCCGTCACGGCAAAGCTGTCGATACCGGGCTGCTCCAAGGGCTTGAGGACTTCTTCAAACGCCTTGCGGAGCTTGTAGTTTCGGTAGAGATCAATCACGCGCCGTTCGACTTCAAGATGTTCGTCACCGACTTCAACCCGAACTCGATGGTCTTCCAGCAGTACGACTTTAGTGATGGACCGTCCGCGTAGCCAGCGCAACAAGCCGATCAATCCTTTTCCCGCATCCTTGGCCGACAGCCCTACGAGCGTCACCATCGTGGCCGCTGAAACCACGGGATTGGATTGCAGAAACCCCAGCAGTTGATCGGCAATGGATTGAAGAATGCTGAACTCAATTCCAAACGATCCTGTCTTGAAAGACCCTTTGACGCGAATTTGAATCTTGGCGCGTTCGCCGTTGAACAGGGCATTGGCTTCATCAAAGACCGTGCCAATCGCCATCAGTGCCGGGGCTAGTTCATGCACATCCATTTCATGGTGAGCAAGGGCAGGCCCATCGTAAAGCACATGAATTTGCGTTGTGGTGGTCATGATTCCTCTGCCTCGTTTTTCTTCGTTGTGGTGGGCTGGCCTTTTAATATAGACCGCATCAGCGGATCGATCATCTGCCTTCTCCTCCCCCCAGCCGCTTCACCAGCGCCAGCCCTTGCACTTCTTTATCCAGCCCGCGCAGCGCCCAGAGCCATTCTCGTTCTGCGTCGGGCACGACCGGTTGCGGGTTGACCAGATAGCTGCCGTTGTGCGCCTGAAGCGGCATGAGTGGAAGCTTGGCCGACAAGTCGATGTACACCGTTGGTTCCGGCAGCAGGCCCGGCTGTTCGTCATCGCCCAGCAACAGCCGATTACTGCCCCAGCCTTTCCGCAGTTCGGCGACTTGCGGATGATCCGGGGCAAAGTACAACGGCTGGCGCGTCCGATGCGGGTATTCGAGGCAGTCGGCAAAACCCACCGGCAATCCGCTGTAGACCTGCACGGTCGGGAATTGCGCCAGCGGGCGGTTGACTTGCACCAGCGGCAGTTGCAGGCCGCCATTGCTGGCGAACAGGTAGTAGCTAACCTGTGGCCCTAGCGCCAGTCGATCCCAATGCGGCGGCGGCAGCACTTCGTAGGGAGCGCCCTCGCCGGTCAGCAACCAGGACAGGTTGACCCGTTCGGCCAAGGCTAAATGGATGAGCGCTTTGGGAGCCAAAATAAAAAGCCTTGACGGGTAAGCTGTCAAGGCTTTTTTCATGCCTGCACAATTCATGGGCAATCCCTCAGCCCGTTGTAGGGTGTTTATTCTAATCAGCCTGGCTATAGTGGCGATGATGGGAATAATCAAACCAGGGCTGGGATCGCCCAACGACGATGGAGACGGACAACCGGTTCCTAGGAACTTGCACAGGAGTAGAATGATGACGTACCGACATTTGCAAAAACGGCTGCACGAAGCGCGCCGGGTAGAAGACACGCTAGCGTTAGCCAGTCAGATCTGGCTCGCTGGACTTGGAGCATTGGCCCACGCTCAACAGGAAGGCAGCGAATTTTTTGATCAACTGGTCGAATGCGGCGAAGTGATGGAAGCACTTGAAAGCGATGATCTACGGCATCTCAAGCAGTTGGCGCGGCTGGTGTTAGTCAGTCGCCCCCATCTGGAGTTACCAGAAGCACCGACATCAGAGGACCTGCGGAGCCTGGCGGAAGCGATCCGGCAATTCAATCCGCACTTGTCCGAGTTGGACATGCGCTGACTCGGCGCATCCCGCGCCTCATTCAACCTTCCCGCAAAGCCCGCCAAGGTGGTTGGTTGAGCGCCGAGCGGGCGCCCAGCAAGCCGGCCAGTCCCACGCCCAGCGCCCCGGCGCCGCCGCCCAGCAGCCAGATCCACGGATTCCATTGGTAAGTAAAGTCGAACACCTGTTCTGCCAGGACATAGCCCAGCAAGGTAGCGGCAGCCGCGGCCAGCACCCCGGCCAGTAAACCCAGCGTGGCAAACTCCGCCAGCAGACTCCGCCTCACGACCTTTCGTTGCGCTCCCAGGGTGCGCAGCACCGCGCTTTCAAAACGGCGCTCGTCCTGGGTCGCCTGAATCGCTGCATACAACACCACCAGTCCCGCCGCCAGCGTGAACAGAAACACATATTCAACCGCAGCAATCACCCGATCCACGATCTCCCGAACCTTGGTCATCAGCGCCTCGACATCCAGAATAGTGATCGATGGGTATTGCCGCACCAGTTCCGCCAACACTGGCTTGCGATCGGGGGGCAGATAAAAACTGGTAATCCAGGTCGCTGGATAGTTCTCCAGCACCCCGGACGGAAACACCACGAAGAAATTGGCGCGGAACGAATCCCATTCCACGCTACGCAGGCTCATCACCTTCGCCTCGACATTCTGGCCAGCGATCTGGAAACGCAGCGTGTCGCCCAAGGCGATACCCAAATCCTCTGCCAGCCCGACTTCGACTGAAGCAACGCCCTGTCCCCGGTCGTCGGCGTTCCACCAGCGTCCGGCGAGAATGCGGTTATCTTCCTGCAAGGCGTCCGCCCAGGACAGATTAAATTCCCGCGCCACCAGCCGTTGGGCGCGGGGATTAGCATAATCCTCCGGCCCGACCGGGCGGCCATTGAGGGCGGTCAGCCGGCCACGCACCATCGGGAACAGCTCCACATCGCGCAGGTCGCGTTCCCGCAGAAAAGCTCTGACTCCCTCGACTTCACCGGTTTGCACATTGATCAAAAAGTGATTCGGCGCGTCAGGCGGCAGGCTGGCCCGCCAACTGGACAACAAGTCCGTCCGCACCAGGGTCAAGATCAGCAGCGCCATCAAGCCCAGTCCCAGCGCCACCACTTGCACCGCGCTGCCAGGACCGCGCCGGGCGATATTGGCCAAGCCGAATCGCCAGGCGACGCCGACCTGACCGCGCAGCAGGTTCAGCGACTTCACCAGTCCCCAGGCAGCCAGCGACAGCGCGACCATGGTTGCCGCCACTCCGGCGCAGACATAAAGCGCCAGCCGCCATTCGCCAGCTTGCCAGGCCAGCAACGCCGCCGTCGCCGCCATCGCCGGACCGTACAGCGCCAGCAGACGCGGATTCACCGGCCCCAGATCGCGGCGCAACACCCGCAGCGGCGGCACTTCCCGCAGGCGCAGCAGCGGCGGCAGGCCGAAGCCGAGCAGCGTAACAAAGCCGGTGGCTAGGGACGGCAGGACCGGCAGCCAGGACGGGGCGGGCAGTTCCGTGCGGCTGACCAGTTGCCCCAGGACGCCGCTTAATCCGTATTGCGCCCCATAGCCGACGATTAGGCCAGCCAGACCGGCCAGCGTCGCCAGCGCCAGCAATTCCAGCACGAACAGCCGGACAATCAGCGCTTCGGTCGCGCCGACACAACGCAGAATAGCGACGCTGTCCCAGTGGCGGGCGGCGAAGCGGCGGGCGGCAATAGCGACGCCGACCCCGGCCAGAATCACGCTGACCAGCGCCGCCAAATTCAGAAAGCGCTGCGCCCGATCCAGCGCCGAGCGTAATTCAGCGCGAGCCTCGCGGACGCTTTGCAACTTTTCCCCATCCGCCAGCCGGGGTTTCGCCCAGGCTTTGAAATCCGCCAGCGCCGCCGGGTCGCCGGCCAGCAACAAGCGATATTCAACCCGACTGCCGGGTTGCACCAGTTCGGTGGAGGGCATATCGGCCAGATTCAGCAGCAGACGCGGCGCGATGCTGAACAGGTCGCCGGCCCGATCCGGTTCATACGCCAGCACCTGCGCCACCGAAAATTCACGGACACCGAGATTGACGAGATCGCCCACTTTTAAACCGAGCGTCTGGATCAAGCGTTCATCCAGCCAGACTTGGCCGGGACGGGGAATGACTGTAACGATTTGCGGCGGCGCAAAGGGCGCATCGCTGACTTGCAATGCGCCGCGCAGCGGATAACCGGGACCGACTGCCTTGACCTCGGCCAGTTGCGTCGTTTCGCCGACCAATACCACACTGCGAAAACTCATCGTCTCGGCGATTTGCAAGCCCTGGCGCTGCGCTTCCTCCGCCAATGCGGGCTGAATCGGGCGAGAGGCGGCAATGACCAAATCCGCGCCCAGCAACTCACTGGCCTTGCGTTCCATAGCCTGCTGGATGCGGTCGGTGAAAAAACCCACGGCGGCGACGCTGGCGACGGCAATCAGCAGGGCTATCGCCAGTACGCGCAATTCGCCGGATTGCCAGTCGCGGCGCAGGGCGCGTAACGCCATGCGGCTCACATCGCGCCAGTTCGGGGCGGCTTTTTCAGCAGAAGGAGACACAAGGGTCGTGTTGGACATGGTTTCAGGCTCCACCCGGCTGCTTGACCGACGGTGGGCGCAACCGCCCGTCATCCAGTTCCAGAATCCGGTCGCAATAAGCCGCCAGTTCCGCATCATGCGTGACCAACACCAGCGTCGCGCCCTGCTCGCGGTTGAGCGTGAATAGCAGTTCGACGATGCGATGGCCGGTCTTCTGATCGAGATTGCCGGTCGGTTCATCAGCGAACAGCACATCAGGATTGCCAGCAAAGGCGCGCGCCAAGGCGACTCGCTGCTGCTCGCCGCCGGACAATTGCGCTGGATAATGCCGGGCGCGCGCCTTCAGGCCGACCCGTTCCAATAAATCCAGCGCTTGCCGACGGGCGTCGGACTGGCCGGCCAGTTCCAGCGGCAGCATGACGTTTTCCAGAGCGGTCAGGCCAGTCAGCAACTGGAAGGACTGAAACACGAAGCCGACCCGTTGCGCCCGCAATAAAGCGCGGCCATCCTCATCCAGGCTGTTCAAATCGACGCCGGCCAGCCACACCCGGCCCTGAGTGGGCGTATCCAGCCCGGCCAACAAGCCCAGCAGGGTCGATTTACCGGAACCGGATGCGCCGACCACCGCGACGCTTTCCCCTTTGGCGATGCTGAACCCGATATCGTCCAGAATGACCAGCGGCCCTTCGGGACTGGCGACCTGTTTGCTCAGGTTCTCCACCTGGATGATGGCGGCCGGGTTGTTCCAGACCGACGCGGCAGCTACGCTTACGCCACTGCCCGCTTCCTGCTCACACTCCACGCGCATGGTCACATTCTCCGATGATGAAAACGAATGGCTCACGATGGTTACCGATCCTGATGTTTTGGCTGGCGGCGCTGTTCAGCCCTTGGGTTCAGGCTGAAGCGCCTGTGATTCTGGTCTTTGGCGACAGTTTGAGCGCGGCTTACGGGATGCCCGCCGAGCAGGGTTGGGTCAGTCTGCTACAACGCCGGTTGGCGGAACGCGGCTATCCGCAGCGCATCGTCAACGCCAGCATCAGCGGCGAAACCACCAGCGGCGGCTTGAGCCGGTTGCCAGCAGCTTTGAAACAGCACTGCCCCGCCTTGGTCATCCTGGAGCTGGGCGCTAACGATGGGTTACTCGGCCAACCACCGATGACCATGAGTCACAACTTGGCGCGGATGATCGAGTTAGCGCAACAGGCCAACGCCCGGGTGCTGTTGGCGGAAATGCGCATTCCGCCGAATTATGGCCCGCTGTATACGCAAAAGTTTCAGGCGGCGTTCGGCGAATTGGCCGGGAAGTACAATATCTCGTTGATTCCCTTCATTTTAAATGGAGTATCAGGCAACCCGACGCTGATTCAGGACGATGGCCTGCACCCACGCGCCGAGGCGCAGGCGCGGATTCTGGAGAACGTGTGGCCGACGCTGGAAGCGGCGTTGAAGTGATGAATAGTTAGCGGGTGAGCCGCTCCAGCGCCTCGCGGTATTTGGCGACGGTTTTCTGCACGATCTCCGGCGGCAATTCTGGTCCGGGCGGTTGCTTGTCCCAATCCAGCGTCTCCAGATAATCGCGCACAAACTGTTTATCAAAGCTCGGCGGATTGACGCCGGGCTGATAGCCGTCGACCGGCCAGAAACGGGAGGAGTCCGGGGTCAGCGCCTCGTCCATCAGCACCAACAACCCATCCTCAGCCAGCCCGAACTCGAATTTGGTGTCAGCGATGATGATGCCCCGTTCCAGCGCATAGTCCGCCGCTTCCCGGTACAGCCGCAGGCTAATTTGTCGCACCTGTCCTGCTAATTGCTGGCCAATGGTCGCGGCGATCTGCTCAAAACTAACATTTTCATCATGTGCGCCCAGCGCGGCTTTGGTGGACGGCGTGAAAATCGGTTCCGGCAACCGCTCGGCCAACCGCAGATCTTCGGGTAAGCCAATTCCGCAGACGGTCCCGGTGCGCTGGTAATCCTTCCAGCCGGAACCGATCAGATAGCCGCGCACGATGGCTTCTACCGGCAGACCTTTCAGTCGCCGCGCCACCACCGCTCGCCCGGCGACTCGATCCCGTTCAGATGGATCAGGCAACGCCTGCTCCAGCGTCTTCTCAGCCAGTTGCAAGTGATTCGGCACGATAGAGCGGGTGCGGTTGAACCAGAAATTGGCGACTGCCGTCAACATCGCGCCCTTGCCGGGCAGCACCGTCGGCAGGATCACATCGAAGGCCGACAACCGGTCACTGGCGACCATCAGTAAATGCTGATCATCGACAGCGTACAGGTCGCGGACTTTGCCGCGATAAATGAGCGGCAGACTGGCGATTTCGGGCGAGGTATCGGCAACAGACATGGGCGACTCCTAGAGTAAGGTCAGCATCGACATCCGCCATTGTAATGCCAAAAGCACTCCGACATTTCGCAACGCCGACCGGCCACCGGATGCGGTATGCTTGACGCCATGAACCTTACTGACGCCTTGCTTCCCGCTGATCTGCTGTTCTTCGCCTACTTCGTCTGGCTGCTGGTCGGATTACAGGCCCTGCGCGCCGCGCCGTGGCGAACGTTCCTGTCCACTGCCAAGCTCCAGCATCTCTTTCTGGGCACTTCGACGGCGTTGTTCCTGATGTGGATTTTTGAAGTGGGCGTTCGACCCGCACTGGGGTTTCATTTTCTGTGCGTGACCGTATACACCCTGATGTTTGGCTGGGCGCTGGGCGTCATCGGTGTCAGCCTGATCATGACGGGGGTCACAGTCATCAGCGGCGATTGGACCGCGCTGGCGATGAACGCCCTGCTGCTGGGCGTATTACCGGTTTCGGTCAGCTATGGTGTGTACTTGCTCGTTTATCGCTACCTGCCGCGCCATTTATTCATCTACGTTTTTCTGTGCGCTTTTTTCAACGCCATGCTGGCGGCGGGGGCAGCGGTGCTGGCGTTGGCGACCTTGCTGGTCGTGACCGAGACTTACACGTTCGCCCGCATTAGTCATGAGTATCTACCGTATTTGCCGCTTTATTTGTTCCCGGAAGGTCTACTCAATGGCATGACTACGATGGCCTTGATTGGCTTGCGGCCTGACTGGTTAAAAACCTACGATGACGAGATTTATCTGAAGGGATAGACCCTTCCCCGACCCTTCTCCCGCTGGCAGTAGCGGGGAGTTTAGCGAACGAGGTTGTCAATCTAGCGTGTTAGGAAAACTGTTTGGCGGAGCTTTTGGCTTTATGGTCGGTGGGCCGCTGGGCGCGCTGCTCGGCGCGGCGTTTGGTCATAATTTCGATCAGAGCCAGCGGAAAACGCCTGGGCCGGAGTCCGTTGGTCATGATCACGCCCGCCAGGTGTTTTATGCCACGGCATTTCAGATGATGGGGCATATTGCCAAGGCCGACGGCCGGATATCGGAGCGGGAAATCGCCGCCGCCCGCGCCATCATGGATCACCTCCAACTCACCCCCGGTCAACGACAATCAGCCATTGACTGCTTTACCGAAGGCAAGCAATCAGAATTCGCCGTGGAGACAGCGATGGCGTCGTTTCAACGCGCCTGCCGCGATCATCCAGCAATGCTGCAACAGTGGCTGGAACTGTTGCTCAATGTCGCCTATGCCGATGGCGGGCTGCATCCGCAAACCCATGCCCGTTTGCTGGACATTACAGATCGGCTGGGCATTCACCGTTTGCAATTTGAAACCCTGCACACCCTGTTTCGCGCCCAGCGCTGGGCGCATCAGTCCAAGGCGAATGGCTTTGGCGGCGCGGGCGGTTATTCCGGGGCGCAGAGCGAGCAGCAGACGCATAGTCGGCGACCGACGACTGCTGTCAATTCGCTCAGCCAGGCTTATACCGTGCTGGGGTTGAAGCGCGACGCCAACCCTGATGAAATCAAGCTCGCTTACCGCCGCCTCATCAAGCAACACCATCCTGACAAGCTGGCGTCCAAAAGCGTCTCGTCGGCGGAAATGGCGCGCGCCACGGAAAAAACCCGCGAAATCACTGCTGCTTACGAGCGGATTCGGGAAGCGCACGGATTCTAGCCCTGCTACAGCACGCCCCGTTCTGCCAGCGATACGGTCTGACCATCACCGACCACGATATGATCGAGCAAGCGAACATCGATGATCGACAGCGCTTCCTTCAACCGTAAGGTGATCGCCTCGTCAGCCCGGCTCGGTTCGGCAACCCCGGAGGGATGGTTATGCGCCGCAATCACGGCAGCCGCGTTATGGTGCAGCGCCCGTTTCACCACTTGGCGCGGATGCACGGCTGAACTGTCGATCGTGCCGAAGAACAGTTCTTCGTACTCAATCACTCGATGTTTGTTGTCGAGAAACAGGCAAGCGAAGACTTCATGAGGATGATGGCGCATCCGGGCCATCAGATAGCGGCGGGTGTCAGCGACGCTTTGAATCGCATCCACCCGTTGCAGAGTGTCTTTCAGATGGCGATGGGCCAGTTCCAGCACTGCCTGTAATTGAACATATTTGGCCGGCCCAAGGCCGTGCGTCGCACAAAACCCGGCCTGATCCAGTTCCAGTAGTTGTCGCAAGCCGCCGTGTTCCTTGAGCATATCGCGGGCCAGGTCAACTGCACTGCGGCCCGGCACCCCGACCCGCAGAAAAATCGCCAGTAATTCCGCATCGGAAAGTGCGGCAGCGCCTCGTTGCAGCAGTTTTTCCCGGGGACGCTCGTCATCGGGCCAGTCTCTGATCGACATCGTACCTTCCTCGGTGAGTCACTTCGCACAAGCATGATCACCGCAGAGAGACAGATCAAGCCGACTTTGAAAATAAATGGGTTTCCATCGCCTTGCCCCAAGATGAAGCAAGCAGCTCGCCGGAAGCGCCAGCATGAAGCGGCGTTCTGCCGATCCAACAGCATCGAAACGACGATTTATAATTAATAAATTATAAAAAACAAAGCACTAGGAAAGTTGGTCATTTAATTGCTAAACAAACGGCAAGGGTTCACGCTCACAGGCCCACGGGGTTTGTTCGCAGTGTGAATCCGGGCGGCTAACGGGGGCCGCCGTCGCGGACTATGGCGTCCGATTGCGCGTCAGTTTGAGCGTGGTCGGACGCCCTTTTTATTGGGCTGCCGACGGCAGGTCAGACTTTCGTCGAATCATGCCATGGACCGGACCGGCGGCGACATGACGGGCGCGCAATTTTTTTAAAACAGCGTGCGGTTCGTGCATGATAGAATTTTCAGGGTAATGAACCCTGTCGATCATAGCGGCAATCTCCGGCATTTTCGGAATCCTCTGCGTTCATCCACCAGTCGGACCCGGCGGATGCTGCGTTGGACGCGCCGGTTGCTACTGACCCTGCTGTTGCCATTGCTGCTGCTGGCTGGATTCGCGCAGTGGTGGCTGTTGCCGCGCCTGAACGATTACCGCGATGAACTGGCCAGCACGCTGAGCAACGCGCTGCAAATGCCGGTGAGCATCGAGGCGGTGACTGCCGCCATCGAAGGCGGGCGGCTCGCGCTGCGGTTACAGGGTGTCAGCCTTCACGAAGCCCAACGCGACGCCACGCTGGCCCACTTCACCCGCGCCTCGGTGACGCTGAATCTGTGGCGTTCACTGCGCGAGTGGCGACCGGTCGTGGGCCACATCCGTCTGGAAGGGGCGAGTCTGACGCTGGAATCGGGTGCAGACGGTATTCCCCGACTACGGACGGATGCCGATGTAACGGAATCCGCTGTTGCACCATCGGCCCCGCTAGAAGTTGCCCGCTGGCTGTTCGACCTGCGGGAGTTGGATATCGTCGGTGAGCGCTTGGCGGTGCGCCTGTCCAATGGTTCCGCTCTGCAACTGCCGCATCCCTATCTCCATCTGCGGGAAACGCCGCAGGGTCGGCGGCTGGAATTGACCGCTGATTTGCCGGCTAATCTTGGCGACCGGGTGGAAATCACCGTACAGCGATCGTCGGTCGAGACTGACTGGCGGTTGCAAGGTCGGATTTATTTCAAGGATCAGCCGGCTCGGACGTCGACCCCGGCAGAGTTCGAGGCTACGGCCACTGAAGCGGGCTGGCAGGTGACCCTGCGCCACTGGCGCGCTGAAAATCTGCTCACTTGGGCAATGTCCTGGCTCGATGATCCGGCCCGGCAATGGCTGACGCCGCTCAATCCACAGGGCGCGTTGCCGGAAATCGGGATTCGGACGGAGTCGGGGACTTATGCCGTGACCGCAGCCCTGCAGGAGGTCAGCACCCACCCGGTGCATGGCCTGCCCGGCTTTACCAACGTCACCGGCCATCTCTCTTTCACCCCGGCGCAGGGTCGAATCGAACTGGATAGCCGCACGGTTCAGGTAGACACGGCGGGTCTGCTGCGCGCGCCCATCACCCTCGACACCCTGCACGGAACGGTTGCATGGCGGCGCGAGACAGACGGTCTGCATCTGGAAAGCGCGGGTTTGGAACTAGCTAATCCTGATCTCAACAGCCGATTTTGGGGCCGCGTGATCATCCCTAATACCGGCGAACCCTGGCTGGACCTTCACGGTCGTTATCACGATGTGAAGGTCAGTCAGGCGCGGCATTACCTACCGGTCGCGGTGATTCCGCCCAAAGGCGTGGCCTGGCTGGATCAGGCGCTGGTCAGTGGCCGGGTGGTTGTGGGCGAAATGACGTTTCGCGGCCCCCCGTCGGCGTTTCCATTTGATCGAAACGAGGGGCTGTTTGAAACCCGTTTTCAGGTCGAGGACGCCGTGCTGGACTACGGGCAGGGGTGGCCGCGTCTGGAGCGGTTGAAAACCGAAGTATTGTTTCGCAACCGTGGATTGCTCGTTGAAGCCCACCAAGGCCGGTTGCTGGATGGCGAGATGGAGCAGGCAACCGCCCGGATTGATGACTTGTCCGAAGTGGTGGTGCAAGTCAAGGGGCGCGCCAAGGGGCCAGCCACCAGCCTGTGGCGGGCGCTCAGAGAAAGCCATCTGGGCCGGGAACTCAGCGATGATTTGCCGGATTTGCAGGCGACCGGCATCAGTACCCTGGACCTCGAACTGACCCTGCCAACCGATGATCGGCCTAATCAGGCGCGGGGACGGATCGGATTGTTGGACAATGGCGTGACCTTGCCGGCTTGGAACATTGCGCTGGAGCGGCTGCGCGGTGAAGTGGAGTTTACCGAAAACAGCCTCGACGCCCGGAATGTGCAGGCTCGGTGGCGCGGCCAACCCATCCGGCTGGATTTGGATTTGACGGGCCGCGAGAACCGTCGCGCAGTGCGGACGCAAATTCAGGGACGACTGGGGTTGAGTGCGCTGGTGGGTGAATCGGCCATAGCGCTGGAATCCCGTATGGCCGGCAAAAGCGACTGGAAAGCCGTGCTGACCGTTCCAATTCGTCAGGAACGGCGCAGTGGGCAACCGGTCTTTAAATTGGATTTGAGTTCAGATTTGCGCGGCATCGCCCTGGATTTGCCCGAGCCGTTTGCCAAGCCTGCTCACGAGGCCCAGCCACTACGGATTATTGTCCAATCGGTGACCGCTGACCGGTTGACGGTGGATCTGACGTATGGCGAGGAAACCCGGGCGGCGCTGGCCTTGCGTGGCTCGATCGATGCCCTTCAACTGGAGCGCGGCGAATTGCGCATCGGCGCCGGAGAGGCGAAATTGCCCGATCAGCCCGGATTAGCCGTAGTCGCCCAACTGCCGCGCTGGACATGGACAACTCCCGCAAAAACTCCCTCCTCCCTTGCGCGGGAGGGCCGGGGGTGTAAAGCATTGAACAGGCCGGAACCTCCTTCCAGTCCGCTGACGCTGCTCCGCCGTCTCGATGCCCGAATCGACAAACTCACCCTGGCTGGACAGACTTTCAATTCAGTGACGGTGAACGCCGCCCGTTATGCTGAAGGTTTGCGGATCGAACTGGACAGCGCGACGCTGGCTGGACGGTTGACAGTACCGGACGAATCGACGCCCCAGCACCCGGTGAACGCCGCCCTGCAGCGATTGCACATCCGCCCTACGACGAATGGACCGTCGGAAGTTCAACCCGACCCATGCCAGTGGCCGCCGCTGGTGTTCACCGTCGCTGGATTGCGAGTGAACGACCGAAATCTGGGTCGGCTGCGGTTCGTCGCCATGCCGCAAACGGATGGCATTCACCTGTCCAGCATCGAACTGAGTTCGGAGCGGCAGCGCATCGAGGCCAGCGGCGCCTGGCAGTGGAACAACGGTGTCCAGGCATCCCGAATCAAGGCCACATTACACAGTCCGGCGCTGGGCGAAACGCTGGCGGATTTCGGCTATCCCGACGCCGGTATGGCCCGTGGCGAAACCCAGGCGGAACTGGACGCCGAATGGGCGGGAGCATTGCCGGATTTCGCCCTGGAGCGCCTGGCCGGCGCCCTGAAGTTTCGCATCGGTTCCGGTCAGTTGCTGGAAATCAATCCCGGTCTGGGTCGCTTGATCGGTCTGTTCAGCGTGCAGAATCTGACTCGTCGCCTGAGTCTGGATTTCAGCGATCTGTTTCAACCCGGCGCCAGTTTCGACCGGATCACCGGCGATGTAACCTTTAGTCATGGGCAGGCCCGGATGGACAATCTGACGATTGAAGCGCCAGCAGCCCGGGTGGATATTCGGGGCCGAGTGGGATTGCAGGATCGGGATTACGATCAGCGGATCACGGTGACGCCGCGTCTGGGAGGAACGTTGCCCATTGCCGGCGCACTGGCCGGGGGGCCGGTCACTGGCGCAGCGGTGTTCGTTGCGGAACAGTTGTTGCGAAAGGGCATCGAACAAGCCACCCGCTACCATTACCGATTGCACGGTTCGTGGGATGATCCGGTGCTGGAGCCGCTGGTCGAGGAAACCCCGCACGCCGCACCCCGGCAGGGGTTCACGAATGATAATTGAGCGAGGTTCACCCGCATGTTGATCATGGCCGCTATTCAAATGGTTTCCGAACCCGGTATCGCCACCAATTTAGCCATGGCTGCCGATCTGCTGGCCGAAGCCGCCGGGCGCGGCGCACAGTTGGCGGTGTTGCCGGAGAACTTCGCCCTGATGGGCCGCCGCGAGACCGATAAACTGGCGGTGCGGGAAACCCCGGGCGCAGGACCGATCCAGGATTTTCTCGCCGAACAGGCGGCTCGACATCGGCTCTGGCTGGTCAGTGGCACGATTCCCTTGCGGACGGCGAGCGATGGTCAACGGGTACGGGCGGCCTGTCTGCTGTTCAATGACCAGGGCCAACAAGTGGCTCGTTATGACAAGGTGCATCTGTTCGATGTGCAAGTGCTGGGCAGTCAGGAGCACTACGCGGAATCGGCGACGATTGAGCCGGGGAATCGCTATGTGGTCGCTGATACGCCGTTGGGGCGGCTGGGGCTGGCGGTGTGCTACGACCTGCGCTTCCCCGAGCAGTTTCGCGCCATGGTCGATCAGGGCATGGAGATTCTGGCGCTGCCCGCTGCGTTCACCGCCTCGACCGGCGCGGCGCACTGGGAGACGCTGCTGCGGGCGCGGGCGATTGAAAATCAATGCTACGTGATCGCCGCCGCCCAAGGTGGGCGACACGCCAATGGCCGCGAGACCTTCGGCGACAGCGTGGTGATCGATCCCTGGGGGCTGATTCTGGATCGACTGGCTTGGGGGCCGGGTGTGGCGCTGGCCCGCATGGATCGCCCGTTTCTGGAAAATATTCGGCGGCAATTTCCGTCGCTGGATCATCGTGTTCATTGCGAGATTGGAGAACCATGACGACCGATACCCTGATGCTGGCCCGCCAACATTTGCTGGCTCCCGCCGGTCTTGGCGAGGCCGATTTGCACAGCGCCTTATCCTGTCTGCTCGGTCATGCCATCGACAGCGGCGATCTGTATTTCCAGCAACGCCGCGCCGAATCCTGGGGGCTGGAGGATCAGCAGGTGAAAAGCGCCAGCCATGCGATTCAACAGGGCGTCGGCGTTCGGGCGATCAGCGGCGAGAAAACTGGCTTTGCCTATTCCGATGAGATCGTCATGCCAGCCCTGCTGGAAGCGGCGACCGCCGCCCGCGCCATTGCCCGGCAGAGCGGTGAAGGCCAATTGCGCGTCTGGCGAACGCCGCAACGACCGGCGCTGTACCCGCCGCTCGATCCGCTGGAGACCCTGACCGCCGAGGCGAAAGTGCAGTTGCTGGAGCGGCTGGATGTTGAAGCCCGCCACCAGGACCCACGGGTGACGCAGGTGATGGTCAGCCTAGCCGCCGTGCAGGATATTTTCCTGGTGGCCGGCAGTGACGGGACGCTGGCCGGCGATGTGCGGCCGCTGGTGCGGCTGAACGTGAGCGTCATCGTCGAACAAGACGGCCGCCGGGAACAGGGCAGTTCCGGCGGCGGCGGGCGTGTCGGTTATGGCTGGTTCCTCGATGAAGATCGCGCCTTGAAATACGCCCGTGAAGCGGTGCGGCTGGCGCTGGTCAATCTGGACGCCGCGCCCGCCCCGGCGGGAACGATGACCGTGGTGCTGGGGCCGGGCTGGCCGGGCATCCTGCTGCATGAGGCGATTGGTCACGGGCTGGAGGGCGATTTCAACCGCAAAGGGACTTCCGCTTTCACCGGGCGCATTGGCGAACGGGTCGCGTCACCGCTGTGTACGGTCGTGGACGACGGCACACTGGCCCATCGGCGCGGTTCACTAAACATTGACGACGAAGGAACGCCGACGCAATGCACCACACTGATCGAGCGCGGCGTTCTCAAAGGGTATTTGCAGGACCAGTTGAACGCCCGCTTGATGAAGATGGCTCCAACCGGCAACGGTCGCCGCGAGTCCTACGCGCATTTACCCTTGCCGCGCATGACCAACACCTACATGATGGCTGGCGAACACGATCCGGCGGACATCATTGCCTCGGTAGAACGCGGTTTATATGCGGTCAATTTTGGCGGCGGTCAGGTGGACATCACTTCCGGTAAATTCGTCTTTTCCGCCAGCGAAGCGTATCTGATCGAAAACGGCCACGTCACCCGTCCCGTCAAGGGCGCTACGCTGATCGGCAATGGCCCGGACGTGCTGACCCAGGTTTCGATGGTCGGCCATGATCTGCAACTCGATGCCGGCGTCGGCACCTGTGGCAAAGATGGGCAAAGCGTCCCGGTCGGCGTCGGTCAGCCGACGTTGAAAATTGAAGCGCTGACCGTGGGCGGCACCCAAGCCTGACCGCCTATTTCCCGATTCCCGACTGCGAACCCTGACTCATGCCCGAAATCATCCCCCATCCCACCGCGCCACTACCGGCGCGGGAACATCTGGAAACCCTGGTCGCTGACATTTTGGCCGAGGCGCGCACTCAAGGCGCGACGGCGGCTGAAGCGGCGGTCAGTTTCAACAGCGCCTTGTCCGTCACCGTCCGCTTGGGCGAAGTGGAGACCCTGGAGCATCACCGCCAGCGCGGTCTGGGCGTGACCGTCTACTTCGGCCACAGTCGCGGCTCAGCCAGCACTGCCGACTGGCGACCGGAAGCGATCCGCGATACGGTGCAAAGCGCCTGCGCCATCGCTCGCCATACCGCTGCCGATCCTTACGCAGGTCTGGCTGATCCTGACCGACTGGCGCGGGAGATTCCCGATCTCGATCTCTACCATCCGTGGCCGCTAATCGCTGAGGACGCCATTATTCTGGCCCGCGAGTGCGAAGCGGCAGCGCTGGCGTTCGATCCGCGCATCCGCAATTCCGAAGGCGGCAGCATCGCTACGCAAACCGGTTTGGTGCTCTACGGCAACTCCCACGGATTTTGCGGCGGCTACCCGACCAGCCGCCATTCGCTGAGTTGCTCAGTGATCGCCCAGGATGAGACCGGGATGCAGCGCAATCACTGGTATACCGTGGCGCGCCATCGCAACGATCTGGAAACGCCGGTCGCAGTCGGGCAACAGGCCGCGCAACGCGCTTTGCGGCGGTTGGGCAGTCGCCGATTGTCCACGCGGCAGGTTCCCGTGCTGTTCGCCCCGGAACTGGCGCGGGGCTTGATCGGCCATTTCATCGCCGCCATTCGCGGCGGGGCGCTGTACCGCAAAGCCTCGTTCCTGCTGGATCGACTGGGAACGCCAGTCTTCCCGGAGTTCGTCACGATCTGCGAACGGCCGCATCTGCGTCAGGGATTGGCCAGCGCCCCGTTCGACAGCGAGGGGGTAGCGACTGCCGACCGGGACATTGTTAATGGCGGCGTATTACAGGGCTATGTGCTGGACAGCTATTCCGCCCGCCGGTTGGGCATGGCGACGACCGGCAATGCCGGCGGTACGCATAATCTGATTGTCGAACCCGGCCCACTGGGTCATGAGGAGCTGTTGCGACAGATGGATACCGGGCTGTGGGTGACCGAATTGCTCGGTCACGGCGTCAATACCGTGACTGGTGATTATTCACGCGGGGCGTCGGGGTTCTGGGTGGAGAACGGCGCGATTCAACATCCGGTTCATGAAATCACCATCGCCGGGAATTTGAACGCGATGTTCCAACACCTTGCAGCGGTGGGCAATGACGTGGATTTGCGCGGCGGCATCCGCTGCGGTTCGCTGCTATTGGAGCGGATGACCGTGGCGGGGGAGTAGCACGATATCTATGCTGTTCACCAGGAGTGAGCGAACAGTCAATCTTTTTTCCGCCGGCTCATAAACAGCAGCCGCTCGAATAAATGCACATCCTGCTCATTCTTCAGCAGCGCCCCGTACAGCGGCGGAATCGCCTTGCGCTGATCGCCACGCAGCGCTTCGGGGGGGATGTCTTCAGCGACCAGCAACTTGATCCAGTCCAGCAGTTCCGAAGTGGACGGGCGCTTCTTTAACCCCGGCACTTCGCGGATCTCGAAAAACGACTCCAGCGCTTCGCTGAGCAGCCGTTTCTTCAAATCCGGATAATGCACCCGCACGATCCGCTCCATGGTCTCCCTGTCAGGGAAGCGGATGTAGTGGAAGAAGCAGCGGCGCAGAAAAGCGTCTGGCAGTTCCTTCTCGTTATTACTGGTGATGATGATAATCGGGCGCTGTTGGGCCTTGATCACCTGCCGGGTCTCGTAGACGTAGAACTCCATGCGGTCGAGTTCCAGCAGCAGGTCATTGGGAAACTCAATGTCGGCCTTGTCGATCTCGTCGATCAGCAGCACCGGCTGGACATCAGCTGTGAACGCCTCCCACAGCTTGCCCTTGACGATGTAATTGCCGATGTCATGCACCCGCGCCTCACCCAGTTGGGAATCGCGCAGCCGGGAGACCGCATCGTATTCGTACAAGCCCTGTTGAGCCTTGATGGTGGACTTGATGTGCCACTGAATGAAGGGCCGGTTGAGCGCAAGGGCAACTTCCTCAGCCAGTTGGGTCTTGCCGGTGCCTGGCTCGCCCTTGACCAGCAAGGGCCGGCCTAAAGTCACCGCAGCGTTCACCGCCATCATCAGATCATCAGTGGCGACGTAGCGCTCAGTACCGCGAAAACGGGATTCGGACATTCAGGCTCTCCTTCAGAACGGATGGTGGCAACGGGTTATGTATTGCCTTCGGTTATAAAAAAATTCTTTATTATTCTTTATGCGGAATTAAGGCGTCTGCTATCGTACAGACCTATGCTACTCATGTCGGCCAGTTTAACAGACCGGCTCATCGCCGCCGCATTCCCGGCATCACCCTATTTTCCGGTGCGGCGACCGGATTCACCCTGAATGGAGGATAACACCGATGAAAGCCAACAATATTCTGGAAACCATTGGCAACACGCCGCATGTCCGCATCAATCGATTGTTCGCCGACCGCAAGGTCGAGGTCTGGATGAAGCTGGAGCGAGCTAATCCCGGTGGCAGCATCAAGGATCGCATCGGTCTGGCGATGATCGAAGACGCGGAGCGGAGCGGTCTGCTCAAACCCAACACGGTCATTATCGAACCCACATCCGGCAACACCGGTATCGGCCTGGCCATGGTCGCCGCCGCCAAGGGCTATAAACTGATCCTGACCATGCCAGAATCGATGTCGCTGGAGCGGCGGCGTTATCTGGCGGCGCTGGGCGCGGAACTGGTGTTGACCCCGAAAGAAAAGGGTATGCCCGGCGCGATTGAGAAAGCGCAGGAGTTGTTGCAAAGCACTGCCAACGCCTGGATGCCGCAACAGTTCGAGAATCCCGCTAATGTTGACATTCACCGGCGCGCCACGGCTCACGAAATCCTCGCTGATTTTCCCGAGGGGCTGGATTATCTGATTACCGGAGTGGGCACCGGCGGCCATATCACCGGCTGCGCCGAAGTGTTGAAGGGCAGATTCCCGTATCTGAAGGCGTTAGCGGTTGAACCGACCGGTTCGCCGGTGCTAAGCGGTGGTCAACGCGGCCCGCACCCGATTCAGGGTATTGGAGCCGGGTTCGTACCCGCGGTGTTGAACACTGAAATCCTGGACGGCGTCATTCAAGTCACCCATGAAGACGCTTTCAAGTACGCAGTGCGCTGCGTCCGGGAGGAAGGTATTTTTATCGGTATCTCTTCGGGCGCATCATTGGCGGCGGTCGCGCAGAAACTGCCGGAAATCCCCGATGGCAGCCGAATTCTGACCTTCTGCTACGACACCGGCGAGCGCTATCTGTCAGTGGCGGGGCTGTTTGATTAGCTCAATCATCATTGTTCGCTCCCCACCCCGACCCTCCCCCACAAGGGGGGAGGGAGTCTGTTTTTGCCTCACCCCAGCCGTCCGCGAATGAACTCGTATTCGGCCTGAATCGCCTTTTCCGCGTCGCTGCCGACGAAATCAGCCAGCTTGCCGCCGACCAGCGGAATGCCGCATTTGACCTCGATCCGCACATCGTTGACGCAACCGCTATCCTGAGTCCGCAATTCCATTTCGCCACCGATGCTGACCGGCACTCCGGAAATCTCAATGGCGATCTTGCAGCGGTAGGGACCGCCCGCTGGACCTTCCCATTGTTCACTCTGTACCAGCGTGTTCCAGGGATTGAGGAATTTCTTGAGCAGGCCGGGGACATCCGCCGGCACTTCCCGCTTGACCCTGACGGCGTAGCAGCCCTCGCTGCCGGAGCATTCCAGCACCTCGACGTTGCGGGCGCCAATGCCGATGTACTTATCCTTCATGAAATCAGGATCGTGAAACAGGCCAAAAACCGTGTCGACATCCTTGCTGTACTGATGCAAAACTTTTATTTTCATGATCTTACCTCAAAAGTTAAAGGCTACATAAATTCCTGTAGCAGGTCGTTCAAAAACCGCAATCCGGTTGTGGTCGGTTGCAAACGGTCGGGATCAGTTTCCAGCAGTCCGCGCGCCCGAACCCGGCTTAGAGCCGGCTCCAGCGCCGCCAGTGGCAGGCCGGTGCGTTCCTCGAACAGCGTCGCCGGCACCCCTTCCACCAGCCGCAAGGCATTCATCAGGAACTCTACGGGTAGATCGGCTTCCTGAATCGGCGCATCGCCGCCAACGCTCTCCGGAGTTCCCGCCCGCGCCAAATAGTCCTGGGGATGTTTAAGCTTCCAGAGTCGGTGAATCCGTCCGGCGGCAGGATCGGTCAATTTACCATGAGCGCCCGCGCCAATACCCAGATAGTCGCCAAATTCCCAGTAGTTGAGATTGTGTTGGCAACGCCGGTTCTCGCGGGCGTAAGCGGAAACCTCATAGCGCGCATAGCCCTGCCGGGCCAGTTCCGCCTGCGCCCGTTCCTGGATAGCGTCGAGAATCTCTTCATCCGGCAAGGTCGGCGGCGACTGATGAAATAACGTGTTGGGTTCAATGGTCAGTTGATAATACGAGACATGCGCTGGTTGCAGGGCAATAGCGTTCGCGATATCGGCCAGCGCCTGAGCGACCGTCTGTCCGGGCAGACCAAACATCAAATCAAGGTTAAAATTGTCCAGTCCGGCGGTGTGAGCGGCCTCAGCGGCGGCGAAAGCGGCGCGCCGGTCGTGAATGCGTCCGAGCTTGCGCAAATGCTCATCATTAAAGCTTTGCACACCGATGGACAGGCGATTGACGCCTGCTGACCGGAATTCAGCGAACCGACCCTGTTCCACCGCGCCGGGATTCGCTTCCAGGGTGATTTCCATATCGGGGCGCAACGGCAACCGGGCGCGCAGACCGGACAGTAAGCGATCCAGCGCTTCAGCGGACAGCAGGCTCGGCGTGCCGCCGCCGATGAACATGCTTTCCATACGCCGTCCCCAGACCCTGGGTAAATCCTGTTCCAGATCGGCCAGCAGCGCATCCACATAGGCTCGTTCCGGCAACGGCCCCCGGGCCTCGTGGGAGTTGAAATCGCAGTACGGACACTTGCGCACGCACCAGGGGATATGGACATAGAGCGCCAACGGCCCCGAGAAATAGAAATCCGGCATTTTCCCTCTCACTGTCTAGAATTATCAGGTATCCACCGAAACTGTTCCGGTGCGCGAGCGCCGCCGCCTGATCTAAAGCGGTCCATCATCAACCTTCGATTGTTAAGCATTTTCAGGGGTGCTATGGAACTCCAGCAGGTGTATATAAAGACGGCCAAGGGGCAGGAAGAAATCCAAAAACGGCTCTATAAGCTGCCCGCCAGCCTGCGTAGATTGCTCATCATGGTCGATGGCCGTTCGACGGCGGTTGAGATGATCGAGCGGCTGACTTCCATGGGCGATATCACGCCAGCGCTGATCGAACTGGAAGCGGGCGGGTTCATTGCGCCGCTGTTTCCTTCCAGCAAGCCACAGCCCGCGCCGGTTTTGACTCCAGCGACCAAATCGCCTTCCACTGCCGACACCCCTCAATCTGAGAGAATGCTGCTCCGGAATATTTGGGAAACCGACGACTGGATGAGTCCATCGCAGCCCGGCGCATCAGCGACCGCTGGAGGGACTCCGCAGCCCCGATTCAACCTCGACAAGGCCAAGAGCTTTATTCGCACCCTACTGCTGGCTACCATGGGACCTGGCGCTGGACACTGGATCGACCGGGTCGAAGCCACGAAATCTGTCGAGGAATTGCGGGTCGAGTTGGACGCGATCCGCGAAATGCTGCCCAAAGTATTGTCCAAGCGACAGGCTGAACAAGCCTGGAAACAGATGGAGCCGATCCTGCTGCCATTTACGCCGCTACAGTTCCAGGAACCACCGGCCTCTGGACCCGCTTCGCAGAAGGTTCCAACCGCCGCGCCTGTTGCCCAACCCACCTTCAACATGGATAAAGCGAAGGGACTGATCCGCTTTACCCTGCTCGGCGCCATGGGACCCAGTGCCGGACGCCGGATCGAGCGCATTGAGGCCGTCACCACGGTTGAGGCGTTGCGGGTCGAGTTGGACGCGATCCATGAGATGTTGCCCAAGGTTCTGTCCAAACGGGAGGCCGAGCAGGCCTGGAAGCAACTGGAGCCGATCATCCTGTCGATTGCATTGCCGCCACTGTAGCCTGGTTCCAAAAGTCCGAAGATGTCCCCAGTGCTTTGACCAGTTGCGCCAGCGCCTGACCGCGATGACTGAGCCGGTTTTTGACCGCCAGATCCAGTTCCGCAGCCGTTTGCCCCTCGTCGAGGACCAGAAATACCGGGTCGTAACCGAAGCCGCCGCTGCCATACGGCTCGAAGGTGATCATGCCCTCCCAACGGGCCTGAAAAATCAGCGGCGTAGGGTCGGCATCGTGTTGCAACAGCGCCAGCACGCAATGAAAACGGGCGGTGCGTTGTTCGGCAGGCGTGTTGCGCAGTTCATTCAGCAGGCGGACGATATTGAGGCGATCATCGGCGCAAATACCGGCATAGCGAGCTGAATACACGCCCGGTGCACCATGCAGCGCATCCACAGTCAGCCCGGAATCGTCAGCCAATGCCGGCAGGCCGGTGTACTGAGCGGCGTTGCGGGCCTTGAGAATGGCGTTCTCGATGAACGTCAGGCCGGTTTCTTCAATCTCCGGCACATTGAAGGCCGATTGTGGCACGATCTCCAGGTGATAACCGGTCAGCGCAGCGTTGAACTCCCGAACTTTGCCGGGGTTGTTAGTGGCCAGAACAATTTGGCGCATGGATTGACTCCTCGTGCGGGGAAATGCCGCTCAGGCGGGCAATCCCAGAACTTCCCGCTGCTTTTGCAATAATTGGCTGATACCGCCCCGGGCCAGTTCCAGCATGGCCTGCAATTCTTCCATATGAAAAGCGTGGCCCTCGGCGGTGCCCTGAATTTCGATGAATGCCCCTGCGTCGTTCATCACCACGTTCATGTCAGTTTCTGCTTCGGAATCCTCGGCATAGTCCAGATCCAGCACCGGCAAACCCTGATAGATGCCGACTGAAACGGAAGCCACCTGGCCGTGCAGTGGATTTTTCTTGACCATCCGCCGGGTGATCATGTGGCGCACCGCGTCGGCCAGGGCAACGAAGCCGCCGGTGATCGCTGCGGTGCGGGTGCCGCCGTCGGCCTGGATCACATCGCAATCCAGGGTGATGGTGCGTTCGCCCAGCGCTTCCAGATCCATCACCGCCCGCAGGGACCGGCCAATCAGCCGCTGAATTTCCAGGGTGCGGCCATCCTGCCGGCCCCGACTGGCTTCGCGTTGCATCCGGGTGTGGGTGGCGCGCGGCAACATGCCATATTCCGCAGTGACCCAGCCTCGCCCCTTGCCTTTGAGAAAGGGCGGCACGCGCTCCTCCACGCTGGCGGTGCAAATCACCTGGGTGGCGCCGAATTCCACCAGTACCGAGCCTTCAGCGTGTTGGGTAAATTGGCGGGTGAGCCGGATCGGGCGCAGTTCATCAGCAGCGCGGGCACTGGGACGCATGAGGCGGTTTCCTGGGGTGGATAGAGGGATTAATCTCGGAAATGGACTATAGCAGAATCAACCAACGATGCTGGATTGGGCGATTTTTTGGCTTGGCGTAGCCCGGATGACTGACTCTAAACGCGCCAGGCCGGCGATTTCCGCCTAAGATAAGTACACCATAAAGACGAAACCACCAAAATTTGAGGATCATCCTATGTTACGCAGCATGACGGCTTTCGCCCGCCACGAGCAGTCCAGCGCCTGGGGCGTGATTATCTGGGAAATACGTTCCGTCAATCATCGCTATCTGGAAACCGCTATTCGTCTACCTGAGGCATTGCGCAGTCTGGAGACGTTGGCTCGTGAACGCATCGCCGTGAAGCTGAGTCGCGGCAAGGTGGAGGGCACGCTGAAATTGCAGACGACCGGTGCAGCGTTGACCGCGATTACTCTGAACTCGCCGGTGGTGGAGCGTCTGTTGGAGGTGGCGGGGGAACTGGAACACCTGATGGGACCAGGCACCGGATTGCGGTTGATCGATGTGTTGCGCTGGCCGGGAGCGATCAGCGAAGCTGAACCGGATTTGGATGAAATCAAGCTGACTCTGTTGAACAGTCTGGATGCGGCGCTGGCTGAGTTGGTGACGACCCGTGAGCGGGAAGGGCAACGTACTGCCGAGTTGATCGAGCAGCGTTGTGCGGCGATGCGTGAACAGGTTAAACGAGTACGCGCCCGGCGCCCGGAGGTGCTGGCCCGCTGGCGCGATAAGTTGTTAACCCGGTTAGCGGATATTCCAGGGGATGCGGATCCGGGCCGGCTGGAACAGGAATTGGTATTGATCGCGCAGCGGTTGGATGTGGATGAGGAGCTGGATCGACTGGATACCCATCTAAATGAAATCGAGACGGTGCTGGAGCGCACGGAGCCGGTCGGGCGGCGCCTAGATTTTCTGATGCAGGAATTAAATCGTGAGGCGAATACGCTGTCGTCGAAATCGGCGGATGCCGATACGACCCGGGCGGCGATTGAGTTGAAGGTGTTGATTGAACAGATGCGGGAGCAAATTCAGAATATCGAGTAACTTTTCACCCCACTTCATCAAAGCTCAACTCCCTTTCCAAGCTGACGTTTCAGCGGCTTTTTTAGTGTCTTGCAGTTGCACCTCGTATCTTGAAGTCGCATAATGCCTGTGTACCCAACAGTGTACACATAGCTATTTTTGCCGGAATTTTTGAGTACACACCCGAGAGGATACCATGGGCAATCTCAACGATATGCAGATTCGCGCTTGGATCAGGGCTGGCGAACGTTTCGAAGGCCGCAGTGATGGCGAGGGACTGTGTCTGCGCTTTCGGGAAACCGACTCTGCTCCAGTCTGGCGGTTTCGCTACCGCTTCGCTGGCAAGCAACGAGTTATGAACGTGGGCAGCTACAGCACCCTCTCGCTGGCGGATGCCCGCAAGCTGATCAAGGAACTCCGCGCCAAAGTAGCCTTGGGACATGATGTGGCCGGCGAAAAGCAAGAACAAAAGGCGCAGGCTGTCGCCCGGATGGAGGCCGGGAAATTAGCCGTCACCGTAGCCCAACTGGCTGATGACTATTTCGAGCGGATGATCCTCGGTCGTTGGAAGCATCCTAATATCGTGCGCAGCCGCATTGAGCGAGACATCAAACCTAACATCGGTCACTTGGCAGTGGACGCCGTGAAACCGATGCATATCGATGCGTTGCTGCAAACCGTTGTCCGGCGTGGCGCGCCCACGGTTGCCAATGACGTATTACGCTGGATGCGGCGCATCTTCGATTTCGCGGTGAAGCGGCACTTGGTTCAGTACAACCCGGTCTCGGCTTTTGACACATCCGATGCAGGCGGTCAGGAGGAAGCTCGTGAGCGGACGTTGGCACGGGACGAACTGGTGATGTTGTTTGCCGCCATGCGCAACGCTAAAGGTTTCACTTACGAAAACAACCTGACCGTGAAACTGTTGTTACTGCTGGCAGTGCGTAAACAGGAGCTCACGACCGCTCGGTGGACGGAATTCGATCTGGAGCAGGCGATCTGGCGCTTGCCCGCCGAGCGCACCAAAACCGAAGCGGCCATCGATATTTCCTTATCAGCGTCGGCGATCAAGTGTTTACGCGAATTGCGTCGACTATCGGAAGGCAGCGAGTGGGTACTACCGGCCCGCAAGGCACAGCAGCGGATGTTGCCGCATATCCACGAGAACACCTTGAATGTTGCTCTGGCGAAGGTGAAACCACTGATGCCGGGCATTGCGCCTTTTTGCATCCATGACTTTCGGCGAACAGCCCGGACTCATCTGGCAGCGCTGGGCGTCGATGCCCACATTGCTGAGCGCTGCCTGAATCACAAGATCAGGGGCATTGAGGGTATCTATAATCGACATGATTATTTCGATGAACGGTGCAGGGCATTGGAGCTTTGGGCTGAATTTCTGGAAGTTTGTGAAGCAGAGGGGAATCAAAACGCAACGATCATCGCCTCATCCAGGTTGAAATGTGATGTGCTGGAGTGAACCACATTTTGGATGAAGACCCCTTTTAGGATTCAAGAACGAAAAAAGTGGCTCATATTGGGTTTTGAGGACATGATAAAATTCGCACTCCGCCCACTCTGTGCCTGTCCGCCATGTGCCGCCTAAACAACCTCATTGATGAAGGAAAATGTTACGAAGAAGTCAGACGGATCCGC
>Ga0209507_1000767_pt1 | contig 30440 bp, 32 predicted proteins | sample AD_UKC028_MetaG_FD_184414 | JGI IMG/M metagenome (GOLD analysis project Ga0209507, IMG submission 184414) | Active sludge microbial communities of municipal wastewater-treating anaerobic digesters from USA - AD_UKC028_MetaG (SPAdes) (version 2) | ecosystem: Engineered > Bioreactor > Anaerobic >...
CCCAGATCCTTCATGGTGATCATCTCCTTTGCCCTGCTCAACAATCGAGCAGGAAGGTTAGTCACCCTGGGTAATTTTCAACGCGCACTACTCAAACCATTTGGGTCCTATTCAATACGCGCCAACACCCTTGTTGAGCGCGATCTTCTTGCCCTTGAGATCGGCTACGGTCTTGATTGGCGAATCCTTCTGCACGATCAGCGCCTCGGCGCGCGGTGCAGGTTCCTCGTGGCCGACGTAGACGAAATTGGCGCCCGCCGCTTGCGCGAAGATCGGTGGCGCTTCACCGACATAGCCGAAATCGATCGCACCGACATTGAGGCCTTCGAGCAGTTGCGGGCCGGCCGGGAACTCGATCCATTTCACCTCGATGCCCAATGGCGCCAGTTGTTTCTCCAGCGTTCCTTCAGCCTTGAGCAGCGTCAGCAGACTGGCCGATTTCTGGAAGCCGATGCGCAGCAATTTGGGGTTGTATTCGGCGTGGACCGCAGCAGACAGGGTCAGGGCGGACAAACCGAGTGCCAGGCCGAAGGCTTTCTTGAGGAATTGACGTTTCAATTGCAGTTTCACGAGCGTTTCCTTGGTGAGTTGGGATGACGCAGTGTCCGGCAGGCAGAAGCCGCCAGGAAATACGAAATCCTTCGCTGGATATGTCGCGTTGCTCGCATAAGCAGCTGCCTTTTTCTTCGTTAGCAGCTGCCCGGGGTATTGCTAAGGTTCGCCGACCGGGCGCATGCCGCCCGCTTTCCGGAACCGATCCGATTCAGAGGGAGCAGAACGCCATGGGCATCGTCCAGAAACTGATTTCATCCATCAAGGCCGCGGTTGTCGAACCGCCGGCGCAGCCCACTTCCAAACAGGAGAGCACTACCGTGAGCGAAGACATCAAGCGCAATTACCGTTACGAAACGCTGCAAGTGCATGCCGGACAGCAGCCGGCGCCGGGCACCAATGCGCGGGCCGTGCCGATCTACCAGACCACGTCCTACACCTTCGACAGCGCCGAGCACGGTGCCAAGCTGTTCGCCCTGAAGGAGTTCGGCAACATCTACACGCGCATAATGAACCCGACCACCGATGTCTTCGAGCAGCGCATCGCTGCGCTCGAAGGCGGTGTCGCGGCGGTTGCCACCAGTTCCGGGCAGGCCGCGCAGTTCCTGACCATCACGACCATCGCTCAGGCCGGCGACAACATCGTGACGACCAGCTACCTGTACGCTGGCACCTACAACCAGTTCAAGGTGGCGCTGCCGCGCCTGGGAATCGGCGTGAAATTCGTCGATGGCGACAATCCCGACGATTTCCGCAATGCAATCGACGAGCACACGAAAGCCATCTACGTCGAAACCATCGGCAATCCGCGCTTCAACATTCCCGATTTCGAGGCGCTGGCCAAAGTGGCCCACGAGGTTGGCATTCCGCTCATCGTCGATAACACCTTCGGCGCCGGCGGCTACATCGCGCGCCCGATCGACCACGGTGCGGACATCGTCGTCGAATCGGCAACCAAGTGGATCGGCGGGCATGGCACCTCGGTGGGTGGCGTGATTGTCGATTCCGGGAAATTCAACTGGGGCAACGGCAAGTTCCCGCTGTTTACCGAACCGGCGCCCGGTTATCACGGGCTCAAGTTCTGGGATGTCTTCGGCTCGGACGGGCCCTTCGGCAACATCGCCTTCGCCATCCGCGCCCGCGTCGAAGGCTTGCGCGATCTTGGGCCCAGCCTGTCGCCCTTCAACGCCTTCCAGCTCCTGCAGGGGGTCGAAACCTTGTCGTTGCGCGTCCAGCGCCATGTCGACAACGCGCTCGAACTGGCGCAATGGCTCAAGTCGCATCCGCAGGTGGCGTGGGTCGAGTACAACGGTCTGGAGGACAGCCCATACCACGCGCTGGCAAAAAAATACCTGCGCAACGGTTTCGGCGCGGTGCTCAACTTTGGCATCAAGGGCGGCGCCAACGCAGCCCAGAAATTCATCGACAACGTGGTGCTGGCCAGCCACCTCGCCAACGTCGGCGATGCCAAGACCCTGGTCATCCACCCGGCGTCGACGACCCATCAACAGCTTTCAGAGTCCGAGCAGAAGAGCGCCGGCGTCAGGCCAGATCTGATTCGCGTCTCGGTGGGCATCGAGCACATCGAAGACATCAAGGCCGATTTCGATCACGCCCTGCGCCGTTCGGCTCTCGAAGCGGCGGCATGACGGCATTCCGGATTTCGGATGCCACGCGATGGCTGGCCATCGGCCAGCCATTCGCGCTTGAATCGGGCGACATTTTGCCCGATGTCCAGGTTGCCTATCGTACCTGGGGAACGCTCTCACCCGCAGGCGACAATGCCGTCGTCGTCTGCCACGCGCTGACCGGCTCGGCCGATGCCGATACCTGGTGGGCGCCGCTGTTCGGGCCCGGTCGGGTGCTCGACCCGACACGGCATTTCATCGTTTGCAGCAACGTGCTGGGCGGTTGCTACGGCAGCACCGGCCCGGCCAGCGTGGCACCGGACGGGCAACTGTGGGGGCCGCGTTTTCCGCGGGTCACGATCCGCGATCAGGTGCAACTTCAGATGTTGCTGGCCGATCACCTGGGCATTCGCGGCATTCGCTTCGTCATCGGTGGCTCGATGGGGGGCTTGCAGGCGCTGGAGTGGCCGTTGCTCGATCCGGAACGGGTTGGCGCCGTGGTCAGCATCGCCGCCGCCGGGCGCCATCCGGCCTGGTGCATTGCGTGGAGCGAAGCACAGCGCCAGGCGCTGCTCGCCGATCCGAAATTTCGCGGCGGCCACTATGAACCCGCCCATCCGCCACGCCAGGGGCTGGCTGCCGCACGTGCGGTCGCGATGGTGAGCTATCGCAGCCCGGTTTCGCTCGGCGTGCGCTTTGGCCGCGCCGCCGGACGCGAAATCTTTGCCGGCCGTGCCGATGCGCCGGACGAATTCGCCGTACGCAACTGGCTTCGCCACCATGGCAGGGAACTGGCAAAGCGCTTCGATGCCAACAGTTATCTGCGCCTGATCGATGCCATGGATACCCACGATCTCGCCCGCAATCGCGGCATGTACGAGAGCGTGCTGAAGCAGATCAGACAGCCGGTGCTGGTCGGGTCGGTAATCACCGACGCCCTGTACGTTCCGCTCGAGCAACACAGCCTGGCCTTTCTGCTGCCGGGCGGAGAGTTGTTCGACATCGATTCGGAGCACGGTCACGACGGTTTCCTGATCGATGCCGCCGGGTTTGAAAATCGCGTCCGCCGGTTTGTCGACCGCCTGCGAACGGAAAAGAACGCGCCGCTACCCCCGACCGGAGCGCGGCTCAAATACGCCTGGTAGCGACCAGGGGGCAAGAGGGCGTAGTTCGGCAGGTGCCGCCATATGGTCATTGCCCCGATTGTTGTTAGCTTATTCATTTGAATTCGTTGGTGCGTGCGTGCTCCCCCGGTAAAGTCGTTTCCGTGTCTGCCCTGCGGCATTCATGTAAGTCTCTCTCCAGCGCAAACTTGCGTTTAGGCCTGCCCCGGAAACGTGGCGGGCCTTTTTTTGCGGGCGTGGGCCGAACGGCCTGGCTCGTTCCCTGGCAGATGCTTATGCCGGCCGTCGATATGTCGATCGACCAACTAGATCGTTGGTGGGTGCGGGCGACGCCTTTAGATTGATTCAGTCGGTATTGCGGAGGAATTGACATGGCAGCATTGATCGTCGGCGGCGACAAGGTCGGGCCCTACAAGGATTTCCTGGCAACGCTCGGTTACCAGCCGGTGCGCCACTGGAGCGGGCGCAAGCCGAGCGCCTGCCATCGGCCGATTCCGCTCGATACCCGCATCGTCGTGGTGATGGTGGATCAGGTCAATCACGGCCTGGCGCGCAAGATACGCCGGGTGGCGGACGATATGGCGGTTCCCGTGGTATTCAGCAAGCGCAGCCTGGGGCAACTGAGCACCGCGCTGGCTTGCGTGGCGGCCTGAAGCAGCGAGCCAGATAGGCGCGGAGCGCACACCCGGCTCGCTGCGTCATTCAATAGCTCGCGTCGGCCGCCACCAGCGGGCGGCCCTGGCGTAGCGCGAGGCGAGCCAGAGCCCGTGCTTCGGGGCGACTCAGTTGGTCGAGCCAGAAAGGCAGGGCGCCAAAGCGGCGTTCGTAGGCAAAGAGGGGATCGTCGGTAACCGGCCGGACCGGCAGTTCAAGCGTAAGCACCATGATGGACTCCTTCTCCCCTGTTTTCCGGCGTTGCCGGCTCCCGGGGAGTTCGGAGCGAGCGACGCTTTAGCCAGCATTTGTCGTCCGCCCTGGCAAGTTATCGGTTAAATCCGGCGGTTCGGGCAATTTTCGCGTCGATTACAGCCGGCGCAAAAGAATTTTTGGCTATTTCGATATGTCGACCGCAACCGATATGCATCGAACAAGCGATTCGTTGGTTTGGGCATGGGCAACCCCTAGTCTGGCGCCTCCCTACAGAAGAACACGTTCGACACGGAGGTTTTACGATGCGTTTCGCCCCGCTGCTCAAGTTCGCCTTGCTGCCTGCCATCCTGGCACCCGGCCTGGCATTGGCGACCAACGGCTATTTCTCGCACGGCTACGGCGTCAAGGCCCAAGGTCTGGCCGGCACCGGCATTGCGTTGCCCCAGGATGCGCTGGCCGCGGCGACCAACCCTGCCGGTACGGCGTTCGTGGGCGATCGCCTGGACCTTGGCCTGACCTGGTTCCGTCCATCGCGCGGTAGCGAAATCAGCGGTAACCGAGCCGGACTCAACGGTAGCTACGACGGCAACGACACGCAGAATTTCGTGATTCCCGAAATCGGCTACGTCAAACAACTGTCGCCCTCCATTGCAGCGGGGGTCGCGGTCTACGGCAACGGCGGCATGAATACCGATTACGGCAGCAACCCGTTTCGCGCCTTTGGCGGCAATGGCTCGGCGGGGGTCAATCTCGAACAGTTGTTCATATCGCCTTCGCTGGCCTACAAGCTGAACGAAGACCATGCGCTCGGTGCGGCCGTCAATTTTGCCTACCAGCGTTTCAAGGCCGAGGGTATCGGTCCTTTTGCCGCATTTTCCAGTGCCCCCGGCAGTTTTACCAACCAGGGCACGGATTCCTCAACCGGCTGGGGTGTCCGCCTTGGTTACACCGGGCGGATCACGCCCGATATGACTTTGGGTCTGACCTGGGCGTCGAAGACGAAAACCGGCGATTTCGACAAATACAAGGGATTGTTCGCCGAACAGGGCGGTTTCGACATCCCGGCCAACTTCGGGGCCGGCGTGGCCTGGAAGGCGACCGACAAACTGACATTGGCCGCCGATCTGCAGCGCATCCAGTACAGCGACGTCAAGTCGGTGGGCAATCCCCTCTCGAACCTGTTTTCCGGGAATCTGTTTGGCACCTCGAACGGGCCCGGTTTCGGCTGGAAAGATGTAAATGTCGTCAAGATCGGGGTCGCCTACGAATTGCAGGAGTGGACCCTGCGTGGCGGCTACAGCTATGCCACGCAGCCGATTCCGTCCAGTCAGACGCTGCTCAACATTCTGGCGCCCGGGGTTGTCCAGAATCACCTGAGCCTGGGTGCAACCTGGAATCACGGCAAGACCGGGGAACTGAGTTTTTCCTACACCCACGCCTTCAAAACGACGGTCAATGGCAACGGCTCGATCCCGCTCGCTTATGGCGGCGGTGAGTCCGATATCCATCTGTCGGAGAACATCCTCGGGGTCGCCTACGGCTGGAAGTTCTGATTTGCGGCCTGATGGCTATGGCAATCAGGCCAACTATCAGGATTGTTATATCGATCTGAATTTTTATTCGTTCTAGGCATGAATGGCGAGGACTAAATTGGCATTCATCGCGCTGCCGGGCAGGTTTTGGCGGCGCATTCGCCAACCTTGAGTCGGCCGGACCGAAAGGCCGCCGACCGCCTGATGCGGAAGGAAGATGTATGTCGAATATCGTCGCTGAAACCACTCAAACCGCCAATGCGCCGCAGGCGCTTGCCGGGGAGGGGCTTGCCACACCGCTGTCGCCCATTCTCGCCAACGCCCGCCATCGTGCCGAACGTGACCAGTTGCCTTATGCCGGCAGCGTTTCGCCGCAGGATGCCTGGACGCTGTTTCAGGCCGGCGAAGGCGTACTGATCGATGTACGTACCGCCGAGGAGCGCAAGTTCGTCGGCCAGGTGCCGGATACCAAACACGTTGCCTGGATGACCGGCCTGTCCTTATCGCGCAACCCGCGCTTCACCAGGGAGCTGGAGAGCAAGGCTGGCAAGGACGACGTCATCCTGCTGCTCTGTCGCAGCGGCAAGCGTTCGGCGGCGGCTGCCGAGGCCGCGACCAAGGCCGGTTTCAAGAACGTATTCAACATTCTCGAAGGTTTCGAGGGCGATCTCGACGAGTTACAGCGTCGTGGCGCCTTCAATGGCTGGCGCCACGCCGGCCTGCCGTGGGTCCAGGATTAATTTACAGGGAGAACAGCATGTCCAAATGGTTCAAAGACAACGCGGATTCCATCGGCCATACCCCGCTGGTCAAGCTCAACCGGATCATCGACGGTGCGCCGGCCACGGTGCTGGCCAAGATCGAGGGGCGTAACCCGGCGTACTCCGTCAAGTGCCGGATCGGCGCGGCGCTGATCCGGGATGCCGAACAGAAAGGCCTGCTTGGCCCGGGCAAGGAACTGGTCGAGCCGACCTCCGGCAATACCGGCATCGCGCTGGCGTTCGTCGCGGCCGCCAAGGGCATCCCGCTGACACTGACCATGCCGGAAACGATGAGCGTCGAGCGTCGCAAGCTGCTCACCGCCTACGGTGCCAAGCTGGTGCTGACCGAAGGTGCCAAGGGCATGGGTGGGGCGATCGCCAAGGCGGAAGAGATTGCCGCGTCCGATCCCGGCAAGTACGTGCTGCTGCAGCAGTTCAAGAATCCGGCCAACCCGGCGATCCACGAAGCGACGACCGGTCCGGAAATCTGGGAAGACACAGACGGCGCCATCGACATCCTGGTCTCCGGGGTCGGCACTGGCGGCACGATTACCGGTGTCTCGCGCTACATCAAGCAGACGAAGGGCAAGGCCATCCAGTCGGTGGCCGTCGAGCCGAGTGCCAGCCCGGTGCTGACGCAGACGCGCAGCGGCGAGCCGCTCAAGCCCGGCCCGCACAAGATCCAGGGCATCGGCGCCGGTTTCGTGCCGGGAGTACTCGACCTGACGCTGGTCGATGCCGTCGAGCAGGTCAGCAACGAGGATGCGGTTACCTACGCCCGCCGCCTGGCAAAAGAGGAGGGCATCATCTCCGGCATTTCCAGCGGGGCGGCAGTGGCCGTTGCCGCGCGTCTGGCGCAAAAGCCCGAGAACGCCGGCAAGACCATCGTCGTGGTGTTGCCCGACTCGGGTGAGCGCTATCTCAGCTCGGTGCTTTTTGAGGGCATTTTCAACGAAGCGGGGCTGCCGGCATGAACCTTCGCCCGCCTATCGCCTTTCCCGCCTACGAGCAAATCGGCGGTTGGGGGGTGAAGGAGATCGTTGCCGAATTGCACGGCGCGCGCGAGCGCTGGCGTGCTTCACAGCAGCGCAGCCTGGAGTTCGCGGTGCGTGAGTTCCCGTCGCGCGAGGCCTTGCGCGACATTGCCGAGGCCTTGTGCGGCGCATTGTTCCCGATGCGGCTCGGGCCACCGGAACTGCATCAGGAGGGCGAGGATTTCTACGTCGGGCATACCCTCGATACGGCGCTCAACGCCCTGTTCCATCAGGTTCAACTGGAGCTGGGCTACAACCGTCGCCTGCAGTGCGAGGAGAAGGAAGGCGTCGAGCAGCATGCGGCGGAGATCGTCCGCGCCTTTGCCCAGCAGTTGCCCGCCCTGCGCGCCCTGCTCGACACCGACGTGATCGCCGCCTATCAGGGCGATCCGGCGGCGCGCAGCGTCGACGAGGTGTTGCTGTGCTACCCGGGCATCTTAGCCGTCATCCATTACCGGCTGGCGCATGCGCTGTACAGACTGGGCGTGCCGCTGAGCGCCCGCATCCTGTCCGAAATTGCCCATTCGGCGACCGGGATCGATATTCATCCCGGCGCGCGGATCGGCGCCGGTTTCTTCATCGACCACGGCACCGGCGTGGTGATTGGCGAAACGACGATTATTGGCGAGCGGGTGCGGCTTTATCAGGCGGTCACGCTGGGCGCCAAACGCTTCACGCAGGACGAGAGCGGGGCGCTGGAAAAGGGCGCGCCGCGCCACCCGATTCTCGAGGACGAGGTGGTGGTCTATGCCGGGGCGACCATCCTCGGGCGCATCACCATCGGGCGAGGTTCCAGTATCGGCGGCAACGTCTGGCTGACGCGCAGTGTGCCGCCTGGCAGTCACGTCTCGCAGGCCAGCGTGCAGCATGAGCCGGGCGGGGCGGGGAAGGTGGCGCAATGACCGAACTGATTCAGGGCTTCGGCATCGCCGTCCGCCAATTCCGCGAGACCCACGGCTGGTCGCAGGAAGCGTTGGCGGAACGGGCCGACCTGAATCGCTCCTATCTCGGCGAAGTCGAGCGGGGCAGGGTCATTCCCTCCCTGGCGACGGCGCAGAAGCTGGCCTTGGCGCTGGGAATTCTGCTCTCGCAATTGCTCGCCCATTGCGAGCAGCGGGCCGCCTGAAAGGGCAATTGATGGCTATAGCATGTTGAAGGGTGGTCGCTGCCTTTCGACAATGCTTATCTGTTTTTTTCATAAGCATTTTCATTTCTGATCCAAGGAGAACACCTCATGGCACAACACCCCGAAGCGACCGCGCTCGGCGACGCCGCTGCCCGGCAACTAGCCAATGCGACCAAGACCACCGCGCAACTGTCCACTATCAGCCCACGCTGGCTGGTGCATCTGCTGCAATGGCTGCCGGTCGAAGCTGGCATCTACCGCCTGAACACCGTCAAGAATCCGGCCGACGTGCGTGTTGCCTGCTCGCAGCGCGACGAATCCGAACTGCCGCAGACCTATGTCGATTACGACGAAGCACCGCGCGAATATTTCCTCAATGCCGTTACGACCATCCTCGACGTGCATACCCGCGTTTCCGACCTCTATTCCAGCCCGCACGACCAGATCAAGGAGCAACTGCGCCTGACCATCGAGACGATCAAGGAGCGGCAGGAAGCGGAACTGATCAACAACCCGGACTACGGCTTGCTGGCCAACGTCCATGACGACCAGATCATCTCGACGCTGACCGGCGCTCCGACACCGGACGACCTCGACGAACTGCTGACCAAGGTCTGGAAGGAGCCGGCCTTCTTCCTGGCCCACCCGCTGGCGATCGCCGCCTTTGGCCGCGAATGTACCCGCCGTGGCGTGCCGCCGCCGACCGTTTCGCTGTTCGGCGCACAGTTCCTGACCTGGCGCGGCATCCCGCTGATTCCATCGGACAAGGTGCCGGTCGACGGCGGCAAAACCAAGATCCTGCTGCTGCGCGTTGGCGAAAAGCGCCAGGGCGTCGTCGGCCTGTTCCAGCCGGGCCTCGCCGGCGAGCAATCGCCCGGCCTGTCGGTGCGTTTCATGGGCATCAACCGCAACGCCATCGCGTCCTACCTGATTTCGTTGTATTGCTCGCTGGCCGTGCTGGTTCCCGACGCCTTGGCGGTTCTCGATGACGTGGAGATCGGCAAGTACCATGACTATCCCGACACCTACAAGTAACGGCGTCGAGGGACTGTCCGGCGCACCGGCGCCGGCCATCCCGGACGAAGCCACGCTTGGACGGCTCGCCTCGGAGTTCTTCCGTGCCCTGCCGGGCGCGGCCCGGCCGTCGGTCGACGGTCTGCCGACCTCGCTCGGCGCGGGAAGTGCACCCGCGCCCGAACCGAGCCTGGTGCAGGCCGGGCCGAGCATTGCACCGGTGCCTGTGGCGCCGGACCCGGTCGATCCGGTGGGCAGCGGCGGCGGCGAATTCGGCGTGCCGGAAGCCTACGCCTCGGCCCTGCCGGCGGTGACGCCGCCGCAGCCGCCAGGCGGCTTTGCCGACAGCCTGCCGGTGTCGCCGCCTGCCTCGCCGTATTACTTCCTCGGGGAAGCGAGTCCGTACCAGCAAACCACGTCGCCCAAGGTGCCGGAAAACCGCATCGTCGCGCAGAGCTTCGGCCTGCCCGGCGACGGCGAACTGCGGGCGCTGCTCGATGAAATCTCCGGCGGACGGAAATCGGCCGATTTCGACGGTCGACCGCAACAGGCCGGGAATTTCTACTTCCTGGATGCACGTGAGCCAGAGCTCGCACCAAGCGCCAGGCCGCCGTTCGACGTTAACGCGATTCGCCGCGATTTTCCGATCCTCAGCGAGCGGGTGAACGGCAAGCCGCTGGTCTGGTTCGACAATGCCGCAACGACGCAGAAGCCGCAGTCGGTGATCGACCGTCTTGCCTATTTCTACGCCCACGAGAATTCCAACATTCACCGTGCGGCGCATGAACTGGCAGCGCGGGCGACCGACGCCTACGAGGCGGCACGCAACAAGGTGCAACGCTTCATCGGCGCCGGTTCGGCCGATGAGATCATCTTTGTGCGCGGCGCCACCGAGGCGATCAACCTGGTCGCCAAGACCTGGGGCGTGCAGAACATCGGCGAGGGCGACGAGATCATCCTCTCGCTGCTCGAACACCACGCCAACATCGTGCCGTGGCAACAACTTGCCGCGCAGACCGGAGCGAAGATTCGCGTCATCCCGGTCGACGATTCAGGCCAACTGTTGCTCGACGAGTACCAGAAGCTGCTCAATCCGAAAACCAAGCTGGTCTCGGTGACGCAGGTCTCGAACGCATTGGGTACGGTGACGCCGATCAAGAAGGTCATCGACATGGCCCACGCGGCCGGCGCCAAGGTGCTGGTCGATGGGGCGCAATCGGTGTCGCACCTGCGCGTCAACGTGCAGGCGCTCGATGCGGACTTCTTCGTCTTCTCCGGCCACAAGATCTTCGGTCCGACCGGGATCGGCGTGGTTTACGGCAAGCAGGTGCTGCTGGAGCAGATGCCCCCGTGGCAGGGCGGCGGCAACATGATTGCCGACGTCACCTTCGAGCGCACGCTGTTCCAGCCGCCGCCGAACAAGTTCGAGGCCGGTACCGGCAATATCGCCGATGCCGTCGGACTGGGTGCGGCACTGGATTACGTCGACCGCATCGGCCTGGAGAACATCGCGCGCTACGAGCACGACCTGCTGGTCTATGCCACGCGCGGCCTGTCGGCCATCCCCGGCGTGCGCCTGATCGGCACGGCAGCTGACAAGGCGAGCGTCGCCTCCTTTGTGCTGGCCGGCTATACGACCGAGGAGGTCGGGCGGGCGCTGAACGAAGAAGGCATCGCGGTGCGCTCTGGTCACCACTGTGCCCAGCCCATCCTGCGTCGCTTCGGCGTCGAGACCACCGTACGGCCGTCGCTGGCCTTCTACAACACCTGCGAGGAAGTCGACTTGCTGGTGTCGGTGGTGCAGCGCCTGGCGCGCGGCAAGGGGCGCGTCGTCGCCTGATTCCGATTGTTCGGGGAACAAAAAGGGCCCGGTTTTCGGGCCCTTTTTCATGGCGCTTCAGGCCGGATTCAGGGGCAGTGGATCTCGCGCAACAGGGCGACGAAGGAAGTCAGTTTTTCGTCGGCCAGTGAATAGAAGACGCGGTTGGCATCTTTTCGCGCATTCAGCAGTTTGTAGTCGGCCAGCCGGGTCAGGTGATGCGAGATATTGGGTTGCGAGGTGCCAAGAATGTCGCAGATCTCACCGGCCGACAATTCGCGATTGGCCAGCAAGCAGATCGCCCCGAGGCGCAAAGGGTGACCGATGGCCTTGATCACTTTCGCAATCAACGCGAGCTCCTTGGGGCTGGGCTCGGCATACTGAATACGGACGCTCGGAAAACTGCTCACTTAATGCCCATGGACATGCCTGTCGCGGTCGACAGCGAAATATGGACAAATTTGACCAATGAAGAAATTCGGGTGGGTTTCATGATGACAGGAGTTTATGTTCTGCCATCGCTCAACCAAAAGAATGAATTTTCAGATGGATATATGAAAATGTTATGTCTGTGGCGTCAAATCAGCCTGGCGGGGTGGCCGGCCAGGATCCGCTGCGCAACTGCTCGAACAGGCGCAAGCCGTCTGGCCACGGGCCATGACCGGAGTCGACGTTGATGTGTCCCGCATGTCCGATGCTGACGAAGCCGCTGCCCCATTGCTCCGCCCAGTGTTCTGCCTTGTCGCGATTGACCCACGGATCGTTTTCGCTGGCGACCACCAGGCTGGGAAAGGGGAGCCGCTCTTCGAGCAGGACTGTCGGTTCCCCGAAGCGCTCGGGGTCGGCCGGTGCTACCAGCAAGGCACCGCGAATCCGTTCGCCGCGCACAAACCCCGCCGTCACCGTCGCCAGGCAACCGAAGCTGTGGGCGACCAGCCACACCGCGTCATCGGTCGCATCGATGCTCTCGCGCACGCGCGCTGCCCAGTCGCTGAGACAAGGGCGTTCCCAGTCGGCCTGTTCGACGCGCATGGTATTTGGCAACACCGTCCCCAGCCAGCTTTGCCAATGGGTTGGGCCGCTGTTGCGCAAGCCGGGAACGATCAATACCTGACTCATCGCAAACGCTTACAACAGAACGTCCGACCAGATGTTCTTTGCCCAGGCGCGAGCGTACAGACCTTCCTCAACTGACGGTTCCTTCGAGACGCCACCCGAACCTTCGACTACCAGCAACTGCTGCTTTTCAGGATTCCAGCGGTGCACCGAATCGACATGGATGGCGCGCCGCTCGTCGACTAGCGAGTAGCAAGTGTTGGCCATCAAGGTCGGCCGCGCTTCGCGGCCAGAGAGGATTTCGTAGATCGCCGCCGCCGCTGCCTTGCCGTGCTGGTTGGCCATGTGGCCGGATTTTGGCATCAGCGGCGCCGACAGCGTCGCGTCGCCGAGCACATGTACCTTCTTTACTGCAGTCGATTCGAGGGTCACCCAGTCGACCGTCGCCCAGCGGTTGTTGGCATTGACGACACCGATTTCGTGCGCGATCTTGCCGGCGGTTTGCGGTGGGATCAGGTTGATCACGTCACCGCGCTCGCGGTCGCCAATCTCATTGGTGATGATGCTCGTCTCGGCATTGATTTCGACCGTATTCCAGTTCGGGCGGTATTCGATGATGTTCCTGTATTCGCTGGCCCAGAGATCGCCGAACAACTTGGTCTTGGAAATGATCTTGTCGTTGGCGTCGAGCACGATGATCTTCGAGTTCGGCTTGTGCACCTTGAAGTAGCTGGCGACCAGGCTGGCGCGCTCGTAGGGCCCCGGCGGGCAGCGATAGGGCGCCTTCGGAATCGAGATGATGAAAGTCCCGCCGTCGGGCAGTTCGACCAGTTGCTTGCGCAGGGCGATGGTCTGCGGGCCGGCCTTCCAGGCGTGCAGAATCTTCTCCTGGGCCTTCTCGCCGTAACCGGCGACGGCACCGAAATTGAAATCGATGCCCGGCGAGACGACCAGGTGATCGTAGGTGAAGCTTTCGCCGCGATCGGTCTTGACCGTACGCTTGTCCGGGTCGACTGCCGTGACGGCGGCATTCACCACCTTGATGCCCCAATTTTTCTTCAGGCCGTCGAAACTGTGGACGAGGGTTTCGAACTCGCGATGCCCGGCCAGTACTTCGTTCGAGGTCGGGCAGGAAATGAATTGCTTGTTACGTTCGATGAGCACCACCTCGATGGCGCCGTCGCTCCATTTGCGCAGATACTTGGCGGCCGTGGCGCCGCCGAAGCCGGCGCCGATGACGACGACGCGGCCGAGTTTCCCGGTCTTGTTCGGGGCGGCGAGAGCGCTGCCGGGGAGCAGCGATGCGCCGGCAAGCGAAACCGAGGCGCCGAAGGCCTGGAGCAGCCGACGACGGTCATTGTTGATCGTGGACATGGTCGTCGATCCCTTATTTCTGACGGGAAAAATAGTCCGCCAGTACGGCGATTTCTTCATCGGTATAACCCTTGGCCAACTGATTCATGATCGTGGCCTGCTTGGTGCCTGCCTTGTAGGCCTTCAGCGTTTCTTCCAGAAACTCCTTGTCGCGCCCGGCAATGGAGGGAATTGCGGATTTGACCCGACCTTCGATGCCGTGGCAGTTGAAGCAGTTCGAGACGAAATAGGGAAAGGCGGCGGGTGCAGCCGATTCGGCTGACAGAGCCGAAGCCGAGGCCAGTAGCCAGAGCACAGGCAATAAGCGTTTCATAGGTTCTCCCGGTGGATGCTGCGGCTTCGACGGGCTTGTTGCGCCAAGTGTCGCCAGCGTTCGTTTCGATGGGCAAAACTGTGCCGCATGGCCAACCCGTCGCTAACGAATTTTTTTGTATAAGCAAAGAAGCCGAGGTGGCGCCCGGTAGGCGGACTCGTGAATTTGGCATATCCATATCAGAAAGTTGTAGTTCAGCGGTGCCGTGGGCGCCCTTAAGCTCTGCCATCCCATTCTTTACCGGGGCATCCGGCACCGGATAAATCAGCCATGGCAGAAGATACGAACGACAGCGCGGGCGGAGCAGCCACGGGTGCCTTGCATCGCTTGCCCACGCTGCAGCGCAACGCATTGCGGAAAATTTTCGACCGCGTGGAATTTACGCCGGCCGAGGTCGCCGCGCTGGGCTGGCGCCGGTTGCAGCAAGCCGAAGGGGTTGGCCAGAAGGGTTTGCTGGCAATAGGAGCCTGGCTGAAAGAGTATGGCTACGAGCTTCGGCCGCCGGAAACGCCTGCCAGGAACAAACTGCTGCCCGGCAAGACGCGCCGCAACATCGACCAGGCAGTACGCCTGCTGCGTACACATGGGTATTCGATACGGCAGGCGGGCGACGATTCGGGCACCTGAGCGCTTATGCCAACCTGGCGATTGCAATTTGCGGATCAGCGTATAAGCAAATGAATAATGATTCGTTCTGCCCCCGACTGTCTCTTCCTAGACTCCGCTTCACCTCAACACAACGGAGTCACCATGAAACTCAGATCCATCATTGCCGGCATCCTCGCCACTGCCGTGGTCGCCGGCAACGCCCTGGCAGCGGACGTCACGCTGCTTAACGTTTCCTACGATCCGACCCGCGAGCTGTATGTCGATTACAACGCTGCCTTCGCCAGATACTGGAAGGCCAAGGCTGGCGACAATGTCACCATCAACCAGTCGCACGGCGGCTCCGGCAAGCAGGCGCGCGCCGTCATCGACGGGCTCGATGCCGATGTGGTGACCCTGGCGCTGGCCTATGACATCGACGCGATTTCCGACAAGGGCCTGATCCCGCAGGACTGGCAGAAGCGGCTGCCGAACAACGCCTCGCCCTACACCTCGACCATCGTTTTCCTGGTGCGCAAAGGCAACCCGAAGGGCATCAAGGACTGGAACGATCTGGTCAAGCCGGATGTCGGGATCGTCACGCCGAATCCGAAGACGTCCGGCGGAGCGCGCTGGAACTACCTGGCGGCCTGGGCCTACGCGCTGGAACAGCCGGGCGGCAACGAGGCCAAGGCCAGGGAGTTCGTCGGGCAGATTTTCAAGAACGTGAAGGTGCTTGACTCGGGTGCCCGCGGTTCGACCACGACCTTCGTCGAGCGCGGCATCGGCGATGTCTTGCTGGCCTGGGAAAACGAGGCCTACCTGTCGATCAAGGAACTGGGCGACAAGTTCGAGATCGTCACGCCATCGCTGTCCATTCTTGCCGAACCGCCCGTCAGCGTGGTCGACAAGGTGGTCGACAAGCGCGGCACGCGCAAGGTGGCCACGGCCTATCTGGAGTATCTGTATTCGCCGGAAGGTCAGGAGATCGCCGCGCGGAATTTCTACCGTCCGCAGGATGCCAAGGTCGCTGCGAAGTATGGAAAGCAGTTTGCCAAGATCAAGCTGGTGACCATCGACAAGACATTCGGTGGCTGGCGCAACGCGCAGAAGGTCCATTTCTCCGACGGTGGCGTTTTCGACCAAATCTACGTTCCGTCCGGCAAAAAATAAGCACGGCGGGATTTGAAGGGGTGAAGGGGCGCAAGCCCTTCACCTCTTTATATATTTTGTGTATTAACTATTTCAAATTAAGTATTTCTACTTATAAACCGGCGTCCATACACTTCGAGCGATGGATGTTGCGCTGCACCAAGCGGTGTTCATAAGCCGCAGCGCTTTCAACAGGGAATGGTTATGGCCAGCTTCAAAAAATTCAGCCCGTTGCCGGGGTTTCGCCTTTCGCTCGGGTACACGATCTTCTATCTGACGTTGATCGTGCTGATTCCGCTGTCGGCAGTGGTGACGAATACGGTCGGCATGGGTTGGGAGGCCTTCTGGCACGCGGTCACCGAACCGCGGGTCGTGGCCAGCTACCAGCTCACGTTCGGCGCTTCGTTGCTGGCTGCTGCGGTCAACGTCGTTTTTGGGCTGATTTTCGCGTGGGTGCTGGTGCGTTACCGTTTCCCCGGCAAGGGGCTGGTCGATGCCCTGGTCGATCTGCCCTTCGCGCTGCCCACCGCCGTCGCCGGCATTGCGTTGGCGGCGCTATACGCACCGAACGGTCCCATCGGCAGCCTGCTGGCACCGCTCGGCATCGAGATCGCCTATACCCCGAAAGGCGTCCTGATCGCCCTGATCTTCATCGGTCTGCCCTTTGTCGTGCGCACCGTACAGCCGGTGCTGGCCGACCTCGAAAAGGATGTCGAGGAAGCGGCGGCCGGCCTCGGCGCGTCGCGCTGGCAGACCTTTCTCAAGATCATCCTGCCGCATGTGACGCCGGCGCTGCTGACCGGCTTCGCGATGGCCTTCGCCCGCGCGGTCGGCGAATACGGATCGGTCATCTTCATCGCCGGCAACATGCCGATGGTTTCGGAAATTACGCCGCTGATGATCATCACCAAGCTGGAGCAATACGACTATCGGGGCGCCACGGCGATTGCCTCGGTGATGCTCCTGATCTCCTTCGTCCTCCTGCTCGTCATCAACGGGCTGCAAGGCTGGATGCAGGGCCGCTACACCAAGGGAGCCTGACATGAGCGCAAGCATTGCATTACAACCCGGCGCATTGGCGCGCTACGAAACCCCCAGTACGCGTGAACCGGCCTGGGTGAAGGTGACGTTGATTACCATCGCCCTCGCGTTCTTTGTCATCTTCCTGCTCTTCCCGCTGGGTACGGTATTCGCGCAGGCTCTGCGCAAGGGCTGGGGCGTCTACCTGTCGGCACTGACCAGCCATGATGCACTGGCGGCGATCAAGTTGACCTTGTTGACGGCGGCAATTGCCGTGCCCCTGAACGTGGTGTTCGGGGTCTCGGCGGCATGGGCGATCGCCAAGTTCGAGTTCCCCGGCAAACGCTTCCTGATTACCTTGATCGACCTGCCGTTTTCGATCTCGCCGGTCGTTTCCGGCCTGATCTACGTGCTGATCTTCGGCGCCCAGGGCTGGTTCGGCCCGTGGCTGGCCGAGCACGACATCAAGATCTTGTTCGCCGTGCCCGGCATCGTGCTGGCCACCATCTTCGTCACCTTTCCCTTCGTCGCGCGCGAACTGATTCCGCTGATGGAAGCGCAAGGTGCCGAAGAAGAGGAAGCGGCGGTGGTGCTCGGCGCTTCCGGCTGGCAGGTGTTCTGGCATACGACGCTGCCCAACATCAAGTGGGGCCTGCTCTATGGCGTGATTCTGTGTAATGCCCGCGCCATGGGCGAGTTCGGTGCCGTGTCGGTGGTTTCCGGGCATATCCGCGGCCTGACCAACACCATGCCGTTGCATGTCGAAATTCTCTACAACGAATACAACTACGCGGCCGCCTTCGCCGTGGCCTCCCTGCTGGCCCTGCTCGCCATCGTCACGCTGGGCCTGAAAACCCTGGTCGAACGGCAGACCCGCAAACAGATCAGCGAATCGCAAAAACCTTCGGAGAGCTAACCATGAGTATCGCCGTCACCCACATCAACAAGCAGTTCGGTGCTTTCCGCGCCCTCGACAACGTTTCGCTCGACATCCCTTCGGGCCAACTGGTGGCGCTGCTTGGCCCTTCCGGTTGCGGCAAGACGACCTTGCTGCGCATCATCGCCGGGCTGGAATTCGCCGATAGCGGCCAGATCTTGCTCGATGGCGAGGACGCTTCCGACCGCCACGTTCGCGAACGCCAGGTTGGCTTCGTTTTCCAGCATTACGCGCTGTTCCGCCACATGACGGTGTTCGACAACGTTGCCTTCGGCCTGCGTGTCCGCCCGAAAAAATTCCGCCCGGCCGAAGCCGAGATCAGGAAGCGTGTAACCCGCCTGCTCGATCTGGTGCAGTTGGGCTGGCTGGCTGACCGCTACCCATCACAACTGTCCGGCGGCCAGCGCCAGCGCATTGCCTTGGCCCGCGCCCTGGCGGTTGAGCCGAAGGTGCTGCTGCTCGATGAGCCATTCGGCGCGCTCGACGCCAAGGTGCGCAAGGAGTTGCGCCGCTGGTTGCGCCAACTGCATGACGAAATTCATGTAACCAGCGTGTTCGTCACCCACGACCAGGAAGAGGCGCTCGAAGTTTCCGACCGCGTTGTCGTCATCAACAAGGGGCAGATCGAGCAGGTCGGCACCCCGGAGGAGGTCTATGACCATCCGGCGACGCCGTTCGTTGCCAGCTTCCTCGGTTCGGTCAATCTTTTCCACGGACGTGTCGAGGATGGGCACCTGCACGTTGGCGAACATGCGCTGGCGGTCGGCGATCACCACGCGGCGACCGACAAGGCGGTGGCCTTCGTGCGGCCGCATGAATTCGACCTGTTGCCGGTTGGCGCGCCGGAAGGCGGCTTGCCGGCGAAGATCCTGCGCGTCATTTCGGTCGGGCCGACGGCGCAGGTCGAATTGGCACGTGTCGATGGCGAGTTGGTGGAAGTGACCATTTCGCGCGATGCCTTGAGCGTGCTCGGTCTGCGCGAGGGCGACAGCGTTTCGTTGCGCCCGCGAACGATCCGCGTATTCCAGAGCGAGCGGCTTGCCGCCTGACTCGATAAAAAAGGAGAGAGCAATGAACTTCCAGCAGCTGCGCATCGTGCGCGAAACCGTGCGTCAGGACTTCAACCTGACCGAGGTCGCCAATGCGCTCTATACCTCGCAACCGGGCGTCAGCAAGCACATCAAGGATCTTGAGGACGAACTCGGTATCGAGATTTTCATCCGGCGCGGTAAGCGCCTGCTGGGCCTCACCGAACCGGGCAAGGAACTGGCCGAAGTCGTCGAGCGCATCCTGCTCGATACCCAGAACCTGCGCCGCATTGCCGATCAGTTTGCCAGCCGCGAAACCGGCCATTTCGTGATTGCGACCACGCACACCCAGGCGCGCTATGCCTTGCCGGCGATCATCAAGTGGTTCAAGAGCGATTACCCCAAGGTGCACCTGACGCTGCTGCAAGGTAGCCCGGGCGAAATCGCCGACCTGCTGGTGTCCGGGCAAGCCGACGTTGGGATCGCGACCGAGAGTGTCGACAAGGTCGCAGAACTGGCTTCATTTCCCTTTTATTCCTGGCACCACGCGATCATCGTGCCACACGGGCATCCGTTAACCACGGTAGGTGAAATCACGCTCGAGACCTTGAGCGAATACCCGATCATTACCTATCACGAGGGCTTTACTGGCCGCGCGCATGTCGACAAGGCCTTTGCCGAAGCCGGCATTGTCCCCGATATCGTCCTTTCGGCGATCGACGCCGACGTGATCAAGACCTATGTCGCCCTCGGACTGGGTGTCGGGGTTGTAGCGTCAGTGGCCTATGACGCAGAACAGGATCGGAATCTGACGCTGATTCCGGTACCGACCTTGTTCCCGTCTAATACCACGCGTCTTGCGGTACGCCGAGGTACATATCTGCGCAGCTACGTTCACGCCTTCATCGAAAAGGTATGCCCTGATGTCGGTGAGGAAGCGATCAAGGGGGCCATTAAGCAGCAAAACGGGAGTGAGGCATGATGGTCGCGCCGCTGTAGTGCTTGATCGAATCACTGGGCTCCCAGGTACTTACATTGATTTACCAGGCTTTTCCAATGGGTCTTGCGGCTGAAATTACGATCGATTGCCGACACCGCACACACTGCCTACGAATCGTATTATTGCCGAAAGCTTGCGTTCGTGAAGCCTAGAAGCCGACCTTCGGGTGATGTGGGTCGCTAAAGTTAGTAATCTGCGCGACACCGGTGTAAGTTCTTTTTGTCTCCAATGACTGGATTGGTAAACCCCGGCTCCCAACCGACTACCTTTCCCTAAACCGACTCAACTCCCGCCGATCCCGCTTCGTTGGCCGGCCCTTCTGATCCGGCGCTGGTGATGGCGCCAGTTGTCGAAGTTCGGCTACCTGAGCTCGCCGCTGCGCACTCTCCGGTGTCTCCAGGTAAAGCAACCGAGCCTCCGACGCCGGTCGGCGCTGCTCATTGATGCCCTGCACGACAAGCTCCCAATCCTGTTCCCCGGTACGAATATGGAGTCGATCACCCACCTTGACCTCCTTGGCCGGTTTGGCGGCAGCACCATTCAACTTGACCTTGCCCCCGTCGACCGCATCGGTCGCCAGGCTGCGGGTCTTGAAGAAGCGTGCTGCCCAAAGCCATTTATCGAGGCGCAAAGTACCGCTCCATGATTTGTCGCTTTGATGAATCCAAGGAATTCCGAATGGCTGTCGGCATCCTTACTCCCCGGAAGGACGTTCGCGGTAGGCCTGGTCGAAGACATGCTCCAGGGCAGGATGCACCCCACGCAATTGGTCAATCACCGCCTTGGCCCAGTCGAAGTATTCCTGACGGCGCTGTAGTGACCAATCGTGGGGCGGGGAATGGGCAATGTCGCGCAGATTGCAGATCTTGTCGGCCAGTTTGACCAGCTTGGCCCGCCGGCTGATATGCGGGGCATGATCGATCTGTTGCTGCTTGCGGTCTGCCTTCAGTAGCGCCTTGTCGTCGCTGACTTCGACCACGATATCGGCGATCTCCTGGCCGAAATACCGGACCAGTTCCTGTACTGTGGTTTCCGTGTCTTCCAGGGTATCGTGCAACACGGCGGCGATCAGCACCCGCTCATCGTCGATCTCCGCTTCGTTGGCCAGTACATTGGCCAAGGCAATCGGATGGTTGATGTAGGGCGAGGCAGCGGCATCCTTGCGGCGCTGGTCTCGGTGTTTTTCAGCGGCGAAGGCAATGGCGAAAAGCAGTCGGTTCATGGCGTCATCCTACCTCAGCCTCAAAGAGGTAACTCGGCCTGGATGGCGGCTGGTTGTACGTCGCTGGAAGTTGCCGGCAGCAAGGTACTGGCGCGTACCCCGAGCAGACGAATCCGCTGTTGCAAGGGAACCCGCTTGAGACACTCGCCAGCCGCCTTGCGGATTTCCCGGCCATCGGCGGTTGGCGTCGGCAAGGTGATATCCCGGGTCACGGCCTGGAAATTGGCGTAGCGCAGCTTGATGCCGATAGTACGTGCGACATAGCCCTTGCGGGTCAGGTCATCGGCAACCTGCAGGCAGATCCCGGTGAAGGCATCGGACAGTTCAGCCCGATCCTGCCTTGGGTGCAAGTCACGCTGAAAAGTGCTCTCGCGACTGATCGACTTTGGCTCCCGGCTGGTCTTGATCGTTCGATCGTCCTCGCCGTGCGCCACCTGGTGCAGCCAGGTTCCCATGGTTCGTCCGAAATTGCGGATCAGATGATCGACCGGGGTGGCTGCCAACTCGCCGATCGTGGCAATTCCCATTCGGGCCAGACGCTCGTTGGCCTTGGGGCCAATCCCGTTGATCTTCCTGGCAGCGAGCGGCCAGATACGGGTGGGCACCTCGTCCATCCCGAGAATCGTAATGCCGTCCGGCTTGTCGAGGTCCGAGCAGATCTTGGCGAGGAGCTTGTTGGGCGTAATGCCGATCGAACAGGTGAGACCGGTCGCCTCATGGACGGCGCGCTTGATGCGCCGGGCGAGTGGCAGGCTGTCTTCCGGGATATCGCTGAGATCGATGTAGATTTCATCGATGCCGCGATCTTCAATACAGGGAGCAATGCTGGCGACAGCCGCCTTGAACCGTCGGGAGTAGTCACGATAGGCATCGAAATTGGCTGGTAGCAGAATGGCATCCGGTGCCAACTGGGCGGATTTCATCAGCCCCATCGCAGAGAAGACACCAAGAGCCCGGGCTTCATAAGTCGACGTGGTTACGACACCACGACCAACGTAATCGCGGAGTCGGGCGAAGGTATGGCTGCCGTCTGATTGGCGAACCGGCTGATGCACACTGCGTCCGCCGACGACGACCGGCTGTCCGCGCAATTCAGGGTGGTGCAGCAGTTCCACGGAGGCGAAGAAGGCATCCATGTCGAGATGGGCGATACGACGATTGCCCGTGGAGGCCGGATAGCCGTTCACGACAAATTAACCATCCATGTCTGGGCGACTTCACGGATTTGCTTCCCCTCGACGTAATTCTCGATGCCGCTGATGAAGCGTTGTATTTCCGTGATTCCGGGCGCGGCGGCCAGTTCGTTCTGGGCTAGACGAATGCCGACAGTACTGAGGGGGGTGAAGGTTGCTTTCATAGCTGTATGAATATACAGCATGTTGTTTATGGCAGCTATAGCTGCGGGGAGCATGTTTTCAGCAACTACAGAAATATATGCGAGATTTGTGCCTGCACCCTCGGATAGACTTCTCCAAGGTCTCCTATGGCTGACCAGTTGCCTGTTGCTGCTGGCATAAGGCCGATCACCGTACTAATCTCGGGGTGCAGGTCACCCCAACTCATGGTGTAAATCGACGCAGTCATTCAAACTGTTATCAAGGCTGCTCAAAGTTCAACCGTCAGTTTCGGGTTGAAATCGATATTCTCTCTTCGAAGCTCACTGGGAGCCGATACAAACTTGACCCCTTTGCAATAGCCCAGCGGATTTGCGATGACCCGGGTACCGCGAACATCGTAGTCGAACGAGTGGTGCGTATGACCGTGAATATGTACGGCGGCTGCCCCCAACAGTTCGGTCAGATCAGAAATGAAACCCGCGCTGACCAGGTCTTTCTCAAACATGGTGTGCAGGCTTCCCGGGGCAGGTGCATGGTGGGTAACGACGATGCTCTTTCCGTCAAAGGGTTCGTCAAGTCTGGAACGTAGCCAGTTCTTTTGCAGCAGGTGCATCTCGCGAGCAACGGCCGGGCTGAACGGAATATCGTCCTCAACCTTGATTACCGTGTGGTCAGGGAGGTTCGCGGCACAGGCCGTCATGGCCAGCTCACGATACTGCTCTCCGAAGAGGCAGTAGTCTGTCCAAAGCGTGCAGCCGATGAAGCGAATGCCGCCAAGGTCGGTAACACCTGGCGCCAGAACGGTGACGTTTGGAAAAGCTTTGGCCTTCTCCGCGAATTCCATCTGGACCTGAGCAAGAGAAGAGCCGTAATACTCATGGTTGCCTGGAACGTAGATTACCGGACAAGGCCATTCTTCGAATAGCTCAAGTGCGCGGGTACCGTTGGCGATATCGCCCGCAAGTACGAGTACGTCGGCGTCGGTGGGTTCGACACCTCGGTATTCTGGAAACCGCCATTCAAGGTGCTCCAGGTGAAGGTCAGAGGCAATCTGGATTCGCATGGCCGCAGTTTAAGGCGGATAGCCCGAGGTCAGCACAGGACTCTATTGTCAGTACGTTTCTTGCCGCAGGGAGGTAGCATCATGTACGCATGGTGAATCAATGGTCTGCATTCAAGCCGATGGCCCATGGCGTAAAGGGACGATCCTGAGAAACCAAATAGTTAAATTATTCCCCATCTTTGGTCTCCATTTTTTCTCGCTCCATGCGTTCGGTTACATTACGCACCATCGCCACCGAACCGAGAACCGCCCCTGCCGCATCGACGACCAAGGCGAAACTCATTTCGACATAAAGCCTGCTACCTGACTTGTGCAGGGCACGGGTAAGTGTCGGGCGGCCATGTAGCCGAGTCGATCCGCTCGCCATGGCAGCTTCGAAGCCACGCCAGTGCGCAGCACGCAGATGCTCGGGAATGATCAGGTCTAGGCTCTGTCCAACTGCTTCGTGGGCGTTGTAGCCGAACATTGCTGCAGCCGCAATATTCCAGCGCTCGATCGTGCCTTGCCGGTTGGAATAAATGATGGCATCGGCGGTCTGTTCGACTATCAACTCCCCTAGCTGGTTCCCTGGCTGCTCATTGCGATCCATGGTCATCTCCCATAATCGAGTTCGTCGCGGGCATCTGGCTGGCTACGTCGCAGCCGCGAGTCACCGGGATCAGTCCTTGCGGATTCGCCAATAGATCGGCCAGCGTATAGCCATCCAGCACCAGGAACAGGGCATTCAAAGCCTCGCCAAGAATAGCGTTCAAATGGCACGCTCCCTGGATCCGGCATGTAGCGTTGGTGCCAAAGCACTCGACGAGTGTGAAATCGCTTTCGGTTTGGCGGATAACATCACCGAGCACAATGTGCTGCGGCGCAAGGGCCAAGCGCATTCCCCCGCCCTTGCCACGAACCGTCTCGATCAAGCCGCAGCGGCCAAGCTGATGCACAACCTTCATCAAGTGGCTTTCGGAAATGCCATGACCGGCAGCGATCTCGGCAATCGTAGCCAGCCGGTTCGGCTGTACGCCCAAGTACATCAGGACGCGCAGGCTGTAGTCGGAAAAGGTGCTCAGGCGCATATCAGTTGTAAGATATATTTTATATATTGCTTATAGCTCGGAAGGTTGCTAGGATCAAGATTCATTTCATTTATACCTTATGGTGAATCCCCGGCGCAATCCGTACCGGGTTGCCGTAGCTGAAGCAAAAATGTCCAAGCAGCCTACCGCCAGGAAAGTCATCGAGATCAAGCCGGTCTCCGATCCGGATGCCAAGGTTTACCCGCGTTCGATCAGCGGCCCCTACACGCGCTGGCGTTGGGTTTGCGTCTGGCTGACTCAGATCGTCTTCTACGGCCTGTGCTGGGTACCCTGGCACGGTCGACAGGCCGTGTTGTTCGATATCGACAACCGCAAGTTCTATTTCTTCGATCTTGTGCTCTGGCCGCAGGACACGATCTATCTCGTGCTGCTGATGATTCTTGGGGCGCTGGCACTGTTCCTGTTCACAGCAGTAGCCGGGCGTCTGTGGTGCGGGTATGCCTGCCCGCAAACCGTTTATACGGAAATCTTCCTGTGGTTCGAGAAAGTCATCGAAGGCGAACGGCCGCAGCGCATCAAGCTCGATGCGGCGCCGTGGTCGCCGCGCAAGCTGGCGATCAAGAGTGCCAAGCACGCAACCTGGGGGCTGTTCTCGCTGTGGACCGGGATCACCTTCGTCGGTTATTTCATGCCGATCCGCGAACTGATGCACGATCTGCTCACCCTGTCGCCCGGGGCATGGTCATCGTTCTGGGTCGTTTTCTATGCTTTCGCCACTTACGGCAACGCCGGCTTCCTGCGCGAGCAGATGTGTCGGCAGATTTGCCCTTACGCCCGTTTCCAGTTCGTAATGCTCGACCCGGATACGCTGATCATTGCCTACGATACCGTGCGCGGCGAATCGCGCGGCGCGCGTGCCAAGGGCAGTGATCCGCGAGCCTTGGGTCTCGGCGATTGCGTGGACTGCGGCATCTGCGTCCAGGTCTGTCCGACCGGGATCGACATCCGCAATGGCCTGCAGAACGAGTGCATCGGCTGCGCAGCCTGTATCGATGCCTGCGACCAGGTGATGGACAAAATGAATTACCCGCGCGGCCTGATCCGCTATTCGACCGAAAACGCAGTCAGCATGCGCTACACGCCAATGGATATCGTGCGGCGGGCCGCCCGGCCACGGGTGATCATCTATACCGCAATCCTGGTCATGCTCACGCTAGCCACCGCCTGGTCACTGGCGACTCGCATTCCCTTGAAGGTCAATGTCCTCAAGGATCGCAACGTGCTCTCTCGCGAAGCGGACGACGGGTCGATCGAGAATACGTATCGCCTGCAGATCATGAATACCGGCGACCGGACACGGACCTTCCGCATCAGCATCGCCGGGATCGACGGCATCCGCCTGGCAGGGAACAATGAAGTCACTGTCGCCGGCGGCGAGATCGGCACGCAGACGGCGGTCGTCAGTGCGGATCCCGGGGCGGCGGGTAGCGGTGCCACGCCAATCACTATCGACGTCGTGGATGTGGCTGATGCCAGCGTTGCCGTCACCGAGCGTTCGAAGTTCTGGATGCCTTGAGCCGCTGGTAATGGTCCGGTCATTACCGCCAGCTGGAAGACAAGCCCCCCGTCGTGGGTGGTACCGGTTGCGCGAGCGATGTCTATCGTTCGCTTTCCATTGGTGATTTCCAACTGACAGCCGGGTGGTCTCTTTGGTATGCGGAATCACTGACGAGGCGAGATGTTAAGGCTGCGGAAGCTTTGCTTGTCGGAGGGAAGTTTCTTGCATTCGATGCCGTCAATCACAAGGCCGCCATCGTCGCTGAGCAACTGCACGCGATTGCTGTTTGGAATTGCGAACAGCGCTTCCGGTCGCAGGCTGTCGAAATTGATTTCCGGAACAGGGGCGGGTGCCTCACCGCGGTGACCTGACCAGCGATAGAGGGCAAAGCTGCCTTGGTCGCCGGTGGGGCCGGCAACGATCAGATAGTCCTTGCCGATGCGTTCGATGCTGCGGATGCCACGTTGGCCGAGGTCGAGCAGGATGGGCTCGCCGAAGCGGGCGGGTTGGCCAGCGATGACTTCGGCGGGGTTGTCGAGTGGGATGAGCAGCGCGCGCTGTTGCGGCAAGGGGTTGCGCAGGCCGATCAGCAGTTTGCCGTCGGCGGTGGCGGCGAGGCCTTCGATGTTGAGGCCGCCGTCGGCTTCGGGGGCGCGGTGGGCGGCTTTGTCCAGGCGGTAGGGTTTGAGCGTTTCGGCGGCGAGTATGTCGCGCAGCAGGTTGGCGTAAGCCTGGCCGGCCGGCTGGATGGTCGGTGGCTGGCCGGGCACGATGTCTGTGGCGAAGAAGCGTTGCCGGCTGGGCCGCGCCTTGCCCTTGCTGTTGCGACCGTGCGAGGTGATCCAGTAGATGCGGTTGCCGATGGCCGCCGCGCCTTCGATGTCGGATTCCTCGTCGGCGGCAGTGCCGAGGAAACCCGCCAGATTCAGCGCGGCGACTGGCGTTGCCCGGTCTTGGCGGTAAATGTGAAGGGTATTGTGTTCGTCGTCGCCGACGACGAAATGATTGGCATCGAGCGCCACGGCCGCCGAGGCGTCGCAGGGGCCGTTGTAGCTGGTGATTTGCTGGGCGGGTGCGGGCAGGGCGCTGGCCAGCAACGCGGCAAGGAGGGCTTTGACGATTGCGGGCAGGCGAAGCTTCATTGTGGCGCCTTTGTCGGGTTGCTCTCTCCTGTGCCGGGCCAGGGATCGGTGAGAGGCAGGGTGAGCAAAAATTCGGTGAGTTGGCCGGTCGAGCTGGCGGCGATGTTGCCGCCGTGAGCGAGGACGATGGAGCGGGCGATGGCCAGCCCGAGGCCGCTGCCTTCGCCGGATTGATCGGCGCGGATGAAGCGCTCGAAGATCGTGCGCAGCGCGGTTTCGGGGATGGCCGGGCCGCTGTTGCTGACGGTAATCAGCGCCGCTTCTTCATGTTCGCGCACCGAGAGGGCGACACGGCCGTGCGCCGGGGTGTGCTGGATGGCATTCAACAGCAGGTTGCCGATGGCCCGTTGCAGCATCAGGCGGTCGCCGCGCACCGTCAGTTCCTCGCCATCCAGCACCAGTTGTTGGCTGTCGGCCAGGATGCCGTAGTAATCAAACAACTGGCGCCCAAGGTCGAGCAGGCGGATCGTCTCAAGCTGCGGCACGATCAGCCCGTGCTCGGCTTTGGCGAGGAAGAGCATGTCGGCAATCATCCGCGACAGGCGTTCGTATTCCTCCAGATTCGAGGCCAGCAGGTCGCGGTATTCGTCGTCGCTGCGCGGCTTGGCGAGCGACACCTCGGTCTGCATGCGCAGGGTGTGGATCGGCGTGCGCAGTTCGTGCGCGAGATCGGCGGAAAAGTCGGAGAGGCGCTGGAAGGATTCTTCGAGCCGGCCAAGCATGGCGTTGAAGGCGGCGACCAGTTCGGCGAGTTCCGGCGGCACATCGGCTTCCGGGATGCGTGCGGCCAATTGCCCGGCGGAAATGCGGCCGGCAGTCTGGGCGATGGCGCGCACCGGGTGCATGCCGTGGCGGGCGATCAGGATGCCGACGATGACGGTGAGTAGCGTGGCGGCGAGCAGGGCCAGCCAGAAATCGTGCTGCAACTGGTCGAGAAAATCGGTGTGATGGCGAATGTCGCGGCCGACGACGACGCGCGCCGTTTCGCCCCAGGCGGTTTGCACGCTGCCGGCGACAACGCGGTAGTCGCGCCCGGCGAGCGTCAGGCGCACCGGGGTTTCACCGGCGGCACCGGCAGCGGCGGCCAGTTGGCCGGCGAGCGGTGAATCCGGCCAGTTGAAAATGGGCCCTTTTTCGCCGTCGACCGCAACCAACACGCCATGTTCGCCGATCAGCGCGTCGCCGAGGCGGGCGGCGAGGGCGGCCGGCGTCGGCTCGTGGCTGCCGACATGGCGGGCCAGCGCCAGCTTGCCGAACAGTTCGTGAGCGTCCAGTTCGGCCATGTGGGCATCGGCCGAGCGGCTCAAATAGGCGCCGAGCGCGGCGAAAACCAGCGTCGCCAGTAGCGCGAAGGCGAGCGACAGGCGCAGCGTGATGGAATGGCGCCAACTGGCCATGCTCAGCGGATTTCCATGACGTAGCCCATGCCGCGCAGGGTGTGGATCAGTTTCGGCGCGAAGTCGTCGTCGATCTTGGCGCGCAGGCGGCGGATGGCGACCTCGACGACATTGGTGTCGGAATCGAAATTCATGTCCCAGACCTGTGAGGCGATGAAGCTGCGCGACAGCACCTCGCCCGGCCGGCGCAGGAAGAGTTCGAGCAGCGCGAATTCCTTGGCGGTGAGGTCAATGCGCTGGCCGGCGCGGGTGGCGCGGCGCTTCAGCACGTCGAGTTCAAGATCGGCCAGGGCCAGGGTTTCGGCCTCACGGACGCGCCCCCGGCGCAGCAGCGTGCGCACGCGGGCGAGCAGTTCGGAGAAGGCGAAGGGCTTGACCAGATAATCGTCGGCGCCCAGTTCCAGCCCCTTGACGCGATCCTCGACCTGATCGCGGGCGGTCAGGAAGAGTACCGGCAGCTCGCGCCCGGCGGCGCGCAAGGCTTTCAGCACCTGCCAGCCGTCGAGGCCGGGCAGGTTGACGTCGAGAATCAGCAGATCGTGTTCGCCGCTGAGTCCTTCGTGCATGCCATCCAGCCCGTTGCGCACCAGGTCGGCGGTAAAGCCGGCCTCGCTCAAGCCCTGCTTGAGGTAGTCGCCGGTCTTCGCTTCGTCTTCGACGATGAGGATTTTCATGGGCGTATTCTGCCCGAGTGGTCGCCCCTTTGCCGAATGCCTTTATTCGTGGCCGCTGGTGACCGGCAACTGCTCGCGCAGCCGTTCAATCGCGCTGGCTGCGCCGCGAATGTGGAAGAGGGCGCCTTCTTCGTCGCCGCTTTCCGCCAGCACCTCGCAATTGGCGTAGATTTCACCGCGCAGTTGCTGGGCCGACCACGGCAGGAAGAGTTTGTCCTCGACCAGATCCTTGCGGAAGAAGGCGATAATGGTCTCGCGCAAGCGGGCGACTTCTTCCGGCCGGCGGGCGCTCATCACCACGCAATCCGGGTACTTGGCCTGCAAGGCGGCGGCGCATTCGGCCTGGGCCGCTTCGTCGCCGACGTGGTCGATCTTGTTGAAGATGCGCAGGCGCGGCACCTGGTCGGCGTCGATTTCTGCCAGCACCATGTCGGTGACTTCAAGCTGGCGCTCGAAGCCGGGGTCGCTAGCGTCGATCACATGCAGCAGCAAGCCGGCATCCAGCGCTTCGTCGAGCGTCGATTTGAACGAGGCGACGAGGCCGTGCGGCAGGTTCTTGATGAAGCCGACGGTATCGCTGACCAGCACGCGCGGCACGCTTTCCGGATGCAGCGTGCGCACCGTGGTGTCGAGCGTGGCGAACAGCTTGTTGGCGACCAGCACTTCGCTACCGGTCAGGGCGCGCATCAATGTCGATTTGCCGGCATTGGTGTAGCCGACCAGTGCGACGCTGGCCAGCCCCTGGCGCTCCTGGCGGCGCGCGCGCTGCGTCTGGCGTTCGGCATCGAGGGCAATGATTTCAAGCTGCAATTCGGCGATCCGGTCACGGATCTTGCGCCGATCCAGCTCAGTGTGCGACTCGCCGGCGCCGCGCCCGCCAACCCCGCTACGCTGGCGCCCCTGCGGCCCGGCCAGCTTGGCCGCTTCGCGCAGACGCGGCGCCATGTAGCCGAGGCGGGCAATCTCCACCTGCGCCTTGGCCGCCCGCGAGCGTGCGTTGCGATGAAAAATTTCGAGGATGACCATCGTCCGATCCATCACCTCGCAGCCAGTTTCCTTTTCCAGATTGCGCGCCTGCGAGGGTGAAATCTCGT
>Ga0209507_1000768_pt1 | contig 30365 bp, 24 predicted proteins | sample AD_UKC028_MetaG_FD_184414 | JGI IMG/M metagenome (GOLD analysis project Ga0209507, IMG submission 184414) | Active sludge microbial communities of municipal wastewater-treating anaerobic digesters from USA - AD_UKC028_MetaG (SPAdes) (version 2) | ecosystem: Engineered > Bioreactor > Anaerobic >...
AGAGCTTTCAGTGCGTACGTGTCAGCGATCGTGATCGTGTTTGGAAAAGCAATGATTCGAACCATGCTGTTCCAATCACCCATCACTAATTACTAATCACTGTCCGCTATTTCTTGGCCTTCCTTTCTTTTGCCTTCCCGGGCTTGGCGGCCGGCTTCTGCCCACCGACCTTCCGGTCCCCGCCCTTTGCCGGGCCGCCGGGCATGGCGAACAGGGAGTCGGGCAGATCGGGGGCGATCTCGATGGACTCGGCGGCGATCGTCATCTGCGTCCGGCCGTTGTCGCGGTTCTCGATGGCGAACGGCATCTGCAGCCCGTCGACCGGCCGGTAGTCGCCGTAGATCACCTCCAGCAGCGGCGGGTTCTCCCCGGTTGCCAGCGGCATGGCGCTCTTGCGCAGCAGGCCGGCGTCGTCGATGAAAAACAGGATCACGCTGCCGTCGGCGGTCGTCAGCTTCAGCTTGAGCGCCGGCACCCCTTCGGCCGTCTCGCGGCCCAGCAGCTCCAGGCGGTAGCCCTTCTCCTTCCATACCACGAGCGGGTCCTCGAACCCGGCCTGGCGGCGGAACGGCAGCCCCTGGTCAGGCGGCATCTCGCGCGCCTGGGCGGAGATGAGGGGTACGATCCACCAGGCCGTCCGGCCGTCGAAGGCCTGCACCGTGGTCCGGCCCTCGAAGGTCGTTTCCACGCGCAGCTTGTCGGGAAACTTCTGCCACATGGACAGCGGCATCGCCAGTTCCTGGGCCGTCAGGACGATGGTGCCCGTCAGCTTCCAGCCCTTGAGTCCCTGCAGCTTCTCCAGGCCGCCGCGCGCCTTGTAGTAACCGGCCAGCGCCTCGTCCAGCGTCGGCTCCTTGGCCTGCCCGAGGAGGGCGGCCCCCAGCGCCAACAGGACCAGCCATGTTTGCAGCATCCGTTTCATCGCCTGCCTCCGCATTGCCGTTGCGAAACGATTGTAGCACAAGCCCGACTGGAAACGAACTCAGGGAAGAAATAAGGGAAGAGAGAGGGAAGAACGAGGGAAGAGAGAGTGGGAAAAGCCTTTTTCGCGCCTCATTCACACTCTGCCTTTCCCTCCTTCTTCCCTCACTCCTTTCTGGAGTCCCGGGATTGCCTGCCGTGGGCCAAGTGCCGTTTTCTTCACTTTTGCCTTTTTACTTTTGCCTTTTGCCTTGCGCGCGAAGCGCGCGCCTCGTCACGCGTCACGCGTTACGCGTCACGATCGTTCGACCTTCATATTGATTTCTAGCCGGCACTTCACTACAATCCGGACGTGAAACGCACGAAACGAGAATCCCCGGCGACCGGGGAACGGAAGAGGGAGCTGCTGGCTGCGGCCCGCAAGGCCCGGCGCTCGGCTTATGCCCCCTATTCGCGGTTCCATGTGGGCGCGGCGGTGCTGGGCGGCGACGGCCGGGTCTACGCCGGCTGCAACGTGGAGAACGCCTCCTTCGGCCTGACCTGCTGCGCCGAGCGCAACGCCGTCTTCGCCATGATCGCCGCCGGCGAGCGGCGCGTCCGCGAGGTGCTGGTCATCGGCGGGAGCGACGGGCCGCTGCCTCCCTGCGGCGCCTGCCGCCAGGTGCTGGCCGAGTTCGCCGCCCCGGATGTCCGCGTGCACATGTGCGGCGCGAGCGGCGCCTGCCGCACGGCGACGGTCGGCGAGCTGGTGCCCTACATCTTCCGCCTGAAAAAGGGACGGACATGATCGACCTGGACCGGCAGACCCTGGCCAGGATGATCGACCACACCGAGCTCAGCGCCCACTCCGGCGAGAAGAAGATCGCCAACCTGTGCAGCGAGGCGCGCACCTTCGGCTTCTACGCCGTCTGCGTCAACGGCGGCTTTGTCCGCTACGCCGTCGAGAAGCTGGCCGGCAGCCCGGTCGTGGTCTGCTCGGTGGTCGGCTTCCCGCTGGGCGCCTGCACCAGCGCCGCCAAGGCCTTCGAGGCGCGCGAGGCGGTGGCCAACGGCGCCGGCGAGATCGACATGGTCATATCCGTCGGAGCCCTGCGCGAGAAGAGGCTGGACTTCGTGCGCGACGACATCCGCTCCGTCGTCGAGGCCAGCGGCCCGGCGCTGGTCAAGGTGATTCTGGAGACCTGCTTTCTCACCGACGAGGAGATCGTCGCCGGCTGCGAGCTGTCGGTTCAGGCCGGGGCGAAGTTCGTCAAGACATCCACCGGCTTCGGCGCCTTCGGCGCCTTCCCCGACCACATCCGCCTGATGCGCAAGACCGTCGGGCCCGACATCGGCGTCAAGGCCTCGGGCGGGATCCGCAACTTCAAGGACGCCTGGCGCTTGATCCGGGCCGGCGCCTCGCGCCTGGGGGTCAGCGCGTCGGTGGCCATCGTGGAGGGATTGTCGCTCTACCGCTTCGCCCCCGACGCCTGGCTGGAGGAGGAGATCCCCTGCCATTTCTGCCCGTCGCGCTTCGCCAGCATCGACAAGCAGCCCAAGGCGGTCTACGCCTACTACAAGAAAAAGTGCCTGCCCTGCCCGCATCTCGAGACCTTCAACCGCTTCTATGAATAGCGAGGGAACCATGAACGGCTGGATGGGACGGATCGTCACGGTCGACTTGGGAAGCGGCCGGCAGGAGGAGCTCCCGGTCAGCGACGAAATGCGCCGCCGCTACCTGGGCGGACGCGGCCTGGGGGTCCGGCTCTATTCCGACCTGTGCCCGCAGCCGCCCGATCCCCTGGCCCCCGAGAACGCCATCCTCTTCATGGCCGGGCCGCTCACCGGGACGGTGATGACCTCGGGCCGCTTTCAGGTGGTGTCGCGCTCGCCGCTGACCGGGACCATCTGCGACTCCAGCTCGGGCGGCAGCTTCGGCGCCGCACTGAAAAGCGCCGGTCTGGACGGCCTGGTCATCCGCGGCCGCGCCGAGCGCCCCGTCTACCTGGTCGTTTCCCATGGGCAGGTCGAGATGCGCGACGCCGCCGGGATCTGGGGACTGGACACGCAGCGGACACAGAAGGCGCTGCAGGAGCGGGCCGGGGCCAAGGCGTCGGTGGCCTGCATCGGCCCGGCCGGCGAGAACCGCGTCCTCTTCGCCGCGATCCTGAACGACCGTGACCGCGCCGCCGGCCGCGGCGGCCTGGGCGCCGTCATGGGCGCCAAGAACCTCAAGGCCGTGGTCGCCGCCGGCGACCGGGCGACCGCCATCGCCGACCCCGTGGGCTACAAGGAGATGAGCCTGCGCCTCGACCGCGCCGTGGACAAGAATCCGGTCACCGGCAAGTCGCTGCAGGTGCTGGGCACCTCGGTGCTGGTCAACATCGTCAACGCCCATGGCATGTTCCCCACCGAGAACTTCCGCCGCGGCGTGTTCAACGACGCCGAGGGCATCAGCGGCGAAAAGATCGCCGAGTCGCTGCTGCAGCGGCAGAGCGCCTGCTACAAATGCCCGATCGGCTGCGGCCGCACCACGCGCACCCGCAACAAGTCCGGCGAGGGGCCGGAATACGAAACGGTCTGGGCCTTCGGCGCCCATCTCGGCGTCAGCGACCTGTCCGCCATCGCCGAGGCCAACTACGCCTGCAACGAGCTGGGCCTGGACACCATCACCATGGGCAGCACCATCGGCTGCGCCATGGAGCTGTGCGAGTGCGGCGCCTGGGACGCCGGGCTCCGCTGGGGCGACGCCGGCCGGCTCACGGGCTGGGTGGAGGACACGGCCTACGTCCGGGGCGTCGGCGCCGATCTCGCCCTGGGATCGAAGCGCCTGGCCGCGAAGCACGGGCGGCCCGAGCTGGCCATGCAGGTGAAGGGTATGGAGATCCCGGCCTACGACCCGCGCGGCGCCCAGGGCATGGCCCTGGCCTACGCCACCTCCAGCCGCGGCGGCTGCCACATGCGCGCCTACATGATCATGCCCGAGATCCTCGGCCACCCCGTGTTCCTCGACCGCTTCTCCACCGCCGGCAAGCCGGAGATCGTCGCCCTGTTCCAGGACATCGCCGCCGTGGTCGACTCCCTCGTCCTCTGCCGATTCCTGCAGTTCGCCGTGGGCATCTCCACCCTCAGCGAGATGCTGCGCACCGTCACCGGCCTGGACATCGGCGACGAGGAGCTGCTGCGCGTCGGCCGGCGCATCAACACCCTGGAGCGCCTGTACAACCTCCGCGCCGGCTTCACCCGCGCCGACGACACGCTGCCGCCGCGATTCCGCAACGAGGAGTTCCAGACCGGGTCGTCGCGCCACCGCGTGGTGCGCCTCGAGGAGATGCTGGACCGCTATTACGCCGTGCGCGGCTGGGATCCCCAGGGAAGGCCCACGGCCGCCACCCTGGCCGAGCTCGGGCTGCAGGATGGCCGCCGCGGTTGAGATCCGCTTCTACGCCCTGCTGCGCCGGCGGCTGGAGCGCCGCCGGCTCGCGGTGGACGGCGACGGCCTGTCCGTGCTCGACCTGCTCTCACTGGCCGAGGAGCAGGCCGGCCGCCCATTCCTCGACGAGCTGCTCGACCGCGGGCGCGGGCTGCTGAGCGGGACCATGATCCTGGTCAACGGCGAGAACATCCGCCTGAAGCAGGGGCTGGCCACGCGGGTCCACTCCGGAGACGTCGTGGACCTCTTCTCCCCCGCCGGCGGCGGCTGAGCCGCTATCCTTTCCCCAGCGTCTCGCGCACCTTGGACAGCAGCTGCTCCATGGAAAAAGGCTTGGCGATGAAGTTCGCCTCCCCGTCGGCCAGGCCGTGGTCGGCGATGATGTCGGCCGCATGCCCCGACATGAAGAGCCGCTTCATCCCGGGATGGCCGGCTTCGAGGCGCCGGGCTAGCTCGCGGCCGTCCATCTCGGGCATGACCAGGTCGGTGAGCAGCAGGTCGATGGCGTTGCCGCGCTCCTCAGCCAGGCGCAGGGCCTCGCCGGGCGAGCCCGCCGCCAGCACCTCGTACCCCATCTGTTTCAGGAGGAGGTCCACGATCTCCAGGATGGCCGGCTCGTCCTCCACCACCAGGATGGTCTCGCTGCCGCGCAGGTCGCCGCTCCGGCGGGCGGGCGCTTCCTCCGGCGCCGCGGCGCCCGCTTGCAGCGGCAGAAGGATGGCGAAGGTCGATCCCCGCCCCGGCGCGCTGTCCACGGTGATGAAGCCGTGGTTCTGCTGCACGATGCCGTAGACGGCGGACAGGCCGAGGCCGGTGCCGCGCCCCAGCGGCTTGGTGGTGTAGAACGGCTCGAAGATCTGCGCCTGGACTTCGGGCGGCATGCCGCAGCCGGAATCGCCCACCGCCAGCCGCGCGTACTCGCCGGGGGCGGCATCGGGCCACGGGGCGCAGGCGGCCTCGTCCAGGAGAACGCGGCTCGTGGCCAGGGTGACGCGGCCCACGCCGGCGATGGCGTCGCGGGCGTTCAGGCAGAGGTTCGTCAGCACCTGCATCAGCTGCTGCGGGTCGATGAACACCGGGCCCAGCCCGTCCCCCGGCCGCCACTCCAGGGCCTTGTCCTCGCCGACCAGCCGCTTCAGCATGCCCAGCGAAGCGGCCACGGTATCATTCAGGTCGATCAGCCGGGGATTCGCCGCCTGCCGCCTGGCGAAGGCGAGCAGCTGGCGGGTGAGCTCGGCCGAGCGGCCGGCGGCCTGGTCGATGGCCTTCAGCCCGGCATGCAGCGGATGACCGGGCGGGAGGCCGTTCATGGCCATCTCGGCGTGGATCAGGATCACCTCCAGCATGTTGTTCAGGTCGTGGGCCACGCCGCCGGCGAGGCGGCCGATGGAGTCCATCTTCTGCGAGTGCAGGAGCAGAGCCTGCAGCTTCTCGCGCTCCGCCGCCGCCCGCTTGTTGTCTTCGATGTCGACCTCGATGCCGTCCCAGATCAGGCGGCCGTCGTCCTGGCGGTGCGGCGCCGAGATGAACAGGCGCCAGCGGACCTCGCCCGACGGCAGGTGAACCTGCGCCTCGACGCTGAACGGCCTCATGGCCGCGACGGCCTCAGCTTCCAGCCTGGCGACCTTCTCGGCGTCCTGGGGGCTGAGCTGGGCGTAGAGCAGTGCCGCGTTGCGCATCATGTCGGCGGCCGGCACGCCATGGAGCTTTTCGACCCCGGCGCTGAGGTAGGTCAAACGGCGCTCGCGGCCGTCCGGACCCGAATCGATCTGATAGACCATGCCGCCGGGCAGGTTGTCGCTCAGCAGGCGCAGCCGCTCCTCGCTTTCGTGGAGCCGCCCCTCGGCCAGCTTGCGCTCGGTGATGTCGGTGATCGTGCCCACGTAGCCGACGATGCGGCCCTCGGCGTCGGACTCCGGCACGGCCCGGCCCATCACCCAGGCGATCGTGCCGTCGGGGCGCAGGAGGCGGTAGTCGTCGCTGGAAGCCTGCTGCCGGCTCGAGGCCTCCTGCCATCCCTGTCGAAGGCGCTCGCGGTCGTCGGGATGCACCGCCCGCAGCCAGCCGAAGCCCAGGGCCTGGCCGGCGTCCATGCCGGCGATGCGGCACCAGGCCGGGTTCATATAGGTGGTCGCGCCGGCGGCGTCGGTGTGGAAGATGCCCACCGGCAGGATGCTGGCCAGGGTCTCGTAGCGCTTCTCGCTTTCCCGCAGCCGGCGCTGGGACTGCCTGTGCTCGCTGATGTCCTGCAGGAAGCCGGTCCAGAGGACGTCGCCGTCGGCCAGCGGCCGGGGCAGCGACTCGAAGTGCACCCAGGCCTCCCGGCCGTTGATGACCAGCCGCCCCTCCCACTCGAAGGGGACCAGCCGCTCGTTGGCCTCGGTGTTGCGGCGGACCCACTCGCTTTTATCCTCGGGGTGGACGAGGTCCTCGACGATGCCGGGGGTGTCTTCGAACTTCCTGCGGCTGACGCCGAGGATCTGGCAGAAGCGCTCGCTGGCCAGCTCGACGCAGTACGGGGCGGAATCCGGCAGGCTCCAGGCTCCCGGCCGCCACTTCCTCCTGGAGAATACGCGGATGCGGTAGATCCCCACCGGCTGCGTGTTGACCAGGTCCAGGAACATCTCGGTCTCCTGCTGCAGCGCGGCCGCGGCCACCTTTTGGCCGGGATCGGCATGGAGGAGGTGGACGGACCCTTTCCGCGCCTTGGGCGCGGAAGCCGGCCCGCGGCGGTCATTTTTCGTTCCCGGTTTCACCGCCCGCTTCCGGGTTTGCGTGGAATTCTCTCCCATGGATCCATTCTGCCTGCCTGCATCCCTCCTGTCAATCGGGGAAATTGGCATCCCCCGGTCACTGTCTGGTTTGCATCCGCGGCGTTTTTTTGCTACCCTGCGGGGAAAGGCAGCGGCCTTCCGCTAGAGGAGACGCCCTCATGGCAGCAGGCATGTACGAGATCATATCCCGCAAGCGCGACGGGCAGGAGCTGAGCCGCGAGGAGATCGCCTTCGTCATCGACGGCTACGTCCGCGGCGCCGTTCCCGACTACCAGGCGGCAGCCTGGCTGATGGCCGTCTACATCCGCGGCCTGAGCGACCGCGAGCTGTCCGACCTGACCGCGATCATGCTGGCCTCGGGTGACCGTATCCCCCTGGACGGCGTCCCCGGCGCCAAGATCGACAAGCACAGCACCGGCGGCGTGGGCGACAAGGTCAGCTTCGTGGTGGCGCCGCTGCTGGCCGCCTGCGGCGTGCGCGTGCCCATGCTGTCGGGACGCGGCCTGGGCCACACCGGCGGCACGCTGGACAAGCTCGAGTCCATCCCGGGCATGAACGTCTTCCTTTCCGTCGAGCAGTTCCGCCGGGTGCTGGCCGACACCGGCATGGTCATCTGCGGACAGACCGACAATGTCGTACCGGCCGACAAGAAGCTCTACGCCCTGCGCGACGCCACCGCCACCGTCAGCTCGATCCCGCTCATCGCCTCCTCGATCATGAGCAAGAAGCTGGCGCTGGGCTCCGACGGCATCGTGCTGGACGTCAAGACCGGCAGCGGCGCCTTCATGCGCGAGGAGGCCGACGCCATCCGCCTGTGCCGCACCATGGTGGCCATCGGCGCCCAGACCGGCCGCCCCACCCTGGGCATCATCTCCAGCATGGACCAGCCGCTGGGCCGCGCCGTGGGCAACGCGCTGGAGATGGTCGAGTCCATCGAGGCCCTGCAGGGGCGGGGGCCGGCCGACCTGATGGAGGTCACCTTCGCCCTGGGCTGGCTCATGCTGCGCGCCGCCGGCCGGGAATTGCCCTACGTCCAGGCGTTGGCGCGCTTCCAGGAGGCCATCGCCTCCGGGCGCGCCCTCGACGTCTTCCGGCGCTTCGTCGCCGCCCAGGGCGGCGACGCGCGCGTCTGCGACGACGTCTCGCTGCTTCCCGCCGCCGCCCGGCGCGAGGAGCTCACCGCTCCGCAGGCGGGCTGGATCGCCGCCGTCGACTCGTTCGCCGTGGGCATGGCGGCCATCGACACCGGCGCCGGCCGGCGCCGCAAGGAGGACGCCGTCGCCCACGGCGCCGGCTTCGTCTTCCACGCCAACGTCGGCGACTGGGTGAAGAAGGGCCAGCCGTTGCTCACCATCCATTCCGACCGCCCCGAGCTCCTGCCCTCGGTCCGCGAGCGACTGCTGGCGGCCATCCGCCTGCGTCCGCAGCCGGTCGCCCGGCCGCGCATGGTGTTGCACCTGGCCGACGCCGACGGCGTTCGCCCCTGGCCCCATTGAGCGCCGCCGCCGTGCGCTACCGGGCGGTTTTTTTCGACGCCGACGATACTCTCTTCGATTATCCAAGCGCCGAGCGCGCCGCCCTGCTGGCCAGCCATTGGCAGTTCGCCGTGCCCGGAGACGAGGAGGACTTCGTCGCCGCCTACCGCCGCCACAACCATGACGTGTGGCGGGAGTTCGAGCGCGGCGAGATCGACCAGGCCGTTCTGCGGGTCGAGCGCTTCCGCCGCCTGGCCGGCGAGCTGGGACTGGCGGCGCTCCCCCTGGAGCGGGTCAGCGCCTTCTACCTGGAGGAGCTTTCCAACCAGGCGCAGCTCCTGAGCGGAGCCTTGGAGCTGGTACGGAAACTGGCGGGAGTATTTCCCTTGGGCCTGATCACCAACGGCATCGCCTCGGTGCAGAGACGGCGCTTCGCCGCCTCGCCCATCCTCGCCTACTTCAAGGCCGTCGTCATCTCCGAGGATGTGGGGATCGCCAAGCCCGACCCGCGCATCTTCGCCCCGGCCCTGGAGGCGATCGGCGTTTCCGCGCAAGACGTCCTTTACGTCGGCGACAGCATCTCCTCCGACATGGCGGCGGCGCGCAACGCCGGCATGGACTTCTGCTGGCTCAATCCCCAGGGATTGGCCATCCCCGAAGGGTACGCGCCGGAATACGTCATCGCCTCGCTCGGTGAATTCCCGAAAATCAGTGAATAGTGAAAAGTGAAAGAGTCCGGTCTTTCAGGACTCGAGCGACTCACAGGTAAATAAGTTATTGCCGTTCCACGACTCTTTCACTCTTCACGTTTCACTTTCTTTAAGCCATGGGGACGGAGGGTTAAAATTTGACTTTTTCTCGGCCTCGCAAAAAGTCAAAAATTAAAGGTCCGTCCCCAAGCAAGTAATGCGGACTTCTGCTGGGTCAATGCGACGGGAACACCGGTGCCGGAGGGCTTCGCGCCCAAATATATCATCCGCGCGCTGCGCGAGTTCCCCAAAATAAAATAAGTGATAAGTGAAAGAGTCTGCCAGGCATGAGTGAAATAGTACAAAGTGAAGGAGTCTGGTCTTTCAGGACTCGAGCGACTCGCAGGAAAATAATCTCTTCTATTGCCGTTCCACGACTCTTTCACTCTTCGCATTTCACTTTTCACTGAATCCCGCTGCTAGTGATTGACAATCCCCCTGCTTGAAGGAATAATCCGTTTCTGGGAGGGAACATGAAAAAGACGATTCCGGCCTTGGTCGCCGTCGCGCTTCTCGCTACCCTGCTGCCGGGGCAGGAAGTGAAGATCGTGGACGCGACGCCGTTCGCGTACGCCTATCTGGAGTGCAGGGGCTCCTACGCGCAGATCCCCGCCAAGATCAATGAGTTCATGGGGGCGTTCTTCCAGCAGGGGCTGATCCCCCAGGGCAGCTTCTTCGCCATGTATCTCAACGCCCCGGCCGAGGTCAAGGAAGAGGACCTGCTGTGGCGCCTGGGCTTCCCGGTGTCCGACGACGCCGACGTGGCCGCGCCGCTGAAACGGGGGGATTGCCGGGCGGCCAAGATCGCCGTCTGCCTGCACGTCGGCCCCTACGACCAGGTCAGCGGGGCCTATGCCAGGGTTTTCGCCTTCATCGGCGACCAGGGCTTCAAGCCCTCCGGGCCTTGCATCGAAAAGTACCTGAACAATCCAATGGAAGTAAAACCGGAGGAGCTGCGCACCGAGATCAACGTGCCGCTGGAGAGGAAGTAACTTTTCACTTTTTCACCCATGCCGGGCAGGCTCTCTCACTTTTCACCTTTCACTCTTTCCGGGAAGCGAATGAGTCTGGTCTTTCAAGACTCGAGCACCCAACAGGAAAACAAGCTCTTCTATTTCCGTTCGACGACTCTTTCACTCTCCACTTTTCACTTTCTCGAGACTCTTTTACTTATCATTGAATTGTCTTCAACCAAGCAATATGCCGTCTAGGGTGGCGGTCATCAGCGTGGCCAACGAGCTGTACATGCGTGATTGAATAAAAAAGGGCAGGCACAAAGACCCGCCCTTCCCGAGAAGATGATCTTCCCTTGAGCGCATCCTATTTCCTGCCTACTTCCCCGCCGTTAAATTTCCGTCGCAGTTCATCCCTCTTTCCCATACAATCCAGGGTCATGTAAAGATTGATGATCTCCTCGGACACCGCATCGGCAACCAGGGCGATGCCGGCCCCCGGCTTTCCCGGCTCAATGCCGGAAACGTCGGCAACGAAACGGTCGATCTCCGCCTGGATGAGGGAATTGAGGATGCCCTCGCGATCATAGTCGGCGGAGACGATCGCCAGCTTCAGGACCTGCAGCATTCGGACATAGCGCTTGAAAAAAGGCGGATCGATTTTCTTTTCTGTCCGCGCGCTTTTGGCGGATGCCATCAGATCCTGAAGAAAGCCGTCCACCACGGCGAAACCGCCGCTGCCTTTTTCCTTCATCTGCTGGAACTGGGCCACCAGTCCGTCCAGAAGATTCCGGCCCGACCGGTCTTGCGCCGGCGCCATACCCGCATAAATCAGAAAGAGTACCGCAAGAATAATTTTTTTGGTTTTCATGTTTTCTCCTTGATGGTTTTGAGGGCCATGGAAAAGAACAGATCGAATGTTCGCCGAAGCTCCCGCGGAGCCGGACCGGGGGTCTCGGGTTCACTCATGGGATTCCCCTCCATGTTCCGCCCAGGAATGGCGTCACTCAGGAGATTCTTCAATTCCTCCTGAGATATCGAGACGGCCTTGATCGTGGGCCTGCGGGCTGTAGAGGGAATGGTTCCGGCAGTCGACCGAGCGCGTTTTAGGCTTGAGTAATCCGCGAAAAATGAACGCACTGCTTCGCGGTTCGAGCAAGAATTGGCAAATGGAGGGAAGAAAAGCACGAGCGCTGCGAGCGTAGCCAGCGCAGCTCCGATTGCCAACGGAAGCCAGCGGTACCTTGGAGCAGCAGGTCCTCTGCCTGCCAGCCGCCGCCTCAGGCGCTCCTCGAAGCCGGTGCGCCGCAAATGCTCCATGCCGTCCCGGACGTCTTCGCAGGCCCACTCGCCGACTTCATGGGCGATCCGTTCATCATCGTTCACTCAGCGCCTCCCGGACAGCCGCATGGACCCGCCGGCGCGCGCGCAGCAGGATCGACATCACGCTGCCCTCCTTTATGGTAAGAACCATGGAAATCTCCCGGTAGGACAACTGCCCGTACTCGCGAAGCACCAGCGCGTCCCGTTGTTTTTTCGGCAGCTTGGCCAGGGCCGCCCGAAAAAGCGAGATTTCCTCCGCACGAAGCAGGGCCCACTCGGGATCCTTGCTCGTGCGCGGCTCGTCCTCACGAATGAAGGCAAAAAGACTCCTCCGCCTCTCCTTTCGCAAGTGGTCCAGGCAGGTCGTGCGCGCCACCTTGCACAGCCATAGCTTCGCATACCCGGCAACGAGGGCCTCCTCCAGTTTGTCTTTCCGGGAGAATGCCTTGCAGTACGTCTCCTGGGCCATGTCGTCGGCATCGGCGGCATTCCGGCACAACCCGAGGCAAATGCGAAAGACAAGCTCTTGGTGCTCCAGAAGCTTCCGCCAGTGGTCCGGTGGCGCATTGGCCTGCCCTGCCTGCGAACAATTCAGATCGCCTTTCATTCTCCTTTCAAACGGATGACGGGGAGAAAAATGCCACTGCGAGAAAATTCAGATTTTTCTATTCCTATCCGAGCAGGATGCCGGCCAGGGTGGCGGTCATCAGCGTGGCCAGCGAACCGCCCAGCACCGCCTTCAGCCCCAGCGCCGCGATGTCCTTTTTGCGGTGCGGCGCCATGGGGGCGATGCCGCCGATCTGGATGGCGATCGAGGAGAAGTTGGCGAAGCCGCACATGGCGTAGGTGGCCATGGTGATCCCCTTGGCGCTCATGGCTCCCTGCTTGATCAGGCCGACCAGGTCGATGTAGCCGACGAACTCGTTCAGCACCACCTTGGTGCCCATCAGGCTGCCGAAGTGGAAGGCGTCGGCGGCGGGCACGCCGATGCCGATGGCCAGGTAGCGCAGGACCACGCCGAAAACCAGCTGCAGGGAAAGGGGCTGGCCGAACTGCTTCGCCAGAGAGGCGTTGACGCCCAGCAGGTCGCCCAAGCCGAGCAGCAGGTAGTTGAGCAGCGCGATGCCGGCGATGAAGGCGATGAGCATGGCGCCGACGTTGAGCGCCAGCATCATGCCGTCGCCGGCGCCGGTGGCCGCCGCCTCGATGACATTGTCCGCGTTCTTCTCCACCTTGAGGTTGACCTTGCCCCGGGTCGCCGGCGTGCCGGTCTCGGGAAAGAGGATCTTGGAGATCAGCAGCCCGGCGGGGGCGGCCATGCAGCTGGCGGCCAGCAGCTGCACGGCGAAGCGGACCTGCGCCTCGGCCAGGGGAATGTTCTGCACATCGGCCATGGCCTGGCCGAGCATCTGGATATAGGCGGCCATGACGCCGCCGGCGATGGTGGCCATGCCGCCGACCATGATGGTCAGGATCTCGGAGTTGGTCATGGTGCCGATGTAGGGCTTGACCAGCAGCGGCGCCTCGGTCTGGCCGACGAAAATGTTGGCCGTGTTGGAGAGCGACTCGGCGCCCGAGGTGCCCATCAGCTTGGCCATGAGCCAGGCCATGCCCTTGACCACCGCCTGCAGGATGCCCAGGTAATAGAGCACCGAGGTGAGCGTGGCCACGAAGATGATCGTCGGCAGCACCTGGAAGGCGAAGTAGACCCCCAGGCTGTCGGGGCCGGAATTGACCGCCAGGCGGCCGAAGACGAACTTGGACCCCTCGGTGGTGAAGTTGAGCAGGCTGACGATGGCGCCGCCCAGCCAGGAGATAACCGCCTTGGGCCAGCCCAGCGGCGCGAACCAGGCGCGCAGCCGGTCGGCGTAGAGGATGAAGACGGCGAACACCACCTGGATGAGGACGCCCATGCCCACCAGGCGCCAGTTGATGCGCCGGCGGTTGTTGGAAAAGAGGACGGCGATGCCCAGGATCAGCAGCAGGCCCAGCAGGCCACGCAGTAGCGAGACGAGGTTCATGCGCCCACCTGTGAGGAACGGATTTGCAGGCCTCATGCTAGCCGCCGGGCAGGCAAAAGTCAAGGAACTCGGCGTACGGTGTAAGGCAAAAGCCCTTAATCCGATTCCCGAGATCTCGCGGAATTGCGGTTGCCGTCAACCGTCTGCCGTTTACCGTACGCCAAGATCAGGAGTCAACGTTCAGAAATATTCCTTTTCTATCTTCTCGTAATATTCGATCGCCTGGTGCACGTACTCGCGCTTCTTCATGTAGGTGCCGGGGAAGAAGCTGCGCTTGAAGCCGTAGATGACGAAGTTCTTCAGCTCCTTGGGCGTGATGTGGAAGGCCTGCACCGCCTTGAGGATCTCGTCGGTCACCGTGGTCTGCGAGACGGTGCGGTTGTCGGTGCAGAAGGTGGCCGACAGCTTGGCCTTGCGCATGCGGCGGAACGAATGGCGCGACAGGTCGCGGATGGCGGGGATGGTCTGCAGGTTGGAGGTCAGGCAGACCTCGATGGTGATGCGGCGGTCGGCGATGAACTGCACCAGGTTGGCGACGTAGGCCTTCTTGTCCTTGATGTCGGGGCTCTTGATCATGCCCTCGTCGAACAGGTACACGGCATGGCCCAGGCGGTCGGCGTGCAGGTCGGTGATGGCCTGGAAGATGCTCTCCGGACCGTAGGCCTCGCCGGCGTGCACGGTCTTCTTCAGGAAGTTCTTGTGCGCCAGGGCGTAGGCCTGGGCGTGATCGCCGGCCGGGTAGCCGGCCTCGGCGCCGGCCAGGTCGAAGCCGACGATGGGCAGGCCGAGCCGGTCGCGCGCCTCCACCGCCGCGCGCACCAGCTCCACCGAGGCCAGCGAGAAGACCCACTTGCGCTCGGAGTGGGCGTGGACGTCGAGCAGCTGGTCGTAGTAGGCCGAGAAGCCCTTGCCGAACATGCGCATGGCGCAGGCGATGATGCCGTACTCGAAGGGCGGCTCCAGGCCGTCGCGCACCGCCGCCCGGCCGTTGAATTCGTCCTTGGCGCGGCGCAGGCCGCGGTCCAGGGCCGCCATGACGTCGATGCTGGTCATGCGCGCGTTCTGGTGCAGCTGCGGCGCGAAGCGCACCTCGATGTAGCGCACGCCCTCGGCCTGGTTGTCCTGGGCCAGCTCGTAGCCCACGCGCTCCAGCGCCTCGGGGGTCTGCAGGACCGCCGTGGTATAGGCGAAGCCCTTGAGGTACTCGGGCAGGTCGGCATACTGGCTCTTGAAGACCAGGCGGCGCAGGCCGGCCTCGTCCCAGGCCGGCAGGCGGACGCCCTGCGCCCGGGCCAGGTCGACCAGCGTCGGCAGGCGCAGCGAGCCATCCAGGTGCAGGTGCAGGTCGGTCTTGGGGATGCGCTCGATGAACTCGCGGCCGGCGCGCATGCTACGACTCCTGCGCCAGGATGCGCGCCACCTCGGGCTTGTGGCGGCCGATTTCCTCCGCCGACAGCCCGTTCAGCTCGTGGGGGAACACCAGCCACTTGTCGGTCTCGTGGACGTAGAAGTCGGGCTTGCGGCCGGTGCGGTTGTTGGCGGGTTTGAAGAAGACCGTGGCCACGCGGATGTCGTGCGGGGCGTTACGCCGCGCGCGCTGGCGCAGCGACTCGATGATGGCCTGGACGCTCAGCCCGGTGTCGTACACGTCGTCGACGATCAGCAGCCTGTGCTCGGCGTCGGCGTTCTCCACGATGTAGCCCAGGCCATGGATGCGGATCTGCTTGCCGCGCTGCTCGATGCCCTCGTAGGAGGAGGTGCGGATGGCGATATGGTCGCTGCTCACGCCGCTGTGCTCCAGCAGCTCCTGCACGGCGACGCCCACCGGCGTGCCGCCGCGCCAGACGCCGACGATGAAGTCGGGGCGGAAGCCGCTCTGCAGCACCAGCCGCCCCAGGCGGAACGAGTCCTCCAGCAGCTCCTGGGCGGTGATGAATCGTTTCTCGGCCATGGTCTTCCTCTCCTTTATCCGCGCTCGGGACCCCGGCCGCCGCGCAGGCGCTGGCGGATCATGGTGACGACCATGGCGGTCGAGACCGGGTTGTGCCCCTCGGGAATGATCAGGTCGGCGTACTTGCGGCTGGGCTCGACGAAGGCCTCGTGCATGGGGCGCACCGTGCCCAGGTACTGGGCGATCACCGACTCCATGCTGCGCCCGCGCTCCTGGATGTCGCGGCGCAGGCGGCGGATGAAGCGCAGGTCGGCGGCGGTGTCGACGAAGATCTTGACGTCCATGAGCTCGCGCAGCGCCCGCTCGCAGAAGATGAGGATGCCCTCGATGACGATCACCTTGGCCGGCATCTTGACGATCCCCTTCTTCAGGCGCGAATGGCTGGCGAAATCGTAGACCGGCATCTCGATCCTGCGGCCGGCGATCAGCTCGCGCAGGTGGCGCACCATCAGGTCGGTCTCCAGGGCGTCGGGATGGTCGAAGTTGATGCGGGCGCGCTGCTCCAGGGGCAGGTGGCTGGCGTCCTTGTAATAGGCGTCGTGCTGGATCATCACCATCTGCGGGTGGTTGATGCTGGCCATGATGGCGTCGGCAATGGTGGTCTTGCCCGAGGCCGTGCCCCCGGCCACCCCGATGATCAAGGGCTTGCGCTTCATTGGGGCATGGTAGCACAGGCGCTGCGGCGAGTCAAAGCGCGCCCCCGTCGGCGGTGATTCCGCCCCGATCAGCGGGGCCGCTCCTGCCCCGCTATCGGGGATTGAATAGCCTCCGGGGCATCCCCGTCGGCGGTGATTCCGCCTCGATCAGCGGGGCCGCTCCTGCCCCGCTATCGGGGATTGAATGGCCTCCGGGGCGTACCCGGCGGAGCCGCGAATATTTTGCACGCCCGGGGTATTGATTTTTCATTTTTTTGGATTAAGATATCCTCCATGTTCAAAAGGCAAAAGAAAAGGAGGAGTATACTCATGAAACGCGCACTGTTCACAGTCCTACTGTTCTGCCTCGCGCTCCCCGGGCTGATGCTCGGCCAGGGCGTGACGACGGCAGCGTTCAACGGGCTGGTCACGGACGTGGACGGCAACCCCGTGGTGGGCGCCGCCGTCACCGCCGTGCACACGCCGACCGGGACGGCCTACAACGCCGTCACGCGCATGGACGGCCGCTTCAACATTCCCGCCGTCCGCGTCGGCGGCCCCTACACGGTCACCGTCAAGATGGATCCCTTCAAGACCCAGGAGGTCACGGGCCTCACCCTCCGACTGGGCGAGGACCGCAACCTGAAGTTCCAGCTGGCGCTGGAGACCATCGCCGAGGAGGTCACGGTCGTGGCCTCGAACCCGATCATCTCCGAGGGCCGCACCGGCGCCGCGCAGAACGTCAGCACGGCCATCATCGAGAGCATGCCCTCGATCGGCCGCTCGTTCGACGACTTCGCCCGCCTGGCCCCGCAGGTCGACTCCCGCGGCGGCGGCGCCTTCTCGACCGCCGGCCGCAGCAGCCGCTACAACGACATCAAGATCGACGGCGCGGTGAACAACGACCTGTTCGGCCTCGGCAGCAGCGGCACCCCCGGCCTCTCGGCGCCGATCTCGCTGGACGCCGTGCAGGAATTCCAGCTGGTCATCGCCCCCTACGACGTCCGCCAGGGCGGCTTCACCGGCTCCAGCCTGAACGCCATCACCCGCAGCGGCACCAACACCTTCTCCGGCTCGGCCTACTACTTCGGCCGCAACGAGGACTTCGTGGGCAAGGGCTTTGAGGACAAGAAATACGGCTCCTTCTCCGAGAAGCAGTACGGCTTCCGCATCGGCGGCCCGATCATCAAGGACAAGCTGTTCTTCTTCGTCAGCGGCGAGATCGGCGACAACAAGATGCCGACCACCTACGTCATCGACGACAGCGGCGCCAGCAACGACTTCGGCGGCAGCGCCATCACCAAGGCCGACGCCGACCGCTTCGTCAGCATCCTGAAGAACAAGTACGGCTACGACCCGGGCGGCTACGGCGACGGCTACAAGGACGTCATCACCGACAACTCCAAGATCTTCGTGCGCATGGACTACAACATCAGCGACAAGCACCGCCTGACCCTGCGCCACAACTACGTCAACGGGTCGTCGGACCGCAATCCCTCCAAGGCGTCCAACGTCGTCTTCCCCTTCGCCGACGTCTACTATGAGCTGGCCAACAAGACCAACTCCACGGTCGCCCAGCTGAACAGCACCCTGGGCGAGAACCTGTTCAACGAGCTGACCCTGAACTACACCACCATCCGCGACAAGCGCAACATCCCCGACACCATCTTCCCGCAGGTGAACGTCACCGTCGCCTCGGGCTACAAGTTCACCGCCGGCACCGAGCAGTACTCGGGCGCCAACGGCCTGGACCAGGACATCATCGAGCTCACCGACAACCTGACCTGGTACAAGGGCAAGCATACCTTCACCATCGGCACGCACAACGAGTTCTTCAACTTCGCCAACCTCTACATCCGCAACTACTACGGCTACTGGGAGTTCAGCAGCCTGAACAACTTCGAATCCGGCATCGCCTCGCGCTACTACCACGACTTCATCACCGCCAACCCCAAGGAGAAGTGGTGGGCCGAGTTCGGCGTCATGCAGCTGGGCGCCTACGCCGGCGACAACTGGTCGGTGCTGCCCAACCTGACCCTGACCCTGGGCGTGCGCCTCGACGTGCCCATCATCAACGACACGCCGGCGGCCAACCCGATCGTGGAGCAGGTCTACGGCATCAAGACCGACCAGGCCGCCTCGGGCAACCTGCTGTTCTCGCCCCGCGTCGGCTTCAACTGGGACGTCTTCAAGGACAAGAAGACCCAGGTGCGCGGCGGCATCGGCATCTTCTCCGGCCGCACGCCCTACGTGTGGATCTCCAACCAGTTCTCCAACACCGGCATGGAGTTCACCCGCCTCGACATCAAGAACCCGGGCTTCGCCTTCGTGGCGGATCCGCTGAACCAGCCCGAGGCCGGCGTGGGCGGCACCAGCGAGGTGGACGTCATCGACAAGGACTTCACCTACCCGCAGCTGCTGCGCACCAACCTGGCCGTCGACCATGAGCTGCCCTGGGGCGTCATCGGCACCCTGGAGTTCATCTATTCCAAGAACCTCAACGAAATCCTGTACCAGAACCTCAACCTGCGCAAGACCGGCGTTCCCGCCCTCGGCGGCCGCGTCATGTACGCCCGCGACGTCAACAAGAAGTTCACCGACGTCATTTACCTGACCAACTCCAACAAGGGCTACCAGTACACCCTGTCGGCGCAGTTCCAGAAGAGCTTCAACCGGAATTCCTGGGCCAACCTCACCTACGCCTACGGCGAGGCCAAGGACGTCAACTCCGGCACCTCCTCGCAGGCCTCCTCCAACTTCGCCTACAACCCCGTCCGCTTCGACGCCAACGACCCCGAGCTCACCTGGTCCAACTATGACGTGCGCCACCGCATCGGCGCCGCGGTCTCCTATACCTTCAACTTCCTCAAGAACGCCCCGACCGCCATCGGCATCTTCTACGGCGGCCGCTCTGGGCGCCCCTACTCCACCACCTACAACTACTACGACGCCAACGGCGACTCCGCCTCGGGCAACGACCTGGTCTACGTCCCGGCCTCGATCAACGAGGTGGTCATGGTCGACTCCAAGGGCAACACGCTGGCCGACCAGAACGCCGCCTGGGCCCTGTTCAACCAGTACATCGAGGATGACCCCGGCCTGAGCAAATACCGCGGCCAGATCGTCCCCCGCAACTCGAGCCGCGAGCCCTGGAGCCACCAGCTCGACGCGCGCCTCGCCCAGGACATCCCCATCCCCGGCCTGAAGGACCACCGCCTGCAGATCACCCTGGACGTGCTCAACGTGCTCAACCTGCTGAACAAGGACTGGGGCAAACAGTATTACGTCAGCAACCAGAACGACACGCCCTGGACCCTGTACGGCATCGACGCCTCCGGCCGGCAGAAGGTCAACTACTCCAAGCGCGACCACCACTCGGTCAGCAACCTGTCCTCGCGCTGGCAGATGCAGCTCGGCCTGCGCTACTCGTTCAACTGAGGACGGCAGGCTTTTAGTCAGTAAAAAAAACCCCGGCCCCGCGGCCGGGGTTTTTTTTTGCGCTCTCGTGACGCGTAACGCGTGACGCGTGAAGCGTGAAGCGCAGAAAGCAAATTCCATATCGCAAACTCCAAGCACCAAGAAAATTCCAGCTTTTAATGACCGAATGACCCAATCGAAGCAATGTGTCGTGAACGGGATCTCGTTGGGGACATTGGAATCTGGATCTCGAATTTATTTGGGGTTTGGATTATGGAGCTTGGAATTTTGGCTCTTACTCGTCACGCGTTACGCGTCACGCGTCACGTGAGCTTCGTCAGGCGAGCTTGGGTATGACGAGCTCCAGCAGCCGGATGAAGTCGTTCTTGACCCGCTCGGCCGTCTCCGTCACCTCCCGGTGGCTGAGCGGCTGCGCGGAGATGCCGGCCGCCAGGTTGGTGATGCAGGAGACGCCGGCGACGCGCAGGCCCAGGTGGCGGGCGCAGATGGCCTCGGGGACGGTCGACATGCCCACGGCGTCGGCGCCGAGGGCGGCCAGCATGCGGATCTCGGCCGGGGTCTCGTAAGAGGGGCCGCTGAGGGCCAGGTAGACCCCCTTCTTCGGCTGCAGCCCCAGGGCGGCCTGCGCCGCGGCGATGCTCTCCTGGAAGGCGGGGTCGTAGACGGCGCTCATGTCGGGGAAGCGGGGACCCAGCCGCTCGTCGTTGGCGCCGCGCAGCGGATTGAGCCCCATCAGGTTGATGTGGTCGCGGATCACCATCAGGTCGCCGGGCCGCAGCGCCTGGCCGATGCCGCCGGCGGCGTTGGTCAGCAGCAGGCCGCCGACGCCCAGCTTGCCCAGCACGCGCACCGGGAACACCACGTCCTCGATGTCGTGTCCCTCGTAGTAATGGCAGCGGCCCTGCAGCACGGCCACCGGCACGCCGCCGACCGTGCCCAGGACCAGGCGGCCGGCATGGCCGGCGACGCCGGCCTGGCGAAAATGCGGGATCTCCCCGTAGGGGATGGCGACCGCGTCCGCGACGCGGTTGGCGAACTCGCCCAGGCCCGATCCCAGCACCACGCCGGCGCGCGGCGCCAGCGGCGAGCGCGCGCGGATGGACTCCACGGCTTCCATGATGTTCTCGTACTGGCCCATCGTCGCCTCCTGACCGGCGGTCAGAACGTATCACGGCGGCAGCGGAATGTCAAAACAACGTGACGCGTAACGCGTGACGCGTGACGAGTAAGAGCCGAAATTCCAAGCACCAAAATCAAAACTCCCATATATTCCAAGTTCCAATTTCCAATGTTCCAAACGAAAGCCCATTGCTGGCTCGTTTGTTCGTTCGGGTCATTCAGTCAATGGCATTGATTTAATCTTTGGTGCTTGCGATTTGGAATTTGATTCTTCCGCGTCACGCGTCACGCGTTTCGCGTCACGATTGCTTCGGCTGGTTTTTTATGGAAATGATCTCCGCGGCTATGCTGATGGCGATCTCCTCCGGCGTATGGCTGTGGATGGGCAGGCCCACCGGCGCGTGCACCCGCGCCAGGGCCCGGCGGCTGACCCCCTTGCGGGCCAGGTTGGCGAAAAGGCGCGCGTTCTTGGCCGCGCTGCCCAGCAGCCCCAGGTAGCGCAGCTTCTTGCCGGCCAGCTGGCGCAGCACCATTTCGTCGGCCTGGTGGCCGTGGGTCATGATCACCGCGAAGCTCTGGCTCCCCTCCTCCACCAGGCGGCCGACATGGCGGAAGGCGACCACGTGCTTCTCCTGGGCGAAGACGTTCTCCTCCAGGGTGGCCAGGTCCTCGCGGTCGTCGAGGACGCGCACGTGGAAGTCGAGCCCGGCCATCACCCGCGACAGGGCCAGGCCGACGTGGCCGCCGCCGATGATGGTCAGCGTGGGGCGCAGCCCCGTCTCCTCGGCATAGGTCCAGTCGTCGCCGGCGGCCAGGCGGAACTCCCCGCCGGGGGTGCGGCGGCGGCCGGGCCGGAACTCCAGCCCCTGCGGCGAAGCCAGCAGCCGGCCGGGGCGGTTGCGGCGCAGGGCGAAGAGCAGCGAGTCGACGGCGCCGCTGTCGCCGCCGGCGAGCATCAGCAGCGCCACGCGCTGCCAGCCCGAGCAGACCCCGCCCGAGGAGCGGGTGTCCGCCCGCTTCCCGGCAGGGGCGCCCTCGCGGTGCAGCAGCTTCAGCAACCGCGGCCGGCCGGTACCGCGCGCCAGCAGCTCCTGCGCCTGGTCGACGGCGCCCTTCTCGGCGGCGCCGCCGCCAATGGTGCCGCCGCGGGCGCCGCCCGGCGTCACGGCCATCTTGAACCCCGGCCGGCCCGGCGACGAGCCGCCGCTCTCCACCACCAGCAGCAGCATCAGCGGCTCTCCCGCCTGCAGGTTCTCGCGGACGAACTCCCAGAACTGCACCTGGTTCATGGCTTCCCTCCCGCTCCCAGCGCGGCGTCGGCCCGCTCCAGGTCCTCCGGCGTGTCCAGGTCGTCCAGCACGCCCGGGTCGTCGACGTCCACGATCGCGGCGCCGCGGCGGCGGATGAACGCGCCCAGGCTGGATGCCGCCGGCTCGGCGAGGAGCCCGGGGAGCAGCGCCGCCGACAGCAGCGCCGGATGGCCGCGGCGGCCGGCGAAGGCGGGAACCGCGATGGCGGAGGAGGCGGCGGCGTCCAGCAACTGCGCCAGGGTCTGCGGCCGGACCCGCGGCATGTCGCCGGGGAGGACAAAGAAACGCCCGGCGCGCACTTGGGCCGCGCCGGCCTGCACCGAGGAGAGCATTCCCTGCTCGTGATTCTCGTTGATGACGATCTCCACGCCGGGAAGAGCGGAGACGAGCGGCGTGATCCTTTCGGCGCCACCGCCGGCGACGACGATCACCCGGTCGCAGCAGGAGCGCAGGGCCTCCAGCCCCCACAGCAGCAGCGGCCGGCCGCCGACCGGCGCCGTCATCTTGAAGGCGCCGGCGCGCCGCGAGCCGCCGGCCGCCAGCAGGACGCCGTCCGCTTCAGCGGCCATGGTCCCCGTTGTCGCCGCCGAGCCAGCGCCCGCGCCCGGCCCCGGCCTCGAGCCTGCCCTCCCGGCACACCGTCTCGCCGCGGCTGATCACGACTCGCGGCGCCCCCCGCAGCTCCAGCCCCTCGTACAGGGTGCTGCCGCCGCGCTGGTGCTGGCCTGCCGCGCGCACGGTCCATCTCGTCTCCGGATCCCAGACCACCAGGTCGGCGTCGCTGCCGGGGCGCAGGGTCCCCTTGCGCGGGTAGAGGCCGAACAGCTTGGCCGGCCGCGCGGCGACCAGGTCGACGAAGCGCGCCGGCGTGATGCGGCCGGCGGCCACGCCGTAGGTGTACAGCAGGCTGAGGCGGTACTCGACGCCGCCGCCGCCGCCGGGGATGCGGGTGAAGTCGTCTTCGGCGTGGCGGTCCTTGGCCTCGCGGGAGAACGGGCAGTGGTCGCTGCCCAGCGCCTGGACGGTCCCGTCCGCCAGCGCCCGCCACAGGGCCTGGCGGTGCTCGGCGGAGCGCAGCGGCGGGCTCATGACGGCATCGGCCGCCGCGCGCGGATCGCCGCGGTACAGCGCCTCGTCCAGCAGCAGGTACTGCGGGCAGGTCTCGGCGATGGCCGCCTGGCCCGCGAGCCGGGCGGCGGCGACCGCCTCGATCGCCTGTTGCGTCGAGACGTGAACGATGTAGAGCGGGACGCCGGCCAGCCGCGCCATGAGCAGCGCCCGGCGGGCGGCGTCGCCCTCCACCTCGGGCGGCCGCGATTCGGGGTGGTGCGCCGCCGAGCGCCGGTCCTCGGCCAGCAGCCGGCGCTGCAGGTAGCCGACCATGTCGCCGCTCTCGGCGTGGACCAGGGTCAGGAAGCGCAGGCGGCGGGCGGCGTCCAGCAGCGCCAGGAACTCGCGGTCGCTGACGCCGATGGTCTCGCGGTAGGCCAGGTAGGCCTTGACCGAGACGATCCCGGCGTCGCGGCGGCAGGACTCCAGCTCCGCCGGCATGCCTTCGCGCCAGGAGGTCACGCTCATGTGCAGCAGGTAGTCGCAGGCGGAGCGGCCGGCCGCCCGCCGCCGGGACGCCAGGGCGGCGGCCAGGGGCTCATTCCGCCCCGGGGTGACGAAATCGATGACGGTGGTCGTGCCGCCGGCCAGGGCCGCGCGCGTCCCCGAGAGGAAGTCGTCGGCGGAGCGGCCCGCCTCCGTTTCCAGCTCGAGGTGCACGTGGGGGTCGATGCCGCCGGGGAACACCAGGCAGCCCGAAGCGTCCACGACCCGGTCGGCCCCGGACGGGGCGGCGATCCCCTCGCCCACGGCCGCGATCGTTTCGCCGTCGGCCAGCACGTCGCCGGCCCGGCAGCGGCCGTCGCTCACCAGGGTGCCGCCGCGGACGAGGGTCCTCATCTCAGCCGAGGGCCTTCAGCAGCCCGGTGCGCTCGTTGAACTCGCGGATCATCTCGTCCCAGCGCTCCACCTGGCCGAAGAGGCGGGGCCAGACGTCGGGATCGTGCCAGAGGCGGTTGAGGTCCTCGATCTCCTTGCCCTGCTGCTCCACCCAGGTGAAGTACTTCAGGTTGTGGACGGCCTTGCGGTCGGAGTAGGTCAGCTCCTTGAAGTGGTCGTCCTCCTGGCCCCACAGGCAGCGGTCCAGGTCGCAGGCCGCCTGGCGCTCCGAGTAGGCGCCGCGCTCCTGGCGCAGCTCGCGCAGCCGCGAGCCGTAGAGGTCGGCGGAATCGGTGGCCACGGTGAAGAGGACGTCGTCGTCGTCCAGCTCGTAGTGCTTCGCCGCCTTGACCGCGGCCAGCAGGTTGGCGATGGCGGAGATGCCCAGCAGCGGCAGCGCCGCCACCTGCTCGCCGTCCAGGCCCAGTGCCGCCAGGCGCCCGCGGCCCGCCGGCTCGTTGAACAGGCGCAGCAGGCGCATGCAGTCCTCGTCGTCGATGGCCGCCAGGGCGTCGGTGTTGCGCAGGTTGTGGATCCAGGGGACGTGCTTGTCGCCGATGCCCTCGATGCGGTGGCCGCCGAAGCCGTTCTGCAGCAGCGTCGGGCACTGCCGCGCCTCGCAGGCCACCACCTTCAGCGCCGGGAAGGGGCCGCGCAGGAAATCGCCGGCGGCGATGGTGCCGGCCGAGCCAGTGGCCGAGACGTAGCCGGCCAGGCGGCCGCGCGGGCCGGCGACGGCGCGGAAGGCCTCGGCGACGGCCGCGCCGGTGACATGGTAGTGCCAGCCGGCGTTGCCGAACTCGTCGAACTGGTTGAAGATGACGCAGTCGGGCCGCGTCCGGCGGATCTCCCAGCACTGGTCGTAGATCTCCTTGACGTTGGACTCGCAGCCCGGGGTGGCGATCACCTCGGCGCCGATCTCCCGCAGCCACTCGAAGCGCTCGCGGCTCATCTGCTCGGGCAGGATGGCCACGGCGGTGCAGCCCATCAGGAAGGAGTCGAAGGCGCCGCCGCGGCAGTAGTTGCCGGTCGAGGGCCAGACCGCCTTGTGATAGGTGGGGTCGAAGCGGCCGCTGACCAGGCGCGGCGCCAGGCAACCGTAGGCGGCGCCGACCTTGTGGGCGCCGGTGGGGAACCACTTGCCCAGCAGCATGACGATGCGCGCCCGCACCCCGGTCAGCTCGCGGGGCAGCTCCAGGATGTTGACCGGTCCGTACCCCCCGCCCTTTTCGCGCGGCTCGTTGTGCCAGGTGATGCGGAAAAGGTTCAGCGGGTGCAGGTCCCACAGGCCGATGTCCTTCAGCTTCCCGCGCACGCCGGCCGGCACCTGGGCGGGATCGCGCATCTCGGCGAAGGTGGGCAGGATGATGCCCTTCTCGCGGAAGCGGGCGACGGTCTTTTCCAGCACGACGGGATCGGCGACGCGGTCGACGAGTTCGATCATGAAGACGCTCCTGCGGGCCATTTTCACGCCATTGCCCGGCGCTGTCAATAGCCCCCGAACCATGATCTTGGCGGACGGCCGACGGCGGACGGCTGACGGCAGCCGCAATGCCCGACCTTGATCGCGATCATGCGGTTCCCGTACGCCGTGTGCCGTAGGCCGTAGGCCAAGACCATTCCTTTCCCCTTACCATGATCTGGCGGGCGGCTGACGGAAGCCGCAATGCCCGACCTTGGTCGCGATCATGCGGTTACCGTACGCCGTGTGCCGTACGCCGTACGCCGAGATCAATCCTTTCCATTTATGCTATAATTGCACTATGGCCAACCTAACGCTGACCCTCCCCGACGGGGCGCAGATCAAGGCCATGCCGGGGCAGAACCTTTTCGAGCTCTCGCGCGGCGCCTCGGGCCTGGTGCTGGCGGCGCGGCTGGACAGCGAGCTGGTGCCGCTCGACGCCGTCCCCGGGCGCGACGCCCGCCTGGAGTGGGTGACCTACGGCGGAAAGGCCGGAGTCGAGGTCTACCAGCGCAGCGCCTCCTTCATCCTGAACATGGCCGTGGCCGAGCTCTTCCGCAACACGCGCCTGGTCATCGGCCACTCGATCTCCTTCGGCTTCTACTACGACTTCGCCTGCGGCATCCCCGTCACCCAGGAGCTGCTCAACGAGATCGCCGCCCGCATGCGCGACATCATCGCCCGCGACCTGCCCTTCCGCCGCCGGCTGCTGCCGCGCGCGCAGGCCGTCGACTATTTCGCCGCCCGCGCCATGAGCGACAGCCGGCGCCTGGCCGAGCACTCGCCGTGCGAGACGCTGCCGGTGACCGAGTGCGGCGGCTTCGCCAACCTGGAGATCTACCCGCTGGCCTTCTCCACCGGCGCCATCTCGCGCTTCGAGCTCAAGTCCTACAGCCCGGGCTTCGTCATGCTCTTCCCCGAGCCGGAGGACTTCACGGTCAACAGCCACATCGGCAAGACGCGCAAGCTCTTCCAGATCTACCAGGAGAGCAAGGAGTGGGGCACCATCCTCGGCGTGAGCGACGTCGGCCGCCTCGACCAGGTCATCGCCCGCGGCGGCGTCTCGGAGATCATCAAGGTGGCCGAGGCGCTGCACGAAAAGAAGATCGCCCGCATCGCCGACGAGGTCAGCGAGCGCCGCGACCACCTGCGCCTGGTGCTGGTCACCGGGCCCTCGGCGGCCGGCAAGACCACCTTCTGCAAGCGCCTGTCGGCGCAGCTGCGGGTCAACGGCGTGCGGCCGCTGGCCCTGTCCATGGACGACTACTTCAACGACCGCGAGCGCTGCCCGCGCGACGAGAGCGGCGAGTACGACTTCGAGTCCCCGGAGGCGCTGGACATCGAGCTGTTCAACCGCCACCTCTTTGACCTGCTGGCCGGGCGCGAGGTGCCGGTGCCCAAGTTCGACTTCGAGACCGGCCGGCGCGCCCCGGGGCACCGCCTCACCTGGCTGGAGGACGACCAGGTGCTGCTGGTGGAGGGCATCCACGCCCTCAACCCGCGCATCAGCGCCTCGGTGCACGAGGAGGCCAAGTTCCGCGTCTACATCTCGGCGCTGACCCAGCTGACCATCAACGACTACAGCCGCATCTCGACCACCGACACGCGCATCCTGCGGCGCATGGTGCGCGACAGCCGCTACCGCAACTACAGCGCCGCCGAGACCCTGAAGCGCTTCGCCTCGGTGATCCGCGGCGAGCGGCGCAACACCTTCCCCTTCCAGGAGAACGCCGACGTGATGTTCAACACGGCGCTGGTTTACGAGCTGGCGGTGCTGCGCGGACCGGCGGCGCCGCTGCTGGCGGCGATCCCGCCGGCGGACGCGGCCTTCCCCGAGGCGCGGCGGTTGCTGGCCTTCCTGGATCTCTTCCTGCCCGTCGCCGCCGACGAGGTGCCGCCCACCTCGATCCTGCGCGAGTTCATCGGCGGCTCGAGCTTCCGCTACTGAGCCAGGCGCTGCCAGAGCCGCAGGGCGCCGGCGCGGGTCAGGGCCAGCACCTCCTCCTCGTTGACCGTCAGCACGCGGCGCGCCTCGACGATCAGCCGGCCACGGGCGATGACGCTGTGGACGTGGCCGGCGTTCAGCCCGTAGAAGAGATGGCCCAGGAAGTTGTCCTGGGTCACCGGCGTCGGCGCCGGGTAGTCCAGCACCAGCAGGTTGTTCTCGCCGTCGCCGGCGAAGCCGTTCTCCGCCAGGTAGTCGTGGCTGCGGCGCAGGCGCGAGTAGACCTCGGCCAGGTCGGTGCGCTCGGGGTCGATGCCGGAGAAGTAGGCCGCCTGCGCCGACTTGAGCATGTCGGAGTGCATGCCGTCGGTACCCAGCATGATGCGGCTGCTCAGCCCCTCGCCGCGGAACAGGCCGACGCGGTTGTTCAGGTTGCTCTCCATGTTCTCGGCCACCCAGGCCGGCGAGCCCTTGAGGATGGCCCGCTCCTCGTTGTCCAGGTGCAGCCCGTGGACCAGGATGGTGCGCGAAAAGTCGAGCACGCCCGCCTCCTTGAAGCGCTCGACCACGCGGCAGCCGTAATGGGCGTAGGTCGTCTCCTGGTCGACGCCGTCCTCGGCGGCGTGGACGTGCAGCCCCGACATGTACTTGCGGGCCAGCTCGACGGCGCGCCCCAGCAGGCCGTCGCCGACGGTGAACGAGGCGTGTAGCCCCACCAGGCAGGGCTTGCCGGCGGCCAGGCGGTTGCCGGTCTCGGCCAGGCCCTTGTCGCTGGCGGCCGGGCCGTCACGGTCGGAGAGCTCCAGGCACGGCAGCACGCCGACGCCCACCTCCTGGAAGGCGCCGGCGATGGCGTCGAGCGACCCCTCGATGGCGTTGGGCGAGGAGTGGTGGTCGATGACGAAGGTGACGCCGCTGCGGGCGCACTCCAGCGCCGTGGCCAGCGCCGACAGCAGCACCAGCTCGGGGTCGAGGGCGCGGTCGAGTTTCCACCATACGTACTCCAGCTTCTGGGCGAAGTCGGCGGGGGCCTTCACCGGCGGCGGCATGCCGCGGGCCAGCGCCGAATAGGCGTGATGGTGGCCGCAGGCGAAGGCGCGGGTGACCAGCTTGCCGCCGCAGTCCAGCACCCGGTCGCCGGCGGCGGGCTCGGCGGGGATCTCGGGGACGAACTCCAGGCCGCCGTCGTCGCCCGCCTCCACCTTCAGGTGGCCGCGGGTGAACTTCAGCGTCCGCCAGTCGACATGGGTGGCGTCGCGCAGGTACAGGCTCATGGATGTTTCTCCTTCCGCCGCAGCGGCAGCCGGAAGCGGCGTTGGCCGTCGCGCAGGCACAGGGCGTTGGCCACGGCGGCGGCGGTCGGCACCAGGCCGATCTCGCCCACCCCCTTGGCGCCGTAAGGGCCGTGTTCGTCGGCCACTTCGACGCCGATCACTTCGATGCGCGGCACGTCGGCGGCCCGCGGCAGCCCCAGGTCGGCCAGGCGGGCGTTGGGGATGCCGTTGCGCAGCGGCAGATCCTCGCTCAGGGCGTAGCCCAGGCCCATGACGACCGCCCCCTGGATCTGCCCCTCGAACAGGGTGGGATTGACGATGCGGCCGGCGTCGTGGGCGGCGACGATGGCGGCGACGTCGCCGCGCTCGTCGAGGATGGCCAGCTGGGCCGCGTAGCCGTAGGAATAGTGGGTGATGACCGGGCCGGCGCCGGGCGGGGCGCCGGCAGCTGGCGGCGCCGTCGTCCAGTCGCAGCGCCAGGCGCCCTCGTAGACGCGGCCGGCAAGGTCGGCCAGCGTCTTCTCCCGCAGGTCGCGCTTCAGCGCGGCACAGGCGGCGACCAGGGCGTTGCCCACCAGCGAGGTGGCGCGCGAGGCGGTGGTCATGCCGCTGCGCGCCTCGCGGGCGGTGTCGACGCGCACCTCCATGCGTTGCGGGTCGGCGCCCGTCTCCTGGTGGACGACCTGGCGGGCCACGGTGTGCACTCCCTGCCCCATCTCGGTCCAGCCGTGGTGGATGACCAGCCGCGCACCGGGCAGGACCTCGATCTTCACCCGCGACTCGTCGGTAATGCCGTTGCCGATGCCGGTGTTCTTGATGCCGCAGGCCAGGCCGGCGTACTTCTCGGCGTAGAACCTCTCCTTCAGGGCCAGCAGGCAGGCGCGCACGCCGACGCCCCGGCCCAGCACCTGGCCGCTGGCGGTCATACGCCCCTCGTCGAGGGCGTTGTCGTAGCGGAACTGCCAGCGGTCGAAGCCGCCCTGTTCGCAGAGCATGTCGATGCAGCTCTCCATGGCGAAGGTCACCTGGTTGACGCCGAAGCCGCGCATGGCGCCGCAGGGAACGTTGTTCGTGTAGACGGCCCTGGCCTCGATGTCGGCGGCCGGGACGTGGTAGGCGCCGGCGGCATGGCCGGCGGCGCGCTCCAGCACCTTGCCCCCCACCGAGGCGTAGGCGCCGGTGTCGCCGACGATGCGCGCCCTGAGCGCCGTCAGCCGCCCCTGGCGGTCGCAGCCCAGGGCGTACTCCATGACGAAGGGGTGGCGCTTGGGATGCATGCGCATCGACTCGGGGCGGCTGAGGCGGACGAGAACGGGCCGGTCCAGCAGCCGGGCGAACAGGGCGGCATGGCCCTGGACCGTGATGTCCTCCTTGCCGCCGAAGCCGCCGCCGTTGGCTACCTGAATCACCCGCACCTGCTCCTCGGCCAGCCCGAGCAGAGCGGCCACCTGGCGCCGGTCCTCGTAGACCCCCTGCCCCTGGGAATATAGGCGCACGCCGTTCCCTTCGGGCAGGGCCAGCGCCGCCTCGGTCTCGAGAAAGGCGTGCTCGATCAGCTGCGTGCGGAAGGTGCCGGAGGCGGTGAAGGCCGAGGCGGCCAGGATGGCGTCGACG
>Ga0209507_1000770_pt1 | contig 30348 bp, 20 predicted proteins | sample AD_UKC028_MetaG_FD_184414 | JGI IMG/M metagenome (GOLD analysis project Ga0209507, IMG submission 184414) | Active sludge microbial communities of municipal wastewater-treating anaerobic digesters from USA - AD_UKC028_MetaG (SPAdes) (version 2) | ecosystem: Engineered > Bioreactor > Anaerobic >...
CTCCCGAAAGCCCACCTGCTGGTTCGCAGCCAACAGGCCCTGACGGTGAACCCGTTTCCGTCCGTTCTGCAAGTGCGATCTGAGTGTTTCGGACCACCCCACGGACAAACCCCATACCCTCGCGAAGAATTTTCTCTCGCAGAGGCGCAGAGGATTTTAACCCGTAGCCGCAGCTTTCAAGCTGCGGCTCTATCTCACCACGAAGGCCACAAAGATCACGAAGAATTTAACGCGGAGATTCTTATCCACAGATTACACAGAGAAGTCTTTCTGATATTCGCGTATTTCGCGTATTTTGCGGTTAAGGTTTTAATAGTAAACCGCGAACCACACCAACCACGCGAACCAAAACGCGGTATATTTCTTCGTGGTGAGAATGTTTTAAAAGACATAAATGAAGAGGCGCTCGGTCGGGGGACCGGGCTTACACGGCGGCGGACGCTGGCGATGTAGACCGCGTGCCCCCACGCGGCACTATTTCCATTGTCGCGCATAAGTAATGGGTGAGGCCGAGCAGCATCCAGGCCTGGGACCAGCGCATGTAATTGATGCGGTTTGTCCACCATGGCCATTTCTGGTAGTAAAACCATCCTTCGGGAGCGCGCATGTTTCGAAGGGCCCAGTCGCAGACCGAATCGGCGAGCGGCAGGCTGCGGGGATCGTACCCAGCCAAACCGGTCAGCGTCACCAGCGCTTGGGCGATCGAGTGCGCGTCGATCGGGTAAGTGCGGTTGTGGAAATACTTCGCCCGCCCATCCGACTCGAAGAAATGATCCAGATAGAACGTGTATCCCTTCCGGATCGCTGGCTCGCATTCGGCCGGATCGAGGCATTGGCGGATCCGTTCCAGCGCCATCAGATTGAAACCGGAATGGAAGCTGTCCACCCACTGTTGCTTCGCCCCTTCGCCATACGGCCAGGAACCGTCCGAACGCTGACGTTTCAGGGCGTAGCGTGTCGCTGCCAGCGCTGCCGACCGGAAATCCTCGGATGGCCGATACGTGTTCAGGCGCGCCAACAACGCGGCACCGAGCAGACTCGCGTTATGGACTTGGCTCGGCACCAAGGGGGTATAGCTGAAACACAACGTGTCGGCGTCGCGCGTCGTGTGCAGACCATGCAGCAGGAACGCGCCGGCGCTTAGCGCCGCCTCGAGCCAGGCCGCATCGCCATAGGCGTCATATGCATCGAGCAATGCATTTGCGGCAAACGTGGTGCAGATGATGTTCGGTGTGCCGCGGGGCACCAGATACGTCCGCGTCTGCCAATCGAAGTTGTATCCCCAGCACGACCACTGCTGATTCGCCGAACGCAGCTCGAGCAACCGCGCCGCTAACGCCCGGACATCCTGCTCCCCAGCCAGACCGACAGCATGCAGCCGGACCATGGCCGCCAGAAAGACCGCAATCCCCTTCGGGTTCTGCTCCTGCGGCACACCTAGTAAACCGCGTAGGTCGACCGGACATCGCTTCAGAAACTGCGTCGCGGCCAGGCGAGGCAACGACCAACGCAGCAGCCCCAACCGTCGCAGCACCCGGCTATTCAACGCGTCGTATGGGTCGTGACCGGACCAATGTCGACCGTGACAGTACGCCAGCAACTCAGCGGTTGCATGCCATGCAGCAGAGGGCTGGTCACGACGTGTCTCCGCTGGACTGCCAGGGCGATTCGTCGCCACGGTTGCGCGACACGATGCCTGATCGAGGACCCGGCCGCTTGACTCGTGATACTCCATTCGGCTGAGTAGGATCGGTTAATCGTCAGGAGCGAAGAACCGCGAAGCACGCCAACAATCGCTCGTTGAACCAGACTAGCGAGAGATCAACGGCGTGTTTCTAGGTAAGCAAACGCGGCGATGATTCCGGACGCTGCATTGTCATAATTGAATTCGCGCACCTTTTCACGCCCGCTGGCCGAAAAATCGTCCCACATCGCCGGCGTGGCAAGCAGGTTGGCGGCAGCGTCGGCCCAAGCGTTGACATCGAGCGGGAGGACGTACCCGTTGCGCTCGTGCAACACCAGCTCGCCCGCGGCGGCAGTCCATTCGGTCGTGATAACAGGTGTGCCCGCGATCATGGCCTCGTTGATGACCACGCCCCAACAATCGCCCGACGTGGGGAGGAGTAACAGACGCGCCTGCGCATAATAGTCAGGCAGCTCTTGATGCCGGATGAATCCCGCAAACTCGTAAGATACCCCGTGTTTCCCAAACACACCCCGCATCTGCGCCTTAAGCGTTTCATCACCATCGCCAATAATCAAAGCACGACAATGGCCGAGACGGGCCTTGATTGCCGCACAGACTTCGGCGAAAAAAATGGGGTTCTTCACGCGGACGATGCGCCCGGCGAACATGACATCGAAGCGTCGCTCGATGCTCTTCCCATTGAGGCAAGCCAAAAAGTAATCGTTGTCGGCCACGAGGTGGCTGAGGAAACACTGCTCGTTTTGTAGACGAGAATTATAGTGTCTATGCAGCGCAAGGCTTTGCAAGCTGCTTCCCACGGAGGCAGCACCCACGTGCCTGTACACAATGCGCCGAGCCAATCGTTGCAGCCGGCCGATGCCTGACTCGCGCCCTAGCCAGCTATCCTCGAGCAGCGCGACTTTGGTCCCCAGCAACCGGCAGAGCACCATAGCCAACCAACCGCTGGGGTCTTTGATGCAGCTCGAAACCAGAGCCACACGGGGGCGATGCCGAAACAAGAGCGGAACGAGCCCCGGATTGAAAAAGCGTTCGGTGCTGCCCGGGGTCAAGGTGATGGCTTTGAGGATGGTCTTGGGGTAACTCCCCATCTTGAAGGTCCAAAGACGGCGCTTCTCGTTCTCCTTGAAGTATACGACCTGCACCGCGCCGCCGAGCCGATGATAGACGCGCTCGAAGACTGGTTCGCGCCAGGGCGTCGGGATGTCACTGATGATCAGCCGCTGCATTCAACATACCCTTCATTGCGAAGCGGCCATCCGAGGCATTCCGCGCATGCATCTGGGCAAATATGGCATCCATAATTCGCGATGTCCGCAAAATATCGTCGGCCGGAATGGGATCTGGCGCATTGTCGCGAATACCACGATAGAACAACTCCATCAACTTCCGCATGCCATAGTCCATGTGAAAGTCGCTGTGCAGAAACTGCCGCACGTTCTGCAAAGAATTGCGGGCATGCTCGCGGGCATAGCCCCACGGTGCAAAGAAATATCGCAGGTAACTCTTCTGTCGAGAAGCTCGAACGCGAAGCACGGTCCGATTCGTGTTATCGAGTATAAGGTTGCCGGTCGGCCCATAAATCCGCAGCTCGTTCGTTCCGGCGCCAAGTTGCGTCGTGAACAAGAAAAACGCCGTGGTCCCCAAGTCGTCATGAATGGTCGCCCGCACTTCATCGATCAGATCGGTCTGTTTACGACGCACTAAAAGAGGGCTGCTAAAGCAGAGAGCGCTGACCCTCGGGTAATCGCCCGTCAGAAATTCCGCCAACTTGGCCACCCCATGGCTTATGAGGTTGTGTATCAAGGATCCAGGCAGACGCCGGACCCAGTGGTTCGGATCGCTGAGAACCGCCTTGCCGTACGTCGGCTCATCGTGGGAATAACACTGAATGCTCTCGAGGTGAATCGGCGGTCCACCAAGGAAACCGGCATGAACGAGCTGCCGCAAGCGAATGGCCTCAGGGCTGAACTGCAGGTTATGGCCCACCGTGAGGCGCAGATTTTTCTCACGCGCCAGGTTAACGAGAGTTTCAGCCTGCACCGTGGTCTCGGTGAACGGCTTTTCCAGGTAAACGTGGCAGCCGGCCTCCAGACAAATTTTGGCGAGTGGAAAGTGGCTCTGCGCTGGGGTGGTGATATGCACCGCCGCAGGCTGAATTTCGCGCAGCATTCTGGCGGCATCGGTAAAGACGTTCCGGATGCGAAAGCGATCCGCAAGCTGGGCCGCCATCAGCTCCTCTTGGTCGCATAAGGCGACGACCTCGACGCCCGCAAGATGCCTCAATTGATCCAGATGCTGATCGGCGATGAAACCGCAGCCAATGAGGGCCACCCGGATCTGCGTTGGTTTATCCATTCTTTTGAGAGCGAAAATATCGGTCCAGAGCTTCCTTCATGGGCACGCGGGGCGTCCAGCCGAGCTGGTCTTTGAGCTTCTGGTTCGAATAGCGGTGCCCCTTCCATGCAAAAGCGCACATGCGACGATTGAACACGGGTGGGAGTTGCGCTTTCGACCATGACGAGTATCGCTCCCAAAAGTGGCACATTGAATAGGCGAGCCAGTATGGAATACGAACGGACCGAAACCTGCGAACCCGCCGCTTGTACTCGCGGAGGAACTGGCGACTGGTTGGGAGTGCGTCGTCCACCACATTGAACACCTCACCTTCCACACCAGGCACCAGCCCAGCCAGCACGATGGCGTCGGCGCAATTGTCCACGTAGGTCAACGGCACCGGATGTCCGCCCCCCAGGTGCATGAAGAAGCCGAAGGTGTCCATGCCCACAAATCCGGGAATGGCCTCTTTTCCAGGGCCAAAGACAATGCCCGGCCGAACGACCGAGAACGGAACGCCATGCTTCTGGTGGTAGGATCGCACGACTTCATCCTGCTTGATCTTCCCGTACGCATATGCGTCATGGCGTTCCGCGAGATTGTCTTCCAATGGGCAGGACTCGTCCCAAACCGCGCCCCGCTTCAGCCGGTAATTCGAGTAGACGGCAAAAGAACTTACGTTCACAAATCGCCGGACCATCCGCTCGCCGAGCACGGCATCGAGCAGATTGCGGGTCGTGATGACGGATCCCTGGAAGCAAGCCGGGAACGACTTGCCGCGACCGGCCACAAGGTGATACACAATTACCGCCCCTTGAACTGCCTTCTCACAATCACGCCGCGAAAGCAGGTTGCCCTCTACGATTTCATAACGTCCCTGCCCATGCTGCACCAGCGTCGCTTGTAGCAAGTTCAAATCCCCGGCGGGCCGAACCAGGCAACGGATACGCTCAAAGCCGAAACGCAGCAGGCAATCCACCACACGCGAACCGACGAATCCTCCCGCTCCTGTCACCAGGATCGGATCACCCTGCCGTGAAATCCAACTTCCGTTCGGATTAAATTGACCGTTCTCCATACGCCGTATCTGAGAGGAATCGCGCGAAATTCTATCGCGTTTTTTGGCTTGAGCTGCAGCCGACGTAAGCCGGCGCTGGTCCTTGTGTTCGACGGAGCGAAATGGTGTGGGCTGACGTCCGCGACGACGAGGTTCATCCGCAAGAGCGAGCGTTCAACATGATCCCGATGCAAAACTTGAACCGCGCCCATCGGTGTGTGATATGACGTGCTGCCGCAGCGTCGAGCTCGTCCTCCAGCGCTGCATTATTTTGATCTTGCCCAACTGGATTCTCGATTATCACAACTCGTGATGCAAGCATTCGCGTCCCCGCTGCGCCAGTGAAATAAAAAGATGGTGCATCAGACATCACGGACTCGTAACCGTGCGCAGATCCCCCGGGACCGACGGGACCGTTCCCAGTTCACACTCAAACGCCCCCTGATCCGGCGCACTACCATGGTAGGTCAAGGTAATTCCCTGTCCATTCGTCCACGTCAGCGGTGCCGATAGATAAAGCGTGTTGTTCTGCCAATCGTTCGAGACGACGGTGGACGTCACCGCCTGGTCCTGCAATTGAATCATGTCCCCAGGAACAATGTGATTGCCATCGCTAAAATAAAGCGCATTGTCCACCGGCAACGTTGTGCCGCTCCCTGCGCTCGTCGTATACGCCAGCCATGTCCCGGCATTGATACAGGGACTGGTCGAGCGCAGCCGGAAATCGGGCAGGTTGCCTGGATCATAATGCCAGCCGAAACCATTCGTGCTGATGAACTGCGGATCAATCGAATCGTTCACATGGTTGTTGCGACACCGCTGGGCTGACTGTGTCAACGTGGTCAGGTTCGTCGGATAGTTTCGCCAGACGATGTTGTTGACCACAAAGTTGTTGGTCCGGCGCGGGTCCGTTTGGTAGTTGCTAGTGTCGATGCCGGCGGAGACCCATTTCATCCCCTGGCCGCCATATAAATGGGACAAACCATTGGCATAAATTGTGTTGGCATAAACCGTGTTGCTTGTGCTACGGGAGTAATAACCGCTGGTGTTGAAAAAAATGCCTGCCGCCAAACTGAAGGCAATAACGTTTTGCCGATAAATCGAGCGACTGGTGCCTAGCTCAATCCCATACGCCCCGTTGTCGTCCGGGGGCGGCCCAGTGTAAAGAAATTGGTTGCCTTCAAACACGTTCCGCATGTCAAACTGCGCGTCCCACGCCTCTCCTGCATCGCCGTCGCCTGGTTTGGTGTGGCGATTGCCGTAGGCGCCATAGGGGTTCGGCTCATACGTGCGCGGCACGGTGTACATAATGAGCGTGTTGCAGGTGGCATTGGTCGGGATCCACGGTGCGTTCACAAACCGGTTGCCGCGAATCACGTTGTAACCGGCCTCCAGTTGCAGGTGATCGTGTGCCCCACCGATGAAGGTGTTGGACACGACCAGGTTATACCAGTGGGGGTAATTGGCTGTGGAGTAGCTGCTGAGGGAGAGGCTGACTCCGGCATCGTTGCAGTCGCTAGTCAGCCCGCCCCAGGCATGGAACAGATTGTTCGAGAACACATTATACATGCAGCCATCGCTTCCGCTGCCGTCGTTGGCAAGGCACACGCCGGCATATTGCCAATCAGAATTCGTGTTGCAGCGCTCGAAGGTGCAGTTCCGAAACGTGCAGTTCGTGATTTCGACAAGCCAGCAATGCCGGTAATTGTTGCTGAAAGTCAGGCCGTCGAATATCCACCAACTCCTATACCGCAGGTCCACGGCTGCTTGCTTCACGCTGTCGCAGACAATTGGTTTTTCACCTGGATACGCCGCTACCGTGATAGGCGCATTGGATGTGCCAGAATTGCCCGCACCGAGTGCCAGGTAGTTGCTGCTGCCGCGGTACGTGCCACCGCGCAAGTACACGGTGTCTCCTGGTTCGCGATAGACGAACGGGTAGGGAGACTTCACTGACCGCTGGATGGTCTGCCACGGTGCGCTCATGTTGCCAGGATTCGTGTCGCTGCCATTCACAGGATCCACGTAGTAGTGTGCTCCATAGATCCTCTCGAACGGGAAAAACGTAAAGACAACCATGCCAAGAACCAAGACGTTACTGTTATGCATTGTAATCTCTCCTCGCTAGCGCAGCAGGATACGAGCCCTAACCATTTACTGTGCCTGCTAAACATCCAATTCCATCAGCAATAATCGATGATTGGCATCCAAAAGATGAATTCTGGATCGATGCCAAAGGATGCGCAAGTGGATATTTGAAGGCACAAGGATGGGATTCCTCACGGCGGTAACCAACCCGTCTTGCCGTTACAAGCGAAAATACTTTTCAGCATCATCCACACATTCGTTTTTCTCAGTGCAATCCGTTGAGCATCAGTGGGTCCGGTCCTGCGTCTTCTCCTGCCTGAGGCCGATCATGCCGGATGGGTGCCGGTTACGTTCCATCAACCCCTAGCCTCGATTTCTAGTGCGCCGTGAATGGTGCAGGACTTCAGTGGGAGAAGTCAGCAACTTGTACAGGCCCAGAGAAGGCAGACTCCGACAAAACAAGTGCTTGCATCCAAGCGCTTTGCGATCAAAAGCCTTCTTTCAAATGTTGGAGAAAGCCGATACCAAGCGCCTCCCCTTGGTGCCAAGGAGGTCGGGATGAGCCGGCGTTTGGGACAGCCGCGCAAGAATCAATCTACGTGAACGCTTTAGACAGTGTCCAAAACGGACTTTACGTGAAGGCGCGAAGCCCAATGTGCACGGCTCGAGCACAGCAAGCTTCATTTACTCGGATACAATCGTCCGAATCAGACCGCCGAATCCAGAGCGCCCTAATAGACACCGGCCTCATGAAAAGTGCAGAATGCTCGCCTGTCTGGAAAATTCGACCGCTTATCCCCGTCTTTTCGCAGCGATCACCTCCAATTTCGATGCATCTTTGCGCACTCAGGGGCAGCCTCTAATTAAGCCAGAAACGAGTCAACATCAGATCTGTCCGAATTTGGTCCCCACTTCATGTCGAAAAGGGTGAAGGCAATCAGCGGGGCAAACACGCTGTTGAGGCGAGGATGCTCAGCGGCAAGATCATTGCTCAGTAAGGATTTCACGCTATCGACGTCAAACAATGCTTCAGGCAAGTGGTTAACCGACGCTCGAACCAGTTCCTGATACGCCGGAGAGAATCGCAACAGTGCATTATCATCGTGGTATGCAGTTGGGTTAAATGGGTGCACAGAGTCTTGACGCTTTTGGAGCGATCGATAAATACTCTTGCACCAAGAAGACTTTCTTAGAAACGCGCGGGCGTTGCGCTTCAAATGAGTAGCGGCAGAAAACAGTTCAGCATTAACACTCGCTCGAACGCCTATTCCAGGATCCTCAATATTCGACAGGGCCGGCGACACGCTGTGAAGCGCATACCTGACAAGCCGACCGTCTTCCTTCCATTCATAAGGTAGCGACACCGCAAAATCTGCCAGTTCGTTATCAAACGACACGGAGCGATCCACAAGCCGCGTCCGATTTGTAATAGCCATTGCCAACAAACGAGAGCAGAATCCGAGATTTTGATAGGGAAAACGATCCGATAGGTCGCCAACTCTTCCGCCACAGGAGGCCCAGTCCGCAATTCGTTGCACCTGGCGCTCCCTGACGAGAGCCAAGGCATCCTTGAGCTCCTGGGAAAAACACAAGCTAACGATATCCACATCACACGCCTTTCGAATCAATGGAGTATCCACCAATGCCCTGCCTATTGCACGGCTTTGGACGGATAACGGCGGTGCCGTAATTTCCCATAAATCTGCGGCTTCACGGGCAAACGAGCCTTTAAGAGTCTGATTGAAATACAAACCCGTTATGGTCGCGCGAACACCGGATTCGATGATGCGATTGAAAAAGGTGGCGCAAATACACAGAGTATGCCAAAACAACCCTTCGGTGATGTCAGCCGAGGCGCGAGCTTGCAGCACGAAGTGATCCGGCGTCCGCGACAACTCGATGTCTCTAATCCCGCGAGTCTTTACAGCCTCGCGAGCTAACTTGCACTCCTTGCTGACCCTGCCGGCATCCGTGAATGTCAGACCAGTGATGTTGTCGGGAGCCAGGGCGATTAGCAGTCGCGAATCGATGCCGCCACTGACGAAAATCCCCACCCCAGGCCCGTCCGCTGTTCGTTTTACAACATTCTTCTTTAAAATATAGGCCAGCTTGTGCGCTGCATCTTTCCATGAGCGAAGGTCCGTCTTTGCGCATGGGTTGAATCGAAAATACCTGTCGACGGAAAGTTTTCCGTCGCGGTATACGGCGTGCGACGCAGGCGAAAGCCTCTTGATGTCGGGAAACAAAGTTATGTCGCTAATAACTCGCTCAAATGCCATGAACTCAGCGATAGCAAAAGGATCGTATTTGCGGCCGACGTCCTCCCTCCAGCAGAGCAGGGCGCGCACCGATGTCGCGAACGCGAAATCGTCGCCGCGCTGGCAGTAAAAGAGTGGGCGCGATAAAAAACGGTCGGTGTACAGGTGCAGTGCATGATCCCTAACGTCATGCACAGCAATAGCGAACGTGCCGTTTAGTTTGTTAACAAACTTAGGACCTTGTTCGAGATAGAGGTGCAAACAATATTCGGCCCGTTGAATCGTGTCGGCAGAACCACGAAGCGACATTGGCACTTGATCAGCATCTGGAAAAACCTCGCCATCTATCAAAAGACAGGTTTCCTCAGCGCGGGCAATTGCGGTCTTCAGCATGCCAAACTCCTCGCCGTAATCGACAGCACCTGCTGCGAAGGAACCAAGATCGATTCTGTGTAACCGAGATGTGCGAGAATGCATCATCGGCTTTGCCATTCGCGTCAACACAACCTGCTCGACCGTTCCGCTTGCGGAACCGAGTTTGAATCCAAGAATTCCAGGCATGTATTATTCTCCAAAATACATCATTTGTGACAACAGACGGCTGCAATATCTATGACATTATGTAATAAACGATGACGGTACAGAACAATGCTGAGGTTCGACGCCAGGCTGCGCGCAGCACTATTTCAATCGAAGATCGAGCGGGACGCGGCCCAATCCATCGCATTGCAGATCACGGGATAGCAAACGGGCGTACATTATTTTCTGGTGTCGGTTTATTAAGAGAGCGTACTGGCCGAAGGCTCGGAGGGTCTCCTCGTTTCGGAGCAGGGGGCCCGTGGTCTGCTCCTGAAAGACCAAGTCGGGGCTGTCATTGACCTCGATGACAATGGGCACGCCGCTTTCATGCAAAGCGATATCGAACCCCAAGAGTTTTCGGTAGTGTGCAAACGCTGTTTGAAGGGTCACCGCAGTTTCGACGATGGCAGGCCACTCAGGCACGGTAGTGCCGTCAAATACGACTTTTGATGTGGGATGCCGAGTGTACCGGTTGCCCTGCTTGTCATAGCCGAATTTGCTTAATCGTCCGTCCTCCGCGTTCACGCCGATCGCGACGCCCCCGGCGCTCCAGTTATCTACATAATTATCCCCCACACCACAGCGCATCGTCGCGCCCAAAAGAATAACGCTCTCGTTCCTGGTGTACATCGTGACGACCCGAATGGTATTTACCGAAGTGGAGGAAAATGCGGCCAATCTGGAATCCTGTCTCACGACCTCCTGCACGATCAGCGTCTCCTTCAAGCTGAAGTCCCGAAGAGGGACAACGCCCTGGCGAAACCGAACCGTGATGTTATCGTCAACTCGCTGGACCAACACGATATCGCGTCCGCCGCCACCGACCAGAGGCTTCGCAAACAGCTTATTGACCGCCGGCCCTTGCAGCCACGCCGTTATTGTTTCCCGGTAATTCCGTTCGGGAGTGATGGTGCCGTACGTATGCGGTGTTTTAACGCCCACGGCCCTGCAAAGGCCCTCACAGACAGCCTTGTCATCAAAGAGAAGGCGATATTTGACCGGCTGAACCGCTTTTCTTAGGGCAACCCTCTGATAGGATTGATAATTTGAACCATAGTAATATCTCCAGAATGCCTTATCCACCTCCCAAAGTCGGCAAGGACCATAATGATCAGGAAAGGTCTTGTATCGAAAAAAGAGTTCTAGCAAATCGAAGGCAAGGCGTCGCGGCGAACGCTTACATTCCGGCCACTGGCGAAGTCGGCGATAACAGGCGGGTAGTGAAAAGAAATAGAGTGTGCGGTCAATAATGGGATGCGATCGAAACATGGGAAAATCGGCTTGAGCCGCCTAGAATGCAAATCGAGCTTTTGGTGTACGCTGCGGGCAGCGGGTGTCGAGATTGCCTCAGGTGGGTTTGGGCGCGAGGCGAACGCGCTGTAGGAGGATACCTAAGTAGCTCAAATATTCACCGAGCGCGGACAATCCGCCGGGCAACAGCCCGTAGATGCCCAAGTAAGCGCACGCACAGAAGGGAAGGGCAACGGACAGCTTTGCGACATCCGAGGAGGGTAGAAGCGGTTCGACGAGAAGGAGATATGTCAGCAGCATGACAATGCTGGCCAGACAGGGTCGGGCAACGGCACGATACAAATCCCTGGGCCGAACAGGCGTACCACGGAACGCATACAGAAGCGACGGGTGAAGAATGATATAGGTAACGAGACAATAGGCCAGGGCGACCCCTTTTGCGCCCCAGGCGACGCCGATGGCGACGGCCCCGACGGTCGCGACAGCAATGCAAAAGCCCAAGCGGAACAAGCGTTTTCCGTGTCCCGTTGACATGATTACCGTGGGACGCAAACTCGCTACTGACTCGATGAAACCTGCCACCGCAAGGATTTTGAACAAGTCTGTGGCGGCAAGCCAGCGTTCACCTAGAAGCAGTCCGATAATACTCTCGGCGGAACCATAGAGTACAGCGACGATGGGCATGGAAGCAAAGGCCAAAAGCGAACAATACTTGACAAAATAAGAGCGGAAGTGAGGCGGGTCATCTGCCAGACGGCTCAGCGCGGGAAAGGCCACTTTGTTAAGGGGAAATCTGAGAGTTCGCATGGGCAATTGAAGAAGCGATACGGCCTTCTCATAAAGACCAAGGGGCTGAGCTCCCCAAACACGGCCAATTAAAATCTGATCCATGTTGTCGCGAAAATAGGTCGCGATGTCAAAGACGGCGACATTTGCCCCAAAACGCACGAGCCGCCGAACACCCGTTCCACGGCGAAACCAGTCGGGTCGAAAGTTGCAGGCGATCCAAGCTCCGGCAGTGGCCCAGAGCGCCGTGCCTATCCTGCCTGCGACCAACGCCCAGTACCCCCCGTGAAGGAGCGCAGTGCCGATGGACACGAAGGAGCTCGCGAAAAGCGCAGTAACCTCAATCACTGCCAGCGCCCGAAAGCGCATTTGCCGAGTCAATAGGGCCATATGCTGGGTCCCCAAACAGCTAAAGAGGCTGCCAAAGGCCAAGCCGATCGTGACCCACAGCAAGTGCGGCTTGCCGTAAAACCAAGCGATTAGCGGCGCTGCGGACATCGTTGCCAAGGTGAGCAGCGCACCGAACGCGGCGTTGATCCAGAACAGTGCGCTGTGCTGCGCGTGGGTCAGGTTCAGCGCCTGAATCGTAGCAGCGGACAGACCAAAATCCTTGAAAATATTGACAAAACCGATCAAGGCAGTGACCATAGCGACGGAGCCATAGTCTTCCGGGGTCAGGAGGCGGGCCAAAACGGCGACCGACAACAGGGTCGTAAAGTGGTTAATGCCGACAACAGCGACATTGAGCGCCCCTCCGCGGATGGACTTGGCCTTCAAGCCGCAGATTTCAGCGTTACTCGGGGTGCCCATGATGATTTACTAGAGCACAAATCGGTTTCAGCACAGGAAGGAAAGCCGCTGGTATTGCAGTACGAAGAGGGTTTCAAAGCGAACGCCCACTCTATGAAATATCTAAGGCAACTTTATGTCGTAATCGGCCGCCCGGAAGGAGTTTTTGTGGCAATGTAATCAAGGCGCCGAGTTCGCGTTGGGCGAGTTCGGTATAGCCGGTGTCGATGCAAGCGTGCGGCGTGAAGGTCATTTCTCCTATTATCGCTCGGCCTTGAATATCGTAGAAGTCCATGCGGACAAAAGGGAATGGTTTGGAGAGCGTCTCGGCAGCTGAGAGCATTTCGTCATAGGTGGGGGGCTTGGGGATGCAGCGATTGGCGACCAAGCTGGACCTGCTGTAAGCGAGCTTGTTTTTCCAGTCGCGGTCATAAAAATCGAAGTTTGGCTGACCTTGGGCACGCTCGGTGCAAGACATCGTGCAATGCACTTTGCCATTAAAACAATAGATTTTGTAGTCACAAGGCAAATTTCCCGTTCCATCGTCCAAGAACTCTTCGGCAATGATCCGAGGCTTAATAGCAGCGTAATGGATTTCGCCGGCGAGCGTGCTGATGTTGATCTTAAGCCAGCGCCGTAGCGTGTTCTGTGCATCATAAAAATTTAGAAGGCACTTGTCCCTGCAGACAATATTGTATCCACAGCCATGGGTACACTTCAGGACGAACTGAGTAGGGAGGGCATCAAAGTTAATCTGATCAGCGGTTTCATACACGCCAAATAGCCTGGGCATTAGGTGGCCTAGGCCATGCTCTCCAACGTAGCACCGGAGGCCGTACTTGTCGGCGCAGTGGGATTTCAAGGGATGGCGCCAATAGAGCATCAGCCACAGCAGCTTTTCGTCGAAGCTCTGTGGATTGTGCAAGTCCGGCCAGCGGCCATACGCTTCACGGTAACGGAACATTGCCAGCCATTCCGGCGACACACTGTAGAGAAGACTCCTGAACCCATCATCTGCCTTGTGGCAGCACCAGACCAATAGGTCACTCTTCTTCAGGACGTTCTTAAAGCTTGGAGGAATTGCCATGGGAATGTGGCCCCAAAGATCAGTCGTGTGTTCCTGGAGGCACCACAACAGCGTGGGGGTATTGCGGACTACGATGCTGAAAGCGCAGAATGTTCGGATTTTGGATGACACCCTGACGGATCTCGATGGCTTTTTTGATCGTCACGTCGCTTTCCCACGCTGCATCACCTGCTGCCACCTTTGGGAGATAGGCAAGCAGCGCCTTGGAGATTTCGCGCGATGCAGCATTCCATAGGTATGTGGGGGTATGATCCACAGAATAGTATGTAATCGCGTCACCTACGTGAAAAATGGGCTCTTCAAAGGTTGTTGGGCGGGCGAAGGAGAAGCCCATGCCCAAGTCGCAACTGATGTCAATAATGAGCGAGCGGGGCCGCAGGCGGCCGATGTTGGATTCGGGGACAAACATCAGCGGGTTGTTCGTGTCCTGGAGCACGCCGTTGCAAATGATGTCGGCTTCGGCGAGTTCGTCGATCAATGGGCCTTCGCTGCCGTCAGAATCGCGGACCATGAGACTCCCAGAGGGGTCCAGGAAGTAGTGGCCGTGGTAAACGTCCGGGTTCTGGTCCGCTACCAAATGCGCCGAGCGGCGAGTGAAGACGTGTATGTTGTTGAACCCTCTACCCTGGAGGGCATAGATCGCGCCGCGGCTTACCGAGCCGTAGCTAAGGACGACGACCTTTCGGCGCGGGCCATAGTGACCGTCCATACCGAGCAATTGAAGGCAGTGTAAAACAGCAGCGTAACCCGCAATCTCGTTGTTTTTGTAAAAGATGTGCAATTGCCTTTCGCCGGCTTCGCTCCATTGGTGCATGGCTTCCCAAGCGATGAGTGTCAGCCGGTGATCAATGGCAGCTTGGGTGATGGCCTGCTGCTGCACGCAGTGGACCCAGCCAAAGAGAACCTGATTGGGGCTCATCTGGTGAAGGTCTTGTGGCATGGGTTTGGGGAGGACGATCAAATCACACCTCGCGAAGAGTTGCTCACGCCCTGCTATGGCCGCGCCGTGGCGCACGAAATATTCGTCAGGAAATCCGTAGTTGCTGGCGTATCCTCGTTCGAAAATCATCCGTGCGCGTAATTCTTGAGGGAATCTCGGCAGATGCTCCGGGTAGAGCGGCACTCGCCTCTCGTTTTCTTTCAGAGAAGTCTTAAAAATACCAATTATCACGTTATCTAAGGATTCGGAAGCCATTCTACTACAACAGAATAGAGTATATTTGAATTACGGAAGTGATGCCCCAGGCCAGAAAGTAGAATCAAGTATTTCAGGCGCTGGACGTGCCGCCGATAAGCTGATAGGAAGAATAACTTGGTCGATCTCCTGCCTCACTGATGACTTCGAACGACACGGAACCCGTGGCCCCAACGTCCATAGGTGGGTGGCGCAGGGAACCGGTAGTCGCAGCGCGCCATCTGGGCATCGTCGTTCCAATTGCCGCCGCGGCGCATCCGCTGGGTTCCTGAGTCGGGACCCTTCGGATCTAATTGCGCATCGCTCGAATAAAGCCCATCCCAGTCCCAGCACCAATCAAACACGTTGCCGCACATATCGTAAAGGCCATACCCATTTGGGCCAAACATTCCCACCGGACTAGTAGCATAGTAACCAGTGCTTCCCGTTGGTGTGTAGTCTGGATGCCATCCTCTGGTCGGACTGATGTCATAGCCAAAATTCGTGCTGCTATAGTAGTTGGCCTGACTGTGGGTGATTGTGTCTCCCCACGGGAACCGCTTTCCTGACAATCCACCGCGAGCCGCCTTCTCCCACTCCGCTTCTGTTGGCAAACGATAGCCGCTAGCGGACCAATTAACGAAGGGATTGGTCACTTCGCCAGCCATGTAAACATGAGTCATTGTACCATTAATATAATAACAAGGTATCAGATTCTCCTTTTGCGAGCGCGCGTTGCACCACTTCACTGCATCATACCACGGTACCTGGATGCACGGATAATTGGCGGGCTTCGGATTCCACATGTGGTTCGTAAGCTCATACCCGTTTGACAACGCCCATGACTTTACTTCATCCCATAAGCACTTTGTTACTGGAACCACGGCAATGTAGAATGCGCTCACGCATACTGTATGCGTGGGATGGGCGTTCAGGTGCTTTGGAAGGTCGTTGAACGCATCGCCCATGGAAAAGCTTCCGGCCGGGATGAGGACCATACCGGAGGGCGGCTTAGGGTCAAAAAGTCGAATGGTGACCACGTGATTGCTCACAGGCACATGGACATAGTCGCACCAGTCGGCTTCACTCACAAGGGATAGCGTACTCTGCACGGTACAGGTGACATTGGTGACGGAGTTCGTCCAGGTGACAAAACCCTCCGGACTGATGGTGGTAATCGTGGTGGACGCAGTGCTCACGATGCGAAAGAAACGTGTTTCCTCCGCGAATGAGCGGGGCATGCCGGTTAGCGATGAAAGCGCGGTAAGCAACAGCAAGTCAAGCAAACGGCGAAACGCTGAAGCCGCCACGCGACGGGACGCACAAAGCATGTTCACATGTTGTTACAGATTTGTGGTGGCGCTGGCAGGGGCTGGTTTATGTGGTCGGTATGTCCTTACCATCAACGCGATGCCTGCCTGCAGCCACGCTATATTCAACCTCAATAATGCGTCAATTGGTGCTGTTGATGGCTGAAATCGCTTGAAAAAGCGCGGCTGAAGTGCACTTTTTGCCCCGTGACACAAATGCCCCTAAAAAGGTATTTTGTGGCAGATGCCCAAAGGCACCCGAAAAGTCGTTTTTGCGTTTGATGAAAGCCACCTCACCCACTTCGGCGGCATGTGGCTCATGCAGCGGTTCTGCCAGCGACTGCGACTCCGCCATCGGCTGCAACGTTATGTCGAAGTCGAGCAGCGGACCGGTGACTACCAACCCGAGGAACTGCTGCTCGCACTCTTGTTTGCGATCATCATGGGATTGCGCCGCATCAACAAGACCGAAATTCTCCAGTACAACGGCGCGTTTCTCGAGATGCTGGGCTTGGCACGATTTCCCGATCAAACGGCCTTGCGGCGTTTTCTGAAGCGACTGAGCCCAAGTAGCATTCGCCAGTTGGCGCGGCTGCACGATAGTCTGCGTGGGTGGCTGATGACACTGCCCGAGCCACGGCACAGTCTGATCTTGGATGTCGACTCGGTCGTCCTTGTGGTCTATGGCCATGCCCAACGTGCGACCGTGGGTTACAACCCCAAGAAGCGGGGACGCCGCTCCTACCATCCGTTGTTCTGCTTCGAATCGCACTGGCATGAATTCTGGCATGGGACCTTGCGGCCTGGGAATGCCGGGGCCTGCACGGGAGCCCTTGCGTTTCTGAAAATCTGCTTGGCCAAGGCTCCGGGCACGGTGGCCCGTGAACGCATCCGTTTCCGCATGGATTCGGGCTTTTTTGGCAAGCGCATCGTGGAGTTCCTCGACGAGACGGGCTGCGGCTATGTCATCGTCGCCAAAGAATACTCGACGATCAAACAGGCGGCGCAGCGAACGCGGTTCATCGTCTTGAACGATGGGTGGGAATATGGTGAGTTTCGATACCAGCCGCAGTATTGGAAGCTGCCTCACCGTTTTGTCGTGGTGCGACGGCCGATTCCAGAGGACCCAGAGGAAGCCAAGCAACTCACCCTGTTCAAAGACCGTCGTTACGCGTATCATGTCTTCGTGACCAACCTGGACTTGGAGGCGTGGCGCGTCTACTTGTTCTACAACGGGCGGGCGAACATCGAGAAGAATAACCGGGAGTTTCTGTATGACTATCCTTTGGCCAAGATCCCGACGCAGAGTTGGACGGCCAATGTCGCTTTCTTCCAATTGCTGTTGTTCGCCGCGAACTTGGTGCATTGGTTCAAGCGGCTTTGTCTGCCACTCTCCTATCGTACCGCAACCTTGGAAACGATCCGCACGGATTTCCTGGTGCTTCCTGCTAAGCTGGTGCGTGCGAGCAAGAGGAACGTCGTCAAGCTGCCTGGAGACTATCACTATCAGAAAGAGTTCCTGCAAGCGGAGCGCGCCATTGCCGACCTGCGCCTGCCCGAAACATTTCGATTTTGTAAGTAGCCGCACCGCCCATGACTGGTCCGCTGCCCCCAATCCGCCGATTTCCGAGGAAATTCGGCCCCCTGGTCGCCGCCATTGCGTGGCGGCAGGCTGGCGGGAGCCGCGAAAAATGCGCTTTTGCAAGTGAGTCGGCTCCCGAAAACCCGAATTTCCTCGGAAATCGCAGAATCGGCACACTTTTCGCGCATTTTTGAGGTTCAACCTATCGGTGTGACATTTGAGCTAGAAATCCCGCTTATTCCACAACTCAATGCCGAAAGTAGCGCACGCCCGACTGAGGTGGTAGCAGCCCTTTTCCGAGCATTGCATCAGGCGATGATGACCGAAACAGGCGCAAAGCGGGGCAGCGAAGGCATACGCGGCAAGGGCAGCCATGGACTTCAGGGCCACGGCGGTCTGGCTCACCTTGCTCATATCGCCTGACGCGTACTTCCTGGCATTGAAACCATTAACCAGCGCGCGCTTCAACCAGTATGTTCGTGTCCAGCGGGTGGGCCCAACGATTTCATAAACCGGCGCTTCTTGAACGGCCACGAACCGGTAGCCAAGTGCAATGGCACGGCGGAAAAAGTCCTGATCTGAGCCACCCGTCTTGAACCTCTCGTCAAAGCGAAGATCGTGCTCGTCGAAGACCGTCCGCTTAACTAGGTTGTTGTTCGTAAAGCAATACATCCACTGCAGCAGCGTGCCGGTGCGATGAAGCGGTGGATCGCAAAGCCTGGCCTTCAGAAGCCAGTTGGGCGGCCGCTGTTCGAAGAAGGGAAGGGCGGGACCTAAAGCGCCATCCACATCGAACGTGCGAATGGCACGGTACAGCGTAAGAAGCCAATTCGACGGAGCAAACTCGTCGTCATCTATGATTCCTATATAATTGCCGCGTGCAAGGCGTAGGGCGTGGTTGCGAACAGCCGGGATTGTGTGCTCAGGTTCGATACCATACGTGATGTCAAGACTCAATTCATCCGATAGCCTTTTTGCCAGTTCGCGAGCCGGGCCAGTCGTGTCATTGTCGACTACGACAAGCGAGATTTCAAAAAGCGCGGCTGTTTCCTGATTCGCCAAGCTACGGATTAACCGATCAAGCATGCGATTGCGGCGATAAGTCGGTATGCAAACTGATATGTGGTCAGTCATTCAAATCTGAAGCAGCGGCGTGTTCATCGGGCAACCGAACCGGAGGTGAGTGAACTACTCAGATCGGTTGTATAATAATCAGCAGGCTCGGTCATTTGCCGGGAAGGAGCGATCAGCGATGCGACGATCAGTACGGCCGTCATCTGCTCGGCGAGGGAGTTAAGAGCTGATTCACTCACGTTGTAAACCAATGCCATAAGCAGGAAACAGATTCCAAAACCCGCCCAGTCGGGATCATTTGCCAGGGCACTGTGCAATTTGCCGAGACAGGACAATAGCAGGGCAGCGTAAAGGCTAAGCCCCACTGCACCCAGTTCCAGCAAAATGTCCAAGTAACCGTTGTGCGCGTGGCTCATCTGATAGAATTCGCGCCGACTGGAGGTCCAGAAACTGGCGAAGCCGATCCCCAGAATGGGCTGGCGCTGGACCACAGGTACAAGTTGTGCCCAGGTTTCGGTGCGGCCTGTTAACGTCTCATTTCGTCCCATCGTCGAACTGAACATGGCAACATTCGAACCGCCGAGGAACGGGGTGGCCGTGCCGAAGCCGATCAAAAAGGCAATGAGGGCCAGCAACCCCGTCCTGGAGGGCTGTATCTGTTGCCGATGCAACCAGGTCAGACCCAGAAGGGTGGCAATCCCCACCGCGAACGTAGCAATAGAGGTTGCCGAGTATGCATTCTCAGCCCCTTTCAGCAGATACACGGCTATGGCGAGCACAGTGACGTCCCCAAAGGCTTGGTAACCATCCGGGACCTCGTCGCGCGCCTGCCAGCGTTTAAAGAGTGTCCAAATCATGAAAAAGGATGCAATCAGGCAGAGGCGGCCCAGAGTATTCTTGTGGACCGTGACACCGATCCACATCTGCAGGCCCGACCATTTGCCATATTCGACTCCAAACGCCGGGTAGTACTTGATGAGCAAGATCGAGAACGGAATGAGGACGTAGATAGCACGGCGCAGAACGCTCTCGAAGCATTGTCGCGGATTGGGCTCGGACAGAATCACGAGCGCCATGATCAACACAATCCCATCACGAACCCAACGTTTGAAGGCAATGAATGTGATGTCCGACCAGAGCGTGCTGACGAGCATGTAGGCCAGTAATGCGACTAGCCATTTGTTGTCGCGCAGGGCGTCGGCCGCATCGAAGCGTCGCCGGACCAGGACCACCACGCCAGCCAGACCCAGGCCGGAGAGTACTAAACGGTCCAATGGACTGCCAGCCTCTGCATCCCCGCTTGTTCCGAACCAGATGCCCAGCGGTTTGCTGGCAATCAACAACATCCAAATGGTTGGAATCCACATGGCCTTCGAGACTCCAGCCGAGTGCCGTTGCTCGATCCGGAGCAGTACCAGCACGAAGATCGTGCAAAGCAAGAGGGCAAGAGGAGGAGGCATGGCTCAGCGTCAACGTTTCAACAACACACAACCGGCTGTGGCAGACCGGTGTGGATCGAGTCAAGGATAGCAAGCGTCGTCGCAGCGGTCAGGGCAAGCGAATCCAATGGTATCGGCGAAGAGAGACCGTCGCGAATGGCATGTAAGAACGCCTCCACCTCCTCCTGGTGGCCCTTGCCCCGCATCTTAAGCCTCCGGCACGAGCCCCCGGCGTATTGTTCCCCGCCACGAAAATCGTCGATGATGAATGAGTGACCGCCGCCGAAAATCTCGATGTGCTCCTTGGGGAGGAGCTTATCGCCACAGGCCAGGTAGCTGATCTGGCCGATCGAACCGTTTCCGAAGCGGAGGGTGATCGCCACGTTGTCCTGGTCAGGCATTTTCGTGCTGTCTCCGGATACGCACTGGGCGAACACGCTCACAGGTGAGGAGGCGGTGACATACTGGAGGAAATCAACGAAGTGACAAACCTCGCCAAGGATCCGGCCCCCACCCTCCTCGGTCTGGATCCAGTGATCCTTGGAAATGAAACCGGCGTTGACCCGGTAGTTGATCAGCAGCGGTTCCGGACACCTGCTGAAGCACTTTCTTGCCTCCACTGCGAGAGGCGAGAAACGCCGGTTGAAGCCGACCATGAGGCGGCCCGCATCTGGCCGGCGCGCAGCTTCCATGACGCGCGTCAACTCCTCCTCGTTGAGGGCCAGCGGTTTCTCGACGAAGACATTCTTGCCGGCTTCGAGTGCTGCCGTGGCAAGGGCGGCGTGGGTATTGTGGCGTGTGGCAATGAACACGGAGTTAATCGACGGATTGTTCAGCACGTCGCGCGCGTCCGTCGAGAAGGAACGAAAACCGAACTTTTCGCCCACGCTCTTGGCAGTGATGCCCCGCGCGGTGACCACCGAGATCAGCTCACCGTGGGCTCCTGCATAGGGGATGAGGAACTTCTGCGCAAAACTCCCTGCGCCGATGAATCCGATACCAAGCGAATCCTGCAATTTGATCGCAGGGGAAGCAGCCATTGGTTCGGTTGCCGTCTTCGCCTCAGGATATTTCAGCAGGATGGCCAAATAACGTTCCTGGACCTTGCCCGTCACCAAATCGTATGCCTTCTCTGCCTCATCGATCTCGAAGACATGCGTGATTAACGGTTGAAGGTCTATACTCTTGTGCTCAAGTAACTTAACGAATGCCGCCATATTCCGATTCTCGGTCCATCGGACGTACCCATATGGGTAATCATGCCCTTCCTCTTCGTACGAGCGGTCGTATCGGCCGGGTCCGTAAGAACAGGAAATTTTTAGTTCCAACTCCTTTTTGTAGAAGTGCGGCTCCCGCGGGATGTTCATGGGCACGGCACCAACCACGACGATGACACCTTTCCGGCGAAGAATCGCCGTAGCCAGTTCGATGGGATCGTTGGATTGAGTGGCGGCTGTAATGATGACCGAATCGAAACCGTGCCCCCCCGTGAAAGTTTCCGAGGCGGATAGGATGTATTCATCGCCTCGAGGACGCGCGGCGTGGCAGCTCGTCTTGGCAGCCAGGTCGACCATGGCAGTTGAGGTGTCAATCCCAAACACCTGGCATCCGTTCGCACGGAGGATCTGTGCCGTGATCTGGCCAAGCAGACCCAGGCCGATGACGCACACGGACTCGCCCAGCCTCGGGTTGGCTTGGCGGATCCCTTGCATGGCGATGGCGCCAAGCGTCGTGAAAGCCGCCTTGTCCAGCGGCACGGTCTCTGGGATCCGGACCACGAGGTTCTCTGGGACGGACACAATTCCCGCGTGAGAGGCGTAGCCCCCACCACCGCAGGCGACCCGATCGCCTGGCTTGAATACACCTCGCGTGTCGAGAGAGGCGAGGACTGTGCCGGCGGAACTGTAACCCAGTTCCTTCAGCGTCTCGAGTTTCGTGCGCACCCGCTTCAAAGTCTCGACGAGACCTTCCTTCTTCAACGTGTCGAGGACCTGCCGAACCAGGTCAGGCCGCTGCCGCGCCTTCCCAACCAAGGAGGCCTTTGCTGTGGAAACGGTGGATCTCTCGGTCCCTGCGCTGATGAGGGAGAAGTGGTTTCGAACGAGTATGAAGCCAGGCTGCAGTGCCGGTGCCGACACGTCATCCACAAATAGTCTGCCCGTCTTGAAATCTTGAATGACTTGTTTCATTTACCGCGATTCAAGGTGGAAGCCGAGAGAACTCAAATACGCGAAGGCAGCCGCGCCAGTTGTATCGGACTCTTCATTCACTGACGCATATTTTGTTTAAACCGTGCGGGTTGCAGTTCTGGCTTCATTCTGGACCATTGCAGACAACGATTTGCGGGGGCGACGTCCGGTAATCTGCGCCCATGCGCGATTCACACATTCTGAAACCCGCTGAACGTCCGTTTGCTTCAAGAAATAGTTGCAGGGAATGACGATCACGGTTTTGGCGATACGTTCGGCTTGAGGACAATCACCGGTGTAGCCGTAATGCGTTGTCGCTACCTCAGCAATGTCTTTGTAAGGTCTCGTGGTGCTGATATTGTTTTCGTAAAGGCATGCGGCTAATTGATCGCACTGTTCCCGACTTGCAGTCAGTAGAGGAAACTGAAGCCTGTTATAAAAGGCGCCCGCCTTTTCCGTGCAGAGCATGCCGGCGTCGACGGCCAGATTCCGCAGATAGAACTCGGCGTTCATCCGTTGTTGTTTGATCCACTCATCAAGAAGCGGCAATCGCCGGACAGTCGCAGCGCGGTCGGTCTCATAGATCCGGCCGAGCACAAGAGGGGATTTGAACTCATACTTGACTCTTTGGTTGTACCGCCTCCATACACGCATCCCAAGAAGGCCCCAGAGCGGTTTCGTGCGGAGGAGCGAGCGCAAGTAGGTGTTCCCCACATGGCAGCATTCCTCGATACGGCCGGCGGCGGGTAGTTCGGACACAATTTCCGACAAACGATGATGGAGCAGGGTGGCGCCAGTGTACAGCGCTCCACCCTCTCCAACGGAAAAATACTTCCCCAGGCGGAAACTGAAGACGGCGATTTCGCCAAAGGAGCCCGCAAGCGAGCCGTTCATCCGAGAGCCTATGGATTGGGCACAATCCTCAATGAAGGGTTTGCGTGGCGCTTCCTCTCGCAACCGAGGCATGTCGCAAACGTTGCCGAACATGTGGACCGCAATGACGGCGTCAACCTCCGATCGCTTTGCCGCGAGGTCGGCTGGCGAAAGGCAGTAAGTTTCCGTATCCACGTCCAGAAATCGAGCCTTGTAGCCCGCAGCATGAATCGCTTTGAAAACGACCGGGCAACAATAGAGCGGAACCCCAATTCGGGCCCCCGGCGGGAGAGCCAATGCCTTTAAAGCCAAAACGATTGCGGCCCGGGCCGAGCGGACGGCAAGGCACAAGCCCAACTCAGGGATTGGGAGCGATGTCCCGGCAGTCCGGGTTTGGCGGGCTAAGGCCGTGAGCAAACCTAAAAAAGTGTCGCGCAGGCTAAAGTCCCAATGCTCATTGGGCAGAAGAGTCAGCATGAATAAAAAAGGAAGCAATACTGGCTGTAATGAATCTAGCGTGCAAATTCGGCATCATGCCGTTCGTGGTCAGTCTGCAACTGGCGTGCGATCCTGTTTCAGCTTATGTCGTTCCTGGTCGACTAGATCGCCTCCCCTGAGCAAGCGGACGCCGATGGTATAAACGCGAGAGCGCAGCGGCCGGAGAGGGTACTTCCACATATATCCATCGATAAGTGTGGCTCCAAATCGTTTCTTCATCAGGTTGATAGATTCTTGCTTTGAGCCTTTTTCCGGATTGATTCTGGCCCCGACAAAGTCGAACATACTCACATTTTGTTCTCGAAATCGGCGAATGGCTTCCCAGTATAACAACTTGTTTGCTCCTTGGTGTTGCTGGAGTATATTGCCGGCGTATATGGCGTATGCGCAGTGTTTGCTGTAGCCAAATAGACAAAAGCTGTGCGGGGCGTCGAGATACTTAGCAACAAGAATGCTTCCGTTAGAACCAAGCCCATGGACATATTTGCGAAACGAATCACGGTCCATAAAAGCTATTTTTGAGCGAGCAAATGTTTCTTTTATGAGATCGTATGCAGAATCAATGTTGCGAGACTCATCAGCAACGGTTATGCCAGCACGCTGTGCGGTGCCAATATTCAGTCGTACAGTGCGATTTATTTGTTTCCAGAGCAGTTCTTCGGCCATACGCAAGTCGATAATGTAACTTCCGTACGGCGCCGCATCAGCACCGTCGGGGTAAGTGCGGAAGATTGCATTGTTGCTGGCCGGGACAATCACATCCGCACCAGCATTTCGGAAATATCGGACTACACTATTCAGGAAGGACTTCTCTTCGTGCAAATTTAAACCATCACCCATGGGGATGGTCTGAACACGAAATCGAACAAGTCGCAAACCGGCTTTGCGAATGATAGTGTATGGGAGAATGCAGCGGAGATGTTGGGACGTATCATGGCCTCCGAGCCATCCGTACTCATCGCCGACAGCCTTGAGGAACTCCTCCTTGGCGAACACCGGCAAACTTTCGTCCCAATGTATATTTATGGGCTCTGCCCGAATATCAGCAACAGGTGCAACATGAAGCGTATCAGACAGTAACGTGGAGTGCATACCAAAATCGAGGGGGACGCGGGTCAGAGACAATGCGGCAGCACGCGGTGAAACGTCGTCACGGGAATTGAGTGTTCATGAAGGAAGTCGAGAAATGTGCGGACCGCTTGCATATCTACAAGATCCTTGGAGTGACCGATCGCCACGACAGGTGCAAGATTTGAATCGCTTTTGTGGGCATGCTGCAGCGCTCGTTTCATCACTGTGCACATTTCTGCTGCGGTCATGCGACAAAAATCGAGTTTACGCGGATAACGCAAGCGTAGGTAATCGAGCCACCGGACGGTCAGCGGCGTGCCATTGGTGGCGGCAGGGACTTTTTTCTGAATACGGAGCCGCTTGCGTCCGAGCATCGCCCAGAAGGGCACCATTTCCGAATGGATCGGAAACTCGAGAAGCGATCCGCTTGAGTCCGGAAAATTCACATCTGTCGAGAACCGCCAGCATGGGCCATTTTGGAGGGCGGGTCGGTAGTCCAGCCCCAAGTCTCGAGTCCGCCCGCCCTTAAATGCGGATGAGTCCACCTGTATTGAGTGGCAAGCAAGAACACTCGCCATGGGCACAGTCGGTTGCATGAGCCAAAGCCCCCCACGGAAAGAGACGGGGCTGAAAGCCGGGTCGCCGAGCGCATTGCGCAGGTAATTGATCGCTTCGGTCACGATCTGGTCGATCCGCTCGGTCGGCAGTGCGCAGATGTTGCGCTCGCTCCAGTCGAGTGACCAAGAGCCGTCCTCGAAGCGCGCATTGGCCCACCAGGGATGCAAATGGAGACCGATTTCATGTCCGGCAGCACGGAGCGAACGCAGTTGGTTTCGTACATCCGCAATGGCGGGATCGCTTTGAAATCGCTCCATTTTGGCCAGCTCAAGGGCCTCCGCGAAGACCACGAAAGGGGCTGAATACTCCCTGAAGAGATCGGCGAGCCGACGGGTGGGTTCAAGAACCAATTCCCGCAAGGACCCTTTCCCGTTGCCATAGATTTCGTAGTCTAGAGTGAAAATGACTGAAACCATGCGCTGTCCAGCGTGGATCAGGTTGTTTGGCATCACTTCACACATGGGATTGTCACGGGAGGACGAGGTCTTCCATGTTCCAATCAGCGGATGCAGGAATCGGCGATCTCGGCGATGGTATCGACCACCTGGAAGAGGGTGTGGCGGTCTTCGGCCGACGGGGCAGGGCGCGGCAGGCGTTTCTCGATTCGGATTTGGGCTTCCACGTCCTGGACGGTCGTCAGCATGATCAATCGGCCTTCGCGGCTGAGCTGGTGGTCGACGGCGCCGGTGCGTCCGCGGAAGATGCTGTAGACCGGGACCCCCAAGGCGGCCGCCTCGCGGTTCATCGTTCCTCCGCCGCTGACCACGAGATCGGAGAAGGAAAGGAGGTTCAGGCCGTCCAGGGCGCGGTCCGGGATCTTGACGTGGCCGTTGCGGAACCAGTCCGGGTGAGCGGCGCGCAGGGCTTGAGCCTGGGCCTTGTTCCGAGGCAGCAGGACGACGCAGGCTCCCGCCAAGGCGCATGCCCGTTCCATGAACCGATTGAACAATGCTTCGCTCTCGGGGTTGTGGTAGTGGGCTTCGGTCGCGGGCGGCCGGACGGTGATGACAATGTCGCCATTCGGGATGCCCAGGTCGGCCAGGAGGCGCCTATCCGGCTTGAGCTTCCAAACATAAACGTCTTCTTTGAGTCCGTGATACGTGCGGACGCGCTCGAGCTTCTGGGGGAGCGCATCCTTCGGAATGGCATCCGGCGCCAGCACCCATTGCGGCCGGGTCAGCCATGGGAATCGGGCGAACTCGTAATCTTCGATGAGCAGGCTGGGGATCCGGAGCAGGTTGCATGCTATCAATTGCGAGCGCGCGCCGTGGGACACCGCCAGGATCGGTCTCTCGCGGAGGGCGAGGGGCGCCAACTGCATCGCCCGAAAGACAAGGCCGTATCCCTTGGCCAGCCGGTGTTTCCCGTAGTGCCGGCCCACTCTGCGGCATGGAAGCCCACGCATCTTGGCGAGCTCGATCACACCGAAGGCGTCACGCATCGTGAGCAGCATCGAGTAGCCGCGGCGCTCGAGCTCTTCGATGATCGGTTCGAAGAACGGCACATGGGGCGTGTTGTCAAGGTCGATCCAGATTTTCCCTCGGGTGCGATTCGGCTTCTTCGGGCAGAGAACCGGCTTCTTTGAGGCGCCTTTGCTCGGGCGCACTTCTAATCGGGGCCGGGGAACCACAGACGCCACTTCGCGCGGGAGCGGGTTCCACATTTTGGACCCATACTTGGCGACGGCGTATTGGAGCAGCTGGCGATAATGGCTGGCCGGATATGTGGTTGAGGATTCCCGCTCGCCGTCAAAGCGCATGTAGTCCGGATGGACGTTCACCAGGGCCATCCCGCCGTGTTCGGCCACCCAGTCGAGCTTGCGGAGCCAGATATCGGGGTTTGGCTCGCGCAACAGGAGGAAGAGAGTCGAGTCCTGGGGGAGGGTGTAGGGAAGCTCGACGTAGCCGGCGTGCCGGTGCGTTGGTACGTCGGTGTGCCGGTGGTCCGGGGTTTGGGAAGGGAGATCGGTGGGGGAAGGTATCGAGGCTGGATTCCCTCGAACAGAGGAAGCCTCCTCTCCCTGCCCTCTCCCTGATGGTGCGTGGGAGAGAGGGGGGGTGAGATCAGGATCGAAATTGGGGTTGGGGACCCAGAAGGGGAAGATGTTGTTCTGTCCGATGGGCTGTGGCTCGAATGGATCGGTGTCGAACGTGGATGCGTCGTATTCCAGTTCGAGGTCGTGGAGCCATTCGAGGTTGCGCAACATGAAGCCGGATCGGAATCCGGCAACACCCCACTCTCGGATGTAGTGGTTGATTCGGGGGGCGCGGCGGACAAACTCGCCGCGGCTGAGGAAGAGCCGGCCATCGTGATACAGATCATGAACGCCGATTTCGCAGCCGGCGGCGAGGATTTCGTTGCGCAGTTCGGGGCTGACCTTGTAGGAGCCTTCAGGGATCAGGTTGAAGCATGAGCGGAATCCCAACGATCGCTCGAGCTCGATGAGCGGGCGGATCTTAGCCAGTCCATCGGATCCCTCGACATCGTGGGTCAGGACCAGGGCGAACTGCTTGCCGTCGGGCCAGCCATGCCAGCCGGCTGGCGCCTTTTCGGATCCGGGCTTGATCGGCCAGACGTCTTTGCAGGCAGCGCGCTTTCGAGTGACGTCCCATCGCCGCAATGCCATCCGCAGCGAATACGGCAGGAAAGGCTTTAGCCGATAATATAGATGGATGGAGAACACGTTGGGCGGGCAGACTTCGTCCCGGTCAATTCGCAGCGAGTGCAATCAACCGTCGGAAAACCTTACATCCAGCTTCACAACGCATGGGAGCGTGTCGCTTGCGACTGGTCGTCGCTCCCTTTTGAACCGCGGCATGGATCGCAGGCCGCGTCTCGCCCCCCCAATCCCAGGGGGTTGGTTTTCCATCTAAACCAGCATCATCGTTTTCCGCTTACAGCTCATCCGGGAGCCGGTGCGGCCCATAGGTCTTATGTTTGTTCAGAACCACGGAGACTTTGGCCTTTGATTCGTTGAGAAGCGCCACGGCGCGCTTGGCCGCGTCCAGGTGCGATCGTTCGGATTCGAGGACCATGACCGTCATATCGAGCAGGCCGGCCAGCTTGGATGTCGGGCTGGTCTGGGTGACAGGCGGCAGGTCGAAAATGATGTAGTCGTAGTCCGTCGCCTGGAGGAGGGGGACCATGTTGGCGAACTTCTTAGGGACGAGTCCCACTTTGGAGCCGTTGCCCGATTGCGTGGTCACGACATAGAGGTTTTCCTGGACCATGGCCGCGGATCGGGTTTCACGTTCGAGGGCCTGGTTCAAGCCGCAGAGGGCTTCGCCCCGGTAGAACGGGTGGACGCCGGCGCCGTGCCGGGAGTTCATGTCGACCAGGAGCACATTGCCGTCCCCGGTCTCGGACAGCGAGGAGGCCAGGCCGGCTGCGAACGTGGTCACGCCCGCGCGCCGCGAGCAGCCGGTGACGCCGACCAGCTTGGGACGATGGGTCAGGCCGTTGATCTGGAAATAGAGCATTAGGCGATCCCGGAGCGCCTCCGAATAGATGCCCATCGGGTCGTGAACCGCCTTGACGGGCAGGGTCTTGCCCTCGGCCGTCTCCGGCTCGGGCGCGCCCTCCTTGGGCTTGCCGTTCGAGCCCTTCTTGAGCTGACGCATCGCCGCGCGGCCGTTCAGCTTGAGGACGGGCACGGTCAGGAACAGCGGGGTCCGGAGATCGGACACGATCTGGGCGGGCTTGCGGATGGTCCGATCGACAAAGAACTCGAGGAGCCCGGCCAGAACCAGGCCGGCCCCGAACCCGCCCGCCAGGACCATCCCGATCATCTTGAGGGTGTTTTTGCCGTCTTTGAAAGGCGGCGAGGCCTCCTGGACGACGCTGATGTTGGGCAGGTTGCCCGTCCCGAGCGCCTCGTCGATCCGCGCCTGTTCGAGGTTGGCGGCAAAGTACCTGTAATTGGCTTCCTGGAGGCTCTTCTGGCGTTCGAGCTCGACGATCTGGGATTCGGAGGCGTCGATCGTGGCGGCCTCGGCCTTGACCTTGTCCATGTAAGCCTTGAGCACGGCAACCTTGGCCTCGAGTGCGGCCACGCTGGAGGCCATCAGCTCGAGGTCGTAGGCGGTGTTCGGGGCGCCATTGACGCCCAGCATGTCCAGCGCCCTCTGACTCGCCGGCCGCGCGATCTCGAGGAGTCTCGGGTTGTTCTCCTCGAGCTGCTTCTTCAGCTTCTCCGCCTCGGCGATCCGGATCCGGATGTCCTTGACGAGCGAGTTCTCGTCGCTGAACTGGGAGAGAAGATCGAGCTCGCGCTGACGGAACGACTCGAGGCGGTTATTGATGGCGCTGTAATGCTTGATGGTTTCGGGATCGGGCGGGGCTTCGGCGATTGCCGGCGACGGATTGGTGGCGGCGATGGGCGCAGGGTTGGTCGAGCCGGCCGTCGAGCCGGGCCTGAGAATCTCGAGGGCGGTGCGCCGCTGGGCCAATTCGGCGTCGGCGTGCCAGCGGCGGTCTGAAAACGGATTGAAAGCGGCGAGTTGAAAATGCGGTTTTCTTAGTACTGGATCTTCTTGGCCATTCGATCGAAACATCTCTTGTTCTCTTCTTTATCCGTTTTCTTC